>Ga0307374_10012349_pt1 | contig 11990 bp, 7 predicted proteins | sample OX3MG_FD_202532 | JGI IMG/M metagenome (GOLD analysis project Ga0307374, IMG submission 202532) | Soil microbial communities from Risofladan, Vaasa, Finland - OX-3 | ecosystem: Environmental > Terrestrial > Soil > Coastal area > Acid sulfate soil | place: Finland: Risofladan, Vaasa | collected...
CCCGTCGTCGTCGCGCACGCCCGCGCCCTGCTGGCAGACTCCCCGGCCGCCGGCCCGCCGAAAGTCACCGCCGTCGAAGCCGACCTGCGGTACCCGCGCCACCTGCTCACCAGCCCCGAGATCCGCGCGCCCCGAGCCTGTACGTGCAGAACCCTGAGCCCGGCGCCCGCGCCCTGGCCGAGCACATCTACGCCGCGCCGAAAGACGACGGGCTGTGGTTCTGGTGGTCCTGGGCCGAGCCCATCGCCCAGGACCCGCCCGCCACCGCCGCGATTATCCGCCGGGCCCTGCGCGCCACCGCCGGCGCGCAGTTCTAGCCTGCCCCTGGCCCCGGGACGCTACCAGATCCTCGCAGCGATCAACGCCGTGCACACCTCCGCCCGCGACATACGCGACACCGACTGGTCGCAGATCGTCGCCCTCTACGACCAGCTCGCCCGCCTCGACCCCTCACCGGTCATCGCCCTCAACCGAGCCATCGCGGTCGCCGAGCTTGACGGCCCGGAGGTGGCACTGGCGGCCGTCGACCGTCTTGAGGACAAGCTGGCCGGCTATCACGCCTACCACGCGACCCGCGCCGACCTGCTGCACCGGCTGGGCCGCAGCCAGAAGTCGCGCGCGGCCTACGACAAAGCCATCGAGCTGGCGGGCAACACCGCCGAGACCGCCTACCTCACACGCCGCCGCGACCAACTGGGGTAGTGCCCGTGCGAAACCCCGTGCAAAGCGGCGCCTGTCCACGATGGGATACGCCGCGCGTGGCAGACGGCACGGTGGCGGGCCGAGCCTACCGGCGCCGGCCCTCCCCATTCCGGTCCAAGATCAGCTGGCGGCTGCCCGCGGCAGGTGCAGGCGTTCCAACGGCTGGCTAAGCGGCAAGCCCGGCGTGATTGGCATTAAGATCATGCAGGGTACTCGACCGCCCGATGCCCAAGGCCGCGCATTGCGGCATCAGATCAGAGTGCAGTTGGACTGCCCGCGGCCGGTGGCAGCGGCGATGATCTCCGCGAACAGGGGGCCACATGACGCCCGCGGGGCCGGACGGCGGAAGCCCCGTGAGAAATTTCTTCTCGCAGAGTGTCGGATCCGGAGCAAGTCGTTCGTAGATGAGGTGAGAGGCGGCCGGAGGGGTCGCCGGGACAAGGAGCCATGGGATGACGCGGTACCTGATCTCGTTCGATGACGGCGCGATGACCTTCCCCGAGGAGGATCTTCCCGACGTGGCCAAGGCCGGGCTCAAGGTGGTCCAGGAGGCCCAGGACGCCGGCGTGTGGGTTTTCGGCGCCGGACTGGAAAGCCAGCGGGCGAGCGTCGTGGCCACCGACGGGACGGTCACCGACGGCCCGTACCCGGAGACCAAGGAGGTCATCGGCGGGTTCGCGGTCGTCGACGTGCCCACACGCGAGGAGGCGCTGGAGTGGGCTGCCAAGATCGCCGTCGCGTGCCGCTGTGCGCAAGAGGTACGGGAGCTCCTGCCCGACCCGACCGCCTGATCGACGCAGACCCGCCACGCTAGAGCAAGATATGCCTCGGCCGGGGCCTGGCCACGCGGATCTGCGCATCGACCTGAACCGGGGACCGCGGACAGTGACCCTGGGAACGGGCGCGAGGCGAAGCCCGGTCCTCGTGCCTGACCGGATCCCCGCAGACACTAATCGCCCAGTGGAGCGACAGGGACAAAGGACAGGTCGATGAAGTTCTTCATGGCCAGACACTGCGCCTGCTTCGCTCCGCCGCGAAGCCCGCGTACCCGGCGCAGCAATTGAGGACGTTCACCCACAGTGCGGCCGGGAATTATGCGCTCTCGCGCGCGTTAACATGAGCGGTAGCCGAGAACCGAGCCGGTCGTCCGACGACGACTTTCCGTGCCGTGGTCACCAGCACCGGCGGCTCAGGGTTCGTGTAAATGGCCTGCCGGGGCCTGCCTGCGTCGATCGTCGGAGATCCCCAGGTCGGCTCGGCGTTCAAAGCGCCAGGCCCTCTGTTCGGGACGTTTCTCGCCCCGGCCGCGGGACTGTGCTGCATGCTGCCGTGGCCACCGTGTCCCGGCATTCCAGAGGAGAAGTCTGTGGCTCGACCAGGCCAGCGCCAGACGGGCGCTCGCCGTACCGCCCCGCGGGAGGAGCGACGCGTCCACCACCGCGGCGATGTCGTCCCGGTGCTCGCCCAAACCGTCCGTGAGGTCGAGGCGGCTGCCCGGCAGGGCCGCGTGACGCCTGCCGTGCACACGAAGTTCCAGGCCGTCGCCCTGCTGCTGCGGGACGAGCGCGCCCGCGTCCGGGCGGCGGCCGGAAGCGACAGTCATCGGGCCGAGCAGCTCAAGCGCCTGGACGGCGTCGCGGCCATCCTCGCGGCGACCGCCGTCCAGGACGCTGGGCTACTGGCGCTGCTCGCCGAGGGCTCCGGCGTCTCCGACGCGGCCCGGTCGCTCAAGCGGGCGATGCTGCGGGACCTCGGCATCGAGCCGGCGCCCGAACAGCTCGCGCCTACGGAGACCGCTACAGCTTCCGGCGGCCCGGAGCGGCGGGTCGTGCCGCAGTCGGTGATGTCCCGGCAGCTGGCGAACCCCTTTCTCGCCCCCGACTTCTCCGCCGTTCCGCAGCTCACCTCCCGTCCGCGCCGCCTGGCCGGCTGGGAGCTGCTCGGCCCGCTGCTGAGTTCCTTCGAGCGTGCCGGCGGGGGAGCCGCGGCGTGCATGGCGCTCCCGGCGCCGACGGCACAGTTCACCCCGGCGGGCCTGGAACTGATGCCGCACCAGGGTCAGCTGGTCGCCGCGGCCGCTGCCGGCCACCGGGCGTTCCTGCTCGCCGATGAGCCAGGTCTGGGCAAGACGGCCCAGGCGCTGCTCGCCGCGGAGGCAGCGAACGCCTACCCGCTGCTCGTCGTCGTGCCGAACGTCGTCAAGACCAACTGGGCCCGTGAGGCGGCCCGCTGGACTCCCCGCCGCCCGGCCACCGTGGTGCAGGGCGACGGCGAGGCTGTCGACGGCTTCGCCGATATCGTCGTGCTCAACTACGAGGTTCTCGACCGCCACATGGGCTGGCTCGGTGACTTCGGCTTCCGCGGCATGGTCGCGGACGAGGCCCACTTCATCAAGAACAAGACCTCGCAGCGCTCGCAGCACGTCCTCGCGCTGTCCGACCGCATCCGGTCCCGTACGGACCGGCCCCTGCTGATGGCGCTGACCGGCACCCCGCTGATCAACGACATCGAGGACTTCCGGGCGATCTGGCAGTTCCTCGGCTGGATCGACGACAGCAAGCCCCTCGACGAGCTGATGGCCGCGCTTGAGGACACCGGCCTGACGCCCGCCGACCGGGGCTTCTACGCCGCGGCGCGCCAGTGCGTGATCGACCTCGGCATCGTGCGCCGCCGCAAGCTCGACGTGGCCGCCGACATCCCCGCCCGCCGCATCGCCGACCTCCCCGTCGAGCTGAACGGACGGGCCGGCCGGTCGATCCGGGCGGCGGAACGGGACCTCGCCGACCGGATGGCGGCGCGGTACGAGACCGCGCTCGCGAACCGATCCCCCGACGCCGGCGCCGAGGGCATCGACCACGACCTCGTCCGCAGGGTGGCCCGGTCAGAGCTGAAGGACGCGACGACCGCGCGGTCCGGCGAGAACGTGTTCACCATCATGCGACGCATCGGCCAGGCGAAAGCTGAACTGGCCGCGGACTACGCGGCGCAGCTGGCCCGCAGCGCCGGCAAGGTCGTCTTCTTCGCCAGGCACGTCGACGTGATGGACGCCGCCGAAGAGACCTTCGCCCGGAAGGGGGTGCGCTTCTCGTCGATCCGCGGCGGCCAGACGCCCACGGCGCGGCAGGCCAACGTCGACGCCTTCGTGAACAACCCGGACGTCACGGTCGCGGTGTGCTCGCTGACCGCGGCTGGCGTGGGCCTGAATCTGCAGGTCGCCTCGAACATCGTGCTGGCCGAGCTGTCCTGGACCGACGCAGAGCAGACCCAGGCCATCGACCGCAGCCACCGCATCGGGCAGGCCGAACCGGTCACCGCGTGGCGCATCATCGCCGCGCAGACCATCGACGCCCGGATCGCCGGGCTGATCGACAGCAAGGCAGGGCTCGCCGCCCGGGCGCTGGACGGGGCCGGCCAGGATGCCTCCTCGCCGGCCGACGTGCAGCTCGAGGCGCTGATCGCATTGCTGACCGATGCGCTGCGGCGTCGGATCCCAGCCGACGTGCTCGCCAGGTACGAGTCCGCGCACTAGCCGCGGGCGACCGTCATGCAGCAGCACGCGCAGGACGAATCCGACGAGTCCGAGCCGCGCCGGTGCGCTGGTGGTAGGGCTTGGCACCGGCGAAGCTTGGCAGGAACGAGTGGTGGATGTTGATCGCGCGTCCCGCCGACCTTGTATTCCTCGACAAGGGACAGCAGCGTAGCTTCGGCGTCGGCTTTGCTGGCGGCGAGGTCGGCGTCCAGCGTCTTGGTCCGCCACCGGTAGAGCAGGTCGTTGAGGCAGTGATCGAACTTCGACACCATCACCAGGACCCGGTGGCGGGCTAGCACCGGTCTCGCGCATGGTCTTGATCGCCTTATCAAGGGAAACGTGATGCCGGCCGTTGCCACGCACGGCCATCCGGGCAGCGGTGATGGCCAGGTCAGGCGGTGGACCGTCACTGCCTGATCTTGACGTTGGAAGGGTCGAGCGGCGCCCTCAAGTGCAGGCTCCCCGAGCGCAGGCTGCCGCCGACATTGATCTCGTACCTGCCGGAATTGAGGTAGTCGCTGGTCACGGGGCCCCCGTCGCGGCAGCGCAGGTAGGCCAGCGCCACACAGGCGCCTGTCGTTTCGGCCCAGGCTGCGGAGGTGGCCTGTCCGACTGCGAGGCCGTCGCGCAGCACCAACTCGCCACCCCACATCATGGTGCCCGGATCGTCAAGCACCAAGGAGACAAGCTTGCGGCGTGGCCCTTCGGCTTTGGCCTTCTCGACAGCTTCCCGGCCCAGGAAGGCGATGCCGGTCTTCAGCTTGCACGCGAACAGCAGGCCAGCCTCGACCGGGTTGTAATCCGGGGTTAGTTCTGCGCCGAAGGCCCGGTAGGCCTTTTCCAGCCGCAGCGAGTTGATGGCGTAGTAACCGGCATTTGCGAGCCCGAATTCCTGGCCGGCCTCGGTAAGCAGTTCGTATACGCCAACGGCGAACTCGGTCGGCACGTACAGTTCCCAACCGAGCTCACCGACGTAGGTGATGCGGGTGGCGCGCACGGTGGAGTAGCCGAGGTCGATCTGCCGGCTGGTGGAGAAGGGGAATGCGTCGTTGGAGAAGTCCGCGCGGGACACCTTCTGCAGCAGTGCACGCGACTTGGGCCCCATCACGCCGTACACGGCGTAGGACGAAGTCACGTCAACGACCCTGACGTGCTGCTCGGGCCTGATGCGCTTGCTGATCCAGTCCAGGTCCCGCACGATCGAGCCGGAACTGGTGACCAACAGGTACTCGTCGTGGGCGAGGCGGGTGACCGTGACGTCCGCTTCGTAGCCGCCGCGCTCGTTGAGCAGGCCGGTGTAGACGGCCCGGCCCGGCTCAACCGCCACATCCGCGGTGCAAAGCCACTGCAGCAGCGTCTCCGCGTCGCGTCCGGTCACCAGCAGCTTGCCGAAGGATGTCTGGTCATACAGCGCGACATCGTTTCGCGTTGCGCGCTGCTCGGCGGCCGACCACGGCAGCCAGCTCGGCTTGCCCCATGTGTACTCCAGCGCCGGTTCGACGCCCGGCGGCGCGAAGACGTTAGCGCGTTCCCAGCCCATTTTCGACCCGAACGAGGCACCGGCTGCCTCGAGCAGGTGATAGGCCGGCGAACGACGGAAGGGCCGCGCAGTCTTGAGCTCACGATTGGGCCACGGCACCTCGTAGTGCAGTCCGAGGATCTCCCCGACCCGGTCGTGCAGCCATTGGTTATTGCCGTTGAACGGCGCGAAGCGACGGATGTCGACGGCGGATAGGTCACTGGTGGGCTCACCGTTGACGACCCATTCGGCCAGCGCCCGCCCCGCGCCGCCGGCTGAGGCTATTCCGACAGAGTTGAACCCGGCGCCCACAAAGTAGTTCCTCAGCTCCGGAGCTGCGCCGAGGATGAACTGATTGTCGGGCGTGAAGCTCTCCGGCCCGTTGTAGAACTTCTTGATCCCGGTGTGGTCGAGCGCCGGAATGCGCAGCAGCGCATTCTGCATCAAGATCGAGAAGTGGTCCCAGTCCTCGTCGAGCAGCTGGAACTCGAAGGGGTAGGGCAGCTGGTCGGGCCCGACCCAGGGCTTGGCTTCAGGCTCGAAGCCACCGACGACCAGGCCGCCCACTTCCTCCTTGAAGTAGGTGTAGCCGTCGGGGTCGCGCAGGATCGGCAGGCCCGGGTGCACGCCCTCGACCTGCTCAGTGACGACGTAGAAGTGCTCCGCGGAGTGCAGCGGGACATCGACCCCGGCCAGCGCGCCTACCGCCTTGGCCCACTGGCCGGCGCAGTTGACGACGACCTCGGCTTCGATGTCGCCGCGGTCGGTGCGCACACCGGTCACGACACCATCGTGGTGGGAGATGCCGGTGACACGGGTGCCTTCGAGGACCTTGGCGCCCCGGTTGCGGGCCCCCTTGGCCAGCGAGCCGGTGACGTCGGTGGGGTTGGCCGTTCCGTCTCCAGGCAGCCAGATCGCGCCGACCAGGTCCTCGGTCTCCAGGATCGGGTACAGCTCTTTCGCCCGGGCCGGGCTGATCAGCTCGCACTCCAGGCTGTAAGCCTCGGCGGTGGCGGCGGTGCGTTGCAGCTGCACCATCCGGTCCCGGGTGCGGGCCACCGTGACACCGCCGCAGCGCTTGTATCCGGTTGCCAGGCCGGTCTCTTCTTCCAGCCGGCCGTACAGCTCGGCGGAGTACTGCACCAGCCGGGTGCCGTTCTCGGTGGAACGCAGCTGCCCGACCAGGCCCGCCGCGTGCCAGGTGGTCCCGCCGGACAAGTGCCCTTGTTCGAGGAGGACCAGGTCGGTCCAGCCGAGCGTGGTGAGGTGATAGGCGACGCTGGTGCCGATGATGCCACCGCCGATCACGACAACGCGCGCGCGGGCGGGCAGGTCCTGGCTCATTGTGTGACTCCTCGAACAGGGTGTCGCGAATTAGTCGAGTGCGGGGTCGGGTGCGCCGTCTGCGCGGGTGACGCTGCTGTCGTGCCGGGGCACGACGGTGCGCGTGAGCGATGCGTCCGCGCGGTGCTCAGCCGCGATCTCGGTGGTCCTGTGCCGCTGGCTGGTCAGGTAGTAGGCGAGACCGATGGCGATGATGACGGCGACGACGATGACGCCGCCCCAGGCATACATGCCGGTGCCGTAGATAACCTGCCGTGGCCAGATCAGGTTGACGACCATGATCAGCCCGTAAGCCACGGCGATGCTGTTGATGATCAGGCCGCGGCGCCGGCCGAGCGTGAACAGGCTGGTCCGGCCGGCGTCGGAGGGCCACCCCTTGGCACGGCGTGCCAGCACCGGGACAGTGACCAGCAGGTAGGCGAGGTAGACGATGACGATCGCCACGCTCGTCACGATGAGGAAGATCTTCGCGTTGCCGACGTTGACGACCAGGATCAGGATCGCGATGATGCCGGACACGACCGACGGCGCGGCCGGTGAGTGGCGGCGTTCGGTGACGTGAGCCAACCGCTCGCCGAAGGGCAGCCTGTGGTCGCGGGCCATGGAGAACGCGATGCGGACGGCTGCGGTCTGGATCGCCAGCGTGCAGACGAAGATGGCGAAGGCCACGTCGACCAGCAGGATCTTGCCAACGGTGTTGCCCAGCGCCGATTCCAGGACCAGCGGCAGGCCGCCGGAGCCCAGGGCGGCGAGGCCGAGAGTCTTGGTGGCCATCAGCGCAAGGATCAGCAGCAGCGCACCCGCGCCTCCAGCCGCGCCCAGCGCCTGCATGATCGCGATCGGCGTGCGGCGACGCGGATCCTTGGTCTCCTCGGCCAGCGAGGAGGCGGTGTCGAAGCCGTACATGACGTAGGCGGGCATGATCGCGGCCAGCAGCAGCGGCGCGAGGTGACCGAGAGTGGTCCAGCCCGGCAAGCCTGGCCCGGCCCCCTGGCTGTGCAGCACGACCTGGGGACCGCGCTGAGCATGGATCGCAAGCAGCACGATGATCACGGCGACGCCGATCAGCTCAGCGGCGACACCGACGTTGTTGATCTTCGCCATGACTTTGACGCCGAGGACGTTGATGGCCGTTGTGAGCACGATCGCGCAACTGCCGAGGAATACCGCGTTCTTCGCCGGGTCGCTGAAGACCTCGAAGCCCGACCACACCGGCGGCAGTGCGACCTGCAGCGCGATGGCGACCGCAGCGACCGTGACCACCGAGCCGACGAGCATCATCCAGCCTGCGAACCAGGCGCCGCCCTTGCTGCTGACCTGCTTGGACCACTGATACACCGAGCCTGCGATCGGGTACCGGGCGCCGAGCTCGCCGAAGACCAGCGCCACACAGAACTGGCCGCCCAGCACGACGAGCCAGGCCCAGAACAGCAGTGGCCCGCCGAAGCCGTAGCCGAACCCGAACAGCTGGAACATCCCGGTCAGGATCGAGATGTAGCTGAATCCGGCCGCGAACGACGAGAAACCTCCCAAGCTCCGGTTGAGCCGCTGCCGGTAGCCATGTTCGGCGAGATCGTCGCTGTCACTCGAATGAGCTCGTCGGTGCGCTACGGGGCCGGGGTCGGTCATCGTGGATCCTCCATCGTGGGTGCTGCCTGAAGTCCAAGGCCGCGGTGTACGGCCGGCCGACCGGACGGGGCGGTCAGCGGTGAACGGGTCTAGTCGGGAAGCTCAACGATCTCGAGCAACTGCGGGAAGTGCGGGCTGCGGAACATCTCGACGGCCGACTCGTACTTCTCCATGCCCCAGCCCCAGAAGTCGAAGTCCAGCGCGCTGGACGCTTGCTGGATCGAGGCCCACAGGGTCCAGCCGTACTTGGACATCAAGCCCTGCAACTGCGCTCGTGCGACCTTGTTGCGCAGCGGGCGGCCGTAGTAGGCGGTGACGAGTTCCTCGAGCTGATCATGGCTGAGGTGGCATTCGCTCCAGATGTTGCCCAGCTCGAAACAGGCGTCGTTGTTGCCGGAGTACTCGTAGTCGATCAGCCAGACCTGCGTGCCGTCGTCGACGAAGTTGCCGGCGAGCAGGTCGTTGTTGCACGGCACGGTGCCCTCGTCGCGCACCGCCAGCGCCTGCCGGATCTGCTGCACCTGGTGCGCAAAGTCCAGGTAGCCGTCGGGCAGCCGGTAGCCGCGCGCCTGCACCAGGGACAGGTAGTCCCGCTGGATGTCGAACATGTTGAAGTCGTTGACGAAGCGCTGCCCCGCGTGCAGGCGGCGACAGGATTCCGCGACGCGGGTGAGGTTGCCCGGGACGCCGAAGCTCGCGTCGGTGAAGGTGATCCCATCGATGAATCCGACGACCATGACGCCGTCCTCGGGCCGGTAGGCCAGCACGGGCGCCCCGACGCCGACGGCAGCGGCGGCGACGGAGTTGTGGTACTCGTTGTCGCGGTTGATCGACAGCAGATCCGCCTCGCGCGGGGACACCCGCACCACGTAGCAGCCGTTCTGGGTGGTGACCTTGTAGTTGCGGTTGGTCAGCCCCCCGGGCAGTTCCGATACCTGCCGCGGCCCTGCGCCAAAGAGCGGGATCTTGCCCAGGAGCGGAGCCAGGCTTCCGGCGAGGGCAGCGCTGGCACCGGTTGCCGTATGGGTAGCCATTGCGGTGTGATCCTCCTTGGGCGGTGGCGTCAGGGCGGGTGGATGCCGGCGTGGGCGCCGTGGTGCACTGCGCTGCGGCTCAGCTGCGGATACTGCCTCCCTTCGGGTCATACAGCGGGCCGTCGTGCCGGGTCGCGGGGAAGCGTTCGGTGGCCACGTCGACGATGAAGTCGGTCTCCTCGGCCAGCTCGATCGGCAGGTACGCGGAAAAGATCGTGCAGCCGACGGTGTGCCCGTAGCCGGCGCTCTTGACCGTGGTCGTCAGCTGTTCGCGTTCGTGGGTGAGCAGTTCCCCGCCGTGCATGACCACGTCCGGGCCGGCGGAGAACCAGCACAGCTTCTGGCTGAGGCCGTCGTGACGGATCTTGCGCAGCGCTGGGCCGGCGAGCAGCTCGGGCTTGTCGAGCTTGACGGCGAAGCCCAGTCCCGCCTCGTAGGGGTTGTTGTCGGACTTGATGTCGGCGGCCCAGGCGAGGTATTGCTTCTCCAGCCGCAGGCTTTCGACGGCCTTGTATCCGACGTCGCGGATCCCGAATTCGGCTCCCGCGACGATGATGCGGTCGTAGAGGTCGAGCATGTACTCAGTCGGCACGTGGAATTCCCAGCCCAGCTCTCCCACGTAGGTGGCCCGCAGCGCGCGCACCGGCGCGTAGCCGAGGTCGATATGCTGGGCGCTCATGTACGGGAATGCCTCGTTGCTGAGGTCAGCCCAGCTGAGCTGCTGGGCGACGTCGCGCGCATTCGGGCCGCACACGTTCAGCACGCCGTAGGCGGAGGTGACGTCGCGGATGTGGGCCGACCCGCCCGCGGGCGCGTGCTGGAGGATGAAGGTCAGGTCGTGGCGGCCGAACGCGCTGCCGGTGACGAGGTAGAACTCGTCCTGCGCCAGCCGGGTGATGGTGACGTCGGCTTCGATACCGCCATTGGCGTTGAGCAGCTGGGTGTAGACGATCTTGCCGACCTTGACGTCCAGATTGGCGCCGGCAACCTTTTGCAGCAGTGCCAGCGCGCCGGGGCCGAAGATCTCGTACTTGGAGAAGCTGCTCTGGTCGATCACCCCGACCGCGGAGCGGACCGCCTCATGTTCGGCGGCGATGCAGGGGAAGGCGTTGCTGCGCCCGAAGCTGGGCGTCTCCGCCCGCGGGGCGCCGTCGGTGGCGAACCAGTTGGCTCGCTCCCAGCCGAACTTCGAGCCGAAGACCGCGCCGCGGCCCTCGAGGGCCTTGTACAGTGCGCTGACGCGCTGGCCCCGCGGGGCTCGGAGCTCCCGGTTGGGGTAGGCGATCTGGTAGTAGTGGCCGTAGGAGTCGATCGAGCGCTGCTCAAGGTAGGACGGCACATTGTGCGCCTTGCCGAAGCGGCGCACGTCGAAGGGCCACAGGTCCATGCCGGGGTCGCCGTCGATGATCCAGTTCGCCATCGCGTAGCCGGCCCCGCCGGCGGCCGCGATGCCAGCCGAGAACCCGCAACAGTGGAACAGGTTATCCAGGTCCTCGGTGATGCCCATCAGCGGTTCGGCGTCCGGGGAAAACGGGATCGGCCCGTTGACCCAGGTGCGGATGCCAAGTTCCCCGAAGATCGGAACGCGGTTCGACGCGCCTTCGGCGAGCCCCTCGAAGCGCTCGTAGTCCGGGGCGAACAGTTCCGGCCCCAGGTCGACGGGGATGCGCCGCCACGGGGCACGGGTGCTCTCCTCCCACCCGCCGATGACCAGACCGCCGGCTTCCGGCTTGAGGTAGAACCGGGCGTCGGGGTCGCGCATCGTGGGCAGATCCCGCGGGATGCCATCGGTCTTCTCGGTGACGACGTACTGGTGCTCGACGGCATTGACAGCCAGGTCGACCCCGGCCAGCCGGGCGGTCTCCGTGCCCCACATGCCGGTCGCGTTGACCACCGTGTCGCACTCGATGCGGCCCTGCCCGGTGACGACGGCGGTCACCCGCCGCCCGCTACGTTCAATCGCCTCCACGCGACAGTTCTGCACGATCTTCACCCCGGCGGCACGCGCGCCGGTGGCGAAGGAGTGGGTCAGCTGGTTCGGGTCCGCGTAGCCGTCTGAGGGAACCCAGCTGGCGCCATACACACCATCGGTGTTCAAGAGCGGGAAGAGCTCTTTCGCCTCCTTCGCCGACACGAGCTGCACGTCGAAGCCGAAGCTCCTGCCCGTGGTGGCGATGCGTTTGATCTCCTCCCACCGGTCGGCGCTGCAGGCCACCCGGATGCTGCCGACGCC
>Ga0307374_10012350_pt1 | contig 11989 bp, 10 predicted proteins | sample OX3MG_FD_202532 | JGI IMG/M metagenome (GOLD analysis project Ga0307374, IMG submission 202532) | Soil microbial communities from Risofladan, Vaasa, Finland - OX-3 | ecosystem: Environmental > Terrestrial > Soil > Coastal area > Acid sulfate soil | place: Finland: Risofladan, Vaasa | collected...
GGCGGGTCCGGCCCCGGATCGCCCTTTCAGGCCGTCCGGGGAGACGGCGATGATGGTCAAACCTCCGCGAATTAGCCCTTTCGCAATCCGACCGCATCGCCGTGACTGCGCCATGGCCGTTGACAAACCGCCCCGCAGCCAGCTCCAAACGCCCCTCTGTCGGCTGGGGCGATGGCGAGGGGCATGAGCGCGGGACCGCTTTCGGATCTGAGGGTGATCGAGCTCGGCTCGCTGATCGCCGGTCCGTTCTGCGGCCAGATCTTGGCCGACTTCGGCGCCGAGGTGATCAAGCTCGAGGATCCGGGCGGCGGCGATCCGATGCGCCAGTGGGGCCGCAGCCTGCCCAAGGGGTTGTCGCCCTGGTGGCCGGTGATCGGCCGGGGCAAGAAGTCGGTGACCCTCGACCTGCGCGCCCCGCAAGGGCGCAAGCTCGCCCGCGCCCTGATCGCGACGGCCGATGTCGTGGTCGAGAACTTCCGGCCGGGCACGATGGAGAAGTGGGGCCTGGGCTACGACAGCCTCGCGGCCGGCAATCCGCGGCTGATCATGGCGCGCGTCTCCGGCTTCGGCCAGACCGGCCCCTACGCCGGCCGCGCCGGCTATGGACTGATCGGCGAGGCCATGGGCGGGCTTCGCCATATCACCGGCGAGGCCGATCGCCCCCCCGCCCGCGCCGGCGTCTCCATCGGCGACAGCCTCGCCGCCGTGCACGCGGCCATGGGCGTGATGATGGCGCTGCACGCGCGCGAGCGCAGCGGCCAGGGCCAGGTGGTCGATGCGGCCATCTACGAGAGCGTGCTGGCGATGATGGAGAACCTCGTCACCGAATACGACCTGACCGGCTATGTGCGCGAGCGCTCCGGCGCCGTGCTGCCGGGGATCGCCCCTTCCAACGCCTATCCCACCCGCGACGGCCTGATCCTCATCGGCGGCAACGGCGACACCGTTTTCGCCCGCCTTTGCGACGCCATGGGCGAGCCGCAGCTGAAGGACGATCCGCGCTATCGCGACCACGCCGCGCGCGGCGCCAACCAGGGCGAACTCGACGCGCACATCGCCGCCTGGACCGGCGAGCGGGACCTGGACGAGCTGCTGGTTCTGCTCGAGGCCCACGGCGTGCCGTGCGGGCGCGTCTACCGCGCCCCCGACATGCTGGCCGATCCGCAGTTCGCCGCCCGCGAGGCGATCGTCTCGGTCGAGCATCCGGTGTTCGGGCCGATCCGGATGCAGAATGTCTTCCCCAGGCTCAGCGCCACCCCGGGCGAGGTCCGCTGGCCCGGCCCGGCGCTGGGCGAGCACACAGCCGAGGTGCTGGGCGCCCTGCCCGGCCACGGCCCCGACGAACTCGCCGCCCTCAGGGCCGATGGCGTGATTTGACTGCGGGCGCCGACCAGATCGCGGCGCGGCTGGAGCGCCTGCCGCCCTCGCGCGAGGTCTGGCGCTGGGTGATGCTGCTCTCGGCGGGCGGCTGTTTCGAATTCTACGACCTGATGATGACCGCCTACATCTCGCCGACCCTGGTGCGGGCCGGCGTGTTCCACGTCGGCAGCGCCGGCCTCTTCGGCGTCTCCGACCAGGCGAGCTTCGCGGCGGCGACCTTCGCGGGGCTCTTCATCGGCACGATCGGCGTCTCGCGCCTCGCCGACCGGTTCGGGCGCCGGGCGATCTTCACCGCGTCCCTGCTCTGGTACACCGCCGCCGCCGTCGCCATGGCCGCGCAGCAGAACGCCCTGGGCGTCGACCTCTGGCGGCTGATCGCCGGCATCGGCATCGGCGTCGAGCTGGTCACCATCGACGCCTACATCGCCGAACTGGTCCCCGCCGGGGTGCGCGGCAAGGCCTTCGCGCTCAACCAGTCGGTCCAGTTTCTCGCCGTGCCCATCGTCGCCCTCGCCGCCTGGCGCCTGGGGCCGGCGACCATCGCCGGCGTCGCCGGCTGGCGCTGGGTGGTGCTGCTGGGCGCGGCCGCCGCCGTCGGGGTCTGGTTCATCCGCCGCGGCGTGCCGGAATCGCCGCGCTGGCTGGCCGAGCACGGCCGCTGGGGCGAGGCCGACGCCATCGTCTCGCGCCTGGAGGCCAGGATCGCCGCCCGGACCGGCCGGCCGCTGCCGGCGCCCGCGGCGCGCGCCGGCGCCGCCGACGGCCACGGCCGTCTGGGCGAGATCTTCGCGCCGCCGCTGATCGGCCGCACGGTGCTACTGGTGGTGCTGAACGTGTTCCAGGCGGTGGGCTTCTACGGCTTCACCAATTGGGCGCCGGCCTTTCTCGCCGCGCGCGGCGCCGGCTTCGCCCAGAGCCTGCAATATTCGTTCATCATCGCCGTCGCCTATCCCGTCGGCCCGCTGCTCTGGAGCGCCATCGCCGAGCGCGTCGAGCGCAAGTGGCTGGTGGTGGCGGCCGCGGCGGGAACGGGAGCGCTCGGCCTCGTCTTCGCCCTGGCGCGGGCGCCGGCGGCGCTGATCGCGCTCGGCATCGCGATCAACTTCTCCAACAACCTCTTGTCGTTCTCGTACCATGCCTATCAGGCGGAGCTCTATCCGACCCGGATCCGCGCGAGCGCGGTGGGCTTCGTCTATTCGTGGAGCCGGCTCTCCACGGCGCTTTCCAGCTACGCCATCGCCTGGCTGCTCGGCCTCGCCGGCGCCCTGGGCGCCTTCGGCTTCATCGCCGCGGCCATGCTGGTGGTGGTGGTCTCGGTCGGCCTCTTCGGGCCGCCGACCCGCGGCCGGGCGCTGGAGGAGATCGCGCGCTGAGGGGTATCGCGTTCTATGTCTCGCCAATATTCCGGACATAGCATTCAAGCAGAGGCGCGGATGATCAGCCCGCACGAATTGGGGACGACGGTGGTCGACGGAACCGAGTCGGCCACGACGGTCCGTCGCAGCCCAGGACGCTTCTTCGCGCATTCCGTGAAAAACAAAGGTCCTGAAGCGTGGGAGCCACTGGACAGGCATCTTCTGGATACCGCAAAGCGAGCCTCCAAATTCGCCGCCTCATTCGGCTACGGCGAATTCGGCTACGCCGCCGGGCTGCTTCATGATCTCGGCAAGTATCAGGCGGCGTTCCAGGCCAGGCTGCACGGCGGCGTGGCAAAGGTGGATCACGCGGCTCATGGAGCTTGCCACGCCCGACGCGTCTATTACCCGCTCGGCGGCTTGATCGCACATGGCATCGCCGGCCATCACGCGGGGCTCGTCGATGGCTTGTTCGATTCTGAAGGCCGGTTGGCCAAGATGGTTGCGACGCTGGACCGGATCGTTGCGGCCGCCGAAGGCGACGGCCTCGCCATTCCTGCCCGCCCAACGCCTGTTCCGCTGAAAGCTTCCATGCACGCCGGCTTTCAGATCGCATTTCTGATCCGGATGCTGTTCTCCTGCCTGGTCGATGCCGACTACTTGGCGACGGAGGACTTCTATGCCCGAGCCGAAGGCCGCGGTGTCCCGTTGCGGGGGCCCGCGGCCACCCTGTCGGAACTCGCCACCGCACTAGACGGCTACCTGAGCCGATTCAAAGCTCCAGTTCCGGGCAGTCTCAACGGACGGCGGGCGGAGATTCTGACCCATGCCCGATCCCTGTCGAATGCTTCGCCGGGCGTGTTCACGCTCACCGTCCCTACCGGTGGTGGCAAGAGTCTCACCTCGCTGGCCTTCGCGCTCGACCACGCCCGGCACAACGGACTGGAGCGGGTGGTGTTCGGCATCCCGTTCACCTCGGTGATCGAGCAGACGGCTCAGGTCTATCGCCAGGCGTTGGCGCCTCACGCCGACGCGGTCTTGGAGCATCACTCGGCCTTCGACCAGAGCGTTATCGACGGCAAGGAGGCGCGTTCCAAGCTGGATCTGGCCATGGAAACCTGGGACCAGCCGCTGATCGTCACCACCGCGGTGCGGCTGTTCGAAAGCCTGTTCTCGAATCGACCGTCCCAGTGCCGAAAGCTGCACAACCTGGCCCGCAGCGTCATCGTGCTCGACGAGGTCCAGACCCTGCCGCTGGAACTGTTGCGGCCCTGCGTCACCGCGCTGAAGGAATTGGCCGCCAATTACGGTTGTTCTATTGTCTTGTGCACCGCGACGCAGCCAGCCCTGCTCGCGGCGCCGTCCAATGGCGGGCGGCCGTTCATCGACGGCTTCGAGAACGTGACCGAGCTGGCCCCGGACCCGCCCAAGCTGTTCGAGACGCTTCGCAGAGTTCGGGTGGAAGTGATCGAGGCCCCTCAGACCGATGCGGATATCGCGGAGCGTCTGGCGGCGGCGCCTCAGGCCCTCTGTATCGTCAATCGACGGTTCCACGCTCAGGCGCTCTGTCAGGCCATCGGCCATCTCCCAGGCGCGCGGCACCTATCGACGCTGATGTGCCCGGCGCACCGGCGTGCAGTGCTGGCGGATATTCGGGAGGATCTGAGGCGCGGACGGCCGTGCCGGGTTGTCTCCACCTCCCTGGTCGAGGCCGGGGTCGATGTCGACTTCCCGCTGGTCCTGAGGGCCGAGGCGGGGCTTGACTCGATCCTGCAGGCGGCGGGGCGCTGCAACCGCGAAGGATACCGCGACGCGGACTCTAGCTACACGCTCGTCTTCCGCCCGGCTGGTCGCAAGCGTTTGCAGTCGATGCGCGTACGCATCGAGACCAGCGAGGACATCTTTCGGCGCTTTCGGGATGTGACGGCCTTGCCGGCCGTCGCGGCCTATTTCGACAAGCTCTTCGACCGCGAGGGTGACGCGGCGTTCGACTCCAAATTCATTCTGAAGAGCTGTAAGGATCGACTCGCAAGCTGGGATTTCCCATTCGCCACCATCGCCAGGGATTTCCAGATGATAGACGACTACAACCACCCCTTGATCATCGAGTTCGACGCCGACGCGCGCCACGCAGTGCGCGACCTTCGCCATCTTCCCGATGCCCTTACGCCGCGAAAGCTCGCGCGGCGCCTGCAATCCTATACCGTCGGCGTGCCACCCCAGGCGCGTGCCAAACTGATCGCCACGGGCGCGGCGGAGAGAATCCTGCCCAAGCGCTACGACGATCAGTTCGTCGTGCTGCTCAACCACAGCCTCTACCGCGCCGACACTGGCCTTACCTGGGTTGACGCCACGCTGATCGAACCGGAGCGGTTGGTGATCGACTGACCTTGCCGGGTTCCGTTTATTGGGGACTTGGTGTTCATCTATCAGGACTTGACTCAGCGACGGAACCATGGGCGTTTGGCAAAGTCGCTCGTGCTCGCCCTCTGTCGCCCGGAGATCGAAGTGAGGAATCTGGTCGGTACGCTGAACTTCCGCGCCCCGCCCTGTGGCGGCGGCCCGGCGGTGGCGGAAAACAGCGAGCGCGGATCGAAACCGCTTATTGGCGGACTTGGGTGTTCCATCGAGCGACACACGGCTTCCGGCAAACTGCCGGAAGCCGACTCGGCGTTGGGCGTCTCGACAATCATAGGTCGTCAACGCAGGCTCGATGTCGGGCGCCGTCAACGGCGGATACGGCAATGACGCAGGGTGTAGTGCTGCACGTCTGGGGTGAGCGGGCCTGTTTCACCCGCCCGGAAATGAAGGTTGAGCGCGTCTCATATGACGTGATCACCCCTTCCGCGGCGCGGGGGATTCTCGAAGCGGTGCATTGGAAGCCGGCATTCGCCTGGAGGGTCGAGCGGCTGCGGGTGCTTGAGCCTATCACGTTCGAGACTATCCGCCGCAACGAGGTCGCCAGCCGCATCCCAGGCCTGAACGTCAGGAAGGCGATGAACGCCGGTTCCACGGAAGGCTTGGCGTTGTACGTCGACGAAGACCGCCAGCAGCGCGCAGCCACCATCCTGAAAGACGTGGCCTATGTCATCGAGGCGCGCATCGAGTTGAGGAATCCGGGGGACGCCGAGGAGCCGATCGGCAAACATCTGGACATTTTCAATCGCCGGGCGCGCAAGGGGCAGTGCTTCCACCGCCCCTGCCTGGGCACGCGGGAGTTCGCCGCCGAGTTCGCCCTCATCGAGGGCGAGCCGCCAACGCCGCACGAAAGTCTGCTGGGCGAGCGCGATCTGGGATGGATGGCGCTGGACATCGATTTCGCGCGCGGTAACCGGCCGATGTTCTTCAGGGCCAAGATGCGGGACGGGGTGATCGAGGTGCCGCTCCCGGACAGCGCTGCGGTGCGCACATGAGCGAATTCCGGACCAGCCTCGGCCCGCTCGCGGCTCTCGCCGCCCGATATGAACGCCTTGCCGCCTGTGGCGCCGCTCCCGTCCCCGGCTTCGCGCCGGCTCAGATCGCTTTCGTGCTGGTGTTGGACCGCGCCGGGCGAGTGATTGCCGTGCACGACGAGCGCACCGGCGACGGCAAGAGGAAACGGCCCAAGGTGGTCGAGGCGCCGCAGCAGGCCAAGCGAACCAGTGGGGTGGTCAGCGGCGTCCTGTGGGACAAGACTTCCTACGTGCTCGGCGTCGACCGGCTCGATCCCGAGGCCGACGAGGACAACCAAGCCAAAGCCCGGAAGCGCACGGGCAAGGAGCATGAGGCGTTCAGGGGGCACAACGCGACCCTGCTGGCCGGGACCGAGGACGAGGGTGGCCGCGCGCTGCTTGCCTTCCTGGCTCGCTGGACCCCCGAAGGCCACGCTGGTCTGGACTATGCCGACGAGATGCTTGGCCAGAATCTGGCCTTTCAGCTGGATGGGGACCGGGTATTGCTCCACGACCGCCCGGCCATGCGCGCGCTGGTCGCCGGGCAGGACGCGCCGCGCGGCGCGCAGGCGGGTCAATGCCTGATCACCGGCGAGACCGCGCCGATCGCCCGCCTGCATCCCTCGATCAAGGGGGTGCCTGGGGCGCAGTCGTCCGGCGCCAGCCTCGTGTCGTTCAATGAGGGCGCGTTCACGTCTTACGGCAAGGTTCAGGGCGACAACGCGCCGACTTCGGAACTCGCCGCCTTCGGCTACGCCACGGCGCTGAACGAGCTGCTTTCGGCCAGTGACGGTCAGGAAGCGAACGGCCGTCCGCGCTATCGCAATCGCGTCCAGATCGGCGACGCCACCACGGTCTTCTGGGCGGAAGCTCACGGCGACGAGGCGGACGAGGGCGAGGCGCTGCTGAACATGATGTTCAGCGGCGCGCCAGTGCTGGCGCCGGCGGACGCCGAGAGCGGGCGGACCGCCACCGTCCGAGACCTGATGGTGAAGCTAGAGGCCGGGCGCCCGCTTCGAGACGTGAACGCGGAGCTCGAGGGATTGCGCGTCTATGTTCTAGGTCTCAGCCCCAATGCCGCCCGCCTGTCGGTGCGTTTCTGGTACATTGGGGCGCTCGGTGAACTGGCGGACCACTTTCAGCAGCATTGGCAGGATCTGCGCCTCGAACCCTCGCGCACGGGCCGACCGCCCGCCTTGTGGCGCCTGCTTCGGCAACTGGCGGCCCAGGGCGAAGCCAAGAACATTCCGCCCAACTTGGCGGGCGAGGTCACCCGCGCCGTCATTACCGGCGGCCGCTACCCGCGCGCGCTGTTGACTCAGACCCTCATGCGCATCCGCGCCGATCAGGGGGACGACAAAGTCCACGAATTGCGGGTGGCCCTGCTCAAGGCTGTCATCGCTCGCGATTTTCGCAAGTCCATCATTCAGGAGGACGCATCCGTGTCGCTCGATCTCACCGAGCTCAATCCCGGCTACAGGCTGGGGCGCCTGTTCGCGATCATGGAGGCGGCTCAGGCTCAGGCCATCCAGGGCGTCGGCGCTTCCATCCGCGACCGCTTCTACGGTGCGGCCTCGGCCACGCCAGGGCACGTATTTCCGCTGCTACTGCGCGGCGTACAGGATCATTTGTCCAAGATCCGCAAATCCAAGCCCGGCCTCGCGGTCAAGTACGAGAAAGCGCTCGCGGACGTGGCTGACGGCCTGACCAGCATTTTGCCAGCGACCCTCGATATGCAGAACCAGGGCCGCTTTGCTATCGGCTATTACCACCAGCGCGGCGCCCTCTACGCCAAGCGCGTCGATGGCGAGGCTGCCCTGGACGAGACCCTTACCGCCCCTGAAGACGAGGCCCACCAATGACCGCGATCAACAACCGCTACGACTTCGTCTATTTGTTCGACGTGAAGGATGGCAACCCCAATGGCGATCCCGACGCGGGCAATCTTCCGCGCCTCGATCCCGAAACCGGCCTTGGCTTGGTCACCGACGTGGCCCTCAAGCGCAAGATCAGGAACTACGTCGCCTTGGCCAAGGGCGAGACGGCCGGCTGCGACATCTACATGCAGGAGCGGGCGGTGCTGAACCGCGCCCACCTGCGGGCCTATGAGGCCAAGGGCCTGAAATCAGAGTCGAAGAAACTGCCCAGGGACCAGGCCGAGGCGCAGGGGCTGACCCGCTGGATGTGCGACAACTTCTTCGATATCCGCACGTTCGGCGCGGTAATGTCGACGGAAGTCAACGCCGGTCAGGTGCGCGGCCCCGTGCAGCTTACTTTTGCGCGCAGCCAGGATCCCATCGTTCCCCTCGAGATCACCATCACCCGCAGCTCGGTCACCAACGAGAAGGACGCCCTGTTGAACGACCGCACCATGGGTCGCAAGCACATCGTGCCCTACGGCCTCTACCGCGCCCACGGTTTCGTTTCCGGTCGCCTGGCCAACGACGCCAAGAAGGGCACCGGCTTCTCCGAGGATGATCTGACCCTCCTATGGGATGCGCTGAAGTATATGTTCGAGCACGACCGCGCCGCCGCTCGCGGCATGATGACGGCGCGCGGCCTGATCGTTTTCAAACATGAAAGCGATCTGGGTAACGCAACTGCCGACTCTCTGTTCAGGCGCGTCACCATTACGCGGGCCGAGGGCAATATCACCGCGCCCCGCAGCTTCCAGGACTATGTGGTCAGCGTCGATGAAAACAGCCTGCCGACGGGCATCACCATTCAGCGCAAAATCTGAACCATGGTCGCCGCGCCCGTGGACCCGGCGACCGAAGACGCGCTGATTCCCTTGTCCGCGCTGCAGCACCACCTGTTCTGCCCGCGTCAGTGCGCGCTGATCCACGTCGAAGGGCTGTGGGCGGAAGACGCGGCGACGGCGGAAGGGCGAATATTGCATGAGCGGGTCGACTCCGGCGAGCGGGAGACCCGCCCCGGCGTGCGAACCGCGCGCGGGCTGGCGATCCGCTCACTGGCCCTTGGCGTGGCCGGGAGGGCCGACGTGGTGGAGTTCCAAGGCAAGCCACCGCGACCGTTTCCAGTGGAATACAAGCGCGGCAGGCCCAAGGCCCACCGGGCCGATGAAGTTCAGTTGTGCGCCCAGGCCATATGCCTGGAGGAGATGTGCGGCGGCGAGGTGCCCCATGGTGCGCTCTTCTATGGCGCCACGCGGCGGCGGTTGACGGTGACCTTCGATACGGAACTGCGTGCCTTGACCGCCCAGGTGGCCAGCGAAGCGCGCGCCAACATCGCCGCCTGTCGCACCCCGCCGCCTGTTTTCACCCCCGCCTGCCGCCGCTGCTCCCTGTTCGACCTGTGCCAACCAAGCCGACTGGAAAAGTCGCCAAAGGTCGCCCGCTGGCTGGCCGCGCAACTGGCGGATTGAAAGCAGACCCATGCGACGGATGCTGAACACCCTCTACGTCACCAGCGAAGGCGCCTGGCTGCGCAAAGATGGGGCGAACCTCGTAGTCGAGGTGGACGGCGCCGAGCGTGGGCGTGCGCCGCTACACCTGCTGGACGGCGTGGTCTGCTTCGGCCGCCCGGGCGGCTCGCCCGCGATGATGAACGCCTGCGCCGAGGCTGGCGTCGCGGTGTCCTACTTGAATCCGAACGGCCGGTTCCTCGCGCGCGTGGAGGGGCCCAGGAGCGGCAACGTCCTGTTGCGGCGCATCCAGTTCCGCATTGCCGATGATCCGGGGCGCGCCACGCCCAACGTGCGTGGCATCGTGGCCGCAAAGACAGCCAACCAGCGCACCGTGTTGCGGCGCGCGCTGAGAGACCATTCCGAAGCTATGCCCATAGCGGCGGCGGAGCGTCTGTCGGCAGCCGAACAACGTCTGGGCGATGTTGCCCGCCGCACCTTGGTTACGGCGGATGTCGATGGTCTGCGCGGCTTGGAAGGCGAAGCCGCGGCGACGTATTTCGGGGTCTTCGACAGCTTGATCCGAACGCCCGATCCCGCGCTCCGGTTCGGCGGTCGATCGCGTCGCCCGCCTCTGGACCGCATCAACGCCCTGCTTTCCTTTCTTTACGCCATGCTGGGTCACGACTGCCGTTCGGCGCTGGAGGCGCATGGCCTGGACCCGCAGGTCGGCTTCCTTCACGCCGACCGGCCCGGCCGCGCCAGCTTGGCGCTGGACCTTATGGAGGAACTGCGCCCGGTGCTCGCGGACCGACTGGCGCTGAGCCTGGTCAACCGGGGACAGTTGAACCCCGAAGACTTTATCGTCGAAGAGGCTGGCGGCGTGCGCCTCGCCGATGAAGCGCGCAAACGGGTCCTCATCGCCTGGCAAGAACGCAAGCGCGACGAACTGCGTCATCCATTCCTCGGCGAGACGGCGCCCCTGGGTCTGCTGGCGCATCTGCAGGCGCAACTCCTCGCGCGTCATCTGCGCGGCGATCTCGACGGCTATCCCGGTTTCATATGGAAGTGAGGCGAGGCCGTGCTGATGCTCGTGGCCTATGACGTGAACACCGAGACGCTTGCCGGCCGCCGCCGCCTGCGCCGCGTGGCCCGCGCATGTCTCGACTTCGGCCAAAGAGTCCAAAACTCCGTCTTCGAATGCGAGGTCGATCCCGCGCAATGGACGGCGTTGAGGGCCCGATTGGCGGTGGAGATCGACCCCAAGATCGACAGCCTGCGTTTCTACCGCCTCGGCGCCGACGGCCGCAAACGGGTCGAACACATCGGAGCCAAACCGACCCCGGATTTGAACGGACCGCTGCTTTTCTAGAATTCCAGTGAACGCGGTGCGCGAATCGGGAGCGGCCATGCGACGAGCCGACGATTCGCGCGGGACAAATCAGCTTGTAAATCAAGGCGCCTGCGGCAGCCGGAGTAGGCAGCCCCGGCCATTGGCCCAGAACTTCGGCTGGCTCGCGCTAACGCGCCGCTTATCTGCATCCATTCAATGCGCTAGACCGCAAGATGTCGCCCCCTCACGGGGGCGCGGATCGAAACCAGGAGGGCCGCAATGGCGTCGCGCTGAGCCGGGTCGCCCCCTCACGGGGGCGCGGATCGAAACTTCCTCGCCGACTGACCCTCTCAAGGAGACCCCAGTCGCCCCCTCACGGGGGCGCGGATCGAAACGACACGCCCTCGAAGTGGCCGATCAACGTCTGGTCGCCCCCTCACGGGGGCGCGGATCGAAACTAGGAACTGCGCATGACCATCGCCCATTACCAGGGTCGCCCCCTCACGGGGGCGCGGATCGAAACCTCGGCCTTGGGCGTGTCGGGATACTCGGTCGCGTCGCCCCCTCACGGGGGCGCGGATCGAAACTGAAAATCCAGAGCATTAGGGTCCTGGTTCAGCAGTCGCCCCCTCACGGGGGCGCGGATCGAAACTCCCAGTGGTCGCGTGAGCCGCAGCAGCGCCTCGTCGCCCCCTCACGGGGGCGCGGATCGAAACCTGGCGAGACCTGCCAGCACTGCCGTCCAGTTCGCGTCGCCCCCTCACGGGGGCGCGGATCGAAACGCGCTCGCCTCGGCCACGGCGCACCTGCGCGGCTGTCGCCCCCTCACGGGGGCGCGGATCGAAACCGGCGCGAACTCGGGAAATTGCTGGGATGAGGCACGGGTCGCCCCCTCACGGGGGCGCGGATCGAAACCTCCCACGCGTCCTTGAACAGTTCGGCGCTGCCGCGTCGCCCCCTCACGGGGGCGCGGATCGAAACGCGCCGACCGTGGGCAACTGCGGCGGCGCCGGCGGGTCGCCCCCTCACGGGGGCGCGGATCGAAACACCGCAGGGTGGCTGCAAATGATCTGCTCCACCAGGTCGCCCCCTCACGGGGGCGCGGATCGAAACGTTCGCGCCGCCA
>Ga0307374_10012353_pt1 | contig 11985 bp, 9 predicted proteins | sample OX3MG_FD_202532 | JGI IMG/M metagenome (GOLD analysis project Ga0307374, IMG submission 202532) | Soil microbial communities from Risofladan, Vaasa, Finland - OX-3 | ecosystem: Environmental > Terrestrial > Soil > Coastal area > Acid sulfate soil | place: Finland: Risofladan, Vaasa | collected...
GGGGGAGTGGTAACGCGTTCCGTGACCTGGGGCACAAGCATGCGGATGCCGGACAATTTAAAGCCATCCTGGCGGCTGAAATCATCAAGACGCTCGACCGGGAGGGCCTGAGCGTGCGTGGCGCGCAGAGCCATACGGGCATTGCGGTAGCCGACTTCTCGCGTATCCGCAACGCGGATCTCGGACGGTTCACCGTCACCAGGCTCATGGCGATCATCAACCGCCTCGGGTCACGGGTGGAAGTGAAAATCAAAGTGCGGCGCAGCAAGCCGGGCGAACACCGCGTGTTGGCATAAGGGTTTCCGCGTCATGGCAGAGTCGAAATCATCGCCGACAACCTGCAAATGCTCGGTTCCCACGCCGGCGCCGGCAATCCGGATCGGACCCCTACCGAGAGCGTGCGGGAATCCGAGCCGAAAGCGTCAGCCCCGGCCGCCAAAAGCGCGGATTTCAGCGACGACGACATACCCTTTTAATCGGAACCCAATATCACCGCCGCGATCGTTGTGCTTGCCCGGCAACGGAGCCGATCACAAAACGCGCGGAATTTAACTCAAGTTAAGGATCATTTTCGATGAATACGGAATCCCAGCCCACCAAGAAAACCGATCTCCAGAGTCCGAACCCCTCCTCGATGGCCCCACAAGCCGGCATGCCCCAGCCGCCGTGGATGCCGGGCTATCCGCCCGCCGAGGAAATTGATCTCGTGGATCTCGGTGTCATGCTTTGGCACCGCCGCCGGCTGATGGCAGGGGTGGCCGGAGTGCTGATTGCATTGGTCCTGCTGCACGTGATTTTCAAGAAGCCGGTTTACGACTACACCACCAGCATCCAATTAGGGTCCATGCTGGCCCAGGACGGTACTCTGGCGCCGCTCATGTCGCCGCAGTCTGCCTCGGCCACGCTGCAGAACACCTACATCTCCAATGCCATCTACCAGTACGAAGCGCAGCAGCACGTCAATCTGCGTGCGCTGAAGATCAACGTGGGTTCGAACACCAAGAGCACCACGGTCACCCTCACCTGCAAGGTCTCCGGCAAGCTGAGCGCGGCGTGCATGGCAGTGGAAAAAGCCGCTGCCGCGGACTTCGTCAGGGACAATGACCGGGCCGTCGCCGTAGTGCGTGCCAACCTCACGGCGCAGGTGGACGCCGCCAAACTGAATCTGGTGGCCCTGCAGGACCCCACGGTGTTCGGCGTGCAGAAACTCGCGGCGGAAAAGGCCATCGCGGATGCCCGGAACGCCCTCGCCAACCTGCGGGCCGGTGCCACGGTGCTCAAGGTCCATAAGAGCAAACTCCATGCCTCCGTGGACCTTTACCAGAAAGAAGCGGCGCAGTTGCAGGCCCACATTACCGACGTGCGCAAAGCGGCCATGGGTGCTGCCCAGGGCACTTCCAGTCCCACCGAAGCCATGGCCAATCTGATCCTCAGCACCGAAGAGCAGCGCAGCGTGGACCTCTATAACACGATCCAGCACAAGCTCACGGTCGCACTTCCGGAGCAGTCGGCCACCGTGGACAAGGATTTGGCCGACAACGCCCGCGACCAGACGCTGCAGAAACAGGTGATCGCCCAGAACCAGTTGGCGCTGCAGAAACTGCTCTTCGACCACGGCCAGCAGATCCAGAACCAGCAGATCAGCATCGGCAACCTGCAGTCCCAGCTCGGCAACATCCAGGACAACCGCGTGCTGGGCGATCCGCTGCGCTCCCTCACACCCGTGGGTCTTGGACGTATCGCCATCCTCGCCCTCGGCATCGTGTTGAGTTTCTTTATCGCTTTGATCGCGGCGCTGTTCGCTAACTATGTAGTGCAGGTACGCGCGCGCCTGGCCTCCGCAAAAACCACCTGAGGTCCCAGGCAGTGATTTGGACCCTGCCTGCACAAGTTCCCCGGGGATAATGGGATGGGAAGAACATGCGGGGGAATTCCACAGCCGACAGGTGAACCGGAATAGACACCGGTACGCCGCTGGAGATTTATGAGCAGCATGCCCGCAAGGAGTTCTATGCCAAAGCGTGCGCCGGGATCCTCAAAGAATTCACTACCATCCTTTCGAAGCTTCTGAAATGCTGGAATTGAGCATTAACGCAGAGTGACGTAGCTCAAAAGAAGATGAAGCCAAACTTTATATTTATTGGGCCAGATAAAGTAGGGAGCACTTGGCTTTGGCAAATGCTCAGTCAACACCCTGAAATATATCTTGCTTCGGCTAAGGATATATATTATTTCGATCGGTATTATGCTCGGGGGATGACATGGTATGAGTCTCACTTTAACGGGGCAGAAAGATATAAGGCCATCGGTGAATTTTCACACGACTATCTTTTCTCAGAAGCGGCGCGTGAACGCATTAAGGCTGACCTTCCAGAGGTCAAGCTGATCTCTTTATTGCGTAATCCCGTAGAGCGCGCATTTTCAGAATTTCTTTTCATTCGTAAACATCGTTTGGTGGAAAAATCTGTTACCTTCCGGGAGGCTGTAATTAAGTTTCCGAGTATTATTGAGGGCGGTATGTATGGGATGTACCTAGGAAGGTATCTGCGCAAATTTGGGACCGACGCGATGTTTATTGGGGATTTCATCGATATCTCAACGCGCCCTGTCCAGCTGTTAGAGCAGCTCTGTAATTTTCTTAACGTAAATTCGAAATTTAAGTTCAAACATGTTCACCGCGAGGCGTTGTCTGCTTCGATGGCGCGGATTGGTCTAGTTGCACTTGTTGCCAAGCTAATGGCAATGAAATTGAGGGATCTTGGGTTCTCAAATGTTGTCGGACGGATCAAGGATTCGTCCATCATTCACAAGGCATTATACCGACCATATAATGATGGAGAAAAACCAAGTTTGACGACTGAAGACCGACGATGGCTATATGAAATTTACCAGCCGGACATTCAAATCCTTGAGAAATTGCTGGCGCGATCTTTCGAGGACTGGACAGACGGCTGAGCGTCCCCTTGGGGGTAGCTGAGCACTGAGTTTGGCATGCACATCGGATGTTCTACTGACGTCCTGGCCATAAGGCTATGGCACGACGACGATCTGCAACACATGATCGGGGCATTCCGGACAGAGGTCGTGTTCTTTGGTGCCAGTTGGTTGTTTCATACGTGCTTGTTCTTGAGGCAATGATGTTTTCATGCGCTTCACCAATAAACTCAATCCTGTGTCCCATTAATTGGGTGGGGAAATCTACTGACCAGCATACTGATTGGATTGTACATATTCCAGGATCTGCAGAACTTGGCTAAAAGGAACCATCTCGAATGACGCTACATTCCAATCTCACTCGCCGGCGATTAAATGTCGTGTACGACGTGGCCTATCCATTCGTCGAGGGCGGTGGGCAGAAACGTATATTCGAAGTGGCTAAACGCCTAGCGGCGCGCGGGTGGTCAATACGCTGGTATGCGTTCCAAACTTGGGATGGTGCACCTATTGTCGAGGCGCACGGCATCACCTATGTGGGCCTTACAGGCTTTGTGCCTCTTTACACGCCTGATGGTCGTCGGTCACGTCGGGAGGCACTGGCGTTTGGGCGGGCAGTATGGAGGCACCGGCGCCTGATCCGTAATGCCGATGTGCTGTGGTGCGGCCAATGGCCGTACTTCCATCTACCGCCTTTGCTTGTTGGAACACGCACGCGTCTATTTGTCGATTGGTGGGAAACGTGGCACGGCCATTGGTTCGATTATTTTGGGCAGATTACAGGATTTGCTGGATTTATTTGTGAGCGATTGATGGCAATGATTTGCAGTCGTCGCGGTACGATCGTCGCAATTACGCCAATAGGTACTCGCGACGTCATTCGCGCATGGGCCAATCCTGGATCGGTGGTTATGATTCCATGTGGTATTGATTTTTCTAAGATAAACGAGACGCCTCCGTCGAAGAATCAGGCAGACATTGTCTACGTTGGTCGTTTGAAGAACCACAAAAATGTCGATCACATCATCCGCGCAATTCACCTGCTGCGTGTAAAGTATGGCCTGATTCTGCATGCTGACATCGTTGGTGGTGGACCAGAGGAACAGGCTCTACGCGCATTGTCTACAGAACTCGGGGTCGATTCCCAAATACGTTTCTTGGGAGTGCTCGACGATGAGCAAAAGTACGCGCATATCAAATCTGCGGCCTTGTTTGTCCACCCTTCAACCAAAGAGGGCGGTGGCAGTATTTCGCTGTTTGAAGCGCAGGCATGCGGTACACCCGTGCTAATCTACGCTGTCCCTCACGGTATAGACCCTAGCTATGTTTCCGAAGGTGTGACTGGATGGCGGATCGATCAGGTCGGCCCGGCAGCTTTAGCAGCTCGAATCGCCGAGTTAGTTACCGCCGATGAACTCAAGCACCGATCTAGAGAATATGATTGTCGTGCGGCTGTTCTGTCCTATGATTGGGAGCAGATCGCTGAAAGTTACCATAAACTATTTTCTGGGTTGCCTATCCTGTGACGAGCCACGAGAGCAGCAGTGTTCTGCGTCAAGCGTGTTGGATCTATGAAGATGTATGCATTTAAAGTATCGTGAGCAGCATTTCACGATGACGATTGGGTCCAAGAGCTGTGTGTGGCGATAGATGTAGTTACCAGGAGACGGGGTATCGATATGGTTAAACGGTATATTCCTGTTGCAGAACCCATCTTCGACCATGGCGAGCTGGAGAATGTAACCTTAGCTATTCGCGAGAAAGCGATTTCGGGGTTCTTTGGTCAGTTTATTGAACGCTTCGAAAATGAGGTTGCGTCGTTCGTTGCTTGCCGCCACGGTGTTGCAGTATCGAGCGGTACGGTGGCTATTCACTTAGCGTTACTGGCGCTGGATATCGGACCTGGAGACGAAGTGTTGGTAGCCACCTACACCAACATGGCTACTTTCTTTCCGGTACTTTATGTGGGCGGAACACCCATTCCGATCGACGTTGAGCCGGATACTTGGAACATTGACCCCGCGCAGATTGAGCAACATATTACGCCTCGTACGCGTGCGATCATCGTAGTCCATATCTTCGGTCACCCCGTCGACATGGATCCAGTAATGGAGATTGCGCGACGGCATAAACTTTATGTCATTGAAGACTGTGCTGAAGCGCATGGTGCGTTATACAAAGGGCGGCCGGTAGGTTCGATAGGAACTGTTGGCTGCTTCAGTTTTTACGCCAATAAAATTATTACCACTGGGGAGGGCGGAATGGTGACTTCCAACGATGAAGGCATCGCACGCCGTGTCACCTCATTGAAATCGCTCGCGTTCGGTACGGCGGATAAGTTTATGCACCAGGAGATTGGTTACAATTATCGCATGACAAACCTGCAGGCAGCCATCGGTTGTGCACAAATGCCCAAGATTGGAAAATTAATCGCAGGCAAGCGGAACCTTGCTGCCGCCTACAATCGCCGTCTCAACGGGCACACGCATCTTCAGTTGCCTGTGGAGAAGGGTTATGCGAAAAACGTTTACTGGATGTATCACGTTGTTTTAACCGACAGCAGGCGGAAACAGCGCGATCAGGTTATGAGGGAATTGCGTGAACGCGGTATTGAAACTCGTGCGGGATTCACGCCATACAACATGCAACGGATCTTTATCGAGAAGGGCATGACATCACCTGAGCTCTGTCCCGTTGCAAATAATTTGGCGCGCAATGCATTTTACCTGCCTAGCACACCGGGGTTGCCGGAAACCGATGTTGATTACGTGGTAGAGAGTTTGCTCGACGTATTGGAACACTGATAATTGCATGAAATGGTTAACGATTCATGGGAGCCTTGAGTGAAGCGTGCATTAATAACCGGTGTCACGGGACAGGATGGCGCATATTTGGCGGAGTTTCTGCTAAATAAAGGATACGAGGTGCATGGCATCAAGCGCCGTGCATCACTATTCAACACCGATCGCATCGACCATCTTTATCAAGATCCGCACGAATCAGAACGGAGATTATTCTTACATTATGGGGATCTGACCGATTCCACCAACCTGATCCGCATCCTCCAACAGGTGCAACCGGATGAGGTGTATAACCTTGGTGCACAGAGCCATGTGGCGGTGTCGTTCGAAACGCCAGAATATACAGCCAACAGCGATGCACTGGGCACGCTGCGGCTACTGGAAGCGATCCGCATTCTCGGGCTGGAGAAAAAGACGCGCTTCTATCAGGCATCCACCTCCGAATTGTTCGGCAAGGTGCAGGAAATCCCGCAACGAGAGATCACGCCCTTCTATCCGCGCTCCCCTTACGGCGCGGCCAAGCTTTATGCCTACTGGATTACAATCAACTACCGGGAAGCCTACGGGATGTTTGCCTGCAACGGCATTCTCTTCAATCACGAATCTCCCATCCGCGGCGAGACGTTCGTAACTCGCAAGATCACCCGGGGACTGGCACGGATAAAACTTGGCATGCAGGAAAAGCTGTATCTTGGTAATCTCAATGCGAAGCGCGATTGGGGACATGCCCGGGATTTTGTGGAAGCTCAATGGTTGATACTGCAACAGCGCGAACCGGAAGATTTTGTGATCGCCACCGGCGAGCAGCATTCGGTACGGGAGTTTGTGGAGCAGAGCGCGGCGCGACTTGGCTTCGACATTATCTGGAAGGGCAGTGGGGTTGAGGAGCAGGGTATTGACCGAAAATCCGGCAAGCATGTTGTGGCAGTGGATCCCCGTTATTTTCGCCCGACTGAGGTGGATACCCTATTGGGCGATGCCTCGAAAGCCCGTTCAAAACTCGGCTGGCAGCCGAAGATCGGGTTTGAACAGCTCGTGGATGAGATGGTGAAGGAAGACTTAGCGCTTGCCGAACGCGATCGGCTGGTACGGGATCATGGCTACAGGGTGTTTAACTACAATGAATAAAAGTTCCAGCATTTATGTGGCAGGCCACCGTGGTTTGGTGGGCTCTGCTCTCCTCCGTCGTCTGACCCTCGATGGTTTTACAAACATTCTTGTGCGTGACCACGCGGAGCTCGATCTGAGGAACCAGGCAGCAGTAAACCGTTTTTTCGAGGAAACCCGCCCTGAATACGTAATACTGGCGGCTGCCAAGGTTGGGGGCATACTCGCCAACAGCACTTGGCCGGCGGAGTTTATCTACGACAATCTCATGATCGAAGCCAACGTTATCCATGCGGCCTATCAATGCGGCGTCCGCAAGCTTCTCAATCTCAGCAGCAGTTGCATCTACCCGCGGCTTGCGCCGCAGCCGATCAAGGAAGAGTACCTGCTGAGCGGTCCGCTGGAGAGCACGAACCGCGCCTATGCGATTGCAAAGATCGCCGCTATTGAGCTTTGTGACCACTACCGCAGCCAGTATGGCTGCGATTTTATCTCAGCCATGCCCACGAATCTCTACGGGCCGGGCGCTAACTCTAATCTTGCCACTAGTCATGTTCTGGCGGCACTGATGCGCAAGATTCATGAGGCAAAGCTCGCCGACCGCAACGAAGTCGAACTTTGGGGTACTGGTACGCCACGGCGGGAATTCCTGTACGTGGACGATCTGGTGGATGCGGTATTCTTTCTTATGGAACATTTTTCAGAGCCTGGTCCCATAAACGTGGGCACCGGTGAGGATCTCACCATCCGCGAACTTGCAGAACTGATTGCGAGGGTGGTGGGATTTGATGGCAGGCTTGTGTACGACAAATCAAAACCCGACGGTACACCGCGCAAGCTTCTCGACGTGTCGCGTACGCGTTCGCTTGGATGGTCAGCCCGCATCGGACTCGAGGAAGGCATCCGCATGACCTATACCTGGTACCGCGAGCACAGCGGGGATGCGCCAGAGTGTGGGCTCGAATAGAACTTATTCGACAACGTGACCGGCAGATTGATACCGTGCCTGTCCGAATAATCAACACAGCATCATGACTGCGCTGTCTGCATGGATCGGCTGGTCGGGTAGTGGTCAAGCACCCGGGTACGGCTGGCTGCCCGGGCCAAAGCTTCGCTTCGTCATCCTGACCCTGGTGTACGCGTGCCTGGCCCTAACCCTCACAGTCAACTACGCGGCCAGCGTGACATTTTTTCTGCTCGCGATCATCGGCATGTACGTCGGTTTCCGGCGCGGCTTCGTCAATGGCCTCACCCGCGCTGAAAAAATCGTCATGCTTGTCTTTGCTGCCTACCCGGCGGGCGCCATTTTCAGCTACCTTGCGGGCACTCAGACCAACGTCGGTTTTCGCTTTTTGGGCCGCGACTTGCGATTCCTGCTCTTTATTCCCATCTATTTGGCGGTCCGCTGGTGCCGACCGCGCGCCGGACATATCGGCTGGGCACTCGCCGGAGGCGCTGTCGGAGCTTTTGTGCTGGGGTTGATCCAGAACGAACCCTGGCCAGCACCGGGGCCGCATGGCGTAGCGGGCGACCATATCTCCTTCGGCGATCTTGGACTTCTTTCCGGTTTTCTCGCTGCAGCTTTGCTTCTTCACGGTGAATCGTCTGTTACAGCGTCTGGTAAGGCGTGGCGCATGGCAGGTGCCTTGCTGGCAGTCCTATTCGGGCTTGCCGTGAGTGTGCTTTCTGGTGCTCGTGGCGGATGGCTGGCTGTTCCTGTGTTGCTGACACTTTTGTTTCTGGGCTCGTCGCTGGCGCAAAAAGTTCGCCTGCGGTTGCGCATCGTCGTGGTGCTGGCAAGTCTTCTGGCCTTGCTGGCCGGCGCCTGGGCCATGCCCAGCGTACGCCACAGGATAGACCAGGCACGCCAGAATTTGTCTGCGTATGTCGTTGTGGCCAATGCACGGACAATAGATACCCTGTGCGTGGATCGTAGAGGCTTTCTCGAAGCGCTAGTGAGGCGATCCAGAATCCGAGGGCCGGGGCAGGTTGAAGTAGTGAGGCTTCCGAAGGAACAGAACCGGCAGCTTGCACGCTTTGGCTGCAAGGGTGGGTACGCGTTGAGTTTGCGGAATCCGCTCGGGAACAGTAAACCGCTGGATCTCTGGCTCTTTCGTGGACATGGGATCAGCAGGTCGGTGCGTCAATCACCGCAAACAGCCACCGTACTCGCCCGAGGCACTGGCAGTTTCAATGTAGGCTGGAAAGGCCCGTGGACCGAGATAACGGAGTCCCATGGCTGGCAGGATTATGGTGCGACCCAGTCTTATGATTATATGGCTGATGTGATTGTACGAGTGCCACCCAATGCACACATGCTGCTAATCCCGATTCAGAAGCCACACGGTGTCTTTGCTTACGCCCTGGCAGATTCCTCGGTGGGCCATCGGCTGGAAATGTGGTTGGCGGCGTGGGCGCTTTTCCGCGCGCATCCCTGGCTGGGTGCAGGCACCGGGGCATTTCGGGCTCTTGGCGAGCGGGCACTCGGGAGCGGCGCAACTGCGCCAATCGTGGGTGACTACGATCACGCACACAGCGATTATTTCACCACCCTGGGTACAACAGGCATCGTTGGGCTTCTGGTTCTCCTTGGTGTCTTGTTCGGGCCATACTTCGCCACACTGCGATTGCAGCGCAGCGAGGGGGAAGACGTGACAGTGCTAGCCGGGGCAATATTGGTGATCGGGTTCGCGATCTTCGGGCTGACCGAGACCATGTTCATACATTCGTTGGATATCTCCTGGTATGCTGTTGTCAGCGCCGTTATCCTGGCTGCCGCCGCGACGGGAGCGGGATTTGTGCGCCGGCCGGGTGCGGTCTTTAATACGAACCGCACTGTGACAGGTGGCGCGACTGCCTCTTCAGCAGCTGGACGCTTGGCCAACGTGAAATGATATTGCGTACAGACCGAGAATGTCTTGGGCGGGCTGCGGCGTCAGAGCGCCAGAACCATCCATGGACGCGCTCTCGCGGCTCTGTGCACGGCAGCTTTGCAGCGTCGGTACTGGTGCGCGGTGCGGGAGCGATACTGGCGCTCGCGGTCAATGTCGTATTGGCGCGCATGCTCGGCGTGGCCGAATATGGCCGTTACATGACCCAGCTTTCCGCCGCGTTAATACTCGGTAGTCTTGCGGTACGCGGCTCCGACCAGTTGCTGACACGCGAGTTGTCCGCAGGTGGCGCGAAGCACACCGGGTGGCGCCATGAGCTCAGGCACTGGGCCATCAGGCGTGTGGCAGTGGGCATTGTCTTGGCCGTGGTGGCCTATTTCATCTGGATTTTCATAGCCCGGACTGCGGCATCCGGTTGGGATCGGTGGTCAACAGTGCTCGCCGGCGCATTACTGATCATGCTGTTCCCTCTTTGCACGCTGACAGCCGGCGCGCTCAATGGCTTCGGCGCGTCGCTGCGCAGCCAGACACTGGCACTCGTACTTCAGAATATAGCGATACTTGTCCTGCTCGGTGTAATGTGGTTGTTGTTTGATGGACTCCGCAGTGGGGGTACAGCGCTGTGGCTGCAGGCCGGCGGCTATACACTCGCGCTTCTGGTCGGATGGCGCTGGCTGCACGCGTCGGTGCGCGGTAACGGTACCACGGCACAAGTCGGGGATATTTCACCGCAGGTCGCCACCGGCACCTCCTCAAAGCGCTGGTCGAGCGCTTCGCGTCATTTCCTGCTGGTGGCCGTCGCCGCCCTGCTGGTGAATCGCCTCGATGTCATTCTCGTCTCGTCGCTCGCGGGCAACGCAACAGCCGGCATCTACGTCGCCGGTGCGCGTCTGGCACAGGTGGCCTTGATGGTGGCAATGGCAGTGAATACCGTCCTGAGCCCTCGAATTTCTGAAGCTTGGGCGCGAAAAGATTTTGCTGCCGCGCGTCGAATGCTGCGTGGCGGGCTGATGTTCACCATACCCGTGGCTGTGGTTGAAGTCGCCGCCGCGTTCTTTTTTGCCCGGCACATCGTGGCACTGTTGGGATCCGCGTATGCCAAGTCGGCCATGCCATTTGCTTGGGTCACAATGGCCTACGCTCTATTTACTCTGGCGGCTCCTTACTATGCGTATTTAGGAATGACGGGATCGGAAAAATCTCTCGCCAGTATTAGTTGGATGGTTTTGATAGCAAATGTATCCGCCATTTTCTTATTGTTGCCTTTGTACGGAGCAACTGGTGCAGGTATGGCGATGGGCGTAGGTTATGCGCTCGCATTACTGGCTTCGGCGACAGTTATGTGGCGTAAAATGCGGTCTTACAAACGGATTGCAGGCCAATAGAGCACACTGAACGTGTCTGTCAAAGACGAAATTAAAGAAACAAGCCCTAGGCTCTACGGGATGGCAGTGCACAGGTGCGTTCTTTACGCTGTGAATTTATGTTTGATACCGGTCGTCACAATTATCGCGGCAGTGGCTGATGAAGATAGTGTATTGCAGAAATTACATTTCAGGATCAGGAGTCTGGTATGGAAGAGGCGCCTGCAGTCCATGGGATGTAATAGCCGTATTTACCGTGATGTTATTATTCATTGTCCGGAATGTGTAAGTATTGGCAATAATGTGGCAATTGCCGAGTTCGTTCATATGTGGGGGAAGGGCGGTATTAGGATATGCGATAACGTAATAATTGCGGCTCACAGTGTTCTAACATCAGTTACGCACGATAAATACTCAACTCCATTCGGTAGTCGAAATATATATGGAAACATTTTGATCGAGGAAGACGTTTGGATTGGTTCCAACGCGGTGATATTGCCAGATGTCAAAATAGGAAAACACAGTATAGTTGGGGCTGGCTCAGTTGTGACGAAAAGTGTACCTGAATATTCCATTGTTGCTGGCGTTCCCGCGCACATCGTTGGCAGAACCGATAAGTTAACCCGTCATGTAGAATAACGTATCACGATAGGAGTTAATCTGGAGATCGATAAAATGCATAGCCAAGCGAGCGACCTGACATGTCCGGGTTGCTCTAGTAATAGCCTTTCCTCTCTTGGGCCGATTCCTCCCGCGATGGTGTTCGCGGGCCGTCAACTTGATACCCTAATGCTAGGGGGCAATTTATACCGCTGCGACCGATGTAAGTTGGGATTCCGGCATCCACACTTGAGCAAGCGGCAGCTAGACGATTTGTATCGCCAAGGG
>Ga0307374_10012354_pt1 | contig 11984 bp, 13 predicted proteins | sample OX3MG_FD_202532 | JGI IMG/M metagenome (GOLD analysis project Ga0307374, IMG submission 202532) | Soil microbial communities from Risofladan, Vaasa, Finland - OX-3 | ecosystem: Environmental > Terrestrial > Soil > Coastal area > Acid sulfate soil | place: Finland: Risofladan, Vaasa | collected...
AACCTCGTCGATCAGCACGTCCATTGCCCGCTCCGCCGCGCGGCGACCCAGATAGCCCTCGGGAGCCCGCCCTCGACGAGGCCGCCAAGCTCCCGAGCCGTCGATCTGCATCCACGCTCGACCCAGGCGCCGGTAGCACTGCCGTCCGCTCGAGTCACGCCACTTCGCGATGGCGTACACGACCTCGCTAGCGCCTCCCTTGCCCTCGCGAAAGATCACGGCGCCGATGGGTTTGCGGTCATTCATATCGGCCAGTCTAAACCGGCGCTACCACGGCGCTACCACCGGCGCTACCAAACTAGGGCAAAAACTGGCCTCCGAAAGCCCTTTAGATATAGGCTTTCCCCTTATTTCATCGGAACTCAACGGTTAAATCGTTAGTTGCCATGCAGAAGGTCGAGAGTTCGAGTCTTTTCAGCCGCTTAGCATTGTTACCCGGATGTCGTCGACCCCCAACCGGCCTACGAGCGAATGTGATCGTGGCGGATCTGTCAGCGAGGCTTCTGCCGCAATTCGGGCGCGCGGCGGAATCCGCCGAGTCTCGGGCTTTGTCCGTCTCTAGCCGCAGCGTTTCATCGTTATCATTCGGGCGTGCCCCTAGAAGGTGAGTACGCGCCGCCGGACCCCGCGGACTGGGTCCGTGACCAGATCGTGACGTGGGAGCGCTCTGGTGGTACCGAGGGCACGACCCTGCGCGATACGGGACTGCCGGTCGTTATCGTCATCAACCGCGGCGTGAGCAGCGGCCAGTTGCGCCGTACGCCGCTAATGCGCGTCGAGCACGGTGGGCGCTACCTCGCCGTAGGTTCCAAGGGTGGCGCGCCAAAGAACCCGGCGTGGGTCGCGAACCTGCGCGCAGATCCGCACGTGGAGGTCTGGGACGGTCCTACACGCGGCGACTACGTCGCCCACGAGGCTGAAGGCGAGGAGCGCTCGACCTGGTGGGAGCGTGCCGTCGCGGCGTATCCGCCCTACGCGCAATACCAGCAGCGCACCGAGCGTCTGATCCCGGTGTTCGTGCTCGAGCCGGCCGCCTGACGCTGTCCCGCCCGGCGGCGAAGCTTTTGTAACTGTGGCGAAACCTGCGAGCCGACCAGGTGCCGTTGTCGTACGAGTGCTTTCGTTGCTACCCCCCGGGAACCTCAGGACTCGTCTGGCGACGGTTCGCATCTAGCCGCCTTCGCTGACCCCCTCGATCCGGATGACACCTACACCCGAGCAGCCGGCTCCGCACCGTGCCAAGCGTCGCGCTCGTTCGCCGGCCAGGGCGAAGGCGACGCTCGGCTGGTTGTCGATGGCGATGCTGACCCTCGGGTCGGTAGGCGATCTCGGTGCCACGCCCGCGACAGCCGTCCTCGGTCTCGCATCGGTGGTGATCTACATCCTGCCCGCGATCGTGTTCCTCCTTCCGGCGTCGCTCGTGTCAGCCGAGTTAGCCTCAGGTTGGCCGGGAGGCGTCTACAAGTGGGTGTCGGAAGGGATCTCTCCCAGGATGGGCTTCGTCGCCATCTGGTGTCAGTTCGCCCAAACGACGTTCTACTACCCGGCACTCCTCGCCTACGTCGCGAGCACGCTGGCATACGTGTTCGCGCCCAACCTAGCGCACAGCGGCCTCTACACGACCGTGGTGATTATCGTCCTGTTCTGGTCGGCCGTGCTGGTCTCCGCCAGAGGGATGCTCTCGGCCGGCCGGCTGGCGTCGTACGGGATCTTCATTGGAACGCTGATCCCTGGCATGCTTCTCGTACTCCTAGCGGCGATCTACCTCTTGCAGGGCCACGCCTCGGCGGCGCCGCTGAACGCCCACCATGTGCTCCCTACCTGGCATGGGCTGAGCAGTGTCGTGCTCATAGTCAACAGCTTCTTCCTGTACGCCGGGGTCGAGGTCAACGCCGTTCACGTCGATGAGCTGCACGATGCCCCGCGGGAGTTCCCCAAAGCGACCCTCCTCGCCGTGGTGCTGATCCTGCTCGTCTTCATTTTGCCGACGCTGGCGATCTCGGTCGCGGTCCCCGCAGCGCACATCAGCTTTACCGCGGGGGTAATGCAGGCGTTCAAGAGCCTGCTCGATCACTTCGGGCTGAATGTGCTGACGCCGATCATCGCGGTCGGACTGGTGGTCGCCTCCATGAGTGGCCTGCTCGACTGGCTCACTGGTCCCTCCACCGGGCTTCTGGAGATCGCTCGCGAGCGTGGATATCTGCCGCGGTACTTCCAGGAGCTCAACTCGAACGGCGTCCAGCTCCACATTCTGGTCGCCCAAGGGCTGATCATCACGCTGATCGGAGTGCTGTATGCCGTGGTGCCCGCGGTCTCACGCGCTTACTGGGTCTTCGCCGCCTTGGCGACGGAGGTCTACCTGATCATGTACGTGCTGATGTTCGTCGCGGCGATCAACCTCCGCCGGCGGCAGCCGGAGCATCCGCGTGGCTACCGGGCGCCGGCGCTGCTGGCGATATGCGTCATCGGCACGCTCGCCTCAGCAGTCGCCTGCGTGATAGGACTGCTGCCGCCGAGCCAACTCGGGCACATCACAACGGTGCCTTACCTGCTGGCGCTGCTCGCCGCCACCCTGCTCATCGGCCTGCTCCCGCCGCTCCTGCTCCACAAGTTGCGCCGGTCGGGCTGGAAGGCAGCTGCCTGAGGCGAGGAGAAGGGCAGCAGTGATTAGCCGACGCGGAAGCTCGCGCATCCGCGGACGACCGCATTCATCGATAGCCAACCGCGCGCGACGCGCCGGTGTCGCGCCGGCGACGTTTGCGCGAGCCTGGCCAGGCAGCGAGACGCGTGACCGACCCCTTCACCCGTGCCGGGCGGACTCCCGTCGGTCGGCACGGGCTAGGTGTTCGTCAGGCTTTGATCTCGTTGTGCACCCGCGCCACCATCGGCTCGTTTAGCTCAACACCGGCCGCCGTCAGGATCGGAAGCAGGGTGGTCCCGAATGCGTCGAACGCCTCCTTCGACTCCCACCCGTCGAAGACTTGGATCTCGCCGTCTGTCTCGAGAGCGACGTGGGACCTACGACCGGCAGGAGCCCCGGCACCCGCCTGTTCAAGCTGAGCGAGGGTGGTGTCATACCTGTCTTGCGTGAATCCCTTGCCCGTGATGTAAAAACCTAACGCCATTCGATCCCGATCCCTCTGCGCGTGAGCGCGGTGGCTGGCACAGAGATGAAACGACTGTAGGCGATCGGCATCGGAACCACGTCCACGGCGACTATCGGTACACCGACCGGGTCGGGATCGCCACGTCTACCCACGGCACCGAGAACTTCTGCGCGTATCTGATGTCGTTCACCCCGACGTTCAGCCGCATCACCAAGGCGCACGAATCCATGCGCTTCAGCGTGCCCAGCTAGCGCGACCCGTTGCCCCGGTAATCCGGGCGAACGCGAACCGTGGCTGCTTCGCAGCTGAAACCCGATCAGGCGGAGGCGGCGTCGGCGCCGGCGTCGGCGACGACCACGCGATCGCGGCCCGCGCGCTTGGCGCGCAGCAGCGCCTCGTCGGCGCGTTGCATGAGGCCGTCGAAGTCGTCGAGCGACTCCTCGGCGGTGGCGACCCCGGCGGAGACGGTGAGGTCGGACCGTGGGCCGAGCTGCGCGGCACGAACGGCCTCGTTGATCCGCTCGGTCAGGCGTCGCGCCTGGAAGGCGCCGGTACGGGGCAGCACGATGGTGAATTCCTCGCCGCCTGTGCGGCAGACGACATCGCCGGCGCGCGTGTGGTTGCGGAGGACATCGGCGAAGCGCCGCAGCGCCTCGTCGCCCGATCCGTGGCCAAAGGCGTCGTTGATCGATTTGAACGCGTCGACGTCGAGGTAGGCGATCGAGGTGGGCTCATGGTGGCGACGGCCGTCCTCGAGGATGGCCGCCAGCACGGCCTCGCAGTGGCGACGGTTGTACAGGCCGGTGAGCTCGTCGGTGAGCGCCTGGGTGCGCAGTTGCTCGCGCTGGGAGGAGTTCGCGTAGGCGATCGCTGCCAACGAGGCAAAGCGCTCGATCAGCATCATCTCAGCGCGCGAGAACAGCACGTCGTCTGCGAACTCGGCATCCGAGGCCTCGCGCCACACGTTGAGCGTTCCCTGCACCCGCTCGCCCACGTGCAACGGGGCGACGAGCAGCGACTCAACCTCGTTCGCCGGCGTGCCCGGCATCACGTGTGCGACACGCTCGTCCGGCGCGCGATAGACGAGCTTGCCGGACAGGACGGCCGAGCCCGTGGCCGAGTCGTCCAGCGGCGGGCGCGAGTTCATCGCCTGCTCGAGGTAGCTGCCGGTTGCGAGCAGCGGCTTGCAGATGCGCTCCTCCCAGGCAACCTCGTAGACCACGAGGCTCGTGTACGGGACGATCGCCACAAGCGCGTCGGCCATCGCCTGCAGCGTCGCCTCGAGCGATTGCGCAGCAAGAACGCCCGCGGTGGCGTCGATGATCGCCTCCAGACCAGCCACGACCATATGGTCGCCGCCGGCGCCGTCGGCAGGATGCGAGGTGGCGAAGGACGAAACGGACATACGATAGCTCCCTCTGTGATCGGACGAGCAGCGCCGATCCTTGAGTCCCGCGGACGGTATTCGACGGCCCGGTGCCGGCCTAGACGCCGCGGGTCAGCGCGACCAGTGGGATCGGCCGTGTGGTCTTCTTCTGGTAGGCGTCGTAGCGGCCCGCATTCTCGTCGTTGACGAGCTTCCACAAACGGGCGTAGTCCGGCTTGCTGGTCCCGATCTCGGTGGCGGCGGCCGGAAAGCGCGTACGTCCGACCTGCACCACCGTCGCCGGATTGGCACGGAGGTTGAGCAGCCATGCCGGGGCCTTGGGATCGCCGCCCTTGGAGGCAACGACGATGTAGCGGTCGCCGTCCTTTGCGTAGACGAGCGAGTTGGTGCGGGTCTGACCCGTCTTACGACCGGTCGTGCGGAGCATGAGACATGGGACCCCGAGTATCCGGTGGCCGATCAGACCGTCAGTGCGCTCGTAGATGTAGGCGTGAGTCCGAAGGATCACGTGGAACACACTCTGGGAGATCGACATGCCGGCAGACACTACCCCGCTCGTGACGCTCGGTGTCGGCGCCGGCCCACTAGGCCGCTGGGACGGCCGGACCGTCGCCGGCGCGCTTGGATCCGCGGCTTAGCTCGTAGGCGACATAGCCGGCGCCGATCAGCAGCAGGCCGAACAGTGTCCACCCCAGCGCGCTGGTGCCGAGGCCGACGTACTTAAGCCCCGAGGCGAGGATCACGAAGGCGATCACCGGGCGGATGTACCGATCCGGAACGCTCGAGGACAGCAGCGAGCCGATGAACACCGCCGGCACCGAGCCGATGATCAGCGACCCGGTGAGGCCGAACTGGACATGGCCGAAGATGAGTGCTCCGATGCCGGCCGCGAGCGTCAGGGGAACCGCCTGGGTGAGGTCGGTGCCGACCAACTGCTTGGCGCTGATCCTCGGGTAGACGAACAGCAGCAGGATCACCATGAGCGACCCCGCCCCGACCGAGGTCATCCCGACGATGATCCCGCCGACGACCCCGATCAGCACGGTCACCAGCGGGCGTGGCGTGATCTCGTGGATCAGGCCCCCGCGTGCCTCGCGGGCACGGCGGTCGAGCGCGTAGCGCAGCACCATCGCCGCCGCGCCGACCAGGAGCGCGGTGCCGAGGATGACCTCTATGTGCTTCACGTCGCTCTTGGAGCTCCCCATCAGGCTCAGCAGATACGACCCGAGGAGAGCCGCCGGCACCGAGCCGGAGGCCATCAGCACCACGAGTTTGCGGTTCACGGTGCCTGCGCGCAGATGCACTGCGGCGCCGATCGGTCGCATCACGACCGAAGCGACCAGGTCGCTCGAGATCGCAGCCGCCGGGGTGACGCTGAACAGCAGGATCAGCATCGGCGTCATCAGCGCGCCGCCACCTGCACCGGTCATGCCGACGAGCAGCCCCACGACTGCGCTTCCGAGAACGATGTAAGGGTCGATGTGCATACCGGTCAGAGAGGCGGCTGCGGATCGGTCGCTCGCAGTCCTCCGAGTCCAACCGCACTAACACGATTGGATTCCGTAAGACTATCGGCTTTCTCGTATTAGCCGGTGCCCCGCTCGGCACCCGCACTCAAGCGCCTGCCTAGTCGCGAGGCCCGCCGCTAGGCGACGCGCCGCCTACAGGATCTCGCATTTGTAGCCCTCGAACAGCCCCGTCTCGATCACACCCGAGAGCGCCTTCAACTGCCCGCTCAGACCCTGCGGGATCTCCTCGAACCACGCGTCGATCACGAGGTTTCCCGACTCGGTGATGACGGGGCCGTCCTTACCGCCCGCGATGCGCAGCTCCCAGCTGCGCGCCCCCGCCGCGACCAGCGCGCGGCCAACCAGATCCACGGCCAGCCGGTCGACCTCGATCGGGACCGGGAAGTCCTGCCCCAGCCGCTCGACGTGTTTGCTTGGATCGATCGCCAGGTAGATGTGCCGGCAGGTCGCCCACAGGATCTTCTCGCGGAACATCGCACCGCCGCGCCCTTTGAGTACGCGGCCGCCGGGATCGACCTCGTCGGCGCCATCAACGCCCCATTCGGGCTGCACGGAGCCGAGCGGCAGGATCGGGATCCCGAGCGTGAGCGCGGCGGCCTCGGTCTCATACGAGGCCGTCACAATCCGGATCGCGAGCGACTCGCTCCGCACTCGCTGACCAATCGCCCAGAGCGCCATGTATGTGGCCGAGCCCGACCCGATGCCGATCAGAGCGCCGTCACGCACGCGCTCAGCGATGCGTTCAGCGACCTCCATCTTCGCGTCGAAGTTCGTGACGCTCGTCGGCCAATGCAGCGCGGCCGACGCGTACCAGGTGGAGAGGTCGTCGCCGCTGTCAGTCGCCACGATTGGTCAGCCTACCGTTGCGATCGTCGTCAGGCAGCACGACGCTGCGGCTCGCTGTTTCGGCTGCGCTTGGCTGCCAGTAGGCGGTCGTCGGCAGCGCGCATCAGCGGCTCGATCGTGATGCCGTCGTCTGGGAACACGGAAACTCCGACGCTCGTCTGCAGGCCCTGGATGCCGCCGGCGGCGTGAGCGACCGCGTCGGTGATCTTGTCCGCCAACGCCCGCGCATTCTCGGTCTCGGGTGCGATCACACAGAACTCGTCACCGCCGAGGCGGGCGATCGTGTCCTGCCGGCGCAATGTCGCGGTCAGAGCATCGGCGACGTCGCGTAGCAGTTGATCGCCGGCGGCGTGTCCGTAGCGGTCGTTGAGCAGCTTGAAGCCGTCGAGGTCGATCATCACGACGACGAGACGGGTCTTGTTGCGTTGGTGCCTGGCAATCTCGTGTTGAGCCATCGACATCAGCAGCCGGCGATTCGCCAGCCCAGTGAGCGGGTCGCTGAACGCGGCGTGCTGAAGCTGGTCGCGTTCCCTCCGAAGCCTGCCGCTCACAGCCTGAAGCACGGAGGTGCATGCGCCTGGCACGACCAGGATCAGCCAGACCGGCGGCAGCGGGCCCCTGTGCGCCGCCGCGGCGAGAGCACCGGCGGCCAACACGGGGAGCGCCCCGCAGAATGCGCCGGCCGGCGTCGATCCGACAGCAGCGCCCAGTAAGACGATCGGTACGCACAACCAGAAGCCGTCACTCCCGCCGACAACCCCGGCCGGCACCGCTGCGGCGGTCATCATCAGGATGATGCGAACGGGCGCCGGTGCAACGTGCCGGCGCCGGCCAGCCCGTGTGCTCCGCACACCAGCGTCCATGCGTGCGCGTGCCATTGACGTAGTTTCTTCGAACCACCGGACGAGACTAGGATCGTCAGCGTCGATGCCGTATCGGGTACTGCACGCCGCCGATGCCTTCTGGCGCCCCTCCAATCAGATGGGCGTCGCGAATACGAATCTCGCCGAGCAACTCGGAGCAAAGACCTTGGGAGCACGACTGTGGCGACTCGAGCCCGGCCAGGCCTCGACCCGGCACAAGCATCGCGACCAGCACGAGCTATACGTGGTGCTCGAGGGCACCGGCCGAGTGCGCGTCGACGATGAGCTGCTCACGCTCGAGCCGCTCTCGACGCTGCTGGTCGAGCCCGAGAGCGTGCGGCAGGTCTTCAACGACACCAACGAGCAGGTGCTGTGGTTGGTGGTCGGCGCCCCGCTCGAGTCTGGCAACACGCTAGAGATGACACCGGAACTGCTCGCAGAGCTTTACCCGGATGGACCGAAGGCGCTGCCGCCCGAGCTGACCCGATCTCACGACTCAGAGACGCCGGTACATGATCAGCAGCCCGACGTAGCCTTCGGTCGGATGCCGGAAGGCCTCAGGGACTGTTGCCAGAACCTCGAAGCCGAGGGCCTCCCACAGTCGAACCGCGCGCTTGTTCGTCTCAACGACCGCGTTGAACTGCATCGAGCGGAAGCCCTGCTCGCGTGCCCAGTCGATCACGTGCTCGCCGAGCGCGCGGCCGACCCCACCCCCTGAGCGGGTCGGATCGACCATGAAGCTGGCCGACGCGACGTGTGCCCCGGCGGCTGGGCGGTTCGGATAGGCGTTCGCCGACCCTACGACGCACCCGTCAGCGTCCACGGCAACGAACGTGACGCCAGATGACGTCTGCATCCACTCGCGCCGCGCTTGCTCCTCGGTGATCGAAGGGTCGATCGCGTACGTCTCACCCGCCTCAACGATCGCACCGTAGAACGGCCAGATCATCGGCCAGTCGTCGTCGGTCGCGGCTCGAATCTCCACCCTTGGATTGTCTGGCACCTGCGCCCTCAGTCGGCGGACGAGTCGGCGTCGGCGGAAGCCACCTCGAGCACCCCGGCGAGTTCGCTGAGCGCAACGGTCAACGGGTCGATCATGCGTTGGCCACTGACCCTGAGCGTTACGGCGACCGCCGCCGTACCCGGCGCGTCATGTCGGAGATGGCGCGTCTCGATATGCGAGATCGAGAACCCGTGCCGCGTGCTCTCGGAGAGCACATCGCGCAGGACACCGCGCCCGTCCTCGTAGACCACGCGCAGCGCGAACCCGGAATATGGTGACCGCGGCAGCTGCGCCGCGATCCGCGGGAACAGGAACACGATGATGAAGTGCGCGGTCGCGATCGCCAGCGCGATGATCGCCAGTCCTGCCCCACAGGCCATGCCGATCGCCGCCGTCGTCCAGACGATCGTCGCGGTTGTCAGGCCACGGACGGCATCGCCCCGCACAAAGATCAGGCCGCCGCCGATGAAGCCGATGCCGGTCACGATCGCCGCCGACACGCGCGAGGGGTCCAGCACCACATCCGAGCCGAGCACGTCGCTGAACCCGTACTTGCTGACGATCACGAACCCCGCCGCACCGACGCCCACAAGCGTGTAGGTGCGAAGGCCGGCTGCCTTCTGGCGCCATTCCCGTTCGAGCCCGATCAGAGCACAGAGACCGAACGCGAGCGCCAGTTCACCGAGCTGTTTCAGCCCTTGGCCGCTGGGCACGGCGGCGGCGATGACCAGCTGTTCGTGTGCCATCAGTGCTTCTGCCCGACCAGGATGCGCGCGGCGAACTTGTGAAGAAGTTGTGAACCCAAGGCAGCGCGCACTCTAGCCTGAGGGCCCTTCCTTCACGCAGCCGCGGGACACGCACCTACGATTGTCTCTGTCCCGCGGGCACGCAGTCACGACGACGCACGGGAGGCGGAAGATGACCAGTTCCGGCCACACGGTCGCATCGCTTGAAGAGCTGAGAGCGAGGAGGGTTTTGCGGCGATCCGGCTGGCGCTCGGAGTGCGGAGCTTCGGCCTGAGCGCGTTGATGGCGGCTGAAGCGGGCAGCGAACTGGTACGCGAGCACGACGAGGCCGGTGTCGGCCATGAGGACCTGTACGTCGTGATCACGGGCCACGCCGCGTTCACTGTGGGAGGCGAACAAATCGACGCTCCCGCCGGGGCGTATTCCCCGGTCGGGTGGGAGCTGACACGCTAGGCCGTGAGGCTGCTTGACGAGCAGCGCTATGCCGAGGCAAAGCTGATCGTCGAGGCCGCGCTCGCCGATGCGGGCGACTGCGGGTCGATCCCCGCTTCGAACAGCTGCTCGGATGACCTCAAGCGGTGACTGGCGCCCCGCGAATGCCGAACCGGCCGCGGAAGCGGCTCGCGGCGATGGCCGCGAGGCATGCGACACCGCAGGCGATGACGAACGGTGCCTTCACACCGATCGGGCCGATCACGATGCCGCCGAGTGCCGATCCGCCGGCGACGCCACCGATCAGCCCCGAGAGCGTCCAACTGAATGCCTCGTGCTCGGTTCCGGGCCTAACGACCTGTCCGACGAGCGACTGCTGGCATGAGAAAACCGGCGCGACCGCGAGCCCGGCGATGAAACTACATACCGCGGCCACGGCGATCGTGTTCGCCGCCAACAGCGGCGCGATGAACGCGCAGTTGGCGAGCAGCAGCAGCGTGTAACGGGAGCCGAGCGTCGCGTTCCAACGGGCCGAGCTGTAGCGAATCCCGCCGACCACGCTGCCGACACTCCAGAGCGCGAGCAGGAATCCTGACGCGGGCCGAGAGCCGTCGTGCAGCGCGAGTGCCGGGATCCCGACCTCGACGGCCCCAAGCGCGAAGCCGGTAAGCGTCACGGGCAGCAGCAGCCAGCGCAGGTCGACACTAGCCAGCGCGGATCCGCGCTGTGGATCCGCAGCTGCGTGGTCCTCCGGCCGGGCCAGTAGCGGTGAGCGGAGGAACAGGAGGGTGCCCATCAGCACGAGTACCGCGAGCATCAGCACGGCCGCCTTGGGCGATGCGAGCGTGATCACGACGGTCACGAGCAGCGGCCCTACGATCCAGATGGTCTCCTGCGCGATCGCCTCGAGCGCGTAGGCTGTTTCCCGCACGGAGAGGTCGTCGAACAGATCCCGCAGCAGCGTTCGCACGACCGGCGCGATCGGCGGCACCAGCGATCCGGCGAGCGCGGCGCAGGCGATCAAGAAGAGTGTCTCGGCGTGTCCCGCCGCAGCGAAGGCCAGAATCACGTACACGCCCGCCTGCAGAGCCGCGGCCGGGCCGAGGACGCGACGTTGACCGACGCGGTCGATCAGGCGGCCGAGCACCGGCGAGGCCGTCGCGGAAGCGAGCGCATTTGCCCCGACCGCCACACCGGCGGCCGCATAGGAGCCGGTCGCCTGCCGCACCAGTAGCAGCACCGCCAGCGCCGACATACCCTGGGGCAGTCGCCCGACGAGCGCGGTACTCAGCAGACGGAATGAACCGGGTGCGGTGAGTACGGCCCGGTAGTTGGTGGCGGCCATTGCTTTTCATAGAAGCAGGCGGCGGCCGCCGCGACATGGCCGTCGCGGCAGGCCGTCAGGCCACCGGGCGCGAGAAGCCCTCACGCCGGCGCTGGACCTCGTCGCGAATCACGCAGCCTTCTGCATGGTCGTTGACGATCCCCGTCGCCTGCATGAAGGCATAGACGGTCGTCGGCCCCACGAACCTCCACCCCTGGCGTCGCAGCTCCTTTGACAACGCGACCGACGCGGGTGAGGTCGACACCGTCACCGGCGGCGCGAGGTCGCTCGTCTCCGGCGCGTAGCTCCAGGCAAGGCCCGCCAGCGAGCCCCCGCTCTCCACCAGCTCCACCGCTCGGCGGGCGTTGTTGATGGCGGCCTCGATCTTGCCTCTGTGCCTGACGATCCCCGCGTCCCCGAGCAGTCGCTCCACGTCCCTCTCACCGAACGTCGCGACCCTATTGAAATCGAAGCCCTGAAACGCTGCGCGGAAGTTCTCGCGTTTGACGAGAATCGTGCGCCAACTCAGCCCCGCCTGGAAGCCCTCCAGACACAGCTTCTCGTAGAGGCGCCGATCGTCGGCGACTGGGAAGCCCCACTCGGTGTCGTGATAGTGGAGGAACTCCGGCGCCGCGAACGCCCAGCTGCAGCGTGACTTGTGATCTGGCCCGTCGGCGATCGCACTCATGGTTGCGCACAGTCGCCGAAGGTCACGGTCAATAGGCTAGAACCTGGTCCTCCGCTGGC
>Ga0307374_10012357_pt1 | contig 11982 bp, 5 predicted proteins | sample OX3MG_FD_202532 | JGI IMG/M metagenome (GOLD analysis project Ga0307374, IMG submission 202532) | Soil microbial communities from Risofladan, Vaasa, Finland - OX-3 | ecosystem: Environmental > Terrestrial > Soil > Coastal area > Acid sulfate soil | place: Finland: Risofladan, Vaasa | collected...
AGCGGCGGGCAACCGCTCGGCCAGCAGGGCAAGCACGAACGCCCGCCCGATCCCGACCCGGGCCGGGACGGTCAAGCTGGCCCCGCCGTCCGGCGTCAGCCCGATGTTGGCAAAGGCGAGCAGGAAGAAAGCCGATTCCGCGGCCACGACCAGGTCGGCCGCGAGCGCGATGGAGCAGCCGACGCCGGCGGCGGGCCCGTTTACGGCGGCGATGATCGGCTTGCGCATCGCGCGCATGGCGAGGATCGTCGGCGTGGTGATCGAGCGCATGCCTGTCTCGACCGCTGCCCGGGCGTCCTCGCCACCGAACTGCGCGGCAACGTCAGCGCCGGAACTGAAGGCGCGGGGCCGGGAGAAGTATCCGGAAGCTCGCCGCCTGCTTATTACTGCTGATGGTGGCGGATCGAACGGGCATCGCCCCTGGCTGTGGAAGTTCGAGCTCGCACGACTGTCCGCTGCAACGGGGCTGGAGATCATTGTCTGCCATTACCCGCCCGGCACGAGCAAATGGAACAAGATCGAGCATCGCCTGTTCTCCCGGATCACTCTCAACTGGCGAGGCCGACCGCTGGAAACGTATCAGACCGTCGTCAACTCGATCGCCAGCACCACGACCACCACGGGGCTTACTGTTCGCTGCGAACTTGACCCTGACCTCTATCCCACGAAAATCAAACTCACCAGTCAGCAGAAGGAATCCATACCCATCACGCGGCACAAGTTTCATGGCGAATGGAACTACTCCATCCGGCCTGCAGAAATATAGGTAGTTTCATTACGGCTCCCAAGCGGCGCCCGCGTCATCTTCAGGCCAAGTTCATTGGGCACGCGGTTGAACGCGATCTTCACCGGCCCGCCGATCAGGATGACCGCGAGCGAGGGTGGCACTCAACCGCTGCCCGGTCGGTCTTGCATTGACGATAGATCGGTTCCCGGCCGCGGGCACAGCGCATCGCGGCCGGGACACTGGAGGTTGCTCCAAGTCAAACGGGTCTCGCCATCCAGGCGGCAAGCCGCCGGTGCTCTAATCACAGGACACGAGAGCCAAGGAGGTAGCGCATGACAGCCGAGGCGCCCGTTCTCGTGACGCGCGAGGACCACGTCCTGATTATCACGCTGAACCGCCCGGAATCGCTGAACGCGGTTAACGCCAGCGTGTCCGCAGCGGCCGGGGACGCCCTGCAATATGCCCAGGAAGATCCAGAGGTGCGAGTCGTCGTCGTGACGGGCTCCGGCCGCGGCTTCTGCGCTGGGATGGACCTCAAGGCTTACGCGCGCGGCGAGGACGTGGCCGCGCCACAACACCCGGAGTGGGGCTTCGCTGGCCTTACGCGGCACTTCATCGACAAACCGCTCATCGCTGCGGTCAACGGTTTCGCGCTCGGCGGCGGCTGCGAAATCGTGCTGGCGTGCGACCTGGCTATTGCAAGCCAGGCGGCGACGTTCGGGCTGTCGGAAGTCAAGCGGGGCCTTTTCGCGGGAGGGGGCGGGGTCTTCCGCCTCCCGCGGGTCGTGCCTCGCCGGGTGGCAATGGAGATGATCTTGACGGGTGAGGCGATCTCTGCCGACGCCGCCTTGCAGAATGGCCTGGTCAACCGGGTCGTGGCACCGGAACAGCTGCTCGACGAGACGCTGCGGATAGCTCGGGCGATCGCCGCGAACGGGCCTCTTGCGGTGCAGGCGAGTAAACGGCTAGTGCATGAAACCTTCCGATACGGCTCCGACTGGGACGACGAGATCTGGCGGCTTAACGACCGCGCGGCTGAACGCGTCCTGGGCACCGAGGATGGCAGGGAAGGCGCACGTGCTTTCGCCGAGAGGCGAGCACCCGTCTGGAAGACAGGCCGGTGAGTCCGGTGGCGGTCACTGCGGCAACGGGCCAGCTCCGCAGCGCCGTGCGGAGCTGTGCCTGGTCAGCGGTAGTTATATATAGGCGGCCTTTTACCCAGAAACGCTGCGGCAGCCTCAGCCTGATCGGCGGTCATCGCCGTCACCACTTGCTGCCGGTTCTCGAACTCAACCGAGGCGGAAAGTGAAGGCGTCTCCAGCGCGGTCCACATCCCCTGCTTGGTCAGCTCCACCGAGATCGGCGGGTTCAGCATGATTTCCTCCGCCTTGGCCAGCGCGTCGGCCAGCAGGTCGTCCGGTTCCACCAGTCCTGTCACCATTCCGAAGTGCAGGGCCTCCTGGGCGCTGAACCGGCGGCCCGTCAGCATCAGCTCATGCGCCCGCCCTGTGCCGATGACCCGCGGCAGTAGCCACGAGGTACCCAGGTCACACGCAGAGAATCCAGCCCGGATGAAGGACACCGCGAAGACGGCTGCAGTAGAGGCGATCCGGATATCGCTGGCCAGCGCCAGCGCCAGCCCGCCGCCTGCGGCTGGTCCGTTGATCGCGGCGATCACAGGCTGGCGCAGTTCGTGCAGCCGCAGGGCCAGCCCGGCAAGGTCCCGCTGCCGCTCCAGCGTCCGCCTGACCTTTCCGCGCGCCTCAACCAGCTCCTCGTCACCGTAGCCCCGAAGGTCCAGGCCTGCGCAAAACGCCCGGCCGGCCCCGGTGATCAGCAGCACGCGGCAGTCCGGGTCACGCTCAACCGCTGCGAGCTGCGCGTGCAACTCGGCGACAAGCGGCGCGTTCAGCGCGTTGAGCGCGTCGGGACGGTGCAGCGTCAGCTGGCAGACCCCTGGACGCGGGCGCGATACATGGACCAAATCCACTGGCACTTCCTTTCCTAGTCGGCGGCGTTTGTCTCACTGCACACGATGCGCCGCAGGTCGGGACCCATGCGATGCCCGCCGCACATTGCGCTGGAGAAAGCTCCATTCCCCGCCCGGCGATCGCGAACTGAGACCGGCGAACGACGTCGCCTCTAGGACGCCGCTGAATAACCCTGAGCCCTGATCGGCGGTTTTGCCGGCAATGTGTTCGATCATCTGGGATGATCTTCCTGTGCAGGGAAGAGCGCGCGCAGACCGGGACTTGCGGGACGCCGGGGATGTCACAGGGACCTGCTGCGCGCCGCCCGCGCCCGGGCGCGGACTGAGGAGTTCAGGCAGGCATACCCCACCCGGTCGAACATCGAGCGGACCATCGCCTGGACCGCCACCCAGAACGGCCGCAGGGTCAGGCTGCGTTACATCGGCACCAGCAAGAACGACGCCTGGCTGCACACCAGGTGCGCCGGGCTGAACCTGCGGACCCTGCGGGGGTGCCAGAAGTCCGCCGGGCCTCTGATCTGCGGTGATGCGCCACCGTCAGCGCTGGCGGCAGGCCATGATGATCATCTGTGTCTCTCCGCCTGCTCTGCCTGATCTTCGCCCGGCTCAGCAGCTGGCTGGTCCTGCCCGGCCGGTCAGCAGCATCCAAGGACCTCGAGCTCCTCGTGCTGCGGCACGAGGCTGCCGTGCCGCGCCGCACCCAGCCCCGGCCGCACCCGGACCGGGCCGGCCGCGCGGTCCTCGCCGCGCTGATCGAGCGGCCCGCCACCGAGAACCGGAGCCGGGGATACCAGCGGATCCAGGGCGAGCTGCTCAAGCCCGGCCACCGGGTCAGCGCCTCCACGATCCGCCGGGTCCTCAGAGCCCCGCACATTCCGCCCGCGCCGAAACGGCACGCCGACACGACCTGGCGGCAGTTCCTGCGCACCCGGGCCGCGACCACGCTCACCGCCGAATTCTTCCGCGTAGACGGCGCGCTGACACTGCAGCGCCTTTACCGCCTGCTCATCATCGAAGCCGGCTCCCGCCATGTGCACTTCACCGGGGTCACCGCCCATCCGGACGGCCCGCGGACTACCCAGCAGGCCCGGAACCTCCTGACGGACCTCGGAGACCGCGCCGCGGACTTCCAGTTCCTGATCCGCGACCGGGCCGGCCAGCTCACCGACTCGCTCGACGCGGTCCATGCCGCTGCCGGCATCCAGGCCGTGAAGACCCCGCCCCGAAGCCCGCGCGCGAACGCTCATGCCGAAAGGCTCGTGCTCACCGCCCGGACCGAGGTCACCGACAGGATGCTCATCTTCGGCGAGCGGCACCTGCGGCCGGTTCTGGCCCAGTACGAAGCCCACTACAACGGACGACGACCCCACCGCAGCCGCCAGCTGCACCCGCCGCGACCCGACCACCCGATCGCCGAGCTGTCCCGGGAGCGGATCAAGCGCCGGCCCGTCCTTGGCGGCCTCATCAACGAATGGGAGCGAGCCGCGTAGCAGCCCAGCTCAAGTCTGGTGCACCGGGCCAGCCGAACTCTGAGGCGCCCGCTTCCCCGACCGCAGACATGACGAAGACCCCCTACCATCTCAGCCTCGGGGGCTGTCGGGTAGGGGGCCTCGCGGATCAGGTCACGACATCGTCGACTGGAATCTGTATGTCCCCGATCCGACCCGCACCTGCAGGCACGAGCCCTGCATGCCGATCACGGTCACGCCCGTGGCGTGGCCGACCGGGTTTCCGCTCTCCGTCACTGATTGAGCGCTGACGGCCGGGACGCACACCGTTGCCTGCGAGCCGACCGGAACCTGGGCCGTGAGAGTGAAGTTCGTCCCATGGCGGGTCCAGCTCGAACTCACGCGCCCCAGCGGCGTGGTCTCGTAGGCCGACGCGTAGGTGAGGTTCCCCACCGGGGACGGCGTGATCGCAATCGTGCGGAAGCCGGCCGAGGTGGCCCGGATCCCGGCGACGCCCGAGTACAGCCAGTCGTCCACCGTTCCCATGAAGGCATGGTCGTGCGAGCGGACGTTCGTGCAGCTCCATGCCTCCCACATGGTGGTGGCACCGCACTGGAGGAACCAGTGTCCCCAGCCGGGGTAGGTGGGGCTGGTGGCGACCTTGTAGGCGAGGTTGGCGTAACCGGCCTGCGTCAGCATCGGGAGGATGAACTTCGACCCGTTGGCACCGGTGGCCAGGTGATTGCCCTTGGCCACCACGTTGGCGGCCAGGCCGTTCGCGATCGCCTGGCGGTCCTGTGCCGGGGCGAGCCCGAACGCCAGGCCGATCACGTTGGCGGTCTGGTCGTAGGCGGTGGAGGTGATAGTGCCGTTCGGCCCGCCGATCGCGTGGGAGACCAGCCCGAGCGGGTCACGGTACTCGTGGCCGGTGGCGTCGTAGAACTCCTTGTTGACGGCCGCGCGGATGGTCGCCGCGAGGTTGCCGTATGTGCTCGCACCGGAGGTGTTGCCGATCGCGGCGGCCATGACGGCCAGGTCCCTGGCCTCCCGGTACAGGAACATGCTGCCCAGCATCTCGCTGGAAGGCGGGTTGGCGTTGGTCGGGACCGACCAGTCGCCGAACGTCGTCCCCTGGTAGATGTAGCCGTCCGGCGTGATCAGGCTGGCCATGTAGTTCATGTAGGCCGCCATGTGGGTGTAGTCGCGGCGGATGACGGCGGGATCACCGTAGTTCTTGTACATGTTGTATTCGATCAGGAGGTACGAACCGCCCCACAGCGGATCGACGCTGTAGTCACCGGGCGGTGTCGGTACAAGCACCCCGATGTTGCCCGAAGGCGCCTGAGCGTTGTCGAAGTTCCGCATCATGTGCTGGTAGTACGCCTCGGCGTTGAAGTTGGCCATCTCTGAGACGGAGTAGTCGCCGTTGTCGTTGGTCCAGCCTCCCTTCTCGTACACCGGGGTGTCGCTGCCATAGGAGTACTGGTTGTTGAGGATGGTGTTCACCATCGCGTTGTGCATCGTGTTCAGCAGCTTGCTGGAACTGATGAAGTTGCCCGACGTGGCCAGGTTCGTGTGCGCGATGACCCCGGTGACGGACAGGATCTTCGGCAGCAGTGTGCCCGCGGCCGACGAAACCTGCACGTACTCGTAGCCCTTCCAGCCGAATACCGGATCGTACGTCTCCGGGCCGCCTCCCTTGAGGATGTAGACGTCGGTCTGGCCGGTGCTGCCGTTGCCCTCCGTCTGCACGGTGCCGTCGGGGTTGAGATTCTCGGAGTATTCGATGTGGACCTTTGTGCCGACGGTGCCCTGCATCGTGATCCGCGCCCACCCTGACGTAGTGATCGGGAAGGTGTAGACCTTCGATGGCCCAGGGGGGGTCGTGACGTCGCCCCACGGCGAGACCCCGTAGGCGCCGGCCGAGAACGCGTTCTCCCACGCCGAGTCGTCATATCCGACGGTGTTCCAGTTACTGGCGGGCGGGCTCGCCGAAACGGCCGGGGTCGCCGTCGAAGCCGGCCAGGCCTTCCAGTTCGTGTCGGTGACGATCGTCTCCGGGTTGCTGCCATGGACCTGAATCGCGGCGATCGCGCCGGCGGGGTTCGCGCTGGCGCCGGCATTGGTCGCCGCCACAGCGATCACGTTCTCCTGCCCGGCGGGGTTGAGGTCCTTGGTGATGTCAACGACCTGCGACGTCTGGAAGTTGTTGCCAGAGGCGACCTGGTCGCCATTCACGTACGTGACGTCCGCGTTATCGGTGCTGATCCGCAGCACCGCCTGGGTGACCCCTGGCGGCGTGGTGAACTTCTTGCGCAGGTAGATCGTGCCGACCGCCGCGCTGCTGCCGGAGTTCGGGGTGTTCCAGATCCAGTTCGCGGTGAGCGTCCCGGTATACGAGGGGACCGGCACCGTCACCCCGGGCAGGTTGGTGACCTTGACCGGCTTGATCGTCCCGGTCACCTGGACCGGCGGGATCAGGTTGGCGCGGAGGACGGCGTCTGGCCCGGAGACCACCGAGGCGTCGCTCCAGGCGCTGTCGCTGTAACCGGCCTGCCGCCAGCCCGGCTTCTGCAGGAGAGCGTCATACGTCTCCGCCGCTGGCGAGTCAGCCGTGACCGGGCCGGTGGACACCTTCCACGTGCCGTCGCTGAGAATCTGCGCCGACCCGCCGTTGGCGTACCACACCTTGAGTTCGAGCTTGAGCTTGGGCTCGGTGGGCTGCCACGGCTCGCCACTGCTCGGGTAGTCGTCAGCGCCGCCGGCGTAGAACCCGTGACCGAGACTCACCGTGAGCGCGTTGGTTCCGTGCCGCAGTAGCCGCGTCACGTCGTAGGTGTTGTAGTCCACGGTCGCGCCGTCGTTCGACCCCGGCGGAACGGCGAAGGCGTTCAGGTCGCTGGCCTGGTCGAGCGGGCTGGCGAAGAGCGTGCCGCCGGACGGGGAGGTGACACTGAGGTCCTTGAAGTTCGCATTCTCTCCGTCGCCGCTGTATTCGCGGAAACCGACGGTCCCGGACGCGATCGGCTTCACCCCTGATGGCAGGTTACTGGAGTCGAACGACGCCACCTGCCTGCCGTTGATCCACGTTGTCACCGACGACCCCGCGACGACCGTCTTGACTGCGTACCAGGTCCCGGCGTTGACGGCGAAGGGGAGCGGGACGTCACTGATCACGTGGTAGGACCCGCCCTGGTCGGCGATCTCCTGCAACGTGTTTGCCGGGCCCACGGCGTCATTGTTCGTGTCGAGGATCAGCAGGTAGTTGGTGTCGGGTGACTGCGCGCGGACCACCCAGCCGGCCTGGCTGGAGGCGATGGACGTGCTGAAGGCCATCGTGTAGTCGGTCCATGCGGTCCCTTCCTTCAGGATCCCTGCGTTGCCGCCTGTGTCGTTCAGGGCGCCCTGCTGCACCTGCCAGTAGACGGTCTTGCCGTACTGGGTGAAGGGGGTGTCGAGGTAGGTGTTGCTGACCGGCTGGCCATTGATGTCGGGGTACGGGTAGCTGAGACCCGCCAGGTACAGGCGCGCTCGTGTGATCCCGCCGGCCAGCGTGAACTGCTTGCGGAACAGCAGTTCCCCCTTGGTCGCCTTCTGCTCCTGGGAGTCCGGGTACTGGCCGATCCAGCTGCCGTGGAACTGGCTCGGCTTCAGGAATGCGGTCTCGAACCACGCGGGCCGGCTCCACGGCGAAACGCGCCCGTGGTTGTCCCACACCCGGACCTGCCAGTAGTAGCGGGTCTGGGACGCGAGCGCCGGACCGCCGTAGGGAATGTCGAACGACTGGGCGGAGCGCACGGTGCGGGAGTCCCATACCAGGCCCTGGCCGCGGACCAGGTTGCTCTCGCTCTTGGCGACGCGGATCTCATAGCTGCTCTGAGAGACCCCGCGCGCCGCCGAGTTGATGACCCAGCTGAGTAGTGGATGGCTGGTGTCGATCCCGAGCGGGTCGCTGACATGGTCGGCGGTGAGCGAGCTGACCTGAGGCGCCGGCTGGCCCGGGCCAGCTTGCCGGGGTGACTGCGCGCCGGGCGCGGAGGCCCCGGTGAGCGTCAGTACTGCCAGGGCCAGCGGAAGCACTCCGGCGGCGAAGACCCGCACTCGGCGCGTGAGAAGCGTGCTGGTAAGTCCGGGTCGATGCGATGAAGGCGCCCTGCGGCGCCGCCTATTCCACATCCTGTCACTCCTGCCTCTTTACCTACACAGTCGCTTTGCATCACCAATCACTGGACCTCGCGCCAGATCTCGCCCGGGGGCGCGGCTGGCGGGTGGGCCCCCGCGACGCGGGGGCCCACCGCCGGTCCTGCCTGCCTCAGGTCCCGGTCTCCTTCGAGACGACGAAGAAGGTCGCCGCCCTGCGGCCACGGCTGACGGCAGCCGGATTCACCTGCAGGGTGATGTCGTGGCCGTGGAGTTGGGCCCCGGTGATCCCCGGAGCGGCGTGGAACTGGCCGTTGTTCCACACCAGCCGGCCGTTGACGTGGATGACCGCCTGACGGCCGAAGGTGGGCACGCCGATGGTGCCCGACGTGGCGGACGGGACCGTGGCATGCATCACGAACTGGCCCTGCGGCTGCTCGTGGCCCCACTTCACCACGATCGCGCCGTGCGGGGTGGGCACCTTGCCCTCGGCCCAGGCGAGGTTCCCGGGGTGGGGCTCGACCAGCCACGTCGAGTATCCCGCCCCGACCGGGGCGATCCCGAGGACGTACTTCGACAGGGCCGACGTCGGCCCGGTCGACCACCCGTGCGCCAGGCTGGTGCTCCCGCCGATCGAACCGTCGGTGCCCATGGTCTCCCAGATGGTGTCGCCAGGGCCGTGGGTGGTCATCGGTCCCCACTCCGTCCGCATGAGCCGCAGCGCCGCGGCCGTGTCGTGCGAGGCGAGCATGGACCACAGCTGGTAGGACCCCATGAACGGGCCGATCAGCTGCCCGTAACCGGCCGGGGCCGGGTCGGAGACGTCCAGCGCGCCGTAGGGAGTGGACAGCTTCGCCTGGATGGCGCTGAGGATGCCCGCCACCCTGCTCTGCGGGGCGATGCCGTACAGGATCGCGTAGACGTTGGCGTCCTGCGACACCTGGCCGGTCTGTGTCGTGCTGATGTTGTAGACGCCCGTGGCGGGATCGAACAGGTAGGTGTTGACCGCCGTCTTCAGAGTCGCCGCCTGAGCGGTGTAACTCGCTGCCGCGTTCGGGTGACCCGCGGCGGTGGCGAGCCTGGCGGCGTCCAGCAGCGTCCGGTAATAGAGGGCGTTGTAGTAGGTCTGCGCGCCGCTCAGATTCGTGTAATGCCAGTTGGCTCCGTCGCTGCCGTTCGTGACGAAAAGGCCCTGGCTATTGCGTTGGCTGGCGTTCCACGCGAGCTCGCGGGCGACGATCGGCCACTCCTGGGTGACGAACGCCTTGTCGCCGGTGTACCGGTTATAGGTGGCCAGGTTGACCACCCAGTACATCGAGTACGAGGCCGAGTACGAGGCCGTCGTCCCGGGAATCAGCGGACCGGTGTGCACGGGCGTGCCGGGGGTCTGCACGCCCTCGATGAATCCGCTGGACAGCTGGTAGCTGCCGAGCAGTTTCAGTGAGTCCTTCAGGTACCGGGTGGCGTCCGATGAGTAGTACAAGGTCGGCCCGCTCACGCTCAGATCGCCTTCCCAGACGGCGCGGTCACGCTTGGCCCCGTCCAGCACGACGGGCAGCGTGTTGACGCCTGGCACGTTGAACGCCGCCAGATCGGATGACTGGCTGAGCGGGGAGGAGAACAGCACCGAGCCGTCCGGCGCGGTGATGGACAGGTTCTTGAACAGCGCCTGCTCGGCCCCGCCGCTGTCCTCACGGAACCCGAAGGTCCCCGACGACTGGGCCGGAACTCCGGCGGGGAAGCTGCTGGAGTTGAACGAGGCCACCCGCGTGCCGTTGACATAGGTGGTCACGGTCGTGCCGGAGACCACGGTCTTGATCGCGTACCACGTCCCGGGCGTCACCGTGAGCGGCAGCGGGACGTCGGCGATCGTGTGGTACACGCCACCAGAATCCGACAGTTCCTGCAGGGCGTTGGGTGTGCCGACCGGGTCGTTGCTCGCGTCGAGGACGAGCAGGTACTTGGTGTTGGGCGCGGTGGCCCGGACCGCCCAGCCGACCTGTTCCGCGGCGAGGGATGCCTGGAAGGACGCGGTGTAGCTGGTCCAGGGGCCGCCCTGCTTGAGCAGGCCGGTCCCGCCACCCTGCGCGCTCAGGGCACCGTTCGCGACCGTCCAGTAGCCCGCGGGGGTGCCGGGCCGCATCTGGACCAGGTTGACCGTGTACGCGCCGTCGTACCAGAGCTTGTTGAGCAGTGCCGAGCTGGAGACGAAGTGACCCGCGAAGGTGGACGGCGTGCCGAGGAAGGGCTCGTAGTGGATCCACACTCCGCTCAGCGTGACCGAGCCCGGTGAGGTGAGGGTCAGTTCCTGGTAGCGCTCACCGCCCTGGACGTAGCGGTTCACGATGACTCCAGGCCCGCTCACCGTGTAGGTGTCGAAGCGGTGTGGGTCCCCGGAGCCGAACGGGCCGTTCGCGCCCATGTCGCCGGTGGGCCCGGCGAACCGGAACGCCTCGCTGTAACCGGCCTGCAGGGTCGGGTTACCGGTCTCCCTGATAACGGCGAACTCCGGCACCCCGCCCACGTCCTTGCCGTAGTCGAGGATGATCTGGGCTGGCGGTGAGTAGTAGGGGTACACCTCGGCGATGCGGCTGTACTGGCCAGAGCTGGTCTGCTGGTCGAGGGTGATGTAGATCCGCACATGCTGTGTCGTCACCGGTGCCGGGAAGAGCCTGGCGACGCTGACGGAGCTGTTACCCGTCACGCTGACCTGGGTGACCCAGGCACTGGTGGCGGAGTCCCACGTCTGGATCTGGAAGTCGGCCGGCACCCCGTTGCTGCTGGAGAGGAACGTCAGCCCTGGCAGCGTCACGGGCGCGGGCGTGGAGATCTCCAGCCAGCTGTGAGTCGAGCCGACGTTGGCGTTGTTCCAGTACGTGGCAGGGTTGCCGTCCATGGCGTTCGACGGCACGAAGGTTTGCCCCGAATTCGAGCAGCAGGCGTGGTAGGAGGACGCATTGGCGGTGGTTCCAGCGGGCCAGGAGTCGGGGCCGCCCGCCCGCAGGCCCACGAGTTTCCTGGTGATGGTCGTGTACCCGCTGCCCGGATGGGTCAGGGCCTGCGGATCGGTCACGTTGCTGGTGGCGCTCACCACCCGCACGGGCGTCACGTGACGGGAGGACGGCGACTGCACATATTGCTGCCAATTCGGGTTCGCCGGCCAAGGCAGGATACCCGCAGAAGTCCCTGTGCCCGGAGCACTGCTCGCTGCCGCTGGGGCGGCCAGGCCCGCTACCGCGACCATGGCTGCCAGCGCAACCAGGGAACGGGCGCCAAGTCTCCGGCGGGCCGTGTCTGCGCGCGGGTGCGCCCGCGGGCGCACCCGCATCCTCGCCCACAGCTGCTCGATTCTCACATTTTCCTCCTGTCCTCTCCGGGCCAGAAGACCCGGGACCAGACCCCGGACGGTCGAATAGAACGTTTCAACCTTGATTGAAAGGCCGCCCTACCGGATGGGTCAATAGCACCTTGAAAATGGCCGGATCCGGCCAGCACCGGTCATCACGGCGTCGCGCCGCGAGCACAATACTGGTCAGCCGTGCCCGGGCACGTCAGCAGGAAGGCCGGCGCCTGGCATGGCCGAGCCGGGCGTCAGCGGCCCAGGCGATGGCAGCTGGCCGTGCCGGGCACCAGGCCCGCCGACCCGCCTGGCCGGTGCGCTCTGGGCCAGCAATGGT
>Ga0307374_10012359_pt1 | contig 11981 bp, 19 predicted proteins | sample OX3MG_FD_202532 | JGI IMG/M metagenome (GOLD analysis project Ga0307374, IMG submission 202532) | Soil microbial communities from Risofladan, Vaasa, Finland - OX-3 | ecosystem: Environmental > Terrestrial > Soil > Coastal area > Acid sulfate soil | place: Finland: Risofladan, Vaasa | collected...
CGCCTGTAGACAGAAACCCGAACCCCAAGATCACGCCACGTGCCTGTGATGCAAAGGAAAACTCGCTCTGCGCTTGATTGAACTTCAGGCTAACCGCACAAACCTCCAACGCCTATAACGTCCTCTCTTTGCAAGATCACCCCGATGGCCCGTACTGCGTTGAAACCAATGTGATTCGAACCATCCACGCGTCGCTCTTTGCAAGATCCTCACCCGTCACCGGGCTCAATCTATAAGTCCCTGATGGAACAGGAGAATCACCCGTTGACACGTCCATCTTTGCAAGCACGCGTTCACCCCGCCGGGCGTCCCGCTCGCGCTGCAAGCTGCAGTTGCGCTCGCGGTACTCCGGGTGCGCGTGCCGGTACTCGCGCCAGTAATCACGGTGGCGTTCGGCCCACGATCGTTGTGCTCTGGACTGGTTATCTCGGTACTCGGGGTCGCCCTGGCGACGCTGCCGCTGCCAGCGACGTCGTCGCTCACGCTGACACACAGGCGATGCGCAGAAACACTGCTTCGGAGTTTGCGCACGCGGATGGAATGGCTTGCCACAGCCAGCGCACTGCTTGCTCTGCATGGACGGGCCTCATCAGAGAAACCATCCACAAGCGTCGGCGATTAACCCTGCCGCCGATACATCTGCCTTGGCCACCACGACGAACGCGGCGGTCGGCCAACTCAGCTTACTGGGTCACTTTCGTGAGCAGACGGTGGGTCAATTCCCATGAGCGCTGAGGCATAATCGACGAAATCGACACCATGCTGGCTCGGCACTACGGCTTCACAGAAGAGGAACTAGACTTCATCGTCAACTACGACATCAAGTATCGCATGGGCCGCGACGCCGCGGGAAACGAAGAGGAATGAGCGGCCGGCGCGAAATGTTAGGTAGCGTCGCCTTTCTGGTCGACAGCAAATTTGTAGTGACCCGCCGAAACCTTGGCCTGCGCCTTCCGGAAGAACCGCTCGGGCGCGGTCAAGCTGGATGAACGGGCGGCATCGAGGCGCTCCATCAGGGCGGTAAATTCCCTACCGAAGTCGTCCCCGGGCGCATGGGCGGTAACGCGCCATGCCTGGCGGAAGCGGTCCTGAAGAATCTTGAACTCGTGGGCGTGCTTGGCGACGGCATCGAGGCTTACGTCGAAGTCGAGCGCCTTGTATACGGCGGGTGCAAGACCTGCAAGCAGGGCGCAGGTGGCAGTGACCCACTCCCAGTCGGGCTGCCGTGCGAGCAGCGGCCACGTCGCGACGCCACCCAGGACAATCGGGGCGACGACAAAAGTCACTTTCCATCGGCGGAGGGACTTCAGCCATTCGAATAGCGTGGTCGCCGTGTAAAGGCAGGACTCTTCCTGCCGTTTGCATTCGTCGATCAGGTTTTGCGCGCGTTCGTCCATTACGCCAATTTCGGGATATCGGTTCCGAAGAGTTTTTGCCATTCTTCGCCCGCTGCCGCGACCAGGTTGTGTTCTTCGTAACGGCAGGCCTTTTCTGCGCGGTAGTAGGCCGTTTCCGCTCTGCTCTTCCAATCGTCACCCAGGAAAACCGATTCCAGAGTACCCGGTACCAAGACGAACGTGTTGGCGCGGTGGTAGAGGTATGCGAAGAAATCGCGGGTGATCCAATCGAACCAGAAGAAATCCCGGTTGCGCCAGGGTGACAGTGAAAGAAAATCAGCGGCCAGTAGCTCAAGCTGGAATGATTTGATTGGAACCGCGCAGTAGTCCTGCCAGGCCTTCAGCATGCGGATCAGCGGGCGCAGGTTTCGACTGCACGCTTGATCGACCGCCTCGATATGCCGTGTCTCAGCCCAAGGATCGGTCGCCTTGTACGAGCCGCCGTCGCGAGTATTGCAGATGAGATAGCGGCCGTTCGTGAGCAGGAATGCAGGAGCCACTTCGACGCCGTAGCTCTCGAACCGCACGACGACAACCTGGCCGTCCCCGCGCATGTCCGTGTCCGGATATGTGCTGGACAGTACCTCCTTCACTTCTTGGAGCATAGCGGACTGACGATTTCCCCAGTAAACCTGAAAGCGGTTGTGGTCGTTTACCGGAAGGAGGAAGTACAGGTCGATGTCGCGCGGCGGGCGGATTGCGGTGCGCTTGCCCCACGACCCGATCGCAAATGCGTTGTCCGTCGCGGATGATGTGCCATAGTAACGTCGATTGAGGCAGCCGACGACACCGGCGAACTTGGATTGCGCGTCTTGTTGCTGCAATGCGGTCAGGGAAAGATTGCGATGGAGTTGCTCGAACCGTTCGCGCACCGCAATCCACTTCGGCGCCGGCGGGGGATACAGCCCAGGCAAGCCTTGACCCAAGAGGCCGCCGTACGTGAAGGGTGCGAGGGATGAAATGGTGCTCAATGTATTCATGGGCCGGTTGCTTGATTCCTTCGGATAGTTTACAGTACATACAGAATTTGTCAATTGTAAACTATAGAGGGGGATCCTAATCATGATCGCGGAGCGCCTGAGACTGGCCCGGCGAAAGGCTGGCTTTTCCCTACGGGCATTGTCGACCGCCATCGGTGGCAAGGTGACGGCGCAGGCGATCGGCAAGTACGAGCGCGGCGAGAGCACGCCCAGTTCCGGGGTACTGATCGCACTGTCGAAGGCGCTCGGGGTGTCGCTTGGATATCTGCTCGATGTCCAGGGGATCGAGCTCTCCGGGGTCGAGTTTCGTACCAAGGCGAACACCAGTGCCCGGGATCGCGCCCAGGTCGAGACGGAGGTACTCGAATGGATCGAGCGTTACCTGCAGGTCGAGCGGGTGCTCGAACTTGACAGTGCGCACTGGCAATGCCCGGTCGCCCGTCTGCGGAAGCTCGGCGAGCCAGGCGACGCCGAAAAACTGGCCGCGGAAGTGCGGGAAGAATGGAAACTAGGCCTCGACCCCATTCCCAACATGACCGAGCTGCTCGAGGAGAAGGGCCTCAAGGTTCTCACGGTGCCGCTGCCGGAGCGTGTTTCCGGGTTCACCTGTCTCGTGAATGGGCCAGAGGAGCCTGCGGACCTACCGGTGATCGTTGTGAACAACCGGTTCTCGCTTGAGCGGCGGCGGTTGACGCTCGCACACGAGTTAGCCCATCGATTGATGGACACGAACAGCCTTCCTGGCCGGGACGAGGAGAAGGCCGCCAACGTATTCGCCGGGGCCTTTCTCATGCCGCGCGATCATTTGCGGCGCGAGGCCGGCAAGCACCGCAACGCCCTTGGCTACAAGGAGCTGATTGATCTCAAACGCCTCTATCGCGTGAGCGGCGCAGCGTTACTCGTGCGGCTGCGGCAACTGGAGATAATCAGCGAATCGACTCTCATCTACGCCTTCCAGTCGGTCGCGCGTGGTTGGCGCACTGAGGAGCCAAACGAGATAGAACCGGTTGCCGAGCGCGGGAAGGGCGAACGGGCTCTTCGCTTTGAGCGGCTGTGCTATCGGGCGTTGGCCGAAGGGTTAATTTCTCTGAGCAAGGCGGCGGAGCTGCTCCGATTGCCCGTACCCGAAGTGGAGGCAGGATTAAGGGGGCCGCAGCGTGCCGATGCAGGTTGTCATCAGTGACAGCAGTTGCCTCATCGATCTGCGCAAGACGTCGCTGCTCGATGCTTTTCTGCGGATGCCCTATGAACTGCTAATCCCGAACACGTTGTTCGAGGAAGAGCTTCTCAAGTTCACGGCTACGCAGAAGAGGGCTCTCGTCCGCGGTGGGCTGAAGGTCGTGGACTTGCCCGCAGACCGCGTTCTTCGCGCCCGGCAAATCGCGCGCGACATGCCGCATCTGTCCATTCACGATGGATTCGCTTTTGCCCTGGCAGAGAGCTACTCCGGCTGCATTCTGCTGACAGGCGACGGCGGGCTTCGCGCCCTTGCGAACGAGCAGGAATTGGAGGTCCACGGCGTGCTGTGGGTTATCGACGAACTCCATCGTCATGTAATCTGCACAGCGGAGACTCTTTTCCACGCGCTGCAGTTGCTGGCGCATGATCCGACTGTGCGGCTGCCACAACGTGATCTCGCCGCGTCTATCAAGCGCTACGCGGACAAGTACAGATGACCGAGGCCCGGCTAACGATGCTCAACGCCAGCGACGCGAATTGGCCGGCGCAACTGAGCAAGCGGCTTGGGGCGGCTACGCCGGCTTTGCTCCGCGCGCTTGGCCCGGTAACATTGCTGAAAGCTAGGAAGACGGCCCTGTTTTGTTCGGCCCGCTCCCCCGGTACCGCCATCCTGCGGGCTCACGACGCAGCCCGGCGCATGCGCGACGAGGGTGTCACCGTAATCAGTGGCTTTCACTCTCCAATTGAGAAGGAATGCCTACAGATTCTGCTGCGAGGCCAACAACCAATCATCGTCTGCCCGGCCCGCGCCATCGAGGCAATGCGCATACCAACTGAATGCCGCGCCGCGTTCGACGCCGGTCGTGTGCTGCTTCTCTCGCCCTTCGCCAGGGTCCTCAAGCGCATCACCAAGGATTCTGCCGCGCGCCGGAATGAGTTTGTTGCAGCCCTTGCAGATAAAGCTTACGTCGCACACGCGGCGCCTGGGGGCCAGACGGCAAGAACCATTGAGTTGCTTCGCGGTTGGGGAGTGCCATCGGTCGTGGGCACGGATCTTTGACTGCTTCTGACTACATCCAATAGACAAGTGGAAACTCTCAGCATAACCGTTCGATATCGACCCGTCAGGATCGGCTTTTGTGTACGGAAAGACGATTTCGCGGCAGTACGCCATGCGTGGCGCCTGTCTAATTCGTTCTGGGGTGGTCGCTATAACCCTGTATTGATCGTCGACTATCCCGATCTGGCGCGAAGGCTGGTCAATACTTTCCGTGTAGACATGCTATGGGCTGCATCGGATGATGCCACCACCAAGGCGTTTGTCGAATCATTCAGTTATCTGCCCAATCCGTTTTCCTTTCACACGGCCCTATTCGAATCCAGAAGCAACGGTGAACGCGAACCATTGCTGCTGGATTTGCACCATCCCATACATTCATTCTACGAAGATCACATCAGAAACAATCCTGCCCCCACCAGATCAGTCGTGATCTATGAGTGGGGCGATGATGATCCACTTAGCGACGTGTTTGTCATCTCTCCCGGCATGGTCGCCTCGCCGGAAATAGCGGGGACCGATTATCTAAAGACCGTCGAGCATGCTTTGAAAGCGCTGCGCATCGTTCTGGACGATCACGCTCCGTTTCCTGTCGGCACTGACAATCAATGCACGTTGAGTGCCCTCGGGCGCCTCCACATAAAGCGTCATCACTCTGTTCAGAACTGGTGGGACTACCCTGGCTTCTTCTATGGAAACGCAGCCAATTTCGATGATCTCGTCACGTTCTGGAACCTCCGCGCGACGGATAACCACGTAGTTTTCTATGATCCAATCCATGAAGGGCGGTTTCAAGGTATTCGGGAAAAGTGGGTTGAAGTGTTACGTGGACAGCCTGCCAGACGCCATGAGGGTGGGCCTCGAGTTGCAATCTGGTCAAGAACTCGCGATGAATCACGAGATCTCAGCGCCTTTGGAAAAGGTCTTACGATTTGCACCATCGACGATGGGACTTGGGGAGGGATGAATCTCAAGGCGCCATTCATGTACTACGCTGAGGGTTCTGCACTCGCAGCCGTCAGTGATCGCGACGACCGCCCGCAAATTTCTTTCCAGCTCCCGCCAAAACCGGTTGCCGATACCGCAGGCCTCTATTCGCAACATATGGTGATCTCCGTCGAACCCGGGATCGGACTGTTTGGGAACGAGCGCGCGACTCTTGAAACGCCGTACGTCCCGGAACTAAACGAATTCTATGGCCGTGAATTTTATTTTGAATGGGATAAGGCGCGTGTCGAGCCCGAGAGCTTGGGAATTATTTCACCCGTCACGCGGGATGACCTGACCCTCCATGCGCTAGACGTGCAGGTACTCATTCAAAAACTTTTTGCGGTGGCTGGGCTAAAGGCAGAACCGAGCAGTCCGGGACTCATAGCAAAAAGGCTAATAACCCAGATGGGGGGAATAGACGGTTGTCGGGTATTCAAGATCAAAGGCGTGCGGGATCTTATCGGGGCTTTCAAGCCAGAAAAGGCGTTCACGCGCAGTACCGCAACGCAGATCATTCGGGCTCACGATGCGGCTACCGGAACAATCGGATTCGCGGCATATGAGAACCTTTTTATCGAAAGAAGGCCTCTTGGCCAGAAGTTGAAGCCTGACACGGTATTCGCATTCCTCCTGAAGAAACGGATGTTTCAGGCGGGGTTGGAGTTTGTCTGTCCGAATTGCCAGCTTGCGTTCTGGGTTTCGCTCGATCATGTCCGGACTGATACTGTCTGCGAGTATTGCGGCGGCCAATTTAACGTTACGCCCTATTTACGCGATCGTGACTGGAGGTACCGGCGATCGGGCCTCCTGGGCCGTGACGACAATCAAGAAGGAGCTGTTCCGGTTGTCCTGACCATCCAGCAACTGCATCGCGGGCTTTTCACTCGTGACGTGCTTTACACAACTGCCACCAAGGTGACAAGTGGAGGAACCCAGATTCGCGATTGCGAAACTGATTTCGTCATGGTGGTGCCACGAAACCGAGAGGGCCGAGTAGAGATCGTCATCGGGGAATGCAAGAGCCGAAAGCCAATAGAAGATCATGATGTCGAGAATCTGACGAAAGTGGCCGAGGCATTTCCACGGGACCGGTTTGACGTGTTCGTGGTGCTGTCCAAGCTGACACCCTTCTCCGACGCGGAAATCGAGTCCGCGAAAAAGCTAAACAGCAGGTATCGCAAACGGGCAATCTTGTTGACGGATCGAGAACTTGAGCCCTACTTCATCTACGAGCGGACGGCGCAGGAATTTGAGATAGCGAAGTCCGCTTCCTCATTTGAAGATATGGCGCGCGTAACGCACGAAATTTACTTCAGCGAGCAGTCGCCGCGAAAGGGCCGGCCACCAGATGCGTAGGTCTCTCATGCTTTTGAACGAACGATAACGGTGCCACGGCAAAGCCTCAAATCGAATGGTACAACCCGCTGCGTCCTGTACGCGGCCATTCAAACGAAGAACGAATCACCCTGCGCTGAGCCCCGGTTACCCACCGCCCGATCCGCGCGTACCAGAGAGGCGCCGCACGCATCGGACCGTGGATAACCGGGAATCTCGCAGCGCTGATGATCGCGGTCGTTCCACTCTCAGGCTGCAATCGTTCCGGCTGTCAAGGGGTTTTCGAGGCCTCATCGAGGCTCCGATTCGTACCCGCAAAGGCCGCGTGGCGTGGAAGGATGTTGCCGTCTTCCACTACCAGCCGCGAGGTGACGAACATGGCGCAGAGTGTCCAGCGGGAGCCTGCATTTCTTCGACGCAAGCAGGTCGAGACGCGCACAGGGCTTTCGCGCAGCACGATCTATCAGTACATCAAGGACGGCGTTTTCCCGAAGCCCGTGCCGCTCGGTCCGCGCGCGGTCGGGTGGCTCGAATCGGACGTGAGCGAGTGGATCGCGGGGCGGGTGAAGATCGCCCGGGACGGCGGCCGGCAGGCGGCGTGACGACGCGCATGCATGGCTGCCGACGCAATTGCAACGGCCGGGCGGTCACGCCTGGTGAAGGGCCCCGCGACATCTGAGGTCATTGACCGGTTTCGGGCGGCGCTCGCCGCGCGCGACATCGTTCCGCCCGAGAGCATCATTGCCGACGGCAGCATTCACCGCTGCGATGCGGCGGGCAAGAACGGCAAGGGCGATGCGGCTTACCTGCTCCATCTGGACGGCATTCCTGCCGGCGGCCTGTATCGTTGGCTGGCATTTGAACGAAGCGCGGCGCCTGCTCGCCGATCTGGACGCGCCGCCGTCGCTCGCAGCGGCGATTCGGCTCGATGCCTGGTTGCGCAACGAAGCGCAGGCCAACGGCACCGATCGCGTACCGACGAAGCGGATCTATTGGGAAAGACGAAATGCGCGGTCCGAACTGCGTCCGGGACAGCCGTGACTTGCGTGCAGCACTCGCCATCCTCGCCGAGCGTGGACGGACACAGATGGAGGAAGACGGACGCCGGCGGGCAGTGACGATCAATCCGGTGCTGCTGGTTGACCGGGTGTGAAGTTCAAGGATTGAATCCGACGCCCGAGGGGGCCGCCATGTATCAGGTGACTTGCAGCACAAGTTTCTTGCCGCAGGCTTTGACGTACTTGCGCACCGTGGCAATTGAAGGCGAATGCTTGCCTGTGGCCAGTGCGCGCTCAAGCCGCGCAACCGACGGGGGCTGCGTTCCCATGCGTGCAGCGACTTCGGCCTGTGAGAGACCGGCGTCGTGGCGGGCTTTCAGCAGTGCGTCGAGCAGCAAGCCTTCCTCGCGTTCGATGCGCGCGACCTCGGCCTTGACGCCGGGGCGCTTCAACAGTTTCTTGACCAGTTGGTCATGGGTTCTCATGTTTGACTTCCCTCATCCGGTTGTGAGCGACATCCAATTCGCGCTTGGGCGTTCGTTCCGTCTTCTTGATGAAGCTGTGAAGCATGACGATCCGTCGACCAATCAGCGTGCAGAAGAACACTCGGGCAATTCCTTCGGCACCTTTCAGACGCAGCTCAAAAAGCCCTTCGCCCATCGCCTTGGTGTGCGGCTCTCCCAAGTTGGGACCGATCGCCATCATGCGCCGGGTCAGCACGATGTAGCGTGCTGCCAAGGTATCGGGCAAATCAAGAATTTTCTCCTGCACGGCTTCGCTGTAGTAACGGATTTCGTAATCCACAGGCGCACAGTAACAAATATGTTAATGCAGATCAAGCACGAAATCTTGATTACATTCCCGGACGGCGTTCCGTTGCGCGGCCCTTCAGTCCCGCCGAGCGCGGATGGAAACGAATGGAGAAAGACAGACGGCAGCGGATTGTGGCGATCAATCCCGTGCAGCTGGCAGGCCAAGAGTGAGTGGATTTCGACACCGGAAGGGGCTGCTACTGTTGCCACTCTTGCTACCGTCGCCCGGCGAGAACGCTGATCGGTAGCAGAATTAACAAGGGTAGCAGGGGCACCGAATCTGTAGTGCGACGTTGTGCAAGCGTCCTACAAACTTTCTTCGGCCGGGGGCAGATGACGCTGCAGATCCATGGCGTCGTGAAGGAGGCGCAGGACTTCGATCACCTCGCGCTCCGGAGCGCGCCCGACGCGGAACATGACGAAATGACGCCCCTTGCGGCCCATGCGGGCGACGTGAAGCGTGAAAATGCCCTTCAGGATGTCATCTCGCTTTCTTGCACCGACGATTGTCGGACCGGCGGCCAGATCATTCAGCGCCGCCGAAATCGTTTCGGCGTAGATGCGCGCTTGTGCTTCGCCGAATCGGTCCACCGTCCAGCGCAGGATTTCCTCGAAGTCAGCCTCGGCGGCCGCCGTCAGGCGGACCGTCCAGCTGCGCGCCCCTGTGCTCACTTCCGGCGTGTCGCCGGCTTCCCGCCGATCGCCTTATCGGCAATCGCGGTCAAATGACGGCTGAGCGCGGCGGGCGATTCGAAGCTGCGAAAGCGTCCGGCGTCGATGTCGGCCATCCCGATGCGGGCGGCCTCGCGCAGTGCGTGGAGCCGGGCACTGTCCTGCGCCTCGCGATCCTCGATCAGACGCAGCCCTTCGCGCAGCACTTCGCTTGCGTTCTGGTAGCGCCCGGTGGCTACCAGCTTTTCGACGAGCTGTGCCTGATGGTCGGTGAGGACGACATTACGAGTCGGCATGGGAATCTCGCGAGAATAATCGAATGTTGGCATAATATGCCAAGGGCGCCCGGTTCGACAAGCTTCGGCCTGCATTCGCTTCAATAGCCGGGAATCGCGAGGGCGCCCACAAGGCAAGCGCGAAGAGTCTCAATCGGGCCGCGGCGAGCGATCCGGAGCGCGCGCCGCCAGCGCGCCAACCACATCATTCGCGAGCATCACTGCACGCGAATCGAGGAAGAGATCGAGCTGCATTCGGCGCCCCGCTTCAAAGCAGGGTCGAGCGCTGGCCGCGCCAAGGGTCAAACTCCGGCGGCAACAGATCGACGATTGCGTTGCCCGACATGCCGTAGATGTCGTAGGTGAGGTCGAGTTGCTGCAGCAAGCGTACGAATCGCCGCAGCGTGCCCGGCTGCCCGGCCCGCTGCGCGCCACGCTTTGGCATCCCGCGCGAGCGGTCCAGGTACAGGGTATTGAGGGCCTCGATCACGCCGCGACTCGCGATCAGATCCTGGCGGCTGGTGATCTCCTGGTACACGCCTGGCTCGACGTGCAGCGGCCCCGACAGCAGCAGGATCGCGTGTCCCCGGTGACGCCGGTAGACGGCGAACGGGCCAAACAGCAGGTGCCGGTAGCGGTAGCGAAAGCCGAAGTCCGCGACGTGCCGAAGTCTTCGATCAGCACAAAATCCAGCGGGCGATCGGGCGTGGGGAGGCCGGCGAGCCCGCTTCGATCCGCCCCGAGGTGCGGCCAGAGGCCGGCGAAGTAACTTTCCTTGCGCTCGCTGGCAAGCATGGCTCCCGGACGCGGGAACACGACGCGCACGCGCGCCTGCATCCCAGGCGCGCGCGCGTCGAGCGAATTCTGAATCGCCTCGCGAACCAGCGCGTCGGCGAGACTGCCAAGCGCCTCGGTCGAGAAGAACTCGCCCTCAATCGGGTCGATATTCATCTCCCCGGGCTGCATGCGGCGGAAGCGCCACTCCGGCGGAATCGTCACTCCACGACTCCTTCAACGAGCAACGTGTTGTGACTCACCGGTGATTCAATCGCGGAGTAATTCACTGCCGTCGCTTCCGGGTCAGGCCTTCACGCTGCTCAAGCGCAGCATGAGCGTCATCGGATGCGTCGGCGAGGGCTGAAACCCGTAGTGCTCGTAGAACTGCCTGGCCTTCTCGTGAAGGGCATGCACGAGAAGGGCTCTGACGCCCGCGTTCTGCGATACGGCCAGGGTGCGATTGACCGCGTCCTGAAGCAAGGCGGCACCCAAGTGCAATCCCTGCGCCCTGCGATCAACCGCGAGCCGGGCGAGAACCATGACCGGAACCGGATCAGGCATGTTGCGTCGCACGCCACTCGTTGCGAGTTGGTGCGAAACGGCGCCGGCCGCCATGGCGTAGTAACCGCGGACGCGGCCACCCTCGTCGGTGACGACGAAGGTGCGGCTTGCACCACTTGACTGGTTGGACAATGCCCTGCGCTTGAGCCATTCATCGAGCACGGCCTCGCCGCACTCGAAATCATCCAGTCGCTGTGAAGCCGCCAAGGGCTCCGGCGGACCGAGTTGCAAGCTCAGGCCTTCGCGGACTTCTTGCCCCAAGGCGCCTTGACCGCCATGAGGCGCTCAAGCCCCGGATTGCGCGCGGGCGGCGCGTCGAGCAGCTTGGTGAACTGCCGGAACTTCTCGGTATCCAATTTGAAAAATACCTGATCGAGCAGTACCGCCTGAGCCTTGTCGCAGGCGGCCTCGAGCATGAAGTCGGAGCGGTTCTTGCCGAGCAGCTGCGCAGCCTGGTCGATCAGTTCCCGCTGCTCGGGACGTGCCCGCAGGTTGATGGCGGCGTCGCGCATGGGTTTCTCCTAGTTCGTACACACAACAGATATACGCATCTTACGGCGGCGTATAGCAGTTGTCAACACACGACCGGTCCCGGACAATAGGAAACAACGCAAACGGGAACCGGGAGCAAGACATGAAGGCATCGATGAAGGCCAGGCGTGCGCCCAAGCGCAATCTCTTCGCAGAGCTGAGCGAAGACATGACAGCATTGGCGGATGCCCGCCAAGGAAAGCGCACATTGCGTGGCCATGGGGCAACTTTGGGGGCAACTGGAAAAACCGAATCGGCGGAAACCCAGCATCCACGCGGCTTTACGGGCGGAATGTGAGTGACCCCGCCCCACCATTTCATCGTCGCTGGTGCGAGCGCGCTTTTCTTTGCGGCAGCGCGCACAGCTTCCCGACGTGCAGCGCAGACGTGGCAGATCTTCCTCAACCTGAAAGCGGT
>Ga0307374_10012360_pt1 | contig 11981 bp, 5 predicted proteins | sample OX3MG_FD_202532 | JGI IMG/M metagenome (GOLD analysis project Ga0307374, IMG submission 202532) | Soil microbial communities from Risofladan, Vaasa, Finland - OX-3 | ecosystem: Environmental > Terrestrial > Soil > Coastal area > Acid sulfate soil | place: Finland: Risofladan, Vaasa | collected...
AATTGATCTCGGGCGGCACCCCCTCGCCCTTCGGCCCGTGGCATCCCTCGCAGTTGAGCCGGTACAGGTCGCTGCCGGTCATGGTGAACGTCTGGCCGACCTTGTTCAGCACCAGTCTGATAGTCGGGGGCGGCGGCACGATCGGGGACTCGCCGGCGGGCGGCGGCGGTCCGAACGCAAACGTGTCTCCCATCGCGGTGTTCCGGAGGTCCAGCCGCTGCACGGCCAGCCAGCTCGGTCCCACGACCGGCGAGACGACGACGCCGGTGTCATTCAACGCGCGCGGCGCCTGTGCCGCCCGCAGGGTCGTCGTCGCCGACGCCAGACCGAGCACGACGAGGCCGACCGCCACCGAACCGGCCACCAGGCCGAGCGCCCGCCGGCGGGCAGGCACCCGCCGGGCCACTTCCCCGATTTCACGCACGAAACGAATCATCGCATCCCTCCACGACGCGGGCCGTCCAGCGGCCGGGGCGCAGGCCACCAGCCGGGCCGGGCACACGTCGCCCCGGATCACGGGTCAGATAGGCCCCGGGGAGCCGCCGGCCGGCCCCGACCGGCGGCTCCCCGGGGAAAGCCCGACCACAGCGTAACGGCCTTTTGCCGGCTGGGCAAGCTGAAGTACCGGAGAGCCGCCGGACGGGCGGACCGCTACTCGCGCGGCATGGAAATGAACAGCTGGGTCCCGCGCCGCGAGATGAGCAGGAACGCCGTCTGTCCCTGGCCCACCTGCCGCAGGGCGTCGGCCGCCTGGGATGCGCCGTGCACCGGCTGGCGGTTCACCGCCAGGATGACGTCGCCCGGCTCCACGCCGGCGTCGTCGGCCGCGCTGCCCGGCTGCACCGCTTCGACGATCGCGCCGTTGGTGCCGGCCGGCAGGCCGAGGCGCCGCGCCATGTCCGGCGTCACGTCGCTGAGGGTCAGGCCGAAGCTCGCGCCGCTGGTCGTCGCGCCGCTGGTCTGGCCTTCCAGATGCAGCTCGGTGATCGTCGTGTCGATCATCTGCGGCTGGCCGTTCCGGTAGATCTTCATGTGCACGCGCGTGCCGGGCGCGGTGCCGGTCACGAGGTCCGACAGCTGATTGCTGGTCTTGATCTCCGTGCCGTTGAAGGCGACGATCACGTCACCGGGCAGGAGGCCGGCGCGCGAGGCCGGCGAGTCGTTCTCCACCTGTCGTACCAGCACGCCCTCGGTCTTCGGCAGGCCCAGCCCCTTGGCTTCGCTGTCGGTGACCTGCACCATGACGACCCCGAGGTACCCGCGGATGACCCGGCCCTTCTTGAGCTGCGGCAGCAGCTGCTTGGCGATGTTGATCGGAATGGCGAAGCCGATGCCGATGAAGCCCCCCTCCTGGCCGCTGGCCAGGATCGCGGAGTTGATGCCGACCACGTGCCCCTTGACGTTGACGAGCGGGCCGCCGGAATTCCCCGGATTGATCGACGCGTCGGTCTGAATCATGTTCTGGTACCGGCCGCTCGCCTCCTGGTAGGGCCGTCCCAGCGCGCTGATCACGCCGACGGTGACGGTGTGGCTGTAGGCGAACGGGTTCCCGATCGCCATGACCCAGTCCCCCGGCTCGAGCTTGCTCGAATCACCGAGCGTCGCGGTCGGCAGATCGGTGGGACCGCCGACCAGCTTGATCAGCGCGATGTCCGACAGCGGGTCGTGGCCGATGACCTTCGCGTCGTACAGGTGGCTCTGCTTGTAGAGCCTGACCCGGATCTTGTCGGCCCCCTTGATGACGTGATTGTTCGTGAGGATCTCGCCGTCCTTCGAGATGATGAACCCGGAGCCGAGCGCCCGTTCGATCTGCTCCTGCGGCTGCTGCTGCTGGAACGGCGCCCCGAAGAACTGCTGGAAGAAGTCGTTCCCGAACTGCTTCTGGGAGGGCGCCTTCACGTGCGACTCGGTCGTGATGTAGACGACGACCGGGTTCTCCTCCCTCGCGATGTTCCTGAACAGATTCGTGTCCATCGGAATCCCGGGATTGCCGGGCACCGGCTGCTGCACGACCTCCGCGGGCGACGGCGCGGCATCCGACTGGGTCGTCAGGTCCAGCCGGGAGGCCAGCACGAGTCCGACCATCACCGAGGCCACGATGATGACGATGAGATAAGGGGTTCTGATCCTGCGCATGCTCGTCCTCTCCTGTTACTCCTCCGATGAACCCAGCCGCCGATGACTGCGACCGGCGCGTCACGGACCGCCGTCCCTGGCGGCCCGCGACCGGTCCGCCTGCAGGCTTCCGATCAGAAGCCTGGTGAGAATCCGAACTCGAACATCCAGCCGCGCCCGGGCCGGTTGAACGGCCGGACGATGTCGAACTCCGCGATCGCGTAGCCGAACACGTTGACGCGGAACGCGAACCCGGCGCTGCCGACCGGCTTCCGGTCGCCGCCCGCGAACGTCGGCGCGTCCCGGGCGGTCCAGGCCACGCCGCCGTCGGTGAAGATCGCCGCCTCGATCGGGATCGGGCCGTACGGCTGCTCGGTGTTGCCGAACGGCCGGAGCAGCGGGAAGCGCAGCTCGAGGTTGCCCACCAGGATCCGGCTGCCGAGCAGCCGGTCGAACGACGGGCAGGGATCCGTGGCGGTCGGCCGGCACTCGCTCGGCTGGAACGACGAGATGTCGTACCCGCGGACGAGATCCGGATAGCCGATGAACAGCGGCACCAGGCGCGGATCCTGCGCGCCCGTCCCGTACCGTCCGTAGTGCAGGATGCGCGCGGCGATCGTATAGAACTGCGCCGGCATGAAGTACCGCCGGTAGTCGGCCAGCACACTTGTATAGTACAGCGAGCCGGCGGTCGGCGTGACCTGCACACGGTAGCGCTGGCCGAGAATCGGGCTCGTCGCGCCGAAGAACGAGTTGTCGTACACCAGCGCGGCGCTCGCACTGCCGAGGTTGAGCGACCCGGCCACCGCCTCGTCCTGCGTCTGGCTGCCGATCAGCGCCCCGGTGCCCAGGTCGTAGACATTCGTCTGCAGGACCTGGTCGAAGGTCGCGTTCTCGTACCCGCCGCTGAATTCGACCCGCATGACCGGGTTGAACGGGTAGGAGGTCACCGCCGAGAAGCCCCGGTTGATCTGCCTCAGCAGTGTCGTCTGCTGCACGCCGACCAGCGAGTTGTTGACCTGCTCGACGCCGTTCGAGAAGACACCCGTGACGTACGGGAACTGCTGCACGGCACCGCCCCAGTTCCAGCGGTGCGTCTGGTTCTGGTAGGAGACCAGCGCCGACGTGTTCTTCAGGCTGTCGACGAACCCGGTGCTGAAGGAACTGCCGACCTGGACGGCCGCCGCCAGGCTGTGGTTGGCCAGCATGTCGCTCCAGAACAGCGCCAGGCCGCCGCCGACGAACGTCCCGAACGGATCGGCCCCGACCGCCAGGTAGGGCTGGCCGATGTGGTCGAGCGACAGCGTCGGATGGTACGGCGACGTCTCCGCCGGCGCGGCGGCCGGCAGCCCGAAGGCCGGCGTGTCCCGCAGCGCCGTCAGCGTGCCGACCTGCCGGTTCGCCGGCGGCAGCATCGCCGGACTCACCGCCGCCAGCGGCGCGCCGACCGGTCCGCCCGCCAGCGTGGCCGGCGAATCGGTCAGGTAGATCGCCTCGCCCCCCTTCTGGAACACGCTGAACGCCATCGCCTTGCCGTCGGCCGCCACCGACAGCGTGGGACTGAGCGCCGTGATCCCGCTCACGCCGCCGGTCAGGTTCGTGATCTGCGTGATCGTGCCGGAGCCGATCTCGATCCGATAGATGTCGCTGATCCCGTTCTGATCGGAGACGAAGTAGAGGCCGCGGCCGTCCGGCGTCCACTGCGGGTTGATGCTCTTGCCGCGCGGGAACGTCTCCACCGTCCGGATCGCGCCGGTCGCCACGTCGTAGAGCGCGAGCTGGTAGCGGCCGATCGCCAGCGTCGACAGGTCCGTGGTGCCCCGATCGGTCACGAACGCGATCTCCCGCCCGTCCGGTGACCAGACCGGCTGCAGGTCGGCGTAGGCGTCGTCGGTCAGCCGCTTGAGCTGCCGCGTCCGGAGATCGTAGATGAACAGGTCCGTGAGCCCGCCCGTCGTCGCCGAGAACACGATCGCGTCGCCATCCGGCGACCAGGACGGGCTGAAGATCTGCCCGAGCGCCGGCAGGCGGATCTCCCGGGCGATCCGGTTGCGATCGACGTCCAGGATGACGAGCTCGGGCGCGCCCGCGCTCACGGCCGCGAACACGAACTGGCGGCCGTCCGGCGCCCAGGCGCCGGACGAGTTGATGAACTCGAGGTTGCTGAAGTGCGGGTCGAGCGCCGTGCGGGTGACCCGCCGGAGGATCGCACCGGTCTTCGCGTCGGCCAGATAGAGATCGATCGAGAACAGGCCGCGCCCCGACATGAACAGCAGCTTCGACCCGTCCGGGCTGAGCGACGGCGAGACGTTCTGCCTGTTGGCCGCGCCGCGCGCGGCGATCAGCTCGCGCCCGTACGCCGACGCCGGGCGCGTCTCGCGGATGATCGGCCCGTACTCGGCGCGCAGCGCCGCGTGCCACTCCTTCGACAGGTCGGCCGTCGAAAGGTTCAGCACGCGCTGAATCGCCCCCGACGCGTCCCCGGTCCTTCCCGCCGCGCGCAGCAGCTGGCCGATGGCCGCATCGCCCCAGCGTCCGGTCACGTACGCCCAGAACGCCTGGCCCCACCGGTAGGGAAAATACTTCGGATCGCTCAGATGCGTGATGTCCGGCAGCCGGTCCCGCGCCACCGCGTCGCGCATCCACATCGCCGTGTTCGGATCGATCGGCCCGAGCGACATGTACTCGGCCATGCCCTCGATGAACCACGGCGGCAGCTGCGTCGCCCCCGGCACGCCGCCGGTCGCCGCCGAGCTGCCCTGGCTCGTGATGTCGAACTGGAACGCGTGCACCAGCTCGTGCCCGATGACGTGATCGGTCTCGGCCAGCGGCCCCGCGAGCGGCAGCACGATGCGCCGCTTGATGATCTCGGTGACGCCGCCCGTCCCCACCCCCAGCTCCCCCTGAATCGTGTTCGTCTGCTCGAAGTCCGTGTGATCCGCGTACAGGATCAGCGGCTGAGGCCCGCGCAGCTGATGGTCCAGGACGCGTGCGTAACGCGCATACCACCGCTCCGCCATCCGCGCCGCTTCTTTCGCCGCCGCCTCTTCCTGCGGATAGAAGTAGATGTCGAAGTGACGCGTCTTCATCACCTCGAAATGAAACGCCTTGTACCTGACCTTGTTGCGCCCGAAGTACTGGGCCGAGGCCGGCGCCACCCACCCCAGCAGCGCCGCCAGGACGACGACGGTCCGGAGCCACGCGAAGCGAGGTCGGGTTGCCATGGAACGCGTCGCCTGCCTTCCCGGGACACGGGACACCGGCCCGGCCGCGCCGGCGCCGCCCGAGGTCGGCCCGGCCCCGCCCGCCCCGTACCTCTCCCTCAGACCGCCAGAACACGCGTCCGGAGGAGGCCGACAGGGGAACCGGGTAGTCATCGCTGAGGATCGTCACCAGCGGCCGCGCTGGAACGTCGGTCTCCGCAGCCCCGAACCAGCCGCTCGGGAACGTGGCGGATCCAGCGGATCGTGACACGAAATTGCAGAGCAACAACCGGACCACCGGCGTGCGGCCCAGGTCCCCCGCTCAAATCACCTCACAGGATCAAGTTTACCGCCGGACTCCGCGCGACGCCTGTGTTGCCGCGCCAGGCCGGTCCGTCAGCCGTTCCGACAGCCGGCTCCGATCTCGTTCGGATTCGATACACGTGGCAGCTCGGTGGGAGATCCAGCCCGTCAGCAGACGAACGCGGCGTTACCCATCCGGCTGATCAACACCCGGACCGATGGCGCCGCCGGCACGCCTGTCAGCTTCCCAGCCGGCGGCAGCATCGCCGCAAGACGCCCACGCGCGCCTCTCTGGCCGCGACTGCAGGCGCTGCGGCCGCCTGATGCCCGCCGCCGCGCGGATACTGCCGCAGCGACCGCGCACGTGCAGGCAGCGGCCGGCGGCAGGCGACTTGCACACTTTCGCGATGTGGGAGGCCGTCCATGAGATGGGCAAGCTGGGTCAGCGTCGTGCTGGGCATCTGGCTCATTGTCGCCCCGTTCGTCGTCGGCTACCGCAGGATCTCGGCCGCCGCCGCGACCGAGGACGCGGTCATGGGGATCCTGATCCTGGCCGTCTCGCTCTGGGCGGCGCTTGCCGCCGCTCCACCGGCCGCCGCGAGCTGGATCGTCTTTCTTTTCGGGCTGTGGGTGGTCGTGGCGCCGTTCGCGATCGGCGATCGCTCGATGGCCACCTCGGCAAGGATGAACGACGTCATCGTCGGGGCGCTCACGCTGATCATGAGCGTCGTGCGCGCGACCGCCGGCGCGCCGCGTCCGGCGGCGCGCGGCGGTACGATCTCCTGACGAGTCGGTGCCTGCCGCCGGCGCGGGCCCCCGCGCGTCCGGCCCTCTCCGGTGATCGCGTGGCCGCGCGCCCCAGGGTCCCCCGCGTCCCTTCTCGTCCGCCGCCTCCGTGTCCGACGCGGCCCTTCGGGCCGCAAACCGCCTCGTCATTTGAGCCTGCGGCCCGGCCTGAAGTACAGTCGGAAGACAGCATGCGAGTCGGCCAGTTCGGAGGAGTCCGGGTGTCGATGAAGGGCGGTCCCGCGCCGGAGCGCGGCCGCGCCGGCCTGCCGACGGTGTGGCGCGAGGCGCGGGCGCTGATCTGGGCTCACCGGAAACGGTTGAGCCTCGGCCTCGGCCTGATGGTCATCGACCGGCTGGCCGGGCTGGTCCTGCCGGCGACGTCGAAGTACCTCATCGACAATGTGATCGGCCAGCACCAGTGGGGTCTCCTGCCGGTCCTGGCGATCGCCGCCGGCGTGGCGACGATCGTCGACGCGTCGGCGTCGTTCGCGCTCTCGCAGGTGCTCGGCGTCGCGGCGCAGAAGGCGATCACCGACATGCGGAAGTCGGTCGAGGCGCACGTCCTCCGCCTGCCGGTGCGGTACTTCGACTCGACCCGGACGGGCGTGCTGATCTCGCGCGTGATGACGGACGCCGAAGGGCTGCGCAACCTGGTGGGCACCGGGCTGGTGCAGCTGTGCGGCGGCATCATGACGGCCCTGATGGCGCTCGCGGTGCTCTTCTACCTCAACTGGCAGCTGACGACCATCACGCTCGTGATCCTGCTGACGTTCGGCGGCGGCATGGCGATGGCGTTCAAGCGGCTGCGGCCGCTGTTCCGCGAGCGGCGGGAGATCAACGCGGACGTCACCGGCCGGCTCGCCGAAGCGCTGAGCGGCATCCGGGTGGTGAAGTCCTACACGGCGGAGAAGCGCGAGGAGATCGTGTTCGCCCGGGGCGTGCACCGGCTGTTCCGCAACGTCGCGCAGTCGCTGACGGGCGTCTCGACCATCACGGCCTTCTCCACGCTGGTGCTCGGGGCGATCGGCGTCGTCATGATTCTCGTCGGCGGCCACGCGATCCAGGCCGGCACGATGACGCTCGGCGACTTCATCATGTACCTGTTCTTCACCGGCCTGATGGCGGCGCCGGTGGTGCAGATCGCCTCGATCAGCACGCAGATCAGCGAAGCGTTCGCCGGCCTCGACCGCATCCGCGAGATCCGCCAGATGGCGACCGAAGACGAGGAGGATCGGCACCGCGAGCCGCTGCCCGATGTGCGCGGCGACCTGGTCTTCGAGGATGTCAGCTTCGCCTACAAGCCGGACGTGCCGGTCCTCCGGCAGGTGTCGTTCCACGCCCCCGCCGGCTCGACGACGGCGCTGGTCGGGTCGAGCGGCGCCGGCAAGAGCACGCTCATCAGCCTCGTGATGACGTTCAACCGGCCGCAGGCCGGCCGGATTCTCATCGACGGCCGCGATCTCGGCACCGTCCGGCTGCACGACTACCGCGGCCATCTCGGCGTGGTGCTGCAGGAGAACTTCCTGTTCGACGGCACGATTGCGGAGAACATCGCGTACGCGCGCCCGCACGCGACGCCCGACGAGATCCGCGCAGTGAGCCGCATCGCCCACTGCGACGTCTTCGTCGAGAAGTTCAAGGAGGGCTACGACACGATCGTCGGCGAGCGCGGCATCAAGCTGTCGGGCGGCGAGCGCCAGCGGGTCGCCATCGCCCGCGCGATCCTGGCCAACCCGCGCATCCTGATCCTGGACGAAGCGACCTCGAATCTCGACAGCGAGAGCGAAGCGCTCATCCAGGACGGCCTGCGCGCCCTCCGGCAGGGGCGGACCACGTTCGTCATCGCGCACCGGCTCTCGACGATTCAGAGCGCCGATCAGATTCTGGTGCTCGAGGCCGGCGCCGTCGTCGAGCGCGGGACCCACGAGGACCTGCTCGCCCGCGGCGGCCGGTACCGCGAGCTGTACGACAAGCAGTACCGCTTCGAGCGCAACCGGTTCATCAATCCCGGCGAGGATTTCACGCCGGAGCCGGTCACGGCGGCCGCGTCGGTGCCGGTCCGGCCCAACAACGCGCTGTGAACAGTCCTGCTCACGCTGCACCGGACCTGGCGAGTCAGGATCCGGAGCGTCAGCGACGGCGAGCGCGGGGGTGGGGCCCCGCGCCAACGGAATAGTGTAAAGGCCCTCATCACATGCACGCCTGGCACGACATCTACGTCGACGATCATCTGATCGAGCAGGTCTTTCCCGTCGTGATCGAGGTCCCGATGGGCAGCAAGAACAAGTACGAGCTGGACAAGGAGACCGGCTTCCTGCGGCTCGACCGCGTCCTGCACAGCGCCGTGTACTATCCGGCCAACTATGGCTTCATCCCGCGCACCTTCTGCGACGACGGGGACCCGCTCGATGCGCTGGTGCTGGGGCAGGAGCCGGTCCACCCGCTGACGATCGTCGAGGCGCGCGCCATCGGGATGATGCGCATGCGCGACGAGAAGGGACTGGACGACAAGGTCATCGCCGTCAGCGTGCGCGATCCGGCGTTCGGCGAATACACCGACCACACGGCGCTCCCGGGCTACCTGCTCCGCGAGGTCAAGCGGTTCTTCGAGGACTACAAACTGCTCGAGCACAAGCAGGTCGTCGTGGAGGACTTCATGGGCCCGCAGGACGCGCTCGCCATCCTGCGGGCCTCGCTCGACCTGTACCGGCAGATGCGCCGGGGGGATCTGAAAAAGTAGCGGGGCGTCTTCCGCCCGTCAGCCTTTGCCCACCACCACCCGCGGGACGTGCGCCTCGTCCATCTGGCGTTCCAGCGCCGGAATCGTCTTCGACAGCATCGTCGCCAGCCGGCCGCCGTGCGTCCGCAGATCCTGCGCCGCCTCGTCCAGTTCCTGGCGCTGCGTCACCGTCGGCAGGAACGGCGAGCCGGTGATCTCGCGATAGAGCCGCAGCACGGTGCTGTTGGTCTTGCCGAGGTCCGTCTTCAGCCCGGCCGCCTCGCCGGCCAGCCGGTCGACGCCGCGCCTGATGCCGGCCGGCACGTTCGGCGCCGCCGTCACCGCCTTCTTGAGCGCCTGCATCTGACGGTCGGCCGACGCCGCCTTCGCCGCGTCGGCGTCAGCCTGCTTCTGCACGTCGACCAGCCGGTCGACCACCGCGCGCCGGGCCGTCCGATCGGCCTCGGTGATGCGGACCAGCGGATCGGCCTTCACCTCGACCGGCGTCGTCAGCTGCCGGCCGTCCACGGTCAGACGGGCGGTGTACTGCCCCGGATCGACCAGCGGCCCCTCGAGCGCGCCGAAGAAGCCCTCGCCCCCGCCGCCGTTGTGCCGCACCGGCGGCGCGCCGCGCAGATCCCACTGCACGCGATTGATCCCCCGGTCGGTCGTCCCCTTCAGCTCGCGCACGACCTGGCCGACCCGGTCCAGAATCGTGATCGTCACCTTGCCGGCGGCCGGCGTCTTCAGGTAGTAGCTGATCGCCGTCCCCGGTGCCGGGTTCTCGCCGTGCCACCACTTGCTCGCGAGGAACTGGTCGTCCGTGTACGCGCGGTAGTCGAACGCCACGGCCGGCCGGACGGTGAACAGGTGCACCGGGCTGGCGAGCACCTGCGGCGTCAACTCCTCGAGCGGCTCGATGTCGTCGAGGACGTAGATGCTCCGGCCGTGCGTCGCCGCCACCAGATCCTCCTGCTGCGGCTGGATGATCAGGTCGGCCACCGGCACCGTCGGCATGCCGCTCATCAGCCGCTCCCAGTGCCGGCCGGCGTCGATCGACACGTAGGCCGCGAACTGCGTGCCGGCGAACAGCAGGTCGCGGTTCTTGAGCCCCTCGCGGATCACCCGCACCGGTCCGTCCGCCGGCAGGTCGCTCGCGATCGACGTCCACGTCTTTCCGTAGTCTGTGGTACGGAACAGGTAGGTCGTGAAGTCGTTTTCCCAGTGGCCGTCGAACGCCACGTACGCCGTCCCCTCGTTGAACCGCGACGCGACGACGCGGCTCACCCACCGCCGGCCGGGCAGGCCGGGGACGTTCGCCGTCACGTCGGTCCAGTGCTGCCCGTCGTCCCGCGTCACCCACACGTGGCCGTCGTCGGTGCCGACGTAGAGCAGCCCGGCCTTCAGCGGCGATTCGTCGATCGTGCTGATCGTCCCGGCCTTGTTGGTGGTCAGCTCCGGGCTGATGATCGTCCAGGCGTCCCCGCGGTCGGTCGACTTGAACACGAAGTTTCCGCCCAGGTACAGCGTCCGGTGATCGTGCTTCGAGACGATGTAGGGCGTCTCCCAGTTGAACCGGTAGGGCTTCTCCCCCTTCTTCGGCTCCGGCTTGATCGACGTGTTCCGTCCGCTGACGGTGTCGTGCCGCACCAGCCCGCCGTACTGCGACTCGGCGTACACCGTCGTCGGGTCGACCGGATCGGGATGCGCCTGGAAGCCGTCGCCGGTCATCACCTTGTGCCAGTCCGACTGCATGATGCCGACCTGGTCCCGCGTCGCGCTCGGCCCGCCCCAGGAACAGTAGTCCTGGACGCCGCCGTAGATGTGATACGGATCCTGATTGTCGACGTCGACCTCGTAGAACTGGCTGATCGCCATCTGGTCGGCGAAATCCCACGTGCGCCCCCCGTCGTACGTGAGATAGATGCCGCCGTCGTCGCCGTCGATCATGTGCCGCGAATCGTGCGGGTCGATCCAGAAGGCGTGATGGTCCACGTGGATGTTGTCGCGCCGGCTCGTGAACGTCCGGCCGCCGTCGAACGACTCCGACAGGTTGCCGCCGACCGCCCACACGTGGTTCGGATCGTTCGGGTCCACCCGGATCTGGCTGAAGTAGAACGGGCGCTGATCGAGCGAATTCACCCAGGTCCAGGTCTCGCCGCGATTGTCGGAGCGGAAGATGCCGCCATCCTGCATCGTCTTCGGTCCGGGCGTCTGCCGACCCGCCGGCCCCGTGTCCGTCTCCCGCGGCACCGTCGTCGGCGTCTGGACGATCGCGTACACGACCGACGGGTCGCTCCGCGACACGCTGAGCCCGATGCGGCCCAGGTCACCCGAGGGGAGCCCGTGCGTCAGCTTCTTCCACGTGCGGCCGCCGTCCGTCGTCTTGTAGATGCCGCTGCCAGGCCCCCAGCCATGCGCCGGATCCCCGCCGTCGAAGCCGTCGCGCTGCACCTGGTACATCGCCGCATACAGCGTCAGGCTGTCGTGCGGATCCATCACCAGATCGATCGCCCCGGTGTGGTCGTCCACGAACAGGCTCCGCGTCCAGGTCAGGCCGCCATCCGTCGTCTTATAGACGCCGCGCTCCTTGTTCGGCCCCCACATGTGGCCCAGCGCCGCGACGTACACCGTGTCGGGATGGCGAGGGTCGATGACGATGCGGCTGATGTGCTGGGTGTCCTTCAGCCCCATGTCCGTCCACGTCCGGCCGCCGTTGGTCGTCTTGTAGACCCCGTCGCCCCAGAGCACGCTGTTGCGCGGATTCGCCTCCCCGGTCCCGGCCCAGATCACGTCCGGATTCGCGTCGACCGCCGCGACGGCGCCGAGCGAGACCACCGGCTCGTGATCGA
>Ga0307374_10012364_pt1 | contig 11979 bp, 14 predicted proteins | sample OX3MG_FD_202532 | JGI IMG/M metagenome (GOLD analysis project Ga0307374, IMG submission 202532) | Soil microbial communities from Risofladan, Vaasa, Finland - OX-3 | ecosystem: Environmental > Terrestrial > Soil > Coastal area > Acid sulfate soil | place: Finland: Risofladan, Vaasa | collected...
TCCTACCTGGCTTTGTCGCCCGATATTCACCGGCAACTGATCGCGTCGATGAAAAGCGTCATCGGCGCCATCGGCCAGCACACGCTTCCTCCCGTCGTCCTTGCGCCGATGGACATCAGACGGTTCATGCGCAAGATCGTGGAGCGCGATTTTCCGGAGCTGGCGGTGTTGTCCTACCAGGAGCTCACGCCGAGCGCCAACGTGCAGCCGCTGGAGCGGATCAAGATGACCATGCAGATCGGCGCCACCTGAAGACGCGGAGGTGGCGGTGACTCGCGAGGCAATCGAAAAGCAACCGGCGTTGATGCTCAGGCGCTTGCGCGTGCGCCTCTACCTGTCCGGCTTTCTCGTGGCTTTTCTTCTCGATTTGGCGGTCCACGGGCGCGAGTTCGGAAAATGGTTCTTACTCCTCGCGGCGTTGCTGATCAGCGTGGTCGGCGCGGAATTGGCTGGACTGTCCAAGCGGCGTTTTGGGGCGATGGCCGGCGTCGTGTTCCGCGGCGCATTGATTGCGGCGATCGCGGTGACGGCCCTCGTTCCGCTTCTGACCAGAGCGGCGGCGGTCGGGACATCACTGCCCGCAGCGGTGGCGGCGAGCGTGGTATGGCCGCAAATACTGGTGTCCTTGTTCGGCGCACGCGTCCTGGCCGAAGACGGCGCGCTGCGCCTGGCCGAATTCTGGCGCAGGCCCCTGGCGGCCCACGGCGCCGTCCAACTCCAGTCGACGCCGGCGTCCTTTGCGTTGGCGATCTGTTTCACGTTGATCTTCTATCTTCTGGTCCCTCACGCGGGGGCTGATGCGAGCGATCCGGCGCTGTCGATCGTCGCGGCGGCGATCGCAGGCGGCACGGCCGTCCATTGCGCGATCATCTTCCTTTTCTTCGTGATCATCGCCCATATCCTGGAAGCCGGCCTGCTGTACTGTCGTGATCGCGCCCTGGTGAACGAGATGCGCGCCGTTCTCACCGATCGTTGGCGCGATTTGACGCTCGATCCGTCCTTGGCGGCCTCGCTGCTCGAGTCGGCGGCCGCATCCTGCGCTCAGGCGCGCGGCCTGCGCCTGATGCGCGACGCCGTGCGCGGCGCCGGATCGCCAGAGGGACTCGACGCCCTCTCGTTCGAGCATTTTCAGAACGCCTCGCGGCGCTTTATCCGCGCCTTGTTGCCGGTTCTGCCCTTGCTCGGATTTCTCGGCACGATCGTGGGATTGTCCACGACGCTGGCGGATCTGCCACACGCTCTCGGCGGCCTGCGACCGGGTGCGACGCTCGATTTTTCCGGACCGCTGGCGGGGCTCGCCATCAAATTTCAAACGACGCTGCTCGGCCTGCTCGCGAGCATCCTCGCCGGGCTCTGCCTGGCCGTGCTTGAGCGGCGCGAAGCCGAGCTCGCCGCGGAATGCCTGTTGATCGGCGCCGGCGCCATGGGCGACCCAACCCATGGTTAGCCGAGCTTGGCGCGAAGCAGGAGATGGCGAGGTTCAGGCCGACCCGCTCGCCGATCTGATGTTCACGATGATCGCCGTCGTTCTCTTGGCTCTCATCGTTCTGCTGCCCTTTGTGGGCGCTCCGGCGCGCCCGCTCCCAGTCGCCGACCGCGCGCACAGGAATCGCGTCGTGATCGGCGGAAAGAAGGCGATCGTCCTTTTCGCCGGCGTGGACGGACTTCGCTGGGGGAGCGCAACCGCTCAGTCCGTCGCGCTGGAGGCGATTCCGAACGCTCCCTCGCTCGATCGTCTGCTGCGGCGCGTTCGGGGCGCCGGCTCGCCCCTGGTCGTCTCGATCGGGCCGAGAGGATCGGAGGCGGCTTTCGAGCTCGAACCGGTGCTCGCCCGGTCCGGACCCAAGGTTGTCTATCAGATCAGGCGCGTGCGCCAATGAGCGGCTCTACGTTTCGCTCTTCTATGGCCGAGCAGAATGCGCCGCAGATCACGACCTTGTCCGACATATCGGCGAATATGTTCGCCGCCTTCGTGCTCGTCCTGCTCATGGCCGCCGCCGCAGCAGCGTCAAGCGGCCGCGCCTATCGCGGGAGCGCCGCAGCAGGCGATCGGCTTGTCGTGGAGCGCCGTCCCTTGCAGCCCGGCGCCATGGTGCGGCTGCTCTACGATCGCCGCCCCGGCGCACGAGGCGCGAGCATCGATCTCTCCCGGTCCACAATCACGCTCCTCGTCGCCGGCTCGAAGCCGCGTGAGTGGAGGGCGCCGATCCCCGCCGCGGCGTTGATCGCCGCGTTGCGATTGCGCGGCGGTGGATCGGCGGGGCATGTCCGGCTCTACGTCTTCGCCAATGACCAGTACAGGACGGCGATCGCCGCAATGAAACTGGCCGGCGCACGCTGGCGCGAGATTTCGATTCCGCTCGCATTGCGCGGGCGAAGCGGCGAACGCTGGTCGCACTCGTTCCTGAGGCTGACCCAGATCGCAAGCGACTTTGTAGAGTTTCGCTTCGGGCTCGCGCGCCTGCTGCAAGCGGGAGGGCGGACCGGTTCGGGGCGGGCGCGGCGCGCCCTGCGGGGGCTCTCGATCGGCTCGATCCGCGCGCGCGCGAGTCTCCTCTTGTCTCAGGCGCTCATGCTGCTGGCCCTCTCGAGCGCAGCCGTGGCGATCCTGGCGATCGAGCTTAGAACGCGGCGAGGCGCGCGGACGCTCGTTCGCGACAGCCGGAACGATCGTTATTGAGGCCGGACCTCGATAGTCAGATGCGACAAGGTTTGCACTTGGGCGAGCTTGTCGCGATAAAACCGGGAATCGCGCGCGCTCGGAGAAGTGATCTCCACGATGGCGCCCAGGTGGCCGGGTCCCAGGCGCCAGACATGCAGGTCGGCGAGCCGGTCGCCGCTTTCTTCGACGATTGTGCGGATGCGCTCGCTTGCTTGCGTGTCGGGATTCATGTCGAGCAGAATAGCGCCGGCGTCTCGCATCAACCCATAGGCCCAATTGGCGACGACCAAGGCGCCGACCATTCCGACCAGCGGGTCGATCCAGAGCCAGTGAAACGCCCAGGCAAGCCCTAAACCGCAGATCACGAGACAGGACACGGCGGCGTCGGCCATGACGTGGACTAGGGCGGCCCGCATATTGTTGTCGCGCGTCGCCGTGCGCCGTGTGTCGTGCGGGACATGGGCCTCGTGGAACTCGGTCTCATGCTGGGAGATCCCGAGCGGTCCCTCGAGCCGCAGGCGAACGGAAAACTCATGCGGCTCGGGAATTATCTCGATCGATGCGAAACCCCCCGGCGCCGGTTCCATCCGAAAAGACTGCCGCGCTCCCTGCGCCCGCATCGTCTCGACGATCGCCTGCGTGGCCGAGGATCTTTCTTCGGAAAAAGAGATTCGGAATCTAGGCGGCGCGCCGTCTTCCTCGATGGCGAGATCGACCGGCCCGTACAGCGTGTCGATCCGACGGGATTCCTCGCCATGCTGGCGCCCGGCGTGGTCGTGGTCGCCATGTCCGTGATGATGGGAATGGTCATGCGAATGGTCATGCGGATGGCCGCCGCCCAAAATCCAGACGCTTGCGACATTGACCAGCAGGCCCAGAGCAGCGATGCCGATCGCCTGCGGAAAATTGATCGCGACCGGCGCCAACAGGCGCATCAGCGCTTCGTAGGCGATCAGCAGCGAAATCATCGCCAGGACGATGGCGCTGGCGAAGGCGGCCAAATCTCCCATCTTGCCTGTGCCGAAGGTAAAGCGCGCGTCGTCGGCATGTTTGCGCGCGTAAGAATAGGCCATCGCGGCGAGGAACAGCGCTCCGGCATGGGTCGACATGTGCAGACCGTCAGCGATCAGCGCGACGGAGCCGAACATGAGCCCGCCGCCAATCTCCAGAACCATCATGGCGCCGCAGAGGACGATCACGGCCCAGGTACGCCGTTCATTCCTGGCGTGGTCCGCTCCCAGAAAGACATGGCCGTGATCGGACCGGGAAGCGGGCGCGCTCGAGCTCATGGTTCACGCTCCTCAGCGAAGATAGGTGCGAACGACATCGACGAGCTGATCGACCGCCTCCCCATCCAAGGCGCCGGGATGGAGCTCGGCGTCGACGAGGTGGGTGCGCACGTGCTCCTCCACCATTTCCGCCATCAGGCTCGCGGCGCCGCCGCGGACCGCCGCGATCAGATGCATCACCTTTTCGCAGCCGGCCTCCGCCTCGAGCGCGCGTTCGATCGCCTCGACCTGACCGCGGATGCGGCGCACGCGAGCCAGAAGCTTCGCCTTGTTCGCGACGGTGTGCGACATGCCTGACAAATTATACCATAGGGGGTACCCTATGCAAGCCAGCGCACGCCCATGCAAAGGGCGGACAGATAGGCGATTTCCGCCGCCTGCTGCGCCGCGCCAACGACGTCGCCCGTGAATCCGCCGATCTGGCGACGGCTCAACATCGCCGTCAACCACGTGGCGGCGACGGCGAGGGCGCATCCCAACAACGGCCAAATCGGCGCCTCGCGCGCCAGGGCCGGCGCCAAGCCGATGAACGCGGCGCTGGCGGCGGCGACCGCGAGCGCCCGGGGCGAGGGTCGTCCCAGCGCCGCGCCCGCGCCCGAGCGCCGCGCTGGAGCAAGCAGAACCATCGGAGCGAGCGCGGCCACCCGCGAGACCGCGCCTGCCGACACGAGGGCTGTGGCGGCGAGGCCTGCCCCGGCGCTGCTCAATGAAGCCAGCAAAGTCCAGCGCAGAAGCAGGCAAAGAACCAGCGCGGCCGCTCCGAACGAGCCGATGCGGCTGTCCTTCATGATGGCCAGTTTGGACTCCGCGCTCTGGCCGCCGCCGAAACCGTCGGCCACGTCAGCCAAACCGTCCTCATGGAGCGCGCCGGTGGCGGCGACCAGAGCAACCAGAGCGAAGGCCGCCGCGGGCCCCGAGGACAGGCCAAAGGCCACCGCCAGCAGGAGGACCGCTGCGGCGAAGGCGCCGATCAGCGCTCCGACTAGGCCGAGCGCTCCCGCCGCCCGGGAAAAATCTGGCAGTCCGAACGGATCACGCTCCATCGCGAGATTCGGAACGGGAGCGCGCGTGAAAAATCTCAGGCAGGCAAGCACGTCTCGCGCGAGCGATTTCATCGGCGCCGCGAGGCCTCTGACGGCTTCCGAGGCCGAGCGCATGAGATCAAAGTCGCTGCGCGAAAGAATTGATGTCGAGCGCCGCCCGCGCTAGCGAGCCCGGTGCGCTCTCACCGGCCGATTTAGCGACCTCTTCAAGCATTTCTGCGCCCTCCTGCCGCTCGCCGTGATCGAGAAGCGCGATCCCCAAAAAGGCCCGGGCCGTGTCCGTCGGCGGGATCCGGCGCAGCATCGCGATCGCGCGCGTGGTGTGGTGCTCGCTCATGGCGACCAGGGCGCCGCCTATCGCGCAGGCCTCCTCCTCGGGTCTGTCCAGCCGAAGCGCCTCGAAAATCTTGCCCGCCTCTGAAAGATGGCCGCGGGACCAGGCGATCATGCCGATGTCCACGAGAGTGCGCACGTCTTCGGGAAAAAGGGCCATCTCACTGCTCCGTCCTGTGAGCGCGCCTGGACCGCGCCGGTTTGTCCCCGCCAAAATTCAAGATCAGCAGGAGTCTTTGAGCCATTCGCATGTCTTCCCTAAATTCGGGTCTGGAGCGCGCTAGCCGCGCCGCGATCGCCAGATGCGTGCGGGCGGCGGCGCGCTCGCCGCGGTCGAATTCGCACAGGCCGACTATGCAGAAGGCGCGCGGATGTTTGCTCCCCCGTCGCAGGCTTTCGGTTGCGAGCGCGAACGCCTCCTCCAAACGGTCGAGTTTGACTGCGCAAACCGCGAGCCCGAGAACCGGGTCGACGCCAGGCTGATCCAGGAACAGAAGCGAAGAAAGCAGAAGGGCGGCGCGCTCCGTCCGACCGGCCGCGAAAGCGTCCGCCGCCAGCGACCGCACACTGTTTAGCAGGTCGCGTTCCGGCGAGCTCACGCCCTCGATCTCCAGTTCGTCCTCGCACGCGTCAACTGGCAGCTCCTCATGGCCCAAATCCGAGCTCGCGGCGATAGCCTCGGCGTTCGAGGCCAGCGCCAGCGCCGCGGCGGCGGTCGGGTCTCCCTGCGATTCCGCTTGCCTCAGGCGCGCCCCGCAGGCGCGCACGAACTGAACGACGGATCGAGGCGCTGCTCGTCCGGCCCGGCCGGGGGTCGCCTCGTTCTCGTCCCCGCATTCGAACACCGAAGAAGAAAAAGCGGCCCAGATCTCATCCAAAGACAGGCCTCGCAGGGCGCCTCGACCACGCATTTGACACCTTAAGCCTATTCGCCCCCACCCCTATCACAAACGGCACATCCCGACAGCCGAGGCCTTGCCGAAAGGGGGAGCTCTGTGCCGTTCGAGACAGCATAGGAGCACGCGAAAGCCTAAACCTGATGAACGCCTCCCGAGCGGCCGTCGGAGCCTCCCGAAATGCACGAACAGAACGATCAGGGCGCATCGGCCGGGCAGGGGGCACGATCGTCGGTTGGTGCCTCCCTTTCGGGTCTGGGCGAGCGGCCCCGACGCGATTGGCGCAAACTCGCAAGAGGGCTGCAGACCGCGTTTTGTCAACTCTGGGGGGCGGACGCCCTCAGGCGAGACGCCAAAGCGCCCGAGCTCCTGGCGAACATGGCGCGCGCCAGGGACATCGAAGAACTCGACTGCGCCATCGATCTTCTGAGATTGCGCGTCGGCGCGTTGCGCGCCGCCGCCCGCGGCGCGCACGGATCGGCCGACGTCGGGTCTGGCTCGTCCCGCTCCCGCCGCATGATCGTGTCTGGCTTCGAAGAAAATCGGAGCGCGCCTCGGTCGCGAACCTTTATCCGCTTGTAATCCCAGGACCGACATGAGCTCCGTCAATTCGTCCCTGCCGAACATCTGGGTGATCCCCACGCCGCCTGCGCCTCAACAGGAGACGGTAGTCAACAACGACGTGAACGCGCCGATCGACCAGAACGTCAAAACCGACCCATACGATTTCCTCATCAGCCAAAGCGCGGAGACGCAGATCACGCAGGACTCGCCCATCGTCCATCCGGTCACCGACGGCGCCCCGGAGTTCACTGCGACAGGCGCCTCCGGCGGACCGAGCGATCTCGGCGCCTACGCCAACGTCCTTCCAGCCGACCTGGACCCGAAGGTTTTCGAAAACTGGTCGTCGACGCAGCAATCAGAATATTTAAATTACGTCGCCAATACCGCCAACAATGCGGCAAGCGATTATCTCGCGCAGCTTAACGCGCAACTGGGGACTTCCTACACGTCCATCGCGCAGATGACGTCGGACATCGGGTCACTTTCCGGCTCGACGCCGCCGCCGATTACCGCGGTGTTATCCGTATCCGTCCCAGGGAAAGTCTATATAGTCAACAGCCTGCAAAAGACCGACTTCGCCAGCATGTCCCTCGCTGATCAACAGGCGATCGCCGCTACGGCCTACTTTCAGAACACCCTGGCCGGCCAGCTCGGCCTGTCGACGGACGCGACATCGGTTCTCAACAATATTCAGACGGAAATCAGTCTCATCCAGGGACAACAGAGCGCACCGGTGGTCACGACGACGACGGCGCCCGCCACCATCGGCGGCGGCCCTCCACAAACCACTACCGTAACTAGCCCCGACGGCTCAGTTACGACGACTGCCATAACCTACTCGATTTCCGGGCCGCCAACCTATCACGTTCAGCAGACGACAACGGTCAGCACTACGCGAAACATCACGACGATCCAGACGCCTTCTGGACCCGTGCAGGTGACCGGCATGCCCACGGCCGACAAAGCGGCCTTCATCGGCGAACTGGCCCTGCTGCAATCGGAGGTCGGGAGCCAGGCGGTGGTCTCGCCCACCGATATCGCCAACCAGGTCAAGGCGATCACCGACAGATTTACCAGAGCCGCGGCGTTCTGGCCCCAGGTCACTCCCACGACCAGCACCGATCCCACCACAGGGCTGACTGCAGGCTATGTCAGCGAGGACGACAATGCGACGATCCAGAACGGATATTCGACCTTCATCCAACAGGAAGAGCAAGTCTATTCCGTCGAGAAAAACGACTATCAAGTAGCGATGACGGGAACGATTGGCGCCAGCACGAATGGAATCATTAGCTCCGTCCAGGCCGACGCGCCGACACTTGTCGCTTACTATCAAATGGACGCAACCACCGAGCAGGAATCGATTATCGCCGCGGACACGGCGGAAGTGCAGCAGATCAATGCGCTGCTGCAGACCTATTCGGACATGCAGAACCTGGTGCAAAAGTGCCTCAAACAATTCCAGTCGAGCGACACTTCCAGCACCCAGCGCTCGCTCAGCGGCGCCACAGGCAGCACGCCGCTCAACGGAACACCGCCGCCGCTCACCCCTGAAGAGATCCTCGTAGCCTCCATGTTCAGCCACAGCGATCAGAGCCAGACAGGGGCTGCGAATCTGGCTTCGGTTCCCCATCCCCTGGAGGTTCTCTTCGGCATCACTCGTCCCACGCAACCCATTTTCAGCACGGACCCGACCAATCCCTTGAACAGCTTTACCCAAAATCAATGGAACGCCTTTGCGACGCAGCTCTCCAATACGGTGACGCAGCTTCAGCAGCAGAGCCAAGTCTTGACGGATCAGATCAACGAGGAAACCAAGCAGAAGGACGATCACTTCAGCCTCGGCAACGACGCTATGTCGAAAATGTACGACATGGTTCAGGAAATCGGCAGGGGACTTTGATGAAGATTCGCGGCCTCGACATCGGCGTGGAGTCGATCACCCGCTGGCGCGTCGACGACGAGATTCATCTCCCCAAAGAGGGCTCCACCGGAGTCTTTCTCCCGCTGTATAGGCCGCTCGATGAAATTCTCCGGCGTCCCTCGCTCGACGAACGGCTGCCGGCCTTGATGCAGCCAGAAAGCCTCGATCCCGATTTGTTGCAGCCAGCGATATTGAGCGCCGCGCGACAGGGCGTGGAAGCAATATTCGCGCAGGTCGCCGCTTCTGAAACCGGCCGGCGGCGGGATCTCTTCGCAATGGCGGCTTCCTATCTGCATCAGGACGTGGAGTTCGACGATCATGTTCGCGTTGCGCTGGCGGAGTTGCTGAAGGGATGAGGCCGGAGCGTTCATGAACAAAAAGATGATCCAACAACAAAAAGATTTCTTGCTGCTGAGCGTATATGTTCAGGCGCAACATGGTCATGTCGATAAGGCAGGCGTGCTGCTGGAGGCGCTTTACGGGCTCGGCGAATATTCTTCTGAAATCATGATCGGCCGGGCGGTGCTGCGCTTTTTCAAGCGCGATTGGGCGGCCGCTCTCTCATGCCTCGAGGAATTGGACCGCTTCGATCCCATCGAGCGTTTCGGCCAATACAGACTGACCGAGCGGCAGCGCATGCGCCGCTATCTCAAGGCCCGCTGCCTTTTCGAGCTCGACGAGATCACGGGAGCGCGAGAGGCCCTGGAGGTCTATCTTCGTCACGGCGCTCTTCACCAAAGTTTATCCGGCTGACGCTGGCCGAGGCCGGCGCAGATGGGCGGATCCCGTCGACTGATCGGTCTACTTCTCAAAGGCAATCAGAGCGGCCTTGTCACCTTCGATACAGGGAAGCGGAGCCGGCTCGATTATGGTGGGCATGAAAACCGAGGATCACCATGTCTGTGCTCGACAGTCTGCCGTGTTCGGAAAACCAACGCAACGAGATGCTGAAGATCGCGGCGCCGATGGTAGCCGCCTTTCTTTCCAACATGGACCTTACGCCTCACCAAAGAAGCGTGTTCGATCTCATGGCCGAAGGCCTGTCCCTCGCGGACATTCTACGAATATCCAAAGAACATCGCGACGCCTTGTTGCAGGCGGGATGTCGCCTGCTGCGAGCCGGCGAGCTTGACTCGGCCCGGGCGACGCTGACGATTCTCCTTCAACTGGAGCCTCTGGATTCGCGCGCTATCTATGCGCTCGCCGCCGTCATGCAGACGCAGGGCGACTATGGCGCCGCGGCCAAATTGTATATTTCCTTCCTGGCCCTGGATGCGACCAATCCGGAGGGTTATCTCCGCCTCGGTGAATGTTTGCTGGCCAACAATGAGTACGGCGAGGCGACCGAAAGTTTTCGCATCGCCAACCGCCTCTGCGAGGGTGGCCACGGATCGCCTGCCTGCGCCGAACAGGCGCGACGGATGGTGAGCTTCCTCCAGGAGCGCGAGAGCGTTCCTCACTGAGTGCGGCCTATTTTTGGCGACGCCACTGAACAAACCGGAACCATCATGAGCTCAGGCGCAATCACTTCGCTCTCTTCCACGTCGAATTCTTCGGGCGCCGGCGACGTCGCCACGAAGCAAACCGATCCGAGGCTGAACGTTGGCTCCGGCGTGAACGGCGCGCAGGGCGCCGTGCCCGCTGCGCCAGCAGAACTCGCATTCATGACGGTGCTCGCCAGCCTTGACGCTTTCGCGCCAAAGGTCTCACAGGACGACTTGGAGATCCTGCTCGCCGAAATCGAGAGTAAATTGAAGGATACCGAGACCCGGAGCGACATTGGCCGGATCGATATAGACAGCGCCTTCAAAGAGGCGGCGCTTGCAGCCAAAAAGAAGCAGCTCGACGATGCGCAACAGAAGCTCCAAGAAGCCGAAAGCGCAGCTCAAGGCGTGAGCATATGGGACAAGATCAAACTGGCGTTTCAAGCCTTTGCCGCCGTGCTGACCATGGCGGTGGGAGTTGTTCTGTGCGCTACCGGCGCCGGCGGACCGGCCGGCGCATTGTTGCTTGCAGCGGGCGCGCTTCAATTGATGGGCGTCGTCAACAGCATCATGCAGCAGACCGAGGGCCATGGAATTCTCGGTGAACTTGTCAAGGCTCTGGGAGGCAGCGATACGCAAGCGGCAGACGCGGACATCGCCTTCACCGCGTACGTGGCTGTCGCGAGCCTCGTCATCGGAGTGACGAGCGGCTACGGCCTCTATGCCGGAATGATCGACTTGGCGACGCTCTCATCACAAGTGTCGGAAATCATCGCCACGACGACGCAGGCCGTCACCGGGATCTTGACCGGCATAGGAGACGGTGTCGCCTCCGGCTTCACCTATCAGGCAACGGTCGACAGGGCGCAAGCTAAAACCGATCAGGGCGACGCCAAAACGCTCGACGCGTTCACGACGCAAATCGACGCTTTCATCCAGATGATCATCAAGGATTTGAGCGCAGTCAACAAGACGTACAGCGACACGCTCGGATCAATCATGAACTCGCTGCAGGATGTCAACAACACGCTGACCCACGCCAAATTGACGGCGTGAACGCGAGCTGAGGAAAATCCATGCCGTCCACCATCAACCCGGCTTTTCTGCCTTATCTGCCGCCCTCCTACCTGGATTCTCAGGGTGGTCTCACGGTCTCGGTCGCCCAGGCGACGGTCGTGGCGACCGATATCCAGGCGCGGGCCGATTCGCTTCCTCCTGTTGAAAAGCAGCTGTTTCTCGACTTGGTGGCGCAGGACGCCAGTCAACTGGCGCCGAGGGCGGACGCTCCTCCGGCCGATCTAGACGCGACGCTGTCGCGGCTAGAATGCGCCGCGCAAAATCTCCAGACCTTTTTGTCGGAAGCGGTCAACCCTGCCGCCTTGGCGCTAGTTCTGATCGAACTCGCCAGCGACGAGAGGACGAGCGCACTAGATGACAGGCTTTCCGCCATGCAGCAGGCCCAGTCCGATTTGCTCGCTCAGGCCGCCGACGACACGAGTTCGGCGAACGATCTGCTAAAGTCCGCGACCACAGGTTTGGCCCTCGGCGTCGTTGCTTCGACCATATCCATCATTGGCTCGGCGGTTTCGCTCGGCGGAGGGATGAAATCGCTGGCCGCCCTCAAGGGACTCGCGAAGGATGCGCTAGGCGCGGGAGAAGGCGAAGCGGATGATATCGAGAAGGCGGTCGAAGAAGCCGAAGACCTTGGGAAAAACGTCACCCAGGATGGGAACGACCCGTCCGATAACACGCCGGCCGGCAACAATACGACTGGTCAAACTCAA
>Ga0307374_10012365_pt1 | contig 11978 bp, 9 predicted proteins | sample OX3MG_FD_202532 | JGI IMG/M metagenome (GOLD analysis project Ga0307374, IMG submission 202532) | Soil microbial communities from Risofladan, Vaasa, Finland - OX-3 | ecosystem: Environmental > Terrestrial > Soil > Coastal area > Acid sulfate soil | place: Finland: Risofladan, Vaasa | collected...
TTGCGGTAGATGACGGCGCTGCGCAGTGCGCGTTCGGCGTGGTTGTTGGTCGGCTCGACACCCTGGTGGCGGGCGAACGTCCACAGCGCGGGCCAGGCTTTCAGGAGGTTGCGCGCGATGCCGCGGCAGTATTTGTAGCGGGGGCTTTTGCCGGCGTGGCGGCGGATGATCGGTTTGAATTCGCGCTGGAGCTGGCGGATCGTGAGTTGGAGTTGGCGGCGATCGCCGGTGTGTTGGTAGACCTCGAAGGCCCAGAACACGCGCTCGCAGATCCGTAGGCCGTGTTCGCCGAACTCTTTCTCGGCGGCCATGTCTTCGGCGTGCGCTTTGAAGTCGCGTGCGAGGTGAGCCCAGCAAAGCTGGCGGCGGTGAAGTGGGAGGTGGCTATAGGCCCACCAGCGGTCGGAGGTAACGATCGCCGTTGTGTCGGTGAGCAGGCTCTTGGCGTGGTCCTCGTGGCGGTCCGCCGCGACGTGCAGGTAGCCGTGACGGTCGTCGAAGATGCCCCACAGCGCGCGGCGCTGCCCGGCGGTCCGCCACCCCGTCTCGTCCATGTGCACCGCGGCGCCGGCGCGCAACCGAACAAGCAGGTCATCGCAGGGCTCCGCCAGCGCGTCCGCAATGCGGGCGAGGATCGCGTCGACCGTGCCGGTACTGATCCGCGACCCGAACAGCTGCTCGCAGCACTCGACGACATCACGGCGGCTGATCCGGTTGCGCACCGACAGCGTCGCGATCGCCGCCTGCAAGCGCGGACCAAACGAGCTGGCGGCAATCTCGCTGGGAAGCTGTGCCCGCCGGCGGCGGCCACACCCAGGGCAGCACACCCGATGACAGCGATGCTCGGTGACCGTGACCGTGATCGCCGGCAGCTCCTCGACCTGGTGGCGCACCGGATCGCCGGCCGCGACCAACTCGTCCTCGGCGAAGCGGTGACCGCAGTCGCAGCGATCCGGCCAATGATCAACAACCTCATCTACCGCCCACGCCGGCAACAACGGGCGGCCCTTGCCCTCATGCCCGGGCTGGCCGCCCTGCCGACGACCCGAAGAGTCCTTTCCGCGCCTCGGCGCCGTGCCCGGCGGATCGACGCTCGGCGGCTGGGAGCTGTTGCGCGAGCTGCGACCCAGCCGCCGCTCCAACTGCGCGATCCGCTCATCCTGGCGGGCAACCCGAGCGGTCAGGGTCTCGACCTGCGCCTGCAACCGCTCGTTCTGCGCCGACAGCGCCAACAGAACCTCGACGACCGCGTCACGGCCCCGGACGTAGATCGCCTCCGCCTCAACGCGCTCCACACCCCGGAATTCGACGCAGCCGAGTTATGTCCCCCTGACCAACTGAACGCTTACCCTCGGTGCAGGCGTTGCAGCGGTTTCCCGAGCTCCTCAACTGGGGCGAGATCGCGCTTGTCCCGGCCTCGCAGCTCGACGCGTTCGCTGCGAGGTTCGTGCCGGGCGCGTCGGCGCGCCCGGGATCGTTCCGGCGATCCCCGCCGGTGTCCGGCCTTACTACTGCCTGGTGGCTGCGCTGCAGCGCCGACCCGTGCAGCCGGCCGCGCCCGCAGCCTGGGAACGAGCCGATCCCCGACCTCGCCCGCGTCGGTGCGGCGCGCGTGTTCTCTCGCGTCGCTTCCCGTGGCATATGAGGATTCTCATGCGGCCCTGAACCGACATTGACAAAAGCGCCTTAGCTTGACGCCGGTGGCTCGGTCAGTAAACGCTCAGGTGGCGCTGCGCGTCGCGGCGGCCCTGCGGGCGACTGCGGGCCACTCGTTGGTGCGGTTGGCGTGCGAGGGTCCGTATGCGTCGGGCGCGTCTGTGGCCCGTGCGCGGCAATGGCGTCGCTGCGCTCGCGCGAGGGAGCGGCAGACGCGCGCATACTGGGTCACATGTTGTGCCTGGCGACGCGGGCCATTCTCGGCCGCGCACTCGGCGCCGATCGAGTGCAGCCGGTTTGCCGGGGGTGCGCAGGGCGAAGCCGCCGGTGCGCGTTTCCGGCCGCGAGATTCCTCCAGTGGCTGAGCTAGCCTGGGGCGGGCTGCGGATTCTTGTTGCCGAGGACGAGCCGGCCATTGCCGACTTCATTGACCATGGCCTGAGGGCGGAGGGTTACGCCGTGACGGTCGCCTCGACGGGGGAGGACACGCTGCGGATAGCCCTATCGGAGGATTTTGCGTTGCTGATTCTTGACCGAATGCTGCCAGGCTGCGACGGGATCCAGGTGCTTGCGGCATTGAGGGTGGCGAAGCCTGAGTTACGGGTGATCATGTTGACCGCGCGAGCGAGTATCGATGACCGCGTGGAGGGTCTCGACGCCGGTGCGATCGACTACATGACGAAGCCATTCGCGTTCGACGAACTGACAGCGCGTGTGCGCGCGCGTCTGCGTGCCCCCTCGCAGGCGCCGTCGACGCGGCTTGAGGCGGTCGGGATTGAACTCGACCTCGTCACGCGCCGCGTGACCCGTGACGGCGCAGAGGTCGCGCTCTCGGCGAAGGAGTTCGAACTGCTGGCGTACTTCCTGCGCCACCCCGCGAAGGTTGTCTCGCGCGAGCAGATCCTCCGCGACGTCTGGGGTTACTCGCACGATCCGGGCACCAACATCGTCGAGGTTTATGTGAGTTATCTTCGTCGCAAGCTCGGGCGACCGGGCTCCCCGGCGCCGATCATCACCGTACGCTCGGTCGGCTATCGACTCGCGCCCACCGTTGGCTAGACGATCCACTCCGCCCCGTTCGCTGCGGTGGGATGGCTGTTGGCCCCGGTTCGTGGTCGACGACTAGATCCTCTTCGATTCTGGCGTCGGCACGCAAAATCCTGCTAAGTGCCCCAATGAGAGACGACTCCTCGGCGACTCTCACGCGATGGGAGCGTCTCCACGACGGGGTAAGTTGCTGCGCAATGCCGTCGACCATGATTCTCTCGATGGCGCCTCTCGATGGCGCCCAATAGCGACGGTTTCGGTGCTGGCGGTCGAGCGCCGACTCGCGGGCCCCGGCACCGGACGCGGCGGCCAACACGCCGGCTTTCGCGCCGCGAGCGTCGGCGACGACGACTGGGGGCGTTGGCCGCGATCGCGCTACTCGCCGCCGCAGCCGTGTACATAACCGAGGGCCTCGGCGGCTCGGGCGATCCGCTCGCTGGCGGACAGGCCGCGACCGGCGGTCCGACCCGCACTGCGGCGACCCGCTCGCTACCCGCCCGCATCCCGGGCGCGCCACATGTCGCGGTGGGGGCGCCCGCTGCGGCTTCGGCGAACTGGACGACCGTTGCCCGGGTTTACGGCCAGCCTGCAGTCTGGGTCGCGCAACGCTCGGCGATCACGTTGCTGCGGTTTGATCAGCGTCTCGTGCATCTCACGCTGCACGCCGGGTCAGTCGATGGTGGCGTGGTCGGCTGGACTTACGGTGACCAGATCACGCCGCGAGAGATCCATCTCGTGGTGGCCGCGTTCAACGGCGGTTTCAAGCTGACCTACAACAACGTCGGTTTCATGTCCGGCGGCCGCGTCGCCGCGGCGCTGAAGCCCGGGCTCGCCTCGATCGTGACCTACACCGACGGTACGTCGAACATCGGCGCCTGGGAGAACGGGGTGCCCTCGACGCGCAAGACTGTTTTCTCGGTGCTGCAAAACCAGCGGTTGCTTGTCGATCGTGGCGTGGCGGCCCCGACGGTCACGAACTGTGTGATCGCCTGCTGGGGGGCCACGATCCAGGGTCTCACGTTGGTCGCGCGAGCCGCCCTCGGGATCACCCAGTCGGGGCAACTGGTCTGGGCCGCCGGCGAGCAGCTCTCACCAGCCGGGCTTGCCGACGCACTGATCGCCGCTGGTGCGATCCGCGCGATCGAGTTGGACATCAACCCCGACTGGGTCGCCGGCTACCTCTACGTGCACCACCGGACAGGACCGACGGCGGTGCCGGTGGTTCCCGGCCAGCTCGGTATCGCAGGGCAGCTGCTCGCGCCCGACAGCCGCGACTTCGTGGCCGTCGTGGCGGACTGACACGACGGCCAGGAAGCGGCGACCGCTGCTCGTCTCGTGGCGGCTCGCGTTTGCGGTCAGAGCGCGGGCGCGCGTTGCCGCGGCGGCCGGCGGCCGCGTCGGGCGACGCCGCTGCTAGGAAGGCGACGGCGCCCCGGCGATCAGGACCCGCATCGCGATGATGGCCACGAGTCGGTAGCCGAGGGCGATCGCGATCCCGACGGTCGCAACCAGTAAGCCGAGGGCGACATCGTGGCGTCGGCGGCGTTCGCGGCGTCGTGTGAGCAGTTGCGCGCCTCGCTGAGCGGTGTGGTCTGGCTGCGCTGCGAGCTGCTGTTCGGGTTCGCTGGAGCCCGTATCGGGAGGCCGCGCGCGAGCGCGCGCGGCAGCATGCCCAAGATCAGATGACCCAATGCAGCGCCGACGGTGTCCCGCGACCGTGTCCGGCTCCGCGCTGCCGGGCGCCTGGCCACGGTTCCTCAGCCCGGCGGGATCTTCAGGTAGGCGAGCGCGAAGTCCATGATTTGCTTCCACGCCGGGGCCGCGACTTCGGTGCCGTAGATGTAGCCCGTGCTGGGCTGGTCTACTACCACGAGCGCCTCGATTTGCGGGTTTTGCGCTGGTACGAATCCGACGAATGAGGCGACGAAGTCCTTCAGCGAGTAGGTGCCGTTGACGACCTTGTTGGCGGTGCCGGTCTTGCCGGCGAGCGAGTAGCCGGGGATCTGGATCTCCTGTGCGGTGCCGCCGGGTAGGAGCACGCCTTTGAGCATCTGGCGCAACTCGCGGGCGACCTGCACGCTGAGGATCCGGTGCGCGTGCGGCAGCGGCGTCGGCACGCTGCCGACGCCCGAGACGATGTGCGGCGGACGCAGCAGGCCGCCGTTGGCGATCGCCGCATAGGCCGTCGCAACTTGGATCGGGGTGACCGATTCGCCCTGGCCGAACGGAAGGTTGCCGATCGAGGAGCCCGACCACTGCGACGGTGGCGGGACGATGCCCTGCCCTTCGCCCGGGAGGTCGATGGCCGTCGGCGCGCCGAAACCGTAGCGGAGCATCCAGTTGTACATCTGGTTGGTGTTCGGCTGCTCATTCAGTAACAGTTGGCCGATCTTGACGGCGCCGATGTTGCTGGACTGGGCGAGGATCTGGCTCGTGGTGAGCCGCTCGGTGGGGTGGTATGTGTCGTCGTGGACGATCCGGTCGGCGACCCTGTAGGCGTCCGGGATGGTGAACGTCGTGGTCGGTGAGATCAGTCCCTCCGACAGCGCCCCGCCGATCGCCACGACTTTGAACGTCGACCCGGGCTCGTAGTTCAGCCTGACCGCGTAGTTCTGTGCCAGCCCGACGCTCGCGGGGTCGTTGGCGTTGACGCGCGGCCAGTTGGACATCGCGAGAATCGCATTGGTCCGCGGGTCGAGCACGATCGCCGTGGCATCCAGCGCCCGGTACTTCTCGCCGGTCGCCGAGACGACGCTGTCGGTGTACTGCTGGATCGCCGCGTCGAGGGTCAGCTGAACGGTCTGGCCGGCGACGGCCGTCGTACCCGGGACCGAGATCGGCTGGCCGTGCGCGTCGAACACCGGGTGCTGCACACCGGCCGTGCCGGCAAGCTGGTTGTTGAACTCGAGCTCGATCCCGCCCAGCCCGGCGCCGCTGGTCCCGACGCCGCCGAGGACCTGTGCGGCGAGGTAGTCGTTCGGGTAGATCCGCCGCGGGTCCGGGGTCAGCGCGATTCCCGGGATGCCGAGGGCCTTGACCGCGTTGGCACTTGCGGCGGGTAGCTGGCGCGCGAGCAGCGTGTAGTTGACCGAGGAGGTCGGCTTCATCAAGTCGCCCTCGATCGCCGCGACGCTGCGATGCAGAAGCGGTGCGAGCTTCGCCGCGACACCCGCCGGGTCGCGCACCAGCTTCGGCGTTGCCGAGATGTCGTCGGCGGCCTCGCTGACCGCGAGCAGCGTGCCGTTGCGGTCGGTGATCGAGCCGCGCTGCGCGGGGACGAAGACGGTCGTGACGTGCTCGGCGTTCGCGGCGCTGCTGAGCTTCCCTGCGTTCAGCGTGGCGAGCTGGAACGCCCGCGCAGCGGCGATTGCCAGCAGCGCGGCGAAGACCGCCAGCAGCCAGCCGATTCTCCGCTGACTAAGCGCCAAGACTAGGGCCCCGTGGTCGAATGACCGGCCGCGGACCTCGGATCGGTCGTCGTGGTTGCCGGCGGCGTGGTGGTCGGGGTTGTGCCTGTCGACGCGGTCCGACCCTGGGTGGTGCCGGCCCGCGTCGCGGCGCACTACTGCGCCGGCCCGAGTCGATCGTCGTCACGTGCAGCGCGCGCACGGCGCCTGCGGCGAGCAGCAGGGCGAACAGGAGCAGCTGCGATCCGATTGGCCGGTGAATGAGCGCAGGCGTCAAGGCACGCTGCCTGCGCGCCGCGCGTGGACCCCGCCGCCGCCGCCGCGCGCGCCACGAGGAACTGGTGATTGGCCTCGACGCCGACGCAGACATGGCACCGGGTGTGATCGCCGGGGTCGTCCGGGTGGGCCGGCCCCATCCGCGGTGCCAGCCGCCGCAGACGCTTCCGCCTGACCGGTGGGCCGGTATGCGATCACCCTCGCCGACATCGACGTCATCGTCGCCGCCGCGCGCTACGCATTACACCCGCGTGGTCTCGGCATACACCATGGTTCGACGCATCGAACCACTAGTCCTCCCACGATCAGGTCGCCACGCAGATCCGCCGCGGATCGCCGACGGCGCCGACGAGCGTGGGGCGCGGTGATCGCGAGAATCCGCATCGGGATCGCCTGTGACCCTCCCACCGCGCCGACGCTGTGGGTGTCCGGGTTGGTGAGCACGGTGCGACCGTCCGGGGCCGGGGGATCCGGGAGCAACGCAGGTCGGGCGGCGAACCGTTCCTGCATCGTTGACGGCGGCGATACTTGATCGTGGCGAAGGCCGCGCTCGCCGCCGGACGCGAGTCGAGCGAGTGAGCGCTCCGGTCGCCGTCCTTCCACTCGGGGGACTCGGAGCCCGAGCGGCGGTTGCTCAGTTGGCGATGACGGCGAGGAAGTCGCGGCGGTCCGGTGCGAGCAGCTGGCCGGGGATGCCCTGCTGGCCGTGGACGACTGGCACGGCTACCGGTCCGGTCGGATGGTGTACGTAGAGGTAGCCGGCAACCGCATAGGGGTTGATGTCGAGCTCGATAGCACGCACCGCACCGGCGCTGATGAGTGCGTCGGCGAGTCCGGCCGGTGTCAGCTGTTCGCCGGCAGCCCAGACCAGCTGCCCGGTGGCGGTGATCCCAAGGCCGGAGCGCGGGACCGTTGTGAGATTCTGGATCGTTACGCCCCAACAGGCGATCACGCAGGTCGTGACGTTTGCGGCGGCAACGCCGCGGTCGACGAGCAGATGCTGGTTCTGCAGGACCGAGAAGACCGTCTTGCGTGCCGAGGGCACACCGTTATGCCAGGCGCCGATGTTCGATGTCCCGTCGGTGTAGCTGACGATCGAGGCGAGTCCCGGCTTCAGCGCGACGGCCACGTGCCCACCGGACATGAAGCCGACATCGCTGTAGCTGAGCTTGAAGCCGCCGTTGAACGTCGCGACGACGAGATGGATCTCGCGCAGGGTGATCTGGTCACCATAGGTCCAGCCGACCACGCCGCCGTCGGTTGAGCCCGTGTGCAACGTGAGGTGCAGGCGGCGCTGATCGAACCGCATCAACGTGACCCCGGAGCGCTGCGCGATCCAGGCTGCCGGATCGCCGCGAACCAGCGCGACAGTCGTCCAGCGCGGCGTCAGCGGCGCCGGCGCGGTCACCACCACGAGTGGCGCCGCGGGGGCGCCGGCGGCGAGCGAGCTCCCCGTGACATACGCGCACACGGCGGTGACGGGCCCAACCGCAGCCAGTAGCAGCGATACACGTCGAAAGACCCGTCTGATCTGCGTTTGCCGCGGCAGCCGGCGGCACGGTCTAACCGATGCGCGCGACGCGGATTGTCGCGCCGGGCGTCCGCAACTCGCGGTCCTCGCTGTCTCTGGCACCGAACCGAGATTACTCCCGGCGCGCTTGGCCGCCGATCCGCTTCACCGTTCGATCGCGTCGCCGTGGGTGTTGCGCCGGTCGGCGTCGGTGCGCCCGACGACCTGCGACGTGTCTCGTCCGCTGGCGTGGACTGAAGTAGCGGCGTCGCCTGCACAGACGGTCAGGGTCCGCGTGCGTGTCCCGCACGTGATAGAGGCTGTACGTACCTGAAGACAGACCGTATTGAGTTAGCGGGTGCGGGCGGCGGGGTGCCTCAGCGACTGACGCCGGTGAGCGCGAGTTCGTAGCCGATGTCGTCGGTGGGGACGGCGTTGGGGTCGAACTCGTTGGCGTCGTCAAGTTCGAGCCACTCGAGCCGTTCCTGGTGTTCGTCGTGGCTGGGGTCGGCGAGGATCTCCTTGAGGTCGGCGTAACCCCAGACGCCGCCGCAATCCTCTGGCGGGCAGGCTCCCTTCGCGTCGACGAGGATCGGGTAGTGAATGTTGGGCTCGGGATCGAGTAGGTCTTCGACGAGGATCTCGTGGTGCCAGTCGTCGCCGAAGTCGTAGGTGTAGCGGAAGCGGGTGCCGATGTCGGTGAGCTCGCCGAGCGTGACTTGGCGCTCGTCGCTGAAGTCGAGTTCGGGGTCGCGGACACCGAAGCGCTGCTCGCCGAACTCGAAGACGTGCATGTGGTAGTTCTCCCAGCCGAGCGCGGCTTGGAGGATCTCGTGCAGCTGATCGAGTCGAGTGTCGGCGCGCAGCTGCAGTCGCCGCCAAACTGGTGGCTTGGTCACTCCCAGCAGCTTGACCTTGATCTGCACGATGACGTTATGGGCGGGGCTGTGGTGGCTCATCGGCTGCTCCACTGGTCGCTGGTCGGTTTCGGCGAACGGTAGGCGAATCGGCGGATGGAGCTGCGATTGGAGCGCGGCGCCGCGGAGCGTGCTCTTCAGCCAGCGAGTTGCTCGTCGTCGGCGATCAGGCGGGCCATGCGCTTGCGCAGCGGGAGCGGTCCGGGGTGGGTGCCGCTGCCGTGCATTGCGCCGTGCTCGTCGAGTGTGCCGGTGACGGCGATGAACGCGCGGGCGGTGGTGTCGAAGATCACGGTTTCGGTGTCGTCTTCAAGTTCGTAGCAGACGATCCGGAGCGCAACTCGGACGTTGGGGTTGGCTCGGGCATCGTCTTCTCAGGCGGCCAGACTGGTCGGTGAGGTGCGGGCCGGGAGCCGGATCAGGTTGCTCGCCGCGGGCTCTCGGAAGTACTGGGCTTGGGTGATCAGCTCAACGGGGCCGATGTTCTGTTGGCGGGCGATGCGGATCACGCTCATCGTGATCTGCTGGGTACGCGCGCCCTGCCAGCTGCGGTTCCCGCCCCAGCTCTTGCGGTTGACGATCGCCGGGCGCAGCGCCTGCTCGGCCCGCCAGTTCGTCGCCTGGACACCGAATGTGAACAGGTGCTCGCGCTCGTTGCGAAGATGCCCCAGTAGACGGCAGTTGGGCTCATGAGTTGGTCGCGTCGCGAGCAGCGTGTCGGTCCGCTGGCCCAGAGCGCGGACCTTCAAGCTGAACTCCCTGGCGTCGATCATCTGGCGCTGCTCGCGCAACGCGAGCGCGTCCTTGAGGATCCGCCGGGCGGCGTGCGGAACGCGCGCCTGCCCAGCGATCGATGAGGCGATCAGGTCTCTGTCCGTTGATACGCCAGCCGGTCTCATCCGGTGCGACCGCGGCGCTGGTGCGGACTCCCTGGATCAGCGCCCGATAGGTCGGCTCCAAGCGCCGGGCCTGGCCGGCGCTTGCTTGTACCACCCCGCCCGCCGTGATCTGGATCCCGAACCTGACCAGCGCCTTGGCGGTCTTCTGCGGTGAGAGTCCCAGCTCCTTGTTGAACTCGGTCGCCAGCGCGACCGCGCGGGGGCCGAGCATGCAGCCCGCAGCGCCCAGCGCGTCAGAGGTCCGAAACGGATGACGGCCCTGATGGCGGCGCCCGCAGCAGCGGCACTTACCGATATGCACGGCAAACCGGCGACGGATCGGCCGTGGCTCAGGCAGCTCGTCCTGATACTCAAACTCGATCCGCTCCTCGCAAATCTCCCCGCCGCACTCGCACCACTCCGCCAGCGACGCGTCAACCTCCTCATCGACCTCGCCCGGCGCCTCGCGGTGAGCATGCCGACCGTGCTCAGCACCGGACCGCCTACCCGGCCGGCGCGGACTGCCCGAAGGCTCCCCACGCGAGAACGGCGCCGCCTGCCGCTTCCCCGCCCGCCGCACTTCTTCCAGCAGGCCCTCCAGCTTCCGAACCCGCTCCCGCAGCCCGTCGTTCTCACCGACCAGCCGCCCGAGCTCCTCCCACAACCCCTCGTTCTCCGCCTCCAGCGCCGAACACCGCGCCGCCAACCGCGCCACCTCATCCACCGGCTCGGCCGGGAGAACCACAGCCTCTGACGCGGTGACCTCATCGAGGTGCGCCCGCGCGAGGTTTGTGTCACGGTCGTGCATCCGACGGCCTCTTTGTAGATACGGGCAGACAGAAACAGCATTATTGTGGTGGCGCTGGAGGGCGTCCCCGGGTCTGCCGGCGGGACGAATCCATCTCCATTTCGGCAGGTCGTGTTGATGGCGATCTCCTCGCCTGGCGCACGGACCGCAGGCTTTCGAAGGAGTCGTCATCCCGGACTTGCCGTCCGTCCCGACATCGAGCAGCAGCTGGACCACGCGGCGTCGCGCCACAAGGACGGCTATCCCGGAGTGGCGCGGACCTAGCCCGTGGTGACTCTCTCGCCGATCGGCGCTTCGCGGTTGGGTCCAGCCGGCGTCGCGCTCGTCGCTGCGGCCCTCCTCCTCGGAGCTTCGCCGCGCGCGGGGTCGGGCGGGATCTCGGGCGGGATCGCTCTCGACCCGGCGACGTTTGCCGCGGGGTCGTGCGTGTCGTTCGCGCCGACGTCCGCTCAGCGAGCCGCGACGGCCTTCATCGATGCGGGCCACGGCGGACCCGACCCGGGGGCGGTCGGCACGACCGTGGCAGGAACGACCGTCGAGGAGGCAAGCGCGACGCTTCGTGTAGCGTTGGACACGCTTCCACTGCTGCGCGCACAGGGCTACCGGGTGGTGCTCTCGCGTACCGGGGCCACCGCAGTCGCCCGCACGCTCCCCGGTGATCTCTCGGGCGGAGTGTTCACGGGGCAGGGAGTGCATCGAGATCTCATAGCGAGGGTCCTCTGCGCCAACCGTGCCAAGGCGAACATCCTGCTCGGGGTGTACTTCAACGCGAGCGTTTCCGCGGCAGCAGGCGGCAGCCTTACGCTCTACGACGCGGCGCGGCCCTTCTGGCGCGCCAGTCTGAGACTTTCTGAGTTGGTGCAGCGCGCCGTGCTCGCGCGGTTGCACGCTGGCGGCTGGAGCATCCCCGACGACGGAGTCCACACCGATGTCGGTTTCGGCTCCTCCGTGACAAGCGCGGACCGAGCCTATGGCCATCTGTTGATCCTCGGCCCGGCGAGGGCCGGCTACTTCTCAACCCCGAGTGAGATGCCGGGAGCGCTGATCGAGCCGCTCTTCATCACCAATCCCGCCGAGGCGTCGATTGCAGACAATGCCAGCGCCCAGCAGGCCATCGCCCGCGGGCTGGCGATGGCGGTCGAGCAGTACTTCGGCGCCCGCGCATAAGCGCGTTTTCGCTCATCGGGACGCCTCGTGACCGATGTGGCTTGCGCGGCGAGCGCGGCCACACCCACTCGCCACGACCCCATCAACCTGTGTGTGCCGCGACTCCCGTGGCTTTCCTAGCAAGCGGTTGCAAGGTGGCGCCACGCCCTCAATCGAAGGAGATCCATGACGGCAAGATGGGCAGGCTGTGGGCAGGTTCCGGTGCAGCGGCCGCGATTGCGCTTGTAGTTCCCGTTTCTGCCGATCGCCGCTACGTCACATCCCCCGCATCGAGCGCCACGCGGCCACGGCCGCTTACGCTGGCTCGACGGG
>Ga0307374_10012367_pt1 | contig 11977 bp, 13 predicted proteins | sample OX3MG_FD_202532 | JGI IMG/M metagenome (GOLD analysis project Ga0307374, IMG submission 202532) | Soil microbial communities from Risofladan, Vaasa, Finland - OX-3 | ecosystem: Environmental > Terrestrial > Soil > Coastal area > Acid sulfate soil | place: Finland: Risofladan, Vaasa | collected...
CAGCACCTAGGCAGTTAGAGGTTTTAGAAGCTCTTTCTGTCGGTCAGGATTACAAGACGATCGCAGCAAACTGTCGGCTCTCAGATTCAACCGTAAGGTCTCATGTGAGCCGTGTTGTACATAAGTGGCCGGACGTTAAGGGGGGATAACATCAGCAAGAGTCGTGAATGCTATAAGAGCCCGGTACATGCCAATAATCGAAGGTAATGCCGACATAGAGCAGCTGAGCATAGAAAAATTAACACTGACCACGATAGCAGGGCTTGAGCCGATTATTTATGATCAATGGCTGCGCAATTTAATCAGCTCCCACAATAAATGAGTTTGGTTCCAGGACCGTACGCCTAAGGCTTACTTAGCTGGAAATTTAAGTCAAGGCCAAGGGTGAGTCAATTTCATAATCGTCAAGGTCGATCATAGGTTGCGTTAGAGGGGTGTCACCGGTTTCTTGTATCGTATATTTTGTTCTTGAAGACTCAATAACTTGTTGGACCCTTAATTGGGTACCTGGGTTGCTCAGTACCACCGTTTCTCCTGAAAACGGCTCCTGCGATTTAGCTGCTGCAATGCGGATATAGAAATGGAATGGCGGCAAATAAGCAATTTCGCCGCCGGTTATATATGGGGCAAACACCGGCAGCAGGAACCGCTCATCGGCCGGACTGGCCGAGCGGAAACATATAACAGTGCCGACATTGGCCAAGATTATGTTGGTGATGCGTTCATCTTGCTGCTGAGCAGTAGATTGTTCGGCCATGTTCAAGAATAATTTATATTTTCTAGCCTCACTCATCAGCTGCACAAAACTCAAGGTGGCGAAGTTCTGAAACTCGTCAACGTACAGATAAAACGGTTTTCGATCATTGGGCTGCAGACGGGCCCGTCTTAGCGTGGCAATCTGTAATTTTGCCATCACCGTAATGCCGAATAGCGACGCGGTATCTTCTCCCAGCAGCCCTTTCGAAAAATTACAAATTAGAATCTTTCCGGAATTTATAATTTCATCGAAGTCGATAGTGGATTTGGGCTGTCCTAGGATGCGTTTGGCTGACCCGGAAAACAGGAAGCGGCCGACTTTGGCGGTGATGCCGGCCGACATCTTAATCCGCTGGAATTCCCCGGCCTTGCCCATTTCGTTATTCCAAAAATCCTTCAAATCCTGATCTTCCAGTTCGGCAACGGCCTGCCGCCGGAACTTGCCGTTTGTCAGCAGGCGGAAGATAGTAAAAATGGTGGCGCCTTCAGTCGTTAAGGCCGTTTGAATGGTGTTTCTGAGCACGTATTCAATACGGTGGCCGCCGTCGTCATCGCCGGAAAATATTTTCCGGAAAACCGATATAACGGTTTCCGTGATCAGGTCTTTCTCGCGCACCAGTTCGTCACCGGTCAGTCCAGGCGGTATCTCCAGCAAATTGAGCCCAACCGGGTAGGCTACGTCGTCAGGATTGAAGTAAATCACGTCGCTCAGGCGCTTTTTTGGTATGTATTTTAGAATTGTCTCGGCTAAATCGCCGTGCGGGTCAATGATGGCTAAGCCTTTGCCGGAGCGGATATCCTGCTCCATGGCGTAGAGCAGCATGGTGGTTTTACCGTTGCCGGTACCGCCGGTGATGTACATATGCCTCTCACGTTCAGCCACAGTTAAACCGATAGGCGTTTTTAGACCCAGGTGGACGTTTTTACCGAGCAGAACGTCATATTTGGCACGGCCTTTTAGCGATACCGGAGCCGGTAAGCTGCGGCTTAGGGACTTCACCAAGTTTTCTGTCTGAGATGCCGCACCATAAGGAAAATGGTACAAATCGGCAACTTCCGCGGCCGACAGTAGGCTGGCGCTGCCAGGCAACAGGCCAGGCAGCCTATTTAACAAGTTGGTCTGGTAGAAACGGCCGACGGCGGTGAGCGGCCAGCGGTGTTTCATTCTCAGTGATTGGTGAGTAGTCTCATCGAATGATGCCAGCGATGATTCTAAGGCTCTGATACGCTGCATGGCGCTTGAGCTGTCACGAGCTACTATGAGGGCCCGCACATCGGCTCGGAATAACGGCTGGCTAAGCTTAGCTCGCCTAGCCGAAAGTAGATCTTTGTCTGAGTGTAATCCAGGAGCATGGGTATCAAAGACGAACCGGTGTTCGCGGCTCGGAGCATCGAGGATCATTACCCGCACGAGCCTGACAATTCGCCTGACTAGTTTTAGGCCTAAGTTAAGGGTTTGTGATATAAGGTGCAGCGTTTTTGAGGCAGAATTGCGACGTTTAAGCGTAGCCGGCGAGCCGTTAGCTAACCGGCCGCGGGCTGATTTGCCGGATAAAGGCGTTAGCAGCAGCTGAAAAACGATCAGCTCGCCGGCTTTAAGCTGGGTCATGGCGCCGGTCATGTAGGACACCGGGTCGTGCTGGTCTAACTTATCCTGGGCTTGCAGTGGCAGCGATGGATGGCCTGTCTGACGGAATTCGACGGCCCGGATGATATTTTTCTTCGGCAGTGAATCCGTATAATCCTTGACCTTTTTGAAACGGGCACCTGGCAAATAAGCGGCAACCTCCCTTTGCACCAACGCCGCGTCTGATTTAGCGACGTAGAGCATGTAGCGGATACCGCGGGCCCTCGATGAGACTACTTCCAGTGATAAAATTGCCTTCCGCAGCAGCAGCTTATCTACCAGCGAATGCGGCGAGCTTAACTGGTGCAGCAGCGCGACTAACTGGCTGGTGGCCAGCTGCGATTTATCGGTTATGGCCGGCGGTGTCACCTCAAGCAGCACGAAGCTGCCGTGGAGCAGGCGGCGCCTCTGCAGCGACCGTAGCCCCATAGAGAGACTAAAGCCGATTGCACAGATGAGCGTAAGGGTGAAGATAATCCAGGGCACAGCATGAGTAACGCCCAGTAGCCAGTGATAATTTGGGTTACTCCCGTTACTTACCATGACGCTTGACTGCCCCGTTATTTAGGAAGTACTGCAGGTATGGTAGCTAATTAATACCGCCCTAGCAATTCAATTTACGACGATTTAAGTAAAATTTAATACAATTAAGTGAAAATATAGTTTGCAAACGGATACGGAAGTGCTAGACTTAAAGTGTTAATGTGCTTGTGCTAAGAACCATTGGAATCAATAATTCTTTAGTAACAGCGGAAAATATAAAGTGATATTTAAAAAAGAGGGTCATGAAGGTATTAATGCTAGGGTGGGAACTCCCTCCTTATAACAGCGGCGGTCTGGGCATAGCGTGTTACCAGCTTTGCAAAGCCCTGACCAAACGTGATATTGATATTGAGTTCATCTTGCCGTATTCGGCCGACCACGGCATAGATTTTATGACCGTTAGCGCCGTTAGTCCCCAGGGCGTAGCTGATACAATTCGCTCTGGCATTGCCTATGACAGCTTCAAATATACCTTGGAAGACGGCAGCGAACAGTGGCTGAACATACATGACCAGCAGGCTCTGTATGAACACGCCGTGGCCGAACTTGTTCAGCAAAAAGAATTTGATATAGTGCACGCCCACGATTGGCTGACATTTCGGGCTGCACTGCGGGTCAAGCAAATGAAGAACTGCCCGCTTATAGTGCACGTCCACTCCGTTGAGTCCGACCGGGCGGGAAGCCAGAACGGCAATCCCTTGGTGCAGGAAATAGAGGCCTTAGGACTACTTATGGCTGATAAAATCGTGGCGGTCAGTGAACACACCAAACAAGCAATTATCGATGACTACGGTATACCGGCCGACAAGATCGAGGTTGTCTATAACAGCGTTGACGCTAAAGACATTGAGCCGCTGGACAGCCAAAACGTTTATAAGTATTTAGGCCTTATGAAGTCGCTTGGCTATAGAGTGGTCGTCAACGTCGGCCGCCTGACCATCCAAAAAGGACTGCCTAATCTGCTGCAAGCCGCCCGCCTGGTGATAGATAAAGCGCCAAAAACCTTATTTCTTATTGTCGGCAGCGGCGAGCAATATTACGAGCTGGTCACCCAGGCGGCCGATCTCGGTATTGGCGACAAGGTTTTGTTTACTGATTTTCAGCGCGGTAAAAAATGGCGCGATGCCTACTCCATCGGCGACCTCTTCGTTATGCCTTCGGTATCTGAACCATTCGGCCTGACGCCACTTGAGGCTATTGGTTATGGCACGCCGGCACTGGTCAGCCGCCAATCCGGTGTCAGTGAAGTATTACGCAACTGCCTGAAAGTCGACTTCTGGGACATAGATGAAATGGCCAATCAGATCGCTTCAGTCGTGCAAAGCGACGTGCTGCGCGATGAACTGTGGCGCCATGCATACCGCGAATATGTCCAGCTCACGTGGGACAGGGCCGGTGAGAAAATACAAAAAATGTACGAGCATCATCTGTCCAAGGAGGATGCATGAGCAGAGCTATCGTCCTGTATCTGCATGTGCACCAGCCCTTCCGTATCCGCCACTACACGGTTTTTGACAGCGGCGCCCGGCACGACTACTTTAACGCCGCTTACGAGGACGATACGTCCAATGAACGCATCTTGAAAAAAGTTGCTGAAAAATCGTATATACCAACCAACCGGCACCTGTTGCGGTTGCTGCAAGAAAATCCCGGTTTCAAGCTGAGCCTATCTATTACCGGAACTGTAATAGAGCAACTGGAGCAATGGTCGCCGGAAGCCTTGCAGTCATTTAAGGACCTGGTGGCTACCGGCAGGGTGGAAATTTTAGCCGAAACCTATCACCACACCCTGGCATTCTTTTATTCCCGCTCGGAGTTTGAAATGCAGGTTGAAATGCACCGTAATAAGATCCAAGAGGTTTTTGGGCAAAGCCCCAGGGTGTTCCGTAACACCGAGCTGGCCTACAATAATGACCTGGCCTACTGGGCCGACCATGCCGGTTATAAGGGGGTACTAGCCGAAGGCTGGGATCCGGTGCTGGACTGGCGCAGCCCGAATTATGTCTACCAGCCAGCTTATACAGATAATATCCGCCTGCTGATGAAAAACTATAAGCTGAGCGACGATATTGCCTTTAGGTTCGGCGATAGCAAATGGGCGGAGTATCCCCTGACGGCCGACAAGTTCTCGCACTGGCTTAGTGAAGATCCTGACGGCACTAACTTTAACCTGTTTATGGATTATGAGACTTTCGGTGAGCACCAGTGGCATGAATCCGGTATCTTCGGCTTCTTAGAGCACCTACCGAAAGAGTGGCTGAAAAAAGATGACCACTCGTTTATGACGGTCAGCGAAGCAATTGATGCTTACGAGTCCGTCGGACAGGTTGATATGCCCCAGACGGTCACCTGGGCCGATACCGAGCGCGATTTGTCGGCCTGGCTCGGCAACAGTATGCAAAGTACGGCGATCGAGTCGCTGTACGGGCTGCAGCAGCAGATTTTAGACACCGATGACCTGGCGCTTATTGATGACTGGCGGCGGCTGCAAACTTCCGACCATTTCTACTATATGTGCACTAAGTGGTTTAATGATGGTGATATCCATGCCTACTTCAGTCCTTACGCCACGCCTTATGAGGGTTATATGAATTTTATGAACGCTTACCGTGACTTGCAATTCCGCTTAGCCGAGAAAGGCGTTTTGGTATGACTAAAAGGGGTGGGGTATGGGCCGGCCGGTAGTCCTAAGCAACGGTCAGCTGTTTGTCGGCTTGGATGAAAGCGGCCTGGTACATGATTTCTACTATCCTTACGTCGGCCTGGAAAACCTGACTAATGCCCGCTCTATCCAGCATAAAATCGGCGTGTGGGTAGACGGTCAATTTTCCTGGACGGACAGCGGCGATTGGGAAGTTAGGGTCGATTTTGAAGTTGATGCCCTGGTCAGTGATATTTGGATGCGTTCTGCCAAACTTGGCATTTCCCTGCACCTCCAAGATTTCATTGATTCGATCCATAATGCACTTATCAGGCACATTACGATCACTAACGACCTGGAGAACGAACGCGACGTGCGCTTGTTTATGCACCAGGTTTTTCAAATTTCCCGGGCTGGGCGGGCCGACACTGCCCTGTATGTCCCCGATGACCACTACATATTGGACTACAAAGGCCGCTACTGTTTGCTGATTGCCGGTAAATTTGGCGGCGATAACGTAGCTTTCGACCAATATGCCGTCGGCAACTACGCCATTGAAGGCAAAGCCGGCACTTTCACTGACGCCGAGGACGGCGAGCTATCCGGCAATGCCGTAGAGCATGGCGGCGTCGACAGTGTGCTGCGGTTTCGCAAACACATACGCGGTGGCCAATCGGAGGTCGTCGACTACTGGATAGTGGCAGCCAGCAGCCAGAGCGACGCCCAGCTTATCCATAACGATTACAAGCACAAAAACATGGAAGACCGCCTCCGGGCTACACGCCAGTACTGGCAGCTTTGGCTGGGCAACGGCAAATCTGTGGGTGATTTTCACACGCGGAGTGTCCAGCATAGCCTGCTTATTATTAAAGCCCACTGTGACGAGCGCGGCTCGGTGCTGGCCAGCGGCGATTCAAGCATCTTTAATTACGGGCGTGACTATTACTGTTACTGCTGGCCCAGGGACGCCATGTACGCCTTGTGGCCGCTGGTTAGGCTAGGTCATTATAAAGAGGCTAAAACCTTTTTGGACTTTGCTCGCGACACCATGCATAAAGACGGGTACCTGATGCACAAGTACCAGCCAGATAGGGCGATTGGCAGCACCTGGCATCCCCTGGTACATGGCCGCAATAAGGAGCTGGCCATCCAAGAAGACGAGACAGCCAGCGCCGTCTATCTCATCGGGGCGTATTTCGATGCCAGCAAGGATAAAATTTTCGTCGAAAATCTTTATCATAGTTTTGTAGTGCCCTGCGCCAACTTTATGAGCCGTTTTATAGACGAGGCAACCGGCTTGCCGCACGCCAGCTATGATCTGTGGGAAGAAAAGTTTCTGACCTCCACCTACACGGTCTGTACAGTTATTGCCGCCCTGGAAACGGCTTCCAGGCTGGCTGATGCGGTCGACCAGCCGGATGACGCCATAAGATGGAAGCAGTCGGCTGCCAGTATCCGTTCCGGCCTTGACGTGCTTTGCCGCGACGGCGCCTTTATTAAAGGCTTCTTGCTTACGGAAAGCGGTGAGTTGCAGTATGATCTCACAGCCGATATATCTAATCTCTATGGGCCCTATATGTTTGCAGACTTAAAGATTGACGATCCGAGGATAGCCGCTACTGCTAAGCAGGTAGAGGAGCGTTTGGCTAACAAAACGCCCAGCGGCGGCGTGCTGCGACACGAAAACGACGGGTACTTCCTAACTAAGCCCCAATACCAGGGCAATCCTTGGATTGTAAGTACTCTGTGGCTGGCACAGTACTACGAGGCGTCTGGGCAGAGTGATAAGGCGAGAGGCTTACTTGATTGGTCGGTGGCCCATGAATTACCGAGCGGCGCCTTAAGCGAACAATTTGAACCGGAAACCGGTACGCCGCTTGGCGTTACGCCGTTAGTTTGGAGCCACGCCGAAATGGTTAATACAATTTTGGATCTGCATAAACCGGCGGTCTAGCGCTTTGGAGCTTCGTTACGGCCTAGATTTTTCTTAGTCTCTGTGAATATCACGCGTTTTTGCAGCTTGGGGCTGTACTTCTTGAGTACCAGCTTGTCCGGCGTGTTCATAGTATTCTTGGTAGTGTAATACAAACGCTCTCCGGTTTCCTCGGATACCAGACCAATAATCTTACGCTTGTCACCTTTTTTAGCCATAAAGTATTACGTACCTTCTTAATAGATTTAGTTATAGGTATATTAACAGATGTGGGTCGGATTGTAAACTAAACAATTTGGAGCCACGAACGGGAGTCGAACCCGTGACCTCAACATTACCATTGTTGCGCTCTACCAACTGAGCTATCGTGGCAAACACAGACTCAATCATACCTGTTAAGTTGTTATGAATCAATTTGGTTTGTTAATGATATACTTACCCTTAATATATAATAGTAAAACGTGCGCCACCTTAGCTCAGCTGGCTAGAGCAACACTTTTGTAAAGTGTGGGTCGTCGGTTCGAATCCGACAGGTGGCTCCACTTGCACATTAATAATTAACTAGCTATCATATAAGCATGAACACAAAGCAAAAAGGTGATGTAGCAGTAGCTCAAGCTATACACTATTACATGAGTAACGGGTATGAAGTATGTCTTCCAATAGGTGACAAGCGCCCCTACGATTTAGTAGTCGAAAATGATGGCATTTTGAAACGCGTTCAAATTAAATACGCTGGTTTCTATAGGACAAAGGCACAACATATAGCGGCTTTAAGGGTAATGGGTGGCAATCAGTCATGGTATACAGCAAAAAAGTACGCTCCTGACGATTTTGATGAGCTTTTTGTTTATACTGCAAATGGCAGGAAATTTGTTTTTCCTTGGCCAGACGTAAAGGCGCGTACTGCGTTATACGTCGAGAACCAGAAATATAGTCAATACGAAATTGCGTAGTTACGCAGGGATACTCAAGCGGTCAACGAGGGCAGTCTGTAAAACTGCTGGCTTATGCCTTCGGAGGTTCAAATCCTCCTCCCTGCACCAATCATTGCAAATCCAATACGTTTATGCTATAATCAGTGTCTATGAGTGAAGCTGCCGGTGAAAGGCGTCTCATTGAGCCAAGCGATGCGCTAAAAGAAGAGTTCCGCTTTGTGGTTGCTGCTAGTTTTGGCAGAGAGCCAGTCAACCCCAAGATTACGGTGTTCATGGACCGTCTTGCCCATGAAGCAATTATCGAAACAGAAGTGGCTGGGCAGAACCCCGGAGAACGAGCGATAGTCGATACTTTCTACATGTTAGAAATAGATGGCACGCTAAGCAAAGACTTGGAGGGTGAGCCGCTAGGAAGACGGCTGGCCCGGGCGATTAAGACTAACACCGTTAATCCTCAGCGTGATGAATACCAGCAACATCTTGATACTTATCGCAGTATGACCGGCAGCACCGAACTGGAGGCACGTCTAGCCGTATCAGAAATACAGTCAACATTACCAGGTGGTCTTGCTACAGAAAAAATGTTAATACGCTACTTGGACGCAAAGAGCCAACAAGAGAGTCTTGGCCTTAATACTGTCGATGCTTTTGAACTGTCCGGCGTTATTCAAAAAATCCGTGACAACTTCCCTATCGTCCCCAGATAATGATCCGCCAGATTTGCTTGAAAGCATAATGAATGTCATAATTGGTTTATGTCTAGTATAGTGCCAGGCTTTGGTGAAACCCGCAAGATGGTCTCCGGAATTATAAACTCCGAAGATCCCTATGAGAGTACCCGCGAATTTGTAGCGGGTAGTAACGATCCGAGCGTTCTAAAGATTGGTGAATATGCTTTGCTGGTTCCTTTGGTTAAAACAGGCATGCTTCAATACCTGGAGAACAATACTGTTTTTGATTCAGTACCGTCTCTTGATCCATATGAATTAGAAGTAGGCATAGGCGGCGATCTTGGCGAGCGGACAATCAAAATATTCAATGAGCATCCGCACAGAGAAGTTATAGAGGAGTTCGCCAGGCGCCGGGCGGAACTAGTTTCTTATGGGGAAATGATATTCCCGGTTGAGCCCACCCTACGCGGAGCTTCTCTTTTTTCAGCGACTGCGATGTTCGGCGTGGCCATATCTAACGCCCTGGCGATTGACCGGGAGATGCCACACGATCTAAGACCAAGAGCCCAATTTATCGATTCCGTTAAAAAGTCTCATCAACCAGCCGCCGCTAGAGCCGTTATGCATCTGCTTTGGAACACCAAGACTTCTGATGAGTTTTTTGAACATGCCGAAGGCTTGGTTACTCTAACCCCGAATGTTAATGACGAAGCCATAGTCTATGATAGCTTGCGAGATCAGGCTGTTTTAACCAAGCCGCTTAGGCAGTGGTTAATATCGGCAGCGCACACCTATATTACTGGTGATGGGTTTCGGCCAATAACAGACGGCCCCCATGAAATAAGGGGTATACCTATAGAGGACGCACGAGTCGGCTGTCCGTTTTCTTTCGAACCCGAACTTTTAAAAAGGTTTTACGAACACGTTGTTGATGTAATGGAAGCCAAGCATTGTTGGCCTAGTATGATTGCAAGTCCAGAAGCAATTACTGCGATACAGCGGCAAGGATCAAACTAAGTAACAATGTCTGGTAATCATGAGATGAAGCTAAATCCCGGCACTGACTTTCAGGCATTAAGAACAGGTATGGGATATCCCGACGTGCCATTACCCGAGCAGCGATATTGGACTTTGCTACCACCTGATTACAGCGCGGTTGAATATACGGCACGTTCAGTAAAAAGAGCGATACCAAAATGGAACAACCCCGACCTTGAAGCCGTGTGGGCCAGGGCCCAACGATTATCGTCATGTTCACTGTTTCTAGATGGCGTTAGTGGCCGGCCGCTTAATCCTGCTGGTCCTACGGGAGTGAGCGGCCATGGCCGTCTCCGATATCTGGGGCCAAACTGGACGGCAGACGGACTGGTGACCCACGGCAACAATGTCTTACTAATCGAGAGGTCAGATACCGGGCAGCTGGCATTTCCGGGAGGGTTCCTAGACCCTTTACCTAACGGTGAATACGAGGATCCCTTGAAAGCGGCGGTTCGGGAAGTCTATGAAGAAACCGATATCCGGGCAATCGGCAAAGCCACGCTGCTTTTTTCAGGTATGGCGGCATTATCTTTACGGAACACCGATAATGCCTGGATTGAGAATAAAGCCTATCATATCGACGTATCACGAACGCCGTCCGAACTTCTTGTTCCGCGCGCTAAGGACGATGCCATAAGTGCCGCCTGGTATCCACTCTTTGAACTGGACTTTTCGCTCATGAGTGACGATCATGTCGAGAACGCTATGAAGCTGCAGAGCCAAGTACGGCAAGAATTTTAGTTATTAACTGGTCCAGTCCAGGGCTTCCGTCACAATCGCTATAGTTAAAAAGTATCATTTTGGCGAGGGCCAAAAGAATTTATCCTTCTTGTCTTATGCGTGGTATCGTCATTTGATCTGAGTACTACCTTATCTCCAGTCTGGTAACTCTCTGGCGCCCCTTCTATAAACCTTCTGAATATACCGGCTCGTCTTGTAATTCCTACTACCTTAAGTCCATTTTCTGTTGATAACGTAAATTCTGGTAAGCCGTCTCCCAATAAAGAGCGGGTCGGACGACTTGTCAAAGACAATAGTTGAGCAGTATTGTCATCATCCAAAATGACGTATTCAGAATGTAGAGGTGTGTAATGCCCGACAACTACATGACCAGCCTCTTTTGCCTGTGCCAAGGTACTATCAAAATCGTTTAACTGTTCAAAAGTGCTCATAAATACTAAGTATTATATAAATTTTAGTATATTTCAAGCACAAGTAACTTAATTCTAACGTCGTTGGCAATGGTGCTGCAGCACCTTTGTAAGATAAACATATGCAACCATGGATTCGGCACGTGTATAATTCGATAAAACCAATACCTAATTGACTAATCTAACTAACTAATAAGGGGGCATTATGCTAGGAGATAAAACGGTTGTAGCAACGATTGCGGTTAAAGATATTGAAGAAGCTAAGAAATTTTATGAAGGCGTTCTGGGTTTGGCCAAGGCTGGAGACGAAGACCCGGGCGGAATTATGTATAAAAGCGGTAATTCCAATCTTTTCGTATATCCTTCCCAATATGCCGGTTCTAACCAGGCAACCTCTGCCAGTTGGGGGGTCGGCGACGACATCGCCTCAGTGGTCGAAGAGCTTAAAGGCAAAGGCGTAAGCTTTGAAACTTACGATATGCCTAACGCCACGCACGAGGGAGAAATACATATAATTGGAGACATGAAGGCGGCTTGGTTCAAAGATCCTGACGGGAATATCTTGAACATTGTCAATAAAATGTAAGCCGGAAGTCATTTCGTGCCCCTATATAAAACTTGCTAGCTAGTCATGGTTGCTTTTGTCGTGCTAGGTTGATCGTCAACCTACCGGGGCTTT
>Ga0307374_10012370_pt1 | contig 11976 bp, 11 predicted proteins | sample OX3MG_FD_202532 | JGI IMG/M metagenome (GOLD analysis project Ga0307374, IMG submission 202532) | Soil microbial communities from Risofladan, Vaasa, Finland - OX-3 | ecosystem: Environmental > Terrestrial > Soil > Coastal area > Acid sulfate soil | place: Finland: Risofladan, Vaasa | collected...
ATGTATGGCAAGAAGAGTGGCAAGGGGTTTTACGAGTATCAATAACTTAGAATGACCTGGGGCGTTTGTAACTTTTGTGTGGATTCTGGAATTGCAGTAGAGCGGTATCGGCTTTGCAATAGAGCAATCAGTGGTTTGCAAAAGAGCGGCATCGGCTTTGCAATAGAATGTACAACTTTGCAATAGAGCGCCTCTCACCATCCTGCCAAAAAGGGCTGCTCCAAACGAAGTCACAAACTCATCCTTTCTGACGAAAGATCACTGATCTCGGGCGGGGAGAAGGAGGCGTGGGTCCTCCTTCTCCACACGGGAAGAGGCCATTGCTCGTGCTGCGAGCAGGGAATGATGTCTGCCAATGAAGAAGAGACAAGCAACTACCGCAGAGCCTGCAAACATGTCTGCACATCTCGCGGAGACGGCGAAATGCCGTTTATCAAGTGAAGGAAAGACGCAGATTGTTACCAGCATCCTGCTTTCCACCTTTTTCTTCCTGGAACAGATGTATCCTACGATTCGAGCTTTCTTCTTGTATCATTCTTGAACGGCGGAAAATGCCTGCCGTACCAGCAGTTTTCCACTCCCGTGCTGCGCCTTCTCAATCAGAGGCCACACATACACATCCAGATGCAGGGGATTGGGGGAGCGTCCTCCAATCAGCGGCATCACGTCGTTCCAGGTGATGTTGGGGTCTCGGAACTCTGAGAGAATGCAGGAAAAGAAAGGACGGAGCGGGAGATGGCTCTTGAAGAGACGTAGGGGCGTGACACATTCCTCTGTCGCTGGCATGCTGCTCTCGATGCTGGTACACCAGGCGAGCGATGATGCTTGCCCCCAGTAGCCGATCATGGACAGCACCTGAGAAAAGGGGTCTCGCGAGGACGCGGGAACCTGAAGGTAGATCGTCATCAGTCCTTCGGCATGGGCCACCTCACGTGTGATGGGCGCTTCATTGGTCTCCTGGGTTTTCTCCTCCACTTTATAAGCGCGCAGGACATGAGAGGTGAGCGCCACACGCTCCGGCGGGCGAATATGAATAGGCATCGCGCGGATGTGTGGAAACAGGTCCGACTGTACATATTCGACGCCGAACGCTTCTATGCCAGTGCGGATGAGCGCCAGACGCACCGTTGCCGGACCCGGCGCCGGCAGCGCCCTCGCGCTGGCGATGCTACTCATGGGAACGCGACAGGAATACGTTGCGGGCAGGTGATAGGAGGCTGACAGCCAGGTGAGGGATGACATCTCCATGGTGTGTTTTGCTCCTTTGCTTGTGCCAGCACGGCTTGCGCTGATCCTGCATACAGTGGATCAGTCATGATGCTCCCATGCGGCAGGAAGAGCCGGCCGTGTCGTTTCTATCAGGGCGCGCATGTGCGTATGGAACTCCTCAATGGTCTCAAACGTGGAAATGCGGCACGACTCGCTCGCCAACGCGGAGAGATGTGCGATGAAGTCCTCCTGCAGTGCCGAGTAGAGGGGGGCGCGTCCTGTGCTCGCGCAGACGGCAATCACTCCGCGTAATCCCGTCAGATGCGGCAGCATGGTGGCTGTGAGCGCTCCTTGCGGGCTGAGCAGACCATCTCGTAACGCTTTGAGCGTGGCCGAGTGTCGGCGCTCTCGTTCCCGTTCGTCGTCCACAATCAACTTCCATTTGTCTGTGTCCATCCCCATCCCCGCGCATTTATAGCGGACACACAGCGCGTATTCGCCAGAACGAGCGGTCATTTTCATCAACATCTGTCCTTCTTCTTTCGTGTCACCAGAACGGGTGACGAGTTGAACGGTTTCTGCATGGCGTTCTGGGAGGGCCAGCGCAAAGGAGAACTCAATGAGGGAATGCTTGCTGAGCCGTTGGCGGGCCTCTGTCGTTCCATCGCTGGCTGCGTTTTTGGCCGTCACTAAAAAGCCGTGGGTGTCACACACCCCACAGTCTCGCACAATCTGGTCGATGGTGAGGTTCCGGTACGCAGCTTGATCGATAAGCGCCGCCGCTCTGCGCCCGTCGCGCGCTCTGCATGCAGGGCAGAGTGGGCTTCCCACGGCTTCAAGATATTCAGCGAGTAATGCGGCGTGGTAGTGCTTGGCGATATTGCCGCTCATGGCGTCGGTTTCTGTGCCATCGGCGAGCAGCTGACGACGCGGCAAGACACGATTGGACCCATTGTTGCCCGCGTTGCTCAGACTGTGCGCTTGCCATGCCACACGGACATTGAACGACACTTCGTAGATCGGAGACGTTTTCTGTTCATGCATAGTTGTCCTCTTCCTTTTGTTGCATGGTGACAGCAGGAATGGTGTCCTGCTCGGGCGCTCGCGCCACCTGGTCGGATGAGGCGAGGGTTGGCGCGCTCTGCTCCTCTTCGTCAACCGGCAGGAGCGTTGCCAGCGCGGTCGTGAGAAGAAACACGAGCCGTGTGAGCCGCCCCGCATCCTGTTGCTGCTCAGCCAGGCGCGGATAGCGCAAGGCCGAGAGCAACACCAGGAAGCGAGCAATGGTCTGAGGACTCGACTGATCCACGTCCATCAGCAAGGGGCCGAGATCATCTTCGCCTGGCACCAGCATAAACCTGGTTTTCGCGGCTGCCAGCTGGCATGCCTGGACGGCATGCGCGAGCACGGAGATCAAGTGGTCAAGCGTCGTGACTGCTTCCAGGTCTTCGACGAGATCACGGAGCGCGGCGGCATTGAACTCGCCGAGAAGACGCAGCGCTTGTCCGAAGCGCAGCGTCCCTGCCTTTTGTTCAAGCGCTTTCTTGAGGAGCGCGGGAGATGGTGTCTGCATATGCGTGGTTACCTCTTTCACTTCTGCGAGCGTGTACGAACGAAGCGTTTCTGGCGCGACGTGGATGCGCCTTGCCACCTCGAGCAGATGGGCCTCCCACCTGCTCTGCGACCTGGTAGAGAGCGCATCCACCAGCGCATCGACCTCACAGGGGCGGCGCTCTGGCGAGAGGTCGAGCAACGCCCGCCAGAAGGAGCACAGCGGCTCCCGGAACTGATCTGGGAGCGATGCCAGCCAGGTCAGGTCGAGACAGCCTTGCCCCCGTGGGATCGCGGCTCGCGTCCCTTGCGTCTGAATGGTCTGATAGGCCAGCCCGGTCCATCGTGCGTGCGCCACGTGAACGGCGCTGCCTGCATAGGCCAGCCACTGAACAAGCGCCGCCTGGGAGGCTTCGGTGGAAGCTTCGCCAAGCAAGGGCAATCGCGTGTTCCCGTCCAGTCTGATCCTGTCGGCTTTCGGAACATAGCAATTGACCAGGTCACCGCCCACGCGTTGAGCGCGCAGGAAACGCGCCGCTCCGACCTGGGCAAGCAAGACAGCGAAGCGTGTTCCCCGGATGGCTACCTGCGTTTTATGAGAGACGAGTCCATCGCTTCTCGGCCTGTGCGTTGAGTAGCTGAAGGATGGATCAAGCATCATCACGAGCGAGAGGTCTCGTTCTGCGCGAGCGTCTGCAGGAACCGGGACGGCGGGCGCGACGGGATCGTAGTCCCGCAGGACGCGTTCGAACCAGCTTTCTGCTCCGTGAGATGGCTCCTTGGAGACGAAATCTTTCCACCGGGCAAGAGCGAGGCGCGCTTTCCTGATGGCCCGCTCGGCAACGGAGTCATCACGTCGCGCCTTCCACAAGAGATCTGCCACGGACAGGGCGCGCACAGCGCCGGGGGTCGTAAAGAGGACCGTGAGCAGCCCGTCAAGATTAGCGACTGGAACCGGGACTCCGGCATCAAGAAGCCGGGCTGCTGCTACCTCCTGCGGAGTCGGGAGGGCCAGCGCCTCTTCTACGAGGGCAAAGGGCCCGGAAGGCTGCGCGGAAACGTGTCCCGCGAGGGTGTAGGAACAGCCTGTGTCCATGACCTCTACTGGCTTTCCGCACGCGTGCGCGAGCAGAATCCCTAATCCATAGGCGTGCAGCAGATCGAACAGCTCTGCCCCCGTTTTGACCACGCACCACTTCATAGATCCTCCTTATCCAATGGCGATTCGCGTCGCGCCCATGCCAAGCTCCGTGAAGGCGCCTACCCCGGCGAAAAAGGCGAACCGTGAGAGTGCGGCCAGCGTCGCTCGCGCCGCAGAGGCGGACCTGCGACACTCATAGCAGATCCAGCCGCGAAACCCGAACTGGACCCTCCCGTCGAGCAGGACCTGCGATAAGCGCAAGCGGTAGTCAGCGAGCACGATGCTTCCATCCGAGAGCAAGGGCAACAGATCACAGCCTCCAACGGGCAGCGGCGGACCGTCAAGCTCCTGCCAGCGGCGTGCCAGCGCTGCAAAGAGCGGGAGAGGGAAAGGAAAGTGGAAGCTTCGTTCTCCGGCGGCGTCGGCATCCGGCAGAAGCACGAGCGGCGTGCCCAGGTGCAGCTTGATCGTCTGTCCGTAGGGAGGAGCCAGGAAGTCTGCCCAGGTGGAAAGCCCTGCCCATGCCGAGTGCGAGAGGTCTGCGACCTCGGCCATATACCGGCGGTTCCCCAGGCGAAGCAGCGGATACGCTGCGAGCGTGTCTAAGAGCGATGCCACAGATGGGAGACCTGGCTCTCCGAGGATGGTGACCCGGAGAGAGAGCCGGTGATGTTCATCTAAAAGCAGCGTGGGTGTGAGAGGGGCAGGCGGTGCGCAGCCTTCCTGGATCGTGTGAGATGTTCCACTTGATGCTGACACAGCTGCTCGCAGTTCTCGCAGTATGGCCTCGCCCGCGCCCCATACCTCGTCCCAGGAGGGCGCAAGCCCGGTGGACACCGGTCTGAGATGGATCAAGAGCGCGACAAATGACATGCTTCACCTCCCCGGTCGATGGGACCGGTAGCTCCCATCGCGCCGCGCTAACTCACGGGCCATGGCCTGGCAGAGAATCTCTCCATCCAAGTAGACCCAGACCGCTGCCTCGCTTTGCTCTGACCGCCGCACCGCAACGTGCGATCCAGGAAAATTCGACAGCAGGTCATCAGCGTAGTGCAATCCGTCATAGAGAACCTCTCCTTCCTGGCTAATAGAGGCATCACGCGATGGGAGAAGCGCCCGCAGCGCGGGAACGAGACTGGCCGGATCGTTCTGGTACCCGGTCAGGCTCCCAAAGCGGTGGTCGGCCTCCTCTCTCGTCCGCAGTGGACTCGTTCCATAGGCTCTGTTGAGCGCGCTGTCGAAGACGACCGCCCATCGCGCAGGCGCGACCGCCAGACGCGTGCGCAGGTCCGTCCGCACCTGCTGGAGGTCCCGGGTGAGTGGCGGTGGGGATGAGGTGTGTTCTATCCTCATGCCGAGCGAGGCGCAGGAGTCTTTGCATGCTTCCGAAAGTATTCCTGTGACGACAAGATGGGTTGGTACCTGCCAGACCAGTCCGCCTGCTCCTTGAGGATGCGGAAGGCGCGCATTCACTAGAGCGTTATAAAGTGAGAGCGCAGCGAGTTCGGCCTCGGACCCATGCGCGCCCCTCCGAAAGGCGAGCAGGCGCGCATGGGGCGCATCGATGACGCCCACGAGGACAGAGCGTGAGGCGGCGTCTTCCTCGCCTTCTGTTGCGGCAGGCGCGCATGGCACGATTTCGCCGATCCACCACGTCGCATCGAGCTGATGCGTTGTCACGCTCGTCTGTTGGAGACGCCGCTCGTCCAGGTACAGACAGATGGCCCAGATGGCTTCTTCATGGACCCGCGGTCGGTTTGCATATTGTGCCATGGCGTCCAGGATGCGCGTGACCATCTGGATGTTGCGCGCCAACCGGGAACAATAGAGCGCCTCAACCCGTTGATAGATGGAGAGCGTCACTCCGCGAAAGCGATGCTCGATCTCCGCGGGATGCGCCAGACAGACCTCCGGGCCAAAGCGAGGCACGAGTTCGCGCAGCCTGGCGACAGGAACGCTGCTTGGAACGGCCTCTCCCTCCATGCCTCGTGCCGCGCGCAGGAGTGCGGCGGCATGCATCTGTTGACAGACCGAGAGCGTCAGTGGAAGATTGAAAACGGAGGTGGAGCGGAACGGATTTGTCATGACTCCCCCGTCTTCTCTTTGGCTTTATGCCGTGCTTCGGAGGCGTCTTCATGTGGGCCTTTGGCCTCCGTCTCTGCTGGAGGGTGTGGCGCGTCCGCGTAATACTGCTCCTGTTGGGTCATCATCCAGACATAGGCTTCGTCAATCAGATCACCGGTAATTGATGCGATTTGCTCGTCGGTCGCCATTTGACTGGCGGTCGCCAACAACGTGGTGAGATTGCGCAGGGAGGGGTTGACTTTATGCCAGATCGTCTCTCCGAGCTGGCGGTCAGCGGGCAGTTCCGGATGGTAGTTCCAGCAAGGAAACACCAGTTGTGGAAGGATGACGTCCAGTACCTCTTCCAGCGCAAGAGGGACGAAGGGCATCCGCAGCCCCACACGACTCGAAAATTTCTGATGCCGCTCAATGACGCTGAGAATGTTGGGGAGTCCGACCAGGACAATCCGGCACCCCGTCTTATCAAAGAGGTGACGTAACACCTCGAAGCTATCCTCGTTGAGCCGGTCAGCTTCGTCGACGACGAGCAGACTGATATAGTTCCGTTCAATAGCCTCTGCCGCCTCATCGGCTATCTCATAGATGTTGCTCCCCCGGGATTTCTCAAGCAGGCTGTCCAGGATGGTTTTGGCGAGCGCGCGTGGGGTGGAACGGGGCATGACCTTGACTTTGATGGCAGTCGGTAATGCTGTCTGCGCATGTGGGGCCAGACTGTCGAGATAGTACTGGGTGGCGATGGTCTTGCCCACGCCCGCGAGCCCGGTGATGACTCCCATGGTGGGAGAACGCCTGCGGGGGTCGGTGATCAGCCGCATAAACGAGCGGCACCGCTTGACATTCTTCGTCTCAATGACGGGCTGGCCTTCTGGCAGATGGTCCTCGGCAAATGGGTTGGTACTCATGCGTCTTCTCGCTTTCGTTGCTCTTCCTCGCGCTCAGCCATGCGTTCCAGGAAATCGCCTTGTGCCTTCTGGGCAGGCGGTTTAGACGAGGCTCGGCCTTGCCGCCTGGGCTTTGAGGGCGGTGGTGCCTGTTGCTCGGGCGCTTCGGGAGATGGTGCCTGCGGCGTGGACTGGTCACCCTGTAAGGCGGCAATCTCCCGGTCTGCAGCTTCAGCCGCCTCACGCGCCTTCTTGATGTCACGGCGGAGGTGTTCTTTCTGCTCGCGTTTCGCCGTTCCTATGTCTTTTTGCGTGATAACCTGCATATCGGTTGCCTTGGCCGTACACATCCACTGGTGATCCAGGAACACCTCGATCGCATCTGGCGCTCGATAGATGGGCTCCGCGCGCACCTCGACATGCTTGCCCACCAGCTCAGGTACCATGGAATGCCAATAGATGCGCTTCCGGTAGTAAATGCCATCCATGACGACGACCCTGTCGTCAGGCTCTTTGAGCAGCATATCCAGGTCACGGGGATCTGCGGGTTCCGCGTAACAGTGCTGCTCCCAGTACTCCAGTGGCGTTTCCTGCGTCTGGCTATGCACTTCCTGGTGGTACTGGTGAATAAAGGTCCAAAAACGCGCCTCCAGTTCCGCCAGCGTGAGTTTGGCCTTGACGTGGGGGTTCCGCTCCTCGGTATTGGAGGCGACATAACCAGGCTGGTCGGCCCACAGGCGGGTATTCAACGTCCCAAAGAAGCGCTCCACGATCCCTTTCTCCTGTGGCCGGTGCGGCTTGCAGGGGTGCAGGACAATCTGCAGCGCTTGCGTGAGGTGGTGGACATGGTGCGAGAGCAATTCGTGGCCATTGTCCACCCAAATTTCGTGCGGTTTGCCGCCATAGAGCTTCTGCTCTGATGTTAAGACCGCTTCTCGAATGGCGGCCGCCACGGTGTAGCGGTCGGGATGGTCGTAGCCAAAGACAGCCGCCATCAAGAGCCGGGACCGGCTATCGATGCACGTCGTCAGCCAGGGGCGAACCTCTCCGCTTTTCGTCCGGTAGGGTTTACTGCGCAGATCTTTGACCAAGACGTCCACCGGGGTGTGGTCGATCTGGTAGGTAATGAGAAAACTCGCACGTCGTATATGTTCCATACGCATGGTCACCTCGTAGCGATCGCGAAACTTGTCGTCACGTCCGTCCGCCAGCAATACCTCTGGCTCGAGCATCTCCTCGCAGATCTTGCGTACCTGCCATTCGCTTGGGGCTGGTTCGCCCAGCGCCTGGGCTTTCTGGCAGACGGCCTGATACACCGAACGGACAGACTTGTTCACCTGAGAGAAGCGAACGCCCCGGATAATCTCGTACATCTGATCGGTAATCCGGTGGTGCCCGTGTTTGTCCGAGCGTTCCTTGGGCGCGAGTCCTGAGAGCCCAGCATCATGATACCGCTTGAGATAGAGCCAGAGGGTGCTTGGCGCAATGCCTACCTTCTTGGCTTGTGCCTCGACCTCCGCGCGCGACACCGTTGGCTTCGTCGCGAGGTCTCCAAGGCACTGGCGATGATGGAAAGTTGCTTCAAGCGCCTCGTCATCCAGGGTTCCAAGCGCAGGCACCAGTAGCGCCTTCCGCTCGCGCTGCGCTTTTGCCGGGTCATGCGTTTTCGCTAAGCCCCACCAACCGCCGACCTGGTAGCGGCGCACCCAGCGTTCCGCCGTGCGCAGAGACCACTGGTTGCGCTTTGCCAGCGCTGAGACGTACTCGTCAAGGTCGCACTCGTCTGGGAGAGCGCGCGCATGAACCAGATCGTGAAGCCATGCCAGCCGTTCGGTAATCACCGTCTGTGTCTTCTCCGGTAGTTCAGTCCATGCCATCCAATCCGTCGGGGTGAGTCCAACCGTACCCTGGTGGTGATAGGCCTGCCACCAGGTCCACAAGACCTTGAGAGGGACATACGTCTGGGCCGCGCGCGCTTTGAGGCGATGATAGTCATACGTCTCGGTGGCGGCTGGCCCTAAAAGGCAAAGACGGCGCTGCGCTTCAGGCAGCACTCCCTCGGGATCACTGCATTCCATCGTCTCCTCCCTGTAGAAGAGTAACTTGGTTCTGCATCCCCAGGGAGAGAAAGGCACGCCAGGCGTCTGACAAACGGTGGTATGGCGTAGTAGTCATACACCGTTCTCCTCCCATCTCGTGCTTCTGTTCTGCTGTCCCTGGGAAGGCAACGTCTCTCAACGATGCTCAAGAGAAAGATAGTGATGCACAACAACAACAATCATTTATGCTTCTAGTGTAGAGTAGAACAACCGTTCTTGTCAAGTGGGTAGCAAAGGGAGTGGCGGGGGAGAAAGGCTGCTTTTTCCGAGACAGATAACGTATAATAGGGGAACGGGACACATTTTACAGTGAAAAACGGTGGAGAGCGCATCAGCGTTCGCTTTCCCGAGGTGGACTGTTCGCCTGAGAGAAAAGAGCATGTTTACGAAACGGGGGAACGATGGATTTTGGAGTATGGGTCCAGTCACTGCGCAACCAGCGAGAGATGGATGTGCGCGCTTTTGCGCACCTGGTCGGAGTAGACGCGAGCACCATTAGCCGCATTGAGCAGGCGCGTTCACAGGTGACGCTCAGTACGGCTGTGCGTATTTGCGAAGGCGTAAGAATGACTCCCTCAGATCTGCTCTGGGCGCTACAAGGCAAGCATCCGAAGTGGGCGGAGGGGTACCACATGACGCGAGAGTCAGAGGTGATCACGATCAACGATCTCGAAGCATGGCTCTCTTCTCTGCATCGCCATTGGCAGGAAGAATGCATCTGGCTCACTAGTTTGCTCAACCGAATTGCAGCGCATTCGGACAACGGTAGCTTAACTCCCGGCGAAACAGCGCTCCTTCTTGTCCCAGAGGATATTGAGAAACTGCTCCAGGACTCGCGACTCTACCAGTTCAAGGTTCACTATCCAGAAGACATCAAGGCAGATGCCATTTGGAACACCTATGCCCATGGAGGGGCGCTCTCACTGGTAGATATTGGGGCCTATATTCGGCAGGCTCGTCGCACCAGGCGCGTGACGCTCTCTGGACTGGAAGAGTCTGGCAAACTGTCTGCAAGCGTGCTTTCTCGCTTAGAAGCGGGAGTATTGGAACGAGTGAAGCTGATCGATGTGCTGACCCTCGATGAGCAGCTCGGACAAGAGGGAAAGATTGTCGCGATGTATTGGCGCGCCTGTAGCCTCATGGACACGGTAGCGCGGGCGCATCAGCAGCATGAGCAAGCGGGCGCGGAAATGCCGACTTCCATGGATCGAATAGACCAAGACCAGAAGGTCATCGAACTGTTCCTGACGATCTGCCGGTGGCTATCCTGTCTGTATCCTTCCGATCACACCTGGGTCACGGAGTTCCACAGGCGCGTTCATCGCGCAGCGATAGAAGTGAGACCTAATGTGGTTGAGGATACTCGTGTATGAGGGAGGGGCAAGAGGTCTTTCTGCCTTGTGTTCTTTTCTTGATAAGACAGACAAAGCAGAGACGTTGGGTTGGTCTGAGTGTGAGCATCAACAACAGCACTCTCGATGGCTCTTTCAAGAGCAAAAATGGACGCATGTCGCCAGATAACGTTGAGACATCAAACGCTCAGACGCGATAGCTCGTCCTTCACCTGGCGGAGCTCTTCATCCAAAAGGCGGTGGCGATCCGGCATCAAACGCTCAGACGCGATAGCTCATTCTTCACCCGCTTCGACAATACTGTAGAGGGTGGGGGAAGTGATGCATCAAACGCTCAGACGCGATAGCTCGTTCTTCACCGACGCTACTGGGGCGTGGTGGATCGGATTGGACGGCGCATCAAACGCTCAGACGCGATAGCTCGTCCTTCATTTTCCTGTCGTCCTGGCTTGCGCCAATAATAGCCGCGACTTCAAACGCTCAGACGCGATAGCTCGTCCTTCCCCTCCTTGTCTCCTGGAAGCGCTTCATCAGCGCTCTGCTCAGTCCCGTAACGTGAGGCTCTGCATGCGTTTACCGTCCCTCCACTTCTCGGCTACCGATCATTCCCTCTCATCGGTCTCCTCCATGCGTACTTGCCCCATTCCCATGGTTGTCTTGTATCCGACTCCTGCAAAACGAGCGAATGCTGCGAGGCGAGCGAGCTGGGCAGCACACGCTCCGTCCTCCTGGAGAGCGTACGTGCATGTTCCGGCAAACCCTTTTTGCGTATACTTCGGATAGTGCAGGGTGTGCGTCGAGAGGGAACATCCGGTGACGATCACCTTGTGCCAAAGCATGTCTTGCAATGCCTGTTTCTCGATTTTCAGGGGGTCGGGAGCGTAGCTATTCCAGGAGCGAACCAGGCTCTCCCACACCAGCGGTGGCTCTGGAAAGAGCGCAAAAAACTTCCCACTGATGTTAAAAGCCGTGGGGCTCGCGAACGACATCGTAATGATGTGACGCATGGGAGTTGCGACAAGCTCCTCCCAGGAGGTTCTCTCAGCCCAGCCTGTCGTGTCAGCCGCAGCGGTCGAAAGCAGGCGGGTGACCGTGAAGGATGCCTCTCCAAGCCGTATCTCCAGCGGACCGGTTTCGAGCAGGAGTGTGCTCAGGTAGTCCCAGAGGTTCCCACCATCAAGCAGGGTCACGCGCACATGATAGGTCTGGCCTGGCGAGAGAGCAACAGAGTTCCCACAAGACACTGCGCCGAAGAGCGGTGAAAGCGTAAAGGGGCGGTATCCTGGTTCATCATGCAGCCGAACGGAAAGTGCTGGATTGGCCCGTGCAACCAGCTGGAGAAACATCGCGTGGATTTGATGTCCCATCGTTGCTGGAAGATACGCCTCATACTGTGCCTGAAGTTCAAACAGGACTGAATAGAGCCTCGTTCCATGCATGTTCATCGCGACAATCTCCGTGCAAAGATGTGTGATCGACTTTTGCTTGACCTCTTCTCCCATGACCTACGGAATGAGATATAGAACCGATGTTCCTCTTTTGGAGAGTATAATGCGCTCACCTTGGTTTGTCAATGGCTCTCCGTCGTTCCTAATGGGCGTTGCGAGGCGAAGCCCTTTTCAAAGAAAATCGGTGCCGAGCACAAAGATAGGAATTTC
>Ga0307374_10012371_pt1 | contig 11976 bp, 6 predicted proteins | sample OX3MG_FD_202532 | JGI IMG/M metagenome (GOLD analysis project Ga0307374, IMG submission 202532) | Soil microbial communities from Risofladan, Vaasa, Finland - OX-3 | ecosystem: Environmental > Terrestrial > Soil > Coastal area > Acid sulfate soil | place: Finland: Risofladan, Vaasa | collected...
CAGCCGCAAAGTGAGGAGGTGAGGGGGTGAGGGGGTGAGGGGGTGAGGAGGTGAGGAGGTGAGGAGGTGAGGAGGTGAGGAGGTGAGGAGGTGAGAGACGCGGAAAGTCGTTGGGAACACCCAAGGAAAACTGCCCAAAACCCATTGACCATTGACCAATGACAAATGACAAATGACAAATGACCAATGACAAATGACCAATGACAAACGACCAATGAGGCTTCCCCCAACCCCTTGAGACACCGACCATGACCCGACACTTCGCTTTCCACCTTTCCGCCGTTCTTCTAACGACCTCGATTTCGCAAGCCGCCGCCCCGCCGATGATCAAAGTCGGTATCATCGGTCTGGACACTTCGCACGTGATCGCTTTCACGAAAGTGCTGAACGATCCGAAGGCCGCGGGGGATTTGGCCGGCGTGAAGGTCGTGGCCGCGTACCCAGGCGGCAGCGCCGACATCCCCGACAGCTACAATCGTCTGGCTGGTTTTACCAAGGAGCTCAAGGAAGACTATGGCATCGAAATCGTCGATTCGATCGAGGCCTTGCTGACGAAAGTCGACGCCGTGCTGTTGGAAAGCGTCGATGGTCGCCCGCACCTGGAGCAGGTCAAGCCGGTGTTTGCCGCGGGTAAACGAGTATTCATCGACAAGCCCTTGGCCGGCACGCTGGCCGACGCCATCGAGATCGGGCGCCTTAGCCGCGAAAGCGGCGTCCCGTTTTTTTCCAGCTCGTCGCTGCGTTTCAGTCCCGGCATTCTCGGAATGCGGAGCAATGAGCAAGTCGGCGAAGTGCTCGGCTGCGACGCCTACGGTCCCTGCTCGCTGGAGGAGCACCATCCCGACTTGTACTGGTACGGCATCCACGGCGTCGAGACGCTGTTTACGATCATGGGTCCTGGTTGCCAATCGGTGACGCGCGTGCAGACCAAGGACTCCGAGTTGGTCGCCGGCGTATGGAGCGGCGGCCGGATCGGGACCTTCCGCGGCATTCGTTCCGGTAAAGGCGATTATGGAGCGACTGCGTTCGGAACGAAGGGGATCGCGCCCAGCGGCGGCTACGCGGGCTACCAGCCGCTGGTCGTCGAGATCGCCCGTTTCTTCAAGACCGGCAAGCCCCCCGTAAGCGCCGAGGAGACGATCGAGATTATGGCGTTCATGGAGGCCGCCGACGAGAGCAAGCGTCAAGGGGGGCTGCCGGTTACGCTCGAGAGTGTGATCGTCAAGGCCAAGCTAAAACTCCCAGAGATTCACTAGCGCATCGCGTCCCACACTGGCCAGCATTTTACCCGAGGGCGCGAAGGCGACCGCCGTCACCGGGAGATTATGTCCTTGAAGATGAGCACGCTCCATGCCCGTGCCGGCATCCCAAAGCCGAATCGCCGCATGCGTGACCGCGTCCCAGCCGCCCGTAGCCAAACAGTCGATCTGCGGCGAGTAGGCCAGTGCCTCGGTCCCTTTGGCGGCAAACTCCGTCAGCACCTGACACGTCGATACGTCCCAAACGCGCACATCGTCGGCGCCGAGCACCGCCAGTTTGCGGCCATCGGGCGAAAATGCCAGCCCCCGGCTTTCGACACACTCCTCGCTCCGCAACCGAAGCTTGAACGCCTCCTCGCGCGAGGCAACGTCCCAAATCACGGCCGGCACACGGCTGCGCCAGGCGGCCGCCAGGAAGCGACCGTCCGGCGAAAACGCAAGTTGAGATGTCGCCTGCTCGGCCGCGGCAAGTGTCGCCACCTGACGCCACTGGGTCGTGTCCCAGAGCCGGATCGCCTGGTCATCGCCGGTAGCCAATAGCCCACCGTCAGGGCTAAAGGCCAGAGTGGTCACGGCGCCTTGGTGGCCGTGCAGGCTCTGTTCGCAGACGCCGACGACGGTATCCCACAGGCCACGGCCAATGCTCCAGATCGCTACGGTCTGGTCCCGGCTGCCGGTGGCCAACGTTTCGCCGTCTAAAGAGACCGCCGCGCAGAGAACGGCTTGACGGTGCCATCCCAGGGTAGCCGCCAGCGACTCGTTTTCGATGTCCCAAATAAGCGTTTCACCGGTCTTGCCGCGGCGGCCTTGCACGGGGAGGGCACTGCCGGAGGTGATCAAAAGTCTCCCATTGGATGAAAACGTCGCCGCATTGACAATCCCCTCGTGGCCGCGTAACGTGGTTCGCAGTTTGGGAGTTTCAATGCTCACGGACGACTTCACGGGTAGTGCGGGTTTTGCGATGCAGGCCAAGGCGAGAGATTTGCCGCCGCGATTGACCCGATAAATGCAGTGTAACCCACGGGCCACGCTAGGGAAGACACCGGCCACGTCAGGGAGATTATAGTCGATCCGCCGCTGGAAAGTCGTTTGAAACAGCCCTGCCGGCGTGGTAAGCTGACACGATTAGTTGGTTTACGTAAACCATGCGCGGGCCGCATTTCGCCGACCGTGTCGTGTAAGTTGGGCGCCCAGATTGGGATGAGGGCCTTAATACCGTGGATCACGATCGGTTTCCGGGCTCCTTTTTTGGTCCACCCACCTTGGTGGAGTTGCTGCGGCACCGTGCGCTCCATCAGGGGAACCAGACGGCTTTTACCTTTCTGGTGGATGGCGAGACCGAGGAAGTTTCACTGACCTATGCCGAGTTGGACCGGCGCGCGCGTTCCGTGGCCGCCTGGTTGCAAGCGGAGGCGTTTCAAGGCGAAAGGGCTTTACTGCTCTACCCGGCCGGGCTCGATTTCATCGTCGGCTTCTTCGGCTGCCTTTACGCGGGCGTCGTCGCCGTGCCGGCTTATCCGCCGCGGATGAATCGTTCGCTCGACCGAATCCAGTCGATCGCCGCCGATGCGCAGGCGCGGATCGCGCTGACCACCACCAACGTGCTCGAGCGAGTGCAACCGCTTTTGAAGGACGCGCCCGATCTGGACAGGATGGTCTGGCTTGCCACGGAGCGCGTCGCGGGAGGAAATGGAACCGAATGGCGCGACCCGGGCGCCCGCAGCAGCGCACTGGCCTTCCTGCAGTACACGTCCGGTTCGACCGGCACGCCCAAGGGGGTGATGTTGAGCCATGCGAACCTCTTGCACAACTGCGCGATGATCAGCTTCGCCTTCGAGCACACACGAGCATTCAGCGGCGTTTTCTGGCTCCCTTGTTACCACGACATGGGACTGGTGGGCGGCATTTTGGCACCTTTGTACATGGGGTGCCATAACGTGCTGATGTCGCCGATGTCGTTCTTGCAGCGGCCGTTTCGCTGGTTGCAAGCGATCTCCCGCTACCGTGGCACGACCAGCGGCGGGCCGAACTTCGCCTACGACCTCTGCGTGCGAAAAATCACGCCGGAGCAACGGGCACAGCTTGACCTGAGCTGCTGGGACCTGGCCTTCAACGGCGCCGAGCCGGTCCGCGCCGAGACGCTCGACCGTTTCGCCGAGCTGTTCGAGCCCTGCGGCTTTCGCCGCGAGGCGTTTTATCCGTGCTACGGTCTGGCCGAAGCGACGCTGATCGTGTCGGGTGGGCTCAAAGCCCAGGTGCCGGTCGTGCGCACCTTCGATTCGAAGGCCCTCGAAAACCGCTCGGTGGTCGAGGTCTCGGCGGTCGATGACAACGCCCGCAAGCTCGTCGGCTCGGGCCAGCAGTTGGCCGACGAAGAGATCGTGATCGCCGATCCCGAGACGATGACCCGCTGCGCGCCCGGCCAGGTTGGCGAAATCTGGGTGGTCAACCCGAGCATCGCGCAGGGTTATTGGCGGCGTCGCGATGAAACTGAGCACACTTTCCGCGCGCGGCTTCGCGATACCGACGAAGGGTCGTTCCTGCGCACCGGCGACTTCGGTTTCTTTCAGGACGGTGAGCTGTTCGTCGCGGGCAGGCTCAAGGACCTGATCATCATCCGCGGGCTTAATCACTATCCGCACGATATCGAACTCACCGTCGAAAAGAGCCACACTTCGTTGCGGCCCGGCTGCGGCGCCGCGTTCACGGTCGATCGAGGCCCTCGCGGCCAGGAATACGCTGAGCCGAAACTGGTGATCGTCCACGAGGTCGACCGCCGTCAGCACGCCGACCTGGCCGAAGTCTACGAGTCCGTGCGCCGCGATGTCTCGCGGGAACACGAACTGCCGGTCGATTCGATCGTCTTGGTCCGTTCTGGAAGCATACCTAAGACGTCGAGCGGCAAGATTCAGCGGCACGCCTGCCGCAAGGCTTTCCTCGAGAACACGCTGGAAGTCGTCGGACGTTCTTCCGCGGACGGCGCTGAGTCCTGGAGCGATGCACCGTTGGTCTCGCCGGCCGCGCCCGAACCAGCCGCCGAGTCGGCGGCAAACGAGTTTGGACGCAGCGAACTGGTGTTGGACGACGACGCCCCGGCAGCCCTAACTGCGGCCGAAGCCGCCAACGGTCAGCCGATCGTCCCGCTCGAGATCACGGGCGAACTGACGGCCGACCACGAGAGATCGTTGCTGGCGGTCCCGGAGGCCAGCCGAAGCACGGCGGCTCGGGTACTCGCCGAGGTGCAGCGCATCGCCAAGGAACGCGCCAAGGGACTCACGCTCGAGTCGAGCATCGTCGAGTTGGGACTCGACTCGCTGGAGCGGATGGAGATCCTCGTCTCGCTCGAGGAACGGTTCGGCGGCCGGTTCCCCGAGGACGTGCTGCCGCAGTTGGAGACCTGCCGCGAGGTGGTCGACGCGGTCGAGAAGTACCTGGGAGGCGGCGAACCGCGCACCGCGGCCGATGACTTGCCGCCTGAAAACTACCGCTTCGACCGCTACCCTGAGTACCTCCGGCTCAAGCAAACCCAGGAGCTGCTCGAGCGTGACGGTATCGAAAACCCTTATTTCAAAGTGCATGAAGGCGTGACCAACGATACGACCACGATCGGCGGTCGCGAACTGATTAATTTTTCAAGTTACAATTACCTCGGCATGTCGGGCGATCCGGCCGTGGTGCAGGCCGCCAAGGAAGCCATCGACCGCTTCGGCACCTCGGTTTCGGCGAGCCGTGTCGTGTCAGGCGAAAAAACGATCCACCGCGAATTGGAGCGTGCCATCGCCGGCCTGATCGGCGCGGAGGACGCGATCGTGTTCGTCGGCGGCCACTCGACCAACGAATCGACCATCGGACACTTGTTCAAACCCGGCGACCTGATCCTGCACGACGAGTTGGCCCACAACAGCATCATCCAAGGCTGCATCTTGTCGGGCGCGCGGCGCCGGCCGTTCCCACACAACGAATGGCGCGCCGTCGACCAACTGCTGCACGACCAGCGCCGCCAGTACCGCCGCGTGTTGATCGCCATCGAAGGCACGTACAGCATGGATGGCGACATCCCGCAATTGCCCCGCTTCATCGAGGTCAAACGGCGACACAAGGCCTTCCTGATGGTCGACGAGGCGCATTCCGCGGGTGTGCTCGGCGGCCGCGGGCGCGGCGTGGGCGAGTATTGGGACGTGAACCCCGCCGACGTCGATCTCTGGATGGGCACGCTGAGCAAGTCATTCGGCAGTTGCGGCGGCTACATCGCCGGTTGCAAGGCGGTCGTCGAGTACCTCAAGTACACGGCGCCAGGCTTCGTCTACAGCGTGGGCATCTCGCCCCCCAACGCCGCGGCGTCGCTGGCCTCCATCAAGCTGCTGGAGCGTGAACCCGATCGCGTGAAGCGGCTACACCAGCGAGCCCGGTTGTTTCTCACCCTGGCCAAGCAACAAGGACTGAATACCGGCATGAGCAAGGACTCACCGGTCGTGCCGATCATCCTGGGCGACTCAATGCACTGCCTCGCCTTGTCGCAGGCCTTGCACCGGCGGGGCATCAACGTGCAGCCGATCGTCCATCCGGCGGTGGAAGAGCGGGCATCGCGGTTGCGGTTCTTCATCACCACGAACCATACCGAAGAACAGATTCGCTTCACCATCAAGGCGTTGGCCGAGGAACTGCGGAGGATCGACCCGAAGTACGTCGCGGCGGCCCCCGCCAACGGCGCCCATTTGAGCAAGTTGGAAAAAACCCCGAGTTGAGGGAGTAGTCATTGGTCATTTGTCATTTGTCATTTGTCATTTGTCATTTGTCATTTGTCAAAGGCGATATGGGGATGCAGAGGGGGATGAGGGATGAAACGTCGACCAGACGTCATCCAATGACCAATGCAGACCATTGACCAGTGACCAATGACCAATGACATTCGCCTCAGATATCCCGCTCGTAGATCCGGTAGGTCTTGTACTGCTTTCCGCCCACCGTGAGAATCGCACGGTTGATCAAGGCATTGTCTTCGAGCGTCCAGCCCAATTCGGCGCCCGTATAGCCGACGACGTTCTTGCCGTAATCCAGCGTGCCTAGGATCAACAACTCGGCGATGCCGCGACGGCGGTAGCCTTCCATCACGCCCAACGTCAGCAACCGGCAGGTGCGAATTCGCCGGCAATTGAGCATGAACCGAACCAGACCGATCGGCAGCCCCCAAGGAAACAGACGACCGTTCAACGGGCGCATCGCCTCGTTGATGTCGGGTAACGTCATCGAAAAGCCCACCGGCGCGCCGTCCATTTCGGCGAACAACAGCAGTTCCGGCAACGCTACTCGCCGCAGGTCCTTGGCCAGATAGTCGAACTCGGAGTCGGTCATCTTGACGAAGCCCCAATTTCGCTCCCAGGCCGAATTGTAGATCCTCTTGCAACGCGCCAGTTCCGCGGCCATGTCGCGGACTTGGAAGTGGCGCACCGTAATCCGTCCCCTCGCCAGGAGCCGTTCAGCCTTGTCCTTCCAGGTCGCCATCATGTCGAATACGTCGTCGAACCACCAACTGTAGAGGTCCTTGGCCTTGGACAAGCCCCAGGCCTCGAGCAACCGGGCGTAGTAGGGCGGGTTGTGGTTCATCATGATCCGCGGCGGCGTGTCGAATCCCTCGATCAAGAGACCGCAAGCGTAATTCGTCGAATAGTCGATGGGCCCAAGAATTTGGGTCCGTCCCCGGGCGCGGAGCCAATCGGCCGCCGCGTCGAGCAAGGCCGCCGCGACTCGTCCGTCGTCGATCGTCTCGAACATCCCGAAGCAGCCGACGTTGGTGGCGTGTTCCGCGTTGTAATTGGGGTCGTCGCTGACGAGGATGCGGCCCACCGGCCGCCCGCCGCGGAACGCGAGAAAATGCGTGGCGGCGCCGTGCCGCAGGAAGGGGTGTTTCTTGGGGTCGATGAATTCCTTGCGCTCCATCAAGAGCGGCGGTACCCACTGGGGGTCATTGGCGTAGATCCGCCAGGGGAACCGCAGGAATGCGCCGCGGGCCCGTCGGCCGCGGACCTCGCCCACTTCGATACCAGCCCGTTGGCCCTCCGCGCTTTCCCGCGGTCTCGCCTGGTGATGTTCCATGCCGGGCTTGCCTCGCGCAGTTCCCTCTCTCGACGCCGCCTGTAGCATACGCATGGCTCGCCAACGGGCAAGTGGTCAAGAGAAGGAACGCCACAGAGGGCATTCCTTACAGGCGCCGTCCCGCGCCGCACGGGTCGTTGAAGGCCAAATCCTAACGCCAATCGCCTTCTCAGCGATTGATCACGACGCCGACATTGATGCCTTCGATGAGCAGGAACTGCTTCGATCCGGAGTTCAGGATGCCGAACGACGGCAACGACCAGTCGATGGCGTTCGCCGAACGACCCATGCCGCCCATGAACAGTCCGGTCCAACCGGCCTGAACGGCCACCGAGCGGTAAACCTGGTAGTGCAGGTTCAACCGTATTTCGCCCACCGGAGAGAATTGCGTTACGTAACGGGTGGAGCTGAAACTCTGCGGCACCAGGCCGATCGGAAAACCGGGTTGAAGCGCGGGAGCCTGATTTCCGTTGCTGCTGCTACTGCTGCTCGAACTCGAACTTTGTCCGAGCGGGGTCTGCTGCGCGAAGGCGGGCTGCTTGCCGTAGAAGCCGGTTTGCTTTTCGGTCAGGAAGTTGGCCGCCGCCATGCCTCGGGCCTCGGCCTGGAACGACAGGCGTCCCTGGCCCGCCGCCCACCGCAAGCCGAGCTGCGGCCCAACCAGGTTGTTGTCGGCAGTTTGGTTCCACGCGCTCGTGCCCAAGACTCCAATGGCGATTTGGTTGTTCATCCCCGAGCCACTACTGCCGCCGCTGGTACCAGTGTTCGCCTGAGCTTGAATGTCGGGGAAACCCTCGACCGTGAAGGTGTCGCGGAAGCGGAGGTAACGCACGCCGGCCATGGCTTCCCAAGTGCCCAGTCGGCGATTGTTGTTACGGCGCAGTGGCAACTGCCAGAGGTGCATGACTTCGATTCCCCATAGCCGAGAGGACTGCTTGACCGAGAGCGAGTGGAAGATGACCGGAAACTGCACCAGGTCGCCAAAGTCGGTCGGAGCGGGTATCTTGGGAATGCCAGTGAACGGGGGAATGAATTGCGGCGGAGGGGTGGGGTTCAGGGTGCCTGGATCCAGGCCGTTGGGGCCGAAGACGTGGTTGCCATTGATGTCCAAAGCCACGCCGTTGGGTCCCTGGATGAAACCCTCCAACGGGTTGATGCCGTTGGTGAACGGAGCGAAGATCGCCACTTGGCCGTTGCTTACGACCTGCTGCGAAACCTGCGATTGCAATACGATCGTGCCGACCATCCACCCTCGGCCGTCCTCGTTGATGTATCCCAATTGGTACCGCTGGCCGGGCCCCAAGCTCGGATGGATAAAGCCCGTATCGAGCGTACTGGTTTGGTTGAAGAAGTTGACGTCCAGGAACCCTGGCTGCTGGTTCGTGGTCGAGGACGAGGAGCCGCCCGAGCTGCCCGACAAAGCGGGGTTGGGGGGAAAGCCCAAGACGGCTCCCTGGCCGACCAGGGGCGAATAGCCCTCCTTGCCGACGGTGGTCCTCTCCGGCGCGCCAATCGCCCAATCGAGCGCTTCGGCGGTGGCGAACCAACCGCGCTTACGCTTCGGGCCGCCGCCGTAGCGGCTCAGGTCGGCTGGGCCGCCGAGCGTCGCGTCGTTGTAGAAGTACGGCAGCCATTCGTCTTCCTTCAGCTCTTGAGCTGGGGCCACCGACACCACCAGGAGTTGCAATGCTAATCCCAGCCACAGCTTCGTGCGGTTGATCGACATTGTTTGGGTCTACCTTGGCTTCCGTCAAAAAATCCCGCGCACTCTCTCCACGGTGAAGAGCCAATTCTGTGCCCGTGCGGGTAGTATCGGTAGTGCCGCTTCAACGAGTTGAGTAAGAAAGGCAATACTTGCTGGAAATACCGTGAGGACCGGCCTTTCGGCTTGTAAATCTGGGTAATATGGAGGCGATGTCGCGGAGACATTGAAAAGTTGGGACGCGGCGGCTCGGGTCTCGGCGTTGGCGCGCCCCTCGGTCCACGCGTTCCGGGCGGCTGCCGACCCAATTGTTCGCGGCTCTCAAGCGGCGTATACTCAAGGAACTATTGCCTGATGGTGCCTCCCAAGGAGTCCGAAATGCCCAGAAGCCTGACGATGTCGGTTACGTTGTGGTTGGCATTGTGGTGGCAGGTGACCGCCGCGCGCTGCGACGAACCGGAACCGCGCCCGGCTCCCGCGCCGGCGACCGGTGAGACCGAGCCTGAAGAACCATTTCTTCGGCTGGCTAGGGACGCGAATGGCCGGCCGATGGCCCTGCAGACAGCCATCGCGCGGTTCGAAGCCGAAGACGCCAAGCGCGAGGGCCTGGTGGTTGATCTGATCGGAGTCATCCACGTCGGTGAAACGGAGTATTTCGAGACTCTGAACCATGAATTCGAGCAATACGACTCCCTGCTCTACGAATTGGTCGCGCCGGAGGATGTTCGGCCCAAGCAGGGCGATCGGAGCGAGCACCCCGTTGCCAAGCTGCAGACCGGCATGAAGAGCTTGTTGGCTCTCGACTTTCAATTGGACGACATTGACTATGGCAAGCCCAACTTCGTGCATGCCGACATGTCGCCCGACGACTTCGCCAAGTCGATGGCCTCCCGCGGTGAGAGTATCTGGACGATTCTGGCGCGGCTGATGGAGCAGGCAATGACGCAGCAGGCCAAACAAGGGGACGGCTCGGCCGAGGCCAAGCTTTTCGCGGGCCTGTTCTCCAACAACCGTTCATTGAAGATGAAGCGGTTGTTGGCGGAGCAGTTCGAGGATATGGACGGCGCCATGGCGGTTTTCAACGGCCCGGAAGGTTCGACCCTGGTTACCGAACGCAACAAGAAGGCGTTGTCGGTCCTCCGTCGCGAGATTGGCGACGGAAAGAAGCGCCTTGGCATCTTCTATGGCGCGGCGCACATGGACGACATGTCCCAGAGGCTGGCCGCCGACTTCAACCTCGCGCGCAAGCAGACTCGCTGGCTTACGGCATGGGACTTGCGCTCGAAGTCGGCCAAGAAGAAGGCCCAATCCCCGCTCAAGCCTTCTACTTGAAGAGCCAGTAGCAGACGAATGCTACCGCGATCACGCCGATTGCAAGCAGGGTGCCCACCCCCATCAAGAACCAGGGTGAATCCCAACGGCTCGCGCGATGAGCGCGCAGCGAGTGGGCGCCCAAGGCCGGCCCGGCGCTTAGCGCAGCCCCCCCAACCAAATCTGCCCGCGTTCCCAAGAGTGGAAGAGCTTCGTTCGGCGCCACTTCCGCGAGCAAATCGTCGAACGCCGACGCGCCTCTGGGTTTGTTCCCGTCCGGCTCGAGCGAACCCACAGTGGCCGAGCAAGGTGATTGGCCTGCTTTGCTCGATTTGCCCGGTAACGGCCTGGCGCCTGGTTTGGCCGCCGCGGGTGGTCCTGTTCCGGTCGTCTTCGACGAGTCGGAGGCCTTCGGCTCACCCGACGCCTTGTCCGAACTCGACGCCTTGTCCGAACCGGACGTCTTGTCCGAACCGGACGCTTTCCCCGAACCGGACGCTTTCCCCGAACCGGACGTCTTCCCCGAACCGGAGGTCTTGCCCGAACTGGACGATTTGCCCGAACCGGATGCTTTCCCGAAATCGGCCGCTTTCCCGGAACCGGACGTCTTACCCGATGCCGAACCCTTCGTGACGGCCGCCGCTGAAGTTTGTGAATCGCCGGCGCCAGCGGAAGGGGCGGTCTTTTCCGAACCAGAGGCTTTCGACGAATCCGAAAACCTCTTGGCGGTACGGTCCTCCAAGGGGGCCAGTGTCAGTTCCTCATCGAACGCCGCGGCCGGCCGCGATGCTTGTTCGCGGTACGACTGCGCCCACCGTACAAGCGCCCGGCTCACCTCGTCGGCCGACTGGTACCGCTTCTCTGGCGACTTGGCCATCATCCTCCGGCAGATGGCCAGCAATTCGCGCGGCGCGTCGGGCCGTTTTTGGGCGATGTCCGCCGGCTCCTTCGTCGCATGGCAAACGACGCGTTGCGCCAGCGTGCCGCTCGGAAAGGGCGGAGTACCCATCAAGGTAAAATAGAGCGTGCATCCCAGGCTGTAGATGTCGGCACGCGGATCGACCAGGTGGCTGTCCAACGCCTGCTCAGGCGCGAGGTAGTCGACCGTACCCAGCATTTTTTCGTCGTGATCATTGGTGAGCGAGGCGTCAACGTCATCGGTGGCGAAACGGGCCAGCCCCATGTCGAGAACCTTGACGACGTCGTTGCCATCCAGCAGCAAATTAGCGGGCTTCATGTCGCGATGAATCAAACCGGCCATGTGGGCGTGGCTCAACCCGTCGGCGGCCTGGCGGATGACGTCAGCCGCCTGCAAGTAGGGCAAAGGACCTTTGCGCTCGACGAGCACTTTGATGTCTTGCCCTTCGACGTACTCCATCACGAGGTAATGCACGTCACCATCGTTGTCCACGTCAAAGGCCCGCACGATGTTCGGATGGTCGAGCGTGGCCACGGCGCGTGCTTCGCGGTGAAAACGGGCGAGGTACGACGAGTCGTTGACGCGGCTGCTGGGGAGAATCTTGATGGCCACCCGACGTCGCATCAGAATGTGTTCAGCCAGGTAGACGCTGCTCATGCCGCCGGTACCCAAATGATCGAGCAGCTTGTATT
>Ga0307374_10012372_pt1 | contig 11975 bp, 16 predicted proteins | sample OX3MG_FD_202532 | JGI IMG/M metagenome (GOLD analysis project Ga0307374, IMG submission 202532) | Soil microbial communities from Risofladan, Vaasa, Finland - OX-3 | ecosystem: Environmental > Terrestrial > Soil > Coastal area > Acid sulfate soil | place: Finland: Risofladan, Vaasa | collected...
AAATCCAATAGTGCAGATGGTGTTCATAATCGACATCACGCCGCCACGCTATATCGTTTCCCCGCTTGACTTCCGGATCGTTCGGACCGTTTCCAGTTCTGAGCTGATGAGTGTCAGCCATGTTAGTACCTTCGATGGTTTCTAGGATGGCTCGGAGTGCGCCGCGCGCGACTGCGGGATTCTCCAGGGCACTGCACGATGCGACAGATAGGTAGAACTGGGGATTGATACGAAGGTGCAGTTGGGTGTTCCACGCGTTCGGCTCGCCTCTTCTTGCCCGGGATTTGTACGCCGCCAACCTTATTGATCTCTCCAGACCATCATTCCCAACGGACCTTTGCCAGAGAACGCCCTCATCAACAGCCAATAGATAATCGTGAAATCGCTCACAAATCATAGACCTGCCTTCGAATTTATTCGGTAACGCTGGCAAGTAAGCGAGATCTTCTCCGTCGTACTCCAGTATTGTAATGATGGCCTTCATCAGAACTTCAGAGGCGTTGTCGCGCTTCCTGACCACCATGCCGTGGCTGGACGTGAAGGAATCGGAGCGCCCCTTTCGGACAATAGCGATCATCAAGGCAGTTTTCTCAGAGGCTTCTCGCAGTTCTGGAGGAATATGTTCGTTGAAGATATCAGGCGCGACGGCAACCTGCTCAGATAACAGATCTGCAATTCGAATCCTTTTCTCCAGTGATTCGCTCCTTCCGATAAGAGTCTCGGCAAAGGACGCGATGGTGTTAGCGTCGAATTCAACGAATCGAGTTTCTCGCAAGAGATCAGCCAGCCAGGGTCGCAACGGATAGCATTTACTGTTCACGAGTATCTCTGCGGTTCTCTCCACGACGTAAAGGGCAACATGGCCTTCGTCGTGTACTCGTTTCCAGTGAAGAAGAGTATCAACGTAAGCTCTTACTGACTCGCGCGTCCGGGCGCCGAATGGCGGAGCAAAAACAGCCGGATCAATCGTTACGCTTAGCATCGTGTGACGTCGTACGTTCGGCGCGGCTCTTGTCGGCGGCCGCCCGGAGAATTTGCTCTGCTTGATCTTGCGATTCGTCGAAGAATCCTTCAGGCCAATCGGGGATTGCACCGTAGTCGTTGACAGCGACCTCTCTAAAAGTCGAACCGTTTTCTCTGTTTTCGACAAAATATATCTTGACCATCGGTGATAGCGGCGCTTCCTTTGTGGAAGAGGCAATACGAAATCTGAGGCGATTGATCAGGTATTCGCTGTGAGTCTCAATAACGCATTGCTTGCCGAGAAGAGCCATTGAAAGGAAAAAATCAGCAAGTCTGCTTTGAACACGAGGATGTAGATGAAGCTCGGGTTGTTCGAATACCAATGTTGTATCTTCAGACGCTAGCAACGCGCTGACGAGAATTGGCAGGACCTGGCTTAGGCCGACGCCAGCATGAGTCAGATCGTGGGACCTAGTCACACCTGGTGTTCTAACTTGCAACTCGTGCCCGAGTTTTCCTCTGTCCGCTGTGTCAACCGCCTCAGCGACGCCGAGATATTGAAGCCAGTCAACTACCGCCTTATCGAGCCTGGAAGAGCCGATGATTCGTTTACATTCGGGATCGGAGAAATGCTGAGGCTCAATGTAATCGACAAATTGAGATTTGTGCAAGTCTAGGACAGCCGCCGTATACTCGCCGCGGAGGCCAACATCTGCGAGATCCGGAGATGGCGGAAGTGGATAAAGAGCCTTTGGTTCATCACGAAGCGGCCCGAGATAATTGATTCCATTCGCGAAAACGCTGTCCAGATAGAGTATTCCGCGCGTTAAACCAGCAGTGATCGGAGCGTATCTGAAAACGAACTCTTGCTTTCGAATGGAGCAGTACTCGGTGATAATTCGGTCCTGGAGGTCGGCAACTTGTTGCAGTTGACGCTCAATCCGATACCGCTCGACCGGCCGGAAGTCGGCCATTTTCGCAGTCCAATCGCGTAGCGTAATGGATGCGCGCACCCCCTCCGAAAATTTGGCTTCTAACGGAAATAAATCTCCGAGGGCAAGCCGCAGCATTCTTACGACCGATTCAGGAATTACGATGTCTGATTCGGCGAACTGTGCAGTACGCGCTGCTCGTGTTCCGAGGCCGACAACGGTATTTGCAAGGATACGGGCCTGCTCGCGAACTGCATCAAGCCTCAGGCAAAGGCGTCCCGGCAAGAAATGCCTCAACTCACAGCCAACGACTTCAGCCGAAGGCAGCAATTCACGAACTTCTTCGAGTGATTTCTGGTCTATAACAGTGTCAAATTCCAAATTCTGTCGGAGGGCTTCTTGTTCTGCGTCGGACGAGAACCCTGAGAATCCGAAGGAATTTTGTTTCTGCTTGAGGTCCAGGGTGCGTTTTATCGATATCGTAGACTTAATATCCGTTCCATCATCTCCTTTCCAAATGCAAACTAGATTGCTGGACTCAAGACTGGGCTGAAGTTGAAGTAACTCCGGTTTGGTCCGCGACGCACTCGCGTCGAATGCGATTTCGCACGAAACGCTCTTTATCGCGCCTCTGTACATCCCTGGAACGCTACGTCGAAGCGGCGAGCGATAAAGGCTCGTTACCGGAAATAGATGAACGCTCGATTGCGTGGGATCGGTGGTACGCGGTTTACATTCCCATCCAACGATGATTTCGCTCTGGTCACTGCCGAATGAGCGCAGGTCGTTGAATTGCCCGAGCCTTGTTAGTGTGCCGTTGAGAACCACGGATCTGGAGCTGATACGATGAGTCAGAGTCTGACTCACCATCAGAATGGACTGTATGCAACTGCTTTTCCCCGCGCTATTTGCTCCAGCGAAAATTGTGAGAGGACCAAACTGAAGCTCGGTTTCCTTTCGAACGGATTTAAAGTTGGCGACATTCCATCTGGTAATCATGAAAACCTTTTGAGACCAAAACCGTCTCAATAAAAAATAACGGTATAATCTATTGTGTACGCGAATAAATTGCAATTGGAACTTGGCAAAGTCGGCCCACTACCCGGAGTTGTAGAACTCCTCTTACGCTGAAGTAGATCAAACAAGGACGGCTAGCGCGCTTTAAGCCTACACGCTCTTGTGACCCGTCCGCACGGTGGCGAGCAAACTCTATTGAGGCGGCCCGAAACAGCCGATTCGACGGCGGCCAACGCGTCCGTCCCGCGTTTGCCGGTCGGGGATTTGGCCGCGTACGTTCGATGCGTGGCCGAAGTTGATGACTCAAACCTCTTTGGCCCAGAAACCTGCTTTCTTCGAGCTAACTGTCAAGGTTTGATCGAATTGATCGTTCGGCGGGCTTAGCGGATCGAATCATACGTTTTTGGGCAAGCTACAAAATGCCCGTTGGGCGGATCCCTTGCTGACTCCTGTTTCTTCGGTAATCTCGCGCCACGAACGCCCAAGTAAGCGCAAGGAACCAATTGTCACGGCATCCACGGCGACTTTCGGCCGTCCTAGCCGCTTTCCCTTGGCGCGTGCGTTCCGCAGACCCGCCTTAACCCGCTCGGCGATCAAGCTGCGTTCGAGTTCTGCGACGGCGCCCAGGACAGTAAAGACCATCTTTCCTGACGGCGTGCTTGTATCGAGAGATTCGCTCAGGCTGACAAAGCCGACGCCGAGAGCGTTGAAGGTTTCGAGCGCGCGGAGTAAGTGGCCCACACTCCTGGCGAAACGATCGAACCGCCAGACCGCAACGACGTCGAAGCGCCGCTTGCGCGCATCGGCCATGAGCCGGTCGAGTTCGGGCCGCGTTTCCTTCGCCCCGCTGATTCCCTCGTCGAGATATTCACCGACAACCTGCCAGCCGCGGGCTTCGCAGAATTGCCGCAGCTCGCGCGTCTGCATTCCGACATCTTGCCGTTTATCTCGGCACGGCACGCCGCACTTCGGGCAGGCTATCGCCTCGGTGCTGCTGCGCAGCGCCCATTTGTGACCACACTTCGAGCACTCGAATATGCTGGTGCTCACTCGACCGTATATCGCGGTTCGCATACACCTCTTTCCTGCAATACGCCTCGCCGGATCAAAACGAAAAACCGGCGAAGCGTTTCGGATTTATGCTGTGACGACCAGATTCGTGAACGTGTCCGGCTTTGTGCCGGCGAGAACGCGCTTGCAGTATTCCTGGCCGAGCTCTCGCTCGCACACGGCTTTCCATTGAACGCTGCGCCGTTCAGTGGTTTTCAGAAACGCCCGGAGCAATCCGGCTTCTACCGGAGCACCCGCCTCAATCTGCGCGCGTACGACGTTTTGCTGCGCCTCGGCCTCAGCTTTGAGCATAGCGATTTCTTGGCGAAGTTCGAGAATGCGAACGAGCGCCGATTGTGTGACAGGTTCAACTGCGGGGACTGCTTGCGCGGGTAAAACAAACGGGATAGATTTTGCAGTAGATGCCATCGGAGGTCACTCTCCTTTTGGTGTTTAGGGGCGTGTCGGTGTTAGAAGCACCGGCGCGTCCCGCTTTTTACTTCCTCGGTCGCTTCTCCTGATAGATTTCTTTCTTCACAGCCTTCAGTCGAGCGACATCGGATGCGGTCCAAAGCCTTACGGTAATGTTGGCAAGCTGCGTGAGCTTGGGGGCCGCAAATTTTCTCTTCTTGATCCAATCCTGAAGAGTTGCCCGGGTGATTCCGGCTTGCTTCGCAGCCTCGCCCGTCGTGTAAGTCTTCGGACTCATCGCCACACTAAATATCACACGTTGACATAGCTGTCAAGACTTTGTTAACGTGTGGTCGCGGGAAAGAAAAAGCCCCGGGTTCGCGGCCCGGGGCGGAAGGAAATACTCTTGGATCGTCGGCGGAAGAGTACTGCTTCAAGGAGCCGTAGCGCAAGGGCTTCGCTCACAAGTACCCAGAGGAAACTTTTTGCTATCGGCCAGAACCTCATAGCGAAAAGCCCCGCCGGGCGGTCGCTTTTTGAAAATCTCTGCCGCGCGGGGTGTGATCGTCACGAACTCTGTATCGCCGTGGTTCAGGCAGCCTACGCCGAGGCGTCGGAGCGGCGCAGCACTGAGGGGCAGTCTGGCAAACGGCGCCCAGCGCTTACTTTCGAGCGATTCCTGCAACCCTCGAACGAGAAAAGGCTACGGTCCCTTCCCAATCGAATCCGTGACCTCGCCGCAGAGATTCGAGAAATTCAACGCAGCATCTATCGAGTTCCCGCAGAAATTTCGTTCCGGGTGAGCCGTGCCGGAGCCGATGCCGATTTGCCAGCCGCAGCCGTACCAAAGGTTCTCGACTCATATGCCAGCATCCTTGCGTTGGTCATCAAAGAGCAGTCGAGGCCGAGCGAAAAGGTCAAGCATACCTTCCTGTCGCGAGCGAACCTGGTCCGACTTGTTGCGGAGCGCGTGACTCCTCTTCCCTACGAGGATCTGTCCAATCTGATTAATTCGGTAGTCAGTGTGCTGCTGGCTAGCGAGATCACAGTGATCGGAGCGAAAGCCCTGGAGCAGACCTATCGTCGTTATAAAACCCGCAAGCAAGCAATCGCGATTCCACATTACCCCACAAACCAACACTCCTAAACTTGTCGTTTTGTTCCTCGACCTTTTTCCTTCGTCGCCGTAACGTGCACATGTCCTCGCGAATCTAGTCCGGGCTTTTTTTTGGGGCGCAGTTACGAAAAAAAACTTCGCGACACTGGAGAGAAACCGATGCTTGTGAACCTAAAGGCCGCTCTGGCTGCTCGTCGTATGCGACAAGCGGATCTCGCGCTGGCGTTGAAGATTCCGCCCAGCACGCTGAGTGAAATCGTCTGCGGCCGTCGGCAAGCTGAAAGCTGGCTGCGCACACGTATTGCAGAAGCTCTTCGCGCAGATGAATCGTGGCTCTTCTCGACGGTCACGCGAATTCCTTCGCGAGTAACACAGGCGGAAGATTCTGGGTCCGTGGCGCTGATGGCAGCGGCGCAGGAAACTTAATTTCAAACGCACCTCGAGCGCTCTGACGGGCGCTTGAGGGCGTGATCTTGCAACAGGAGGAACAGCGTGGAAACTCTAATACCGACCGCTTCCAGCGGTCAAGCCAAAAAATCAGATCAATCCGGCCCTCCTCTAAGCGCCGCGAGCAAGCAACGCAAAGGGCTGGACGATTTTTCACCGCTCGATTTACGCATCATCTTCGGCAGCCAAGCGCGTCTACTTTCGGCTCGCGCCGAGCGCGGCTTGCGCGTTGATTCCCGGTCGGTCGCGAACTTACTCCTTGTTTTCGACGCGATGGTCGAGGCGGGCGACGCATGATATCCGCCGGCAGCAAGCCAGCCCAGCGCGAGTTCGTTTTGCAGCTCTTGCGGAAGCGCGGCACGGAAGGGTTCAGCTCGCTCGAAGCGTTGAACTTCGCGATCATGAGATTGCCGAACCGCGTCTGTGAGCTCCGCAAAACGGGCTCCGTCATCGACGGTCGCCCCGAAGCAGGCGGCGTCATGCGCTATTTCTTGCGCTCGGAACCGAAGAATCCGAGGCCATTGCTGAGCTACGCTGAGCGCACGTGGGAACTCGAAGCCAAGGCCGCACCATTATTCGCGCCGCTTTTTTCGGAGATGTCGGCATGAGCGCTCCCGCGCGGCATTACGGCGACGAGCCATCGCGCCCGATCCCCGTCTGGAATGGAATCCTCGACCACCAGGTAGCAATCGGCCCGGCGATCTGGGTGTTCCTGTGGTGTCTCGACAAAATAACCGATGAGCGGGACGGAATCGGTTACGTCCTGGGGGGAGCACCGATCAAGATCGGGGAAATAGCTGCTGAACTAAAGAGAAGCCCGCGGTCGGTCAAACGTGACATCGGACAACTCAAAACAGCTTATCTCCAACTACGCCGGACGCCGTACGGGTATGTCATTGGAGTGCTCAACTCTAAAAAGTTTGGGATCTGGCGCCCCTGGAGACAGGCCACGAATGGCCCATCTCTACACAAAGAGACAGGCCAGAAGTGTCCCATCTCACGACCCAAAATGGCCTATCTCCTGACCAAAAATGGCCCCGGCAAAGAAGACCCAGCAGTAGACCCAGCAATAAAAGCAGCAGCACGGCCGCTTGCCGCTGGTACTTCAACCGCAAAAGACTCTGTTTGGAATTTTCTCGGAATCGAACACTGCGGCGAACTGCATTGGCGTTCATTCCTCGAAAGCCGCTGGGCTTCGCGTAACGGTGATTCTCCTGCGGTGCTTCTTGGCGAAACTGTCGATGCTTGGGTAGCAGCGAGCGGGACTCCGCGCAGTTGCGGCGCGCCATTCTTTCGGGCATTGGCAAAACTGCGGTCCAGTGAACCGGCCAAGCCCAGCGCTTCGGCTGAGGTCCACAGGCTGACGGCGGAGGAAATTCCCGTATGACGACTCAAGCGCAAATCGAACAGCCTTTGCCGAGCAACGCGGAAGCCGAGCGCGCCGTGCTGGCCGCGATTCTACTGGGAACCAAAGGCCGGGACGTGGCGTTCGACCTACTTGCGCCCGAGCATTTTTTCGTGCCGCAAAACCAGCGGATTTTTCGGTCTCTTGCGAAGCTACGGGAAGCTGGCAAGTGCGCGGACGCACTGATGCTCGATGACGAGATCCGCAGAAGCGGCGAACTCGAAGCCGCCGGTGGAAGTCAGTACATCATGGAACTGATCGCCGGTGTGCCGCAGGTTTCGAACGTCGAGCACTACGTCCGCCTGGTGCGCGAAAAGTCGCTGCTTCGCAGGGTGATTTACACAGCCACCGAAATTCAGCAGGACGCGTTTTCGAGCGCGTCGGCCGGGGAGTTGCTGGACCGCGTGATCGAGAAGCTCTCGGAACTTGCACGCACGGCTGAGGAGCAAAACGACCTGGGCGTTACGTGTCGAGATGCGGCCGCGGCTTTGCTTCAAAGCTTCGATGCACAAGACTCCGTGCGGATCTTCACGGACGTTGACGAGCTGGACCGGCTGACCGGAGGCTTCCGCGCCGGCGAGCTGGTGATCTTCACCGCTGAAACGGGCGTCGGTAAAACACTGCTCGCGCAACAAACGCGAAGACGCTCTTGTCGCGACGGACGCCACACGCTGTATTGCTCGGGCGAAATGAGCGCGCCGCATTTGATCTCGCGCGAACTCGCGACGGAAGCGGGCGTTGAGCACTGGAAAATGCGCCGTCCGGAGCGCATCACACCGGAGGAAACCCGCGCGCTCACCGAGGCGGCAAGCCATGAGTGCCAGCGGTGCCGAATCCTCGACGGAGAGCTCAGCGTCTCGCGCATTCGGCGCGTCGCTCGCCAAATGAAATCCCGCGCCGGAATTGATTCGGTGATCGTGGATTACGACGAGCTGGTGGAGGCGCCCGGCAAGGACGAATTTGAACAGCAGCGGAATCTTGTGCGCTCCGCGAAGTCGCTGGCGATGGAACTCAAATGCCCAGTGATTTTGATTTCGCAGCTTCGCAAGTCCCTGCAGGGCGAGGACCGCAAACGTCCGAATCTCCAACGGCTCTATGGCAGTGGAGCGAAGGCGAAACATTCGAGCATCGTGATCTACGTGGACCGCGAGTATGTACAAGAACTTTGCGGCGATGAAACCGTCGCTCGCATTGTTGTGGTGAAGAACCGCGACGGCAAAGTCGGCGCCCTCGATGCCTTCTTCAACGTGAAGACGCTGCGCTTCGAAAGTGTTCAGACGCCGCAGCCGGAACAGCCGGACTGGGTGACGCGGTGACATCTCAGTTTCGCGGCAGTGGGTCAGTCTCGCGAGGGGAGTGAAGCGTAAGAGGAATGGCAAGCGCGATCAAACTCGTGAAGGTGGAACGGCAAACGCCGGCCGCGTTGCCGCGGCTGCTCACCGCGGAAGATGTGGCGCGGATAACCGGCCTTTCCATCGAGACGCTTGCCCAATGGAGAAGCCAGAAAAAAGGAATTCCGTTCCTGAAACTGAGCCGCAACGTCGTGAGATATCAACAGGGTGATCTTGACGCATGGGTGGCCCAGCGTATAGTTCGCGTCGCAGTGGACCCATCCAACGCTACGAGGAGAATTTAGCCATGGCGGTCTATCGACGCGGAAAAAAGTGGTGGTACAGCTTCGAGTTTGAAGGGCGCAGGATTCAGGAATCGTCCGGCCTCACCAACAGGACAGCGGCGCTGCGCGCCGAAGCCAAACGGAAGGCCGACCTTCTCGATCGGCGCGCCGGATTCACGCGGAGAAAGCTGCCGCCGAAGTTCGAGGAATTTGTTTCCGTCTTCCTCGCTTGGTCCGAGCGGCAGCACCGGCCAAAGACCTACGAGCTGCACGACAACAATTGCAAATCGCTCAAACGATACTTCGAGGGCAAGTGGCTGGACGAAATAACGCGCGGCATGGTCGAAGACTTCAAGCTCGCGCGCGTGCAGGAGAAGCGATGGGGAGAGGAGAAGGAGCGCGCAGTGTCGTGTGCAACCGTGAACCGCGCCCTGGCCACTCTGCGGCTGCTGTTCAACTACGCCGAAAGGTGCGGCTATCAAACGCCGAATCCGGTCAAGGGCGTCGAGTTCTACAAAGAGCCGAGGCACATTCGGACCATTTCGCTCGAAGAGGAAATTGCCTACTTCGCCGCGGCCAGCCAGCCGCTCAAGGACGTTGCCAGCATCATTCTGGACACCGGCATGCGACCCGACGAAGTCTTCCGCCTTGAGTTCGCCAACGTGGATTTTTCGCAGCGCTCGATTTTCAACACGTTCGGGAAAACACCGGCAGCCACGCGTAAGCTCACCATGACCGACGAGGTTTATTCCATCCTGAAAAAGCGTACCGTTTCCGCCAAGTCGAAATACGTCTTCCCGTCGCCAGCCGATCCGGGCAGACCGATAGGCCGCGTGCATAAGGCCCATTACGGAGCAGTGGACCGCGCGGGAATCAAGCCGCGATTCATCCTGTACGATCTGCGCCACACCTACGCGTCGCGAGCAGTGATGGCCGGCGTGGACCTTCCGACACTTGCGGCGCTGCTCGGCCACACGAGCATCACCATGACGATGCGGTACGTTCATCCGGCCGAGGAGCACAAGAAAGAGGCGGCGGGGAAACTTGATAATTACAAGGCGGCAGAGATCCTCAAACTCGCGAAAAAAAGTCAGCAGGTCTCTACAATTTCCACTACACTCGGGCGCGTGAACTGATGAGCCTCTACCGCAACTTCTTGAAAAGGTTGGTGGACGTGGCCGGGATCGAACCGGCGACCCCCTGCTTGCAAAGCGCGAGAGTCGATTCCAACAACTGCCTCGCTCATTTTAACTGCTAACGTTTTCAACAAATCGGGGAATCTGCTTTCGCTCAAAAGCTAACCCCCATATACCGAAAACGTTCGATTCGTGCACACTTCGTGCACAGTGCGGGTGCCCAAGATTCCTCCAGGGTGAACCCCTCTTTGAGACAAGGGTGTGCATCACACCCGCTTCCCAGACCATAGCGGCTCTTATATCGCTCGTAATCGCTCGTATTATCCGTCGAAGAACGTCATCATCGCCGCTGCGTGGCCCGCTCCAGACTTTGCCGAGGCCTTTTTCTCAAAATCCTCGGGGGAACAATAACCGAGCGCTGAGTGCAACCGACAGCGGTTGTAATACCGCTCGACGAATTCCTCCACCCTTTCCTGCAGGTCTTCGAAGTCGCGGTATACACCAGCGTGGATTTCTTCACGCTTGAGCGTCTTGAGAAAACTCTCGCACGTGGCGTTGTCATACGGATTCGCTGGCCTGCTCATGCTTGGCAGCATCCCATGCTCCTTGAGCTTTTGCAGGTACTCGCGGCTCGCATACTGTACGCCTTGATCTGAATGGTGCACGACTCCTGGCGGTGGCCTCCGATTAGCAATCGCCCGTTCCAAAGCACAAACGGGTAGCTGGGCTTTAAGGCTTCGGCCGAGCGCCCAGCCGATGACCTTGCGAGAAAAGAGGTCCAGGACAACCGCGAGATAGACAAACTCGCGAGTGAGACGGATATAGGTTATGTCGGCCACCCAAAGTTGATTCGGTCCCAACACACTCATTCTGTTCGCCAGGTTAAGATAAATGCGTGCCGCACGAAGAGAGTGGTCAGCAGGCCGGAACCAATCCCGTTGGACCGTCAGCAGATTGTCTTCTCGCATGATTTGCGCTATCCGCTTGTGGTTGACAATCCACCCTTGGGTGCGGAGCGCCTCTGCGACCCTTCGGTACCCGTAGCGCCATCGATGTTCCATGACAACGTCCTGAATTGCGGAACGCAGTGCTAGCGCCTCTTCGGTTTCCGAGCCTCTCTGTAAGTAGCGGTAGAAACCAGCTCGGCTTACTTCCGCCAACTGGCACATTCGCTCGACACTCAGGCAGCCTTGCAACCGCATCCTTGCCCTTATCTCATCGTAGATGCGGTGTCGCCAGAATTGGCCTTCTGGTGACGTCGAGCGCCTACTCTTTGCAAGGCATGTCTGAAAAAATCCACCTCCAGAGTTTTATTCGCTAGCAGTCGCTTCAGCCTGAGGATTTGCTTGCGCAGGATCATCTCGCGAGATCGCGCGGGCGGAGGGTTGGTCTGGTCCAATCGATCCCGCCAATTGTAGAGAGCCCTGCGACATATACCGATCTCTCGCGCGAGCCGCACGATGTTGTCGCACCCGCGCATTTGTTCAACAGCCTGTCGCCGAAACTCATTGCTGTACCGTTGCCCTTTCTTTCGTTCCACTTTGCGCTCCTTTCGCACAAAGCGTGCATCATCGAAGGTCCTCACTCCAGGAGCGTGCCGCTCAGCGTTCTGTTTCGAGCAGGACTGTTTCCACGCCACCTCTTCGAACGCCGTTTCTGAATGACTTCCGTGGATCGACCATCGGGGAACAATCGAACCGCTCTACACTAACGCGTCGGTAGCGACCCTCGAACCGATAACTTCTAACTTCCTGTTTGCCCGTCATCCGGCCAGAACCGAGCCGTTGATCAAAGCAAGACACATTGAATCGAGCACCCAGAATCTGCGGATCATAGACAGTCCAGAAGAACGACTTCTGCGGTTCGCAGGGCCTTCATGAAA
>Ga0307374_10012375_pt1 | contig 11974 bp, 11 predicted proteins | sample OX3MG_FD_202532 | JGI IMG/M metagenome (GOLD analysis project Ga0307374, IMG submission 202532) | Soil microbial communities from Risofladan, Vaasa, Finland - OX-3 | ecosystem: Environmental > Terrestrial > Soil > Coastal area > Acid sulfate soil | place: Finland: Risofladan, Vaasa | collected...
GACTACTACCAGCCCGAAATAGGAGCGCGAGTCCCACCGCGAACTTGGCGGGAAGCCGGCAAACCCTATACTACAGAAAGGTGAGAGGTCCGGTCGCCGTTCAGATCCCACGTGCGGGCGCCATCCGTATACCGGGTGGGCGCGCGCGTCGTCCGACCAGCCAGTCCAGTAAAAAGAGGTTGACCGCACTGTGCGGCGCTAGATGGAGGCATTCAGGTGAGTGATCGGCCAGGTCCGTCCGACGAGAGGAGCATACCGGCGGGAGCACGAGAGCGGGCCGGCGGACAAGGCGGGGCGCGCGCGTCGCGTCGACTGCCGCCCTCGCGGCCCGCGGAGCCAGTGAGCCGCCTGGCGACGGGACACGCATCGGGCGTGCCAACAGAGCGGTCAACTCGGCGGATGACCCGAGCCCACCAACTGCGCCAGTCGCGTACGCGTCGGCGGGCCTTCATCTTTGGCGGTGTGCCGCTGGTGTTGGTGGCGATAGTGGTCGCGGTGCTGATCGCCAGCAACGGCACGAGCTCGGTGGGGATCGTCAACGCCAACGACCTCAACCCAGGCACTCAGGTGCTGAGCGTGGGCACGAAAGCGCCGAATTTCGCTCTGAAGACCATTGACGGCAAGCAATACAGCCTGTCCTCCTTTAAGGGTAGGCCAGTGCTGTTGGAGTTCTTCGCCGTCTGGTGTCCGCACTGCCAACGCGAATCCACTGTGCTCAATCAGCTGGACAGCAGTTTTGGGCCAAAGGGACTACAAACCATCGCGGTGCTCGCCAGTCCCTACGGCCGCAATTATGACAACAGTGGCGGCAGCGATCTCACCGTCGTGACCAAAAGTGATGTGCGATGGTTCGAGACCACCTTTGGAGTCAAGCACCTGACCGTGATCGATCCGACCTTCGCTACCGTGAATACATACAATGCCAGCAGCTATCCAACCCTCTATGTCGTGGATCGCCAGGGGATTATTCGTTACGCCAACTCGGGGGAGCAGCCATACGCCAACCTGGCGGCCGCGATTACCGCTGCATCGAAGTAACACGGGAGCGAGGAGCAAGACAGCCCATGAAGAACGCCACCACCGTCGCCCAAGCGCTGACCCGCGGCCTCGGACTGTTGTTGTTGGTGCTTGGCATTATCATCTGGACCGGTAATGCCGATGGGATCATCCCTTTGCACCGGTTCCTTGGCATTGTTCTGGTCCTGGCCCTGTGGACTCTCGCCTATGTGGCGAGCCAGTCCGGCGTCGCGATGGGGGTTGTGGCGTTCGCGGTTGCTTGGGGTCTGGTGGCCCCAATTCTCGGGCTTTCGCAAGAGCACATCCTGAGCGGAAACGGGCACTGGGTGATTCAGATTCTTCACCTCGTGATCGGCCTGGGAGTCATTGTTCTGGGCGAACGTCTCGCCAAGCTCATCAAGGCAAGCGCTCGCCCAGCATGATGCTATCTCAGCAGATCCTTGGCCAGGGTAACCAACGGCTCGGCCGGGACCACCGGACACACCGGCCGGGGGGCGCGATGGGCCGGCGGGTAGGCCGGATCGACCTCTCCCGCGATTGCATTGGCTAACGCCACGAAGGCGGGCAGGGACTGGGAACTGTCGTCCCCGCATGTATGATGCAAAACGATCGCGTCGGCAATCTCCGAGGGAAGCGCCCAGTGCGCCGCCGCGTCTCCGCCCGCGCTTGCATGGTCGATCCCGAAGCACGTCCGTTCCAGGTTCTCGATCCGCGCGTCAGGCGCCCGCAGCGCCTGACTAAACTGCTGAAATCTAGGGCTGTCCAGATCCTCCTGGACGGCCAGTCCATTCAGAATCACCTTGCCGATGTCATGCAGGAGGCCCGCGCTATAGGCGACCCCCGTGGCCGAAAAACGCGCTTGCCGAGCGATGTTCATGGTGAGATTGGCTACTAACTCGCTATGGCGCAAAAAGGCGCCCGCCGCCAACCCATAGAGCCGAAGTTCCTTCTTCCCCGCCTGGGCCACGCCGCAAGAGAGCACGACCAGGCGAGCCTGCTCGGTGCCGATGAGCGCAAGCGCTTCGCTTATGCTCCCGACCCGCCCACGCATGCCCAGGGCAGGGGAGTTCGCCATGCGCAAGATCGCGGCGGCGATCCCTACATCCTGACTCGCGACCTCGGCGATTCGGCGCAAGCTGGCATCCGGGTCCTGCAGCATGGCCAGCATGCGAACCGCTGTTTCCGGCAACGGCGCCAGGGACTGCAACATCTTTTTCGTGATCTGAAACGGCACGACCGGCGTAGGGGCTTCAGAGACGGTGGGTGGCGTCATGTTGGCTCTCCGGGTCTTTTCAGGTGCTTCATAGTCCCTTCTTCGGCACAATCTTGGAATAATGGAGGCGTGGGGACTGGTGATTTAGCCGACTGTGCCGATCTACTCCTTAAAGAGCCGAAGTAACCAGAGAGGCCCGAGGAGATAGCAATGATGGAAGGATCCGTACGGGAGGCGATTCCCGTGATCAATGCCTCCTTGGCAGCCGTCTTTCTGGAGGCCCTTGCCAATGCCGGCGCTCAACTTGCCGAGTTAGTGGAGCGGGATATCGTCTTTCGTGGCTCACACGTGGCATACATCCGCCTGGAAGAACTGCCTCTGTGCCATGACGATGGCCCGGAGACTCCGGTCACGGCCATCTATCTCGGATTTTCCGGTGGGATTGATGGCCATGTTGTCCTCAGCATGACTCCAGAGGCGGCGGGACACCTCTCGCGTGTCCTCCTCATGTACGACACCGATCTCAACACGCCCGAACTGCTGTTCCTGGCGGATTCGATGGTGGGAGAACTCGGGAACATCATCGCGTCGGCCTTTCTGAACGCGGTCGCGAACGCGGCGGGACTGACCGTTTTCCCCACCCCCCCGTGCGTCGTCCACGACATGTGGGGCGCCGTGTTGGAGTCGGTGGTGGTGGAAGTCGCGCAGGAGCAGGCATATGGGATCCTGGTGGAATCGAGCCTGATCGTGGACGGCGCTCCCCTGGAGGGCACGCTGATCGTTCTTCCATCCCTGGCCTCATGCAAGCGGCTGGAGGAGATTCTCTTGCGCCGCGCGGCATCGCCGGAGTCGGCCGCCGGCTAATCGGCCCTATTTGCTGAGTCTGGTCTTTTCGACCGTATCGATTTGCACCACCGTACCGTCCTGCACCACGACTTGCACCGAGCCATGGCGGATGCGGCGGAGTGCTTCCAGGACGGCGCGCACGACCCGTTCCTCGTCTGGGTTGAGCGCGAGCGAGCGTGAGCCGCGCGCAGTGTGATCCGCCATGGTTCCGGCCCCTCTGAATCCCAATATTGTCGATAGGAGTAATGGATGCTGAAAGTATCCTAGTCGATGCGATAGAGTCGTGTCAACCGATCAGGAAAGCTGCCCTGGATCAACCTCAACCGAGGCATCGGCCTGGACCTGGGGTAGGCCGCCAAATGCCGCCGCCGCCGCGTCGCCGGGGTCGGGCCGGCCGGCCAGGATCGCGGCCGCCGCCTCGGCGGTCTCCTGGCGAGGGATGCGGTAGACGACCCCTTCCAGTTCTATTTCGTAGAAGGTCGTGAGGTCCCCTTCCCGTTCGGAGTTCGTGGTCACTGGTTTAGCCCTCCTAGGTAGTGCTTTTTCGATCGGCTCAGTTTGATGTGAGGCAATGCCGACCGCGGTCGGCCCAAGCGAATGAAACGACCCACACTCCCGGCCTCAGCCGGTCTCGATCCTCCCATCCGGCCTCAGCCGGAGGCTCTATTTCCGGCTAGTCGGAGGGATCACACTACGCGGAAGCGCCACGCCCACTGGCGATACGCCAATACCTCGACTCGACCTCGCCCGCGGTCATGGTGGTCAATGCTTCCCAGAAGGTGACATAGTTGGTTGCCGTAATCTCAAAGCCGCCAGTCATGAGGTTCGTGGTCTTCGGCATGTTCGCGTTACCGGTCTGGGTGGTTAGCGCCGGAGAGCTGATGTTGTTCGCTTCCAGCATCTTGAGCGTGGCAGCCTGCTTTTCCGCTTCCTTCTTGACGTTCGCGTTAGGGTTGCGGGTGAAGTGATCGCCGGGGGTATCGGGCGGCAGATGGCCGTCGCTGATCAGCCGCTTCACCGTGTCGTCCGACGCCGCCTGGTAATATTCGTCCATCAAGCCCAGGAAATGACCGAACTCATGGGCGGCGGTAAAGCGCGACCAGCGCGTTACATACGTATCGATGATCGCGGGATTTTCCGGGGCGGCCTGCACGATAGCCCCATCGAAGTTCTCCGCGCTCTCGCCCACTGAAATCGCGTGCCGCACTCCGCTGGTGGTCAGTTGGCCGCTGAGGTAATTCGCTCTTTGCAGCTTCAGCGCGTTGTCCCCACCGCCCGCCACGGCGCCGACGATCTTGAGCGGATGCAGATGCGCCAGCGAACTGGGAATCTCCTGCCGCTTGAGTTCTTCAATCAAAATGGCCACCCGTGACGCCTCGACTGGCAGGGCCGCACCCGGCTGGAACGCTATCCGGCCCATCAGATTGGCGGCGTTGATCAGCCGATTCCGATCCTGCCGATAGGCAGGCTCGATGTTCCCCGTCTTCTCCGCCTGGTGCAGGTATTGGTGGAGGAACGGATCCTGAATCTTGTCGGCAATGTCCCATTCCTGGAGCAGGAGCTTGTTTCCGCCCAAGCCACTCACCCCACCGGACTTCAACTTGGTGGTTCCGCGCTCGTCCACCAGGCGCGCCTTGTCTACTTCAATCGTGTAATGCGCCTGATCCTTCGCCACCTCGGCTATTTCAATCAATGAGGTAGCCGAGACATCATCCCAGCCGGGCCGAATGCACTTGATCACGGCCGGACTGGCATTCCAGATGCCCAAGGTTTTGCTCACGTAGTCGCGCTTCCAGGCCGCCTTCGCGGGATCCGTCCAGCGATCCTGACCATAGGAGTCGGCCCCCACTCCCCTGGGCGCTCCCACGCCGGGGCGATCGGCATCGGGCGGTCGGTCCTTGAAGTCGAAGCATACCTTGAGGCTGATCTTCAGTTGACCGGTGGCCGGGTTGAACTGGGCATCGAACCCGTTCCCAATCCCGGTCGCCGACTTGAAGCCGCCTGGAGGCGTCCGATAGATACCATGGGTCTTAAACGCCGTTTTGAGCCGCTGGTTATCCTCGCCCGCCGGGTCGGGCACGGCCGCCGCCATCTCGTCGGCGAGCGACTCACCGAGGATCTTTTGCAGTTCGCTTTCGCCAAACAGATAACGGTAGGTGGGCTTAATCCGGTACTGCAGGGTGGGGTAATCGCGCATCAACGTCTGAAAGGCGGCCTTGCCCTTGCCTTGCGCCTGGAAATACTTGGTAAAGGCGCTGTGTACGATGGCCCCGAGCTCGGCGGGAACCGCGAACCCGAGCGGAGGCACCATGGTGTGATAGTCGTTCTCGACATCGGTCGCCTTGGTCCCCTGTGACTTGATGTAGGCCATGAGGTCGGTCTCCAGCCCGGCGAGATCGTCCCGCCGGGCCGTGACGATGCGCACGAAGTTCGAGCCTATCTCTTGACGCGCGACCAGAGTGGAGAAGAGCGCGATTGCCTCGCGATACTTGGCGGCGGACTCATCGCCGTTGCGGCGGAGCGCGCTCTCGTGGGCCTGCCCGACCAGCCTCTTGGCCTGCTCAAACTTCTCGGGCACGAAATTGGCCGGCCTTGGCGCGATGGTGCTGACCACTTCCGCCGCCTTCTCACGTATCAGCGCCTCGCGCTTCAATTCCACTACCTTGCGAAGCTGTGAGATGGGCTCGAACAGGATATCCTGGCCAAACTCGTCCATGTGGCCGGCCAGATACAGCATGTTCTCCACGAAGGTGTCCGGGAGCTTGAACTGTTCCTTGATCATCTGGAAAAAGATGGTCACCGCCTCGACGTTGCTCTTGGGGACATCGGCGTCACCGATCCGCAGAATCACCGTCTCGGCCGGTTTCTTTAGGGCAGCCTCAAAGTTGAAGCTCGTGCCCTTGAAGGTCTTCGCCACCTCCATGTCGGCTTTCCCATTCCCGCCAAGCCAGACTGAACCCTCGACCAGGTCGATATAGGCTCGTCCACCGGAGGTCGCGGCGTCGTCCGTGAGGTACATGCGCCACTTGCAACGAATGTGTTTCTTGGCCAGCTCCTCCGGGTTCTCGATCGGCGACTGGCGAGACACGTCGCCCTTCAGGGAATGTGCTTCCCCCTTGGCGTTCGGGTCCATGGCCATGGTTTCGGCCAGGCTGACGAATCGCTTAAAGTTGTCCGGGTCCGGGCCATTCGCCGTTTCCAGGTGGAGGTATTGCGGGGCGCCGTTCGCGTGGACGTAGGGGACGATCACGCTGGCATGCGAATAGACCGCGAAGTCCTGAGCCTCCCGCGAAACTGGGCTGGTGGCACCAATCGACTCGTTCCGCGCCGCCGGAAGGCGATTGAGATAGTTGCCGCCGGTCGAGCCCACGATGTGCGAGTCGATCCCCAGCTGGTCGCGCAGACGGCGCTGTACTTCCTTGGCCATGCCCACGCAATCGGCCTTGCCGGGGTTCACGCCTTTGGGGAGGACGGCGGTATATTCGTTGTAGATGTCCGCCAGCTTCTTGCCCGGCGTCCCCTCGCGGTCGGCCCGGACCTTGGCGATGAACTGGAGCGGGATGCTCAAGCTGTCATATTTCATCGCGCCCATCACTTCAGTCCAGATCGCCTTGGCCCGAGCGATGTCGCGGTCATTGATTTGCTGATTTCCCTGGGGAATCTCAAGCCCGCCCAGCATGATGTCGTGCCCAGCCACCTTCTTGTACGCCTCGGCGATGGCCCGTTTGACCGAAGGATGAGGGAAATCAGCCGACAGGGAGTGGAACTTGTCCAGATTGAGCAGGCCAATTCGCATCTTGGACTCGAAGTAGGAGACAAGAACGGCATGCAGGGGCTTGGTGGGAAAGATGCGATCGTAATGGCCCACAAGCGCGTCGTAGGCGCCGATGTGTGCCTTCAGGTAGCGGACAGTATCATCGGCCGAGGCAAAAGCCGCCTGCATGGCCGGATCCATGGCCGGCGCCGCCGGGTTGGCGATCTGCAACTCGTATTCCACCTGCCTGGTCAGTTCAGCCAGGGCGCGGCGCTTATCGTTATCCCGCTTCTTTTGGCGGTCCTTGTTGGCGGCGAGCCAAGCGGCGACGTTCGTTTTCAAGCCAGCCAGCAAAGGCAGTTTTTGGTCAACCCGAACCAGTTTTGGGTACTTTCCCAGCGCGGCCAAGATCAGGTCGTATTTGCTTTTGCTCGTTCCCCAGCTGGTCCCGCCCGCGGCCGTTTTCAGCGCGGCCTCCGTCATCAGCAGGCGCTGAATCCTTACTGGAGGGGAGGCTGGGTGGGCGTCACCCAAACTTGACCCTGGCGTGGGCGATGCGTGTGCCGCGGGGGTCGCCGGAGGGTGAAGCAATAGGGAGACCGCCCGATTTCCGATGGTCCGCTGGAGGGCCAGAATCGCGGTTGGGCTGAGGGTCCGGGGGGCCATGCGCGCCTGCCGACCGAGGTCCGCGAACGGAATCGCCTGAGGCGCTCCCGGTTCCGCGGTTACCGGGTCCACGCCTGCGGCGGTTGGCCGCCGACCGGCCTGAGTCTCGGAGCCGGTTCCCGATGGACCGCCGCGAACAGCCTTCACCATGGCGTCACGTCCCCTCGCCAAAAAACCGCGGGTCCGCGCGACTGAAGGGTCCTACCCAGCAGAACTCGCGTCGCGCCGGATACCTATCGAGAAATGCTCACCCGAACGATCTGATTCGATTCATGACCGACGAAGAGGAGGGCTCAGCGATGATTGTAACACACCCATCCTGTACATTTAGGAGGTCACCTCAATGGCCGGCTTACCGGTCCGGAAAGGGAGTTGGTGGGTCGCCGTATCCTGGGGCTCGACGCCTTGCGCTTTCTCTGCGCCCTGTGCGTGGTCCAGGGTCATTTGCGCCTGTCGGGGTACTTGATCCTGGATCACCTCCACGGGCCAACTTCTCTGGTCTATTGGGTCCGAGTCGTGGTCAACCAGGGGATTCCCATCCCCAACGGGCCGAACGCGGTCATCGTCTTCTTCGTCATCTCGGGATTCTGCATTCACTATCCCTACAGAAACGAAAAGAAGCTCAATGTCCGCCAGTTCATGGTCCGCCGTTATGTGCGGGTAGGGGTCCCGGCGGTAGTGGCGGGATTCTTCCTCTATCGGACCGGCTTTCACAGCCTGCAAGATTCCGTGCTGTGGAGCGTCCTATGCGAAATGATCTATTACTCGATCTACCCGCTCCTGATGAGCCTGAAGCACCGTTTTGGCTGGAGGTGGCTGATCGCAGGCTCATTCCTTCTGGCCTACGCGGTAGTCGCATCCCAGATGGGCGGCCCCTACAATGGCGACTTCCCCTCCCTGGGCGCGGGTTTGACCTGGATTCTCGGCCTTCCCTGCTGGCTCCTTGGCTGCCTACTGGCCGAAAAGCAGGCAAAGTTCCGAGTCCACGGGCCAAAAGCACAGTGGCTCTTCCGCTGCGGTATTGTCCTGGCTTCCTTTATCGGAACCACCCTTCGGTTCCATCAGGGAATCGGCTACTATTGGTCGGAGCCCGCGCTGGGCATTCTGATCTACTTTTGGCTGGGAACCGAGATTGCCTATTACACGGTTCGCAAGCCCTGGAAATGGCTGGAGTGGTGCGGAAGCTGGAGCTACTCGATCTATCTTTTCCATGCCCCGATCGCCATCTACGTGGGGAACATGTTGAAATCGACCCTGAGCAAGTCGCCATTGCTGCTCGTGGAACTGGCGTCACTCCTCGTAGGGTGCTACCTGGTGTATCGCTTGGTAGAGCGCCCAGCCCATCTCATGGCTCGCCGCTATCGGGGCGGCGGCGGCGGCCGCGCCGCGACGGCCTCGGCGGCCTGACCGCCGGTTAGGCGATCCGCCGGCGAATCCACCACGCCGCGAGAACCAGCAATCCCGCCGCCATGCCCACGAATAGGGTGCTCTCTATCCCTTGAAAGACCCAGTATCGATCCGCCGGTTGATAGCTGATCACCTCGCTGATCCCATGCTGGTTGTAGCAGGCGATATACGCATTCTTGGCGGCGGCGGGCGAGAGGGTTTGCGAGGCCGACTGACCAGAAGCTTGTGCGTTCCCACCAGGTGGTCAATATCACCGGAGATTTGCACCCGCGCGGCGGAGAGGATAATCAGGTAATCACACACCCGCTCCAGGTCGGCGATAATGTGGGAAGAGAGCAACACCGCGAGCCCACTTTCGGCCGCTGCTTCCATCAGAGTTTGGAGGAATTCGCGTCGGGCCAGCGGATCGAGAGCCGCCACTGGTTCATCAAGGAGGAGCAGGTCCGGCTTCTTGGCCAGGGCCATGACGAGCGCCACTTGCGAGCGTTGGCCGCCAGACAACGTACCGACTACCCGATCAAGAGGAATGCCGAGGCGCGCCAGCCGGTCCCTGGCAAGTTGATCGTCCCAACGGGGATTGAGCTTCCGCCCCATCGTGAGCATGTCCGCCACCTGGAAGCGCCGGTAGAGCGGTTGATCCTGGGCGACGAACCCGATCCGGGGGAGGACGCGCTTGGGCTGGGCTTGAGGTGAGGCGCCGAAGACGGTGATCGCGCCGGCGCTGGGCCGGGTGAGCCCAGCCGCGAGTTGCAGGAGGGTGGTCTTTCCGGCCCCGTTCGGCCCGACCAGGGCCGCGATCCGGCCCGGCGGCAGTTCCAGCGAGCACTCACGCAACGCCCAATGCCGTCCGAAGCGTTTCCCGAGGGCGTGGGTGCTGAGGGCGGCGTTCATGCCACGCCCTCCTTCAAGAGGTCACGAAAGGTGCTGGTGAACAGGGCTTCGATGCTCTCGGAGTCCAGGCCCGCGCCCTGGGCGCCGCGAATCCAGCGGGCGAGATCACGGCGAAGCGCCGCGTGGCTGGACAGCGATGGGCCCGCCAGGGTGCGCAGCACAAACGTGCCGACTCCGGGGCGGCTTTCAGTGAGGCCCTCGTATTCGAGTTCACGGTATGCCTTGAGGACAGTGTTGGGATTGATCGCGAGCGAAGCCACGACCTCCTTCACCGTGGGAAGCTGGTCGCCCACCTCAAGCATCCCGAGGCGCAGCGCATGCTTGACCTGTTGCACGATCTGGAGGTACGGGGGAAGGCCGGAAGCGGTATCCAGTCGAAAAGCGATCATTTCATTTCCATCTATTACTAAATAACTAAGTAACTAGCACTATAGTAATATGGATATGATCTCGCGTCAAGTGGGACGGGAATTTTCTATGAACTGGGAACCGCCCGCCGCGGCCCATAGGAGTAGGAGTGGGCAGGTGAGGTTGTACCATCTTGAAGCCCCGGCCTTCAGGCCGGGGAGTCTCATTTGCTCGCCTAGCGCGGGCTTTAGCCCGCTCGGTTCCTCTGGTGACGACCGCCGCGTCGATCATGGAAGGAAGCGGCCTAAAGGCCACGGCTAGCCGAGCAAATGAGGCTCCCCGCCATAAATGGCGGGGCTTCATCGTGGCACAACCTCACCTGCCCACTCCTATGGGCTGCAGCCGGATGGGAGAGCCGGGACCGGCTGAGGCCGAATGTGGTCCATTTCATCCTTCGGAGTGGCACTGGAGGACCGCGGGAGTATCGTTAGCCCAAACGTACGCGCGGGTCCAACACGGCCACCGCGATGTCCACCAGCAGGTTGAGGGTTACCACGACCAGCCCAGCCAGAAGCACGGTCCCCATGACCAGGGGAATGTCGAGTGACTTCAGGGCGATGAATGCCTGCAAGCCCATCCCCGGCCAGTTGACTACACCCTCCACCACCACCACCCCGCCCAGCAGCGTGGCGAGGTCGGCCCCAATGATCGGCAGCAGGGGCAGCGCGGCGATCGGGAGAATGTGGTGGATCAGCACCCGCCGACGCGAGGCGCCCTTGGCCCGCGCGGCGCGCACGAACTCCAGCCGCCGCGTTTCCAGCAAGGAGGTTCGGAGCAGCCGTGAATACCAGGCACCGCCGGGGATGCCGATAGCCAAGGCGGGCAGGATGACGTACTTTGGCCAGGGCTCCCCATAGCCCCCCAAAGGGAGCAGATGGACCGTTGATCCCAGGCCCAGCAGGAGCAAGAGAGCGAGCAGAAAGGTCGGGGTGGAAATCGAGATCGCGGTCACCGCGAGCAGGGTGCGATCCAGCCAGCCCCCTGATCGCGCGGCGGCCAGGATACCCAGCGGTACGGCGATCAGCATCTCACAGAGAATCCCCGCCAGGGCAAGCTCGGCGGTTTGCGGGAAGCGCGAGAGAATGGCGGGGAGCACATCCTCGTCCTGAAGATATGAATGGCCCAGGTCGCCGCGCACCACATGGCTCATGTAGGTGAGATACCGAACGGGGGCCGGTTGGTCGAGCCCCCAGGAGTGGCGAATCTCCGCCACCACCGCCGGCGTCGCCTGCTGCCCGGCCAGCACGCGGGCCGGGTCGCCCGGCACCAGGCTTAGCAGGGCAAAGCTCACCAGGGAAATCCCCACCAGCACCAGCACCGCCAGCAGTACCCGCTTCGCTATGAAGGTAAGCACGTGACCATCACCCCCTTTCTCATACTGAAGCCATGGCCCGCCTCAACCCCTCCCCTACCAGGGTGAAGCCCAGCACGGTGAGGATAATCGCCAGAGCCGGGTAGAGGAGAAGCGGCGGGTCGCTCTGATAGTAATCGAGAGCGATATTGACCATGACGCCCCACGAGAGGTCGGTCGCGGGGATCCCCAGGCCGAGAAAACTGAGGGTGGATTCCAGGCTCACCGCGGTGGCGACCCCCAGCGTGGTGTAGACGAGCATGAGCGGAACCACCTGAGGGGCGACATGACGGGCCAGGATCCGAAGATTGCTCGCGCCCAGGGCGCGCGCCGCCTCCACGAAATCACGTTCCCGAACGGTCAGAACCTGGGCATAGACGGTGCGGGCCAGCGGCGGCCAGGCCACCGCCGCGACCACTAC
>Ga0307374_10012378_pt1 | contig 11972 bp, 8 predicted proteins | sample OX3MG_FD_202532 | JGI IMG/M metagenome (GOLD analysis project Ga0307374, IMG submission 202532) | Soil microbial communities from Risofladan, Vaasa, Finland - OX-3 | ecosystem: Environmental > Terrestrial > Soil > Coastal area > Acid sulfate soil | place: Finland: Risofladan, Vaasa | collected...
TGCACTGAGCCGGTGAACCTCTTTGATCAATCGTCGACCTTCACGTCCGGTCATGTGCGGAATGCCCGGCTAGCGCCAAGCCCCTCGGATGAGCGCCTCAACCGTCGTTCGGTACTCGGGCACCTTCCCGAGTACCGGACTCGCGGCGCGGCCTGAAAGGGACGTCTAGGGCGGTCCGGGAGCCTGATAGCGGACGGATGCAATGGGCGCGCTCGCCGTCCTCCACACCTAGGGGCGTTGGCCGACTTCGTTCACGAACTGCAAGATCTGGGCCGCGTGTTCGCTCGTATGCGCAACCAGTCCTGTGAGGATCCTGGCATAGGGTGTGCCTGGTCGGCGGTACTTCTCGCACGGAGTGGCCGCCTGCTCGTCAGTGAGGCCATCGAAGGTGTCTCGCACCCGTTGCCGACAGTGCTCGATGTAGCCGAGGACCTCGGGCTGCTGCCAGGGACGGCGCAGGCTCGTAAAGTCGCGCCAGTGCGGGTGGCCGGTGAATGGCACAGGAGGTCCGGCCCAAGGTGCGAGGTCCCCGGTCAGGTCATGGTCAAGGACCTCGAGTGCATGCCAGGCAATGCTCCAGGGGGTTGCGAAGCGCTGTACCAGAGCGAGCCTCTCCGCCGGGTCGGTTACCAGCCCACCACCCGGTCCGGCCAGCGGGTGTGCCGGGTCCCGGGCCGGAACCTCCCACATGCTGGTTTCCCAGGCGCTTCCCTCGCACACTCCGACGGCTAGCGCCAGGGTGATCAGAGCGTCGTCGAGTGCGGCGGCGACGCTTTCGGCCCAGATCGTTGGCATGCGTTCCCCAGTCGCAGTGTTGGACCCACCGTAATCTCCTCCACCAACCTCAGGTCGGGAGGGGCCCTGGAGAGATCCGGCCACTCGTTTACGCGTACACCCGTCGTTCCCCAACGATGCAGGGCGGCGGGACTGTGAGGGCGCTCGCGCTGTCAATATGAGTGTGGATGGGGGTCAGACCGCCGGGGTGGGAGGAGGGTAGGAGGACGCCACCGCTCGAGCTAAGAGCCGTAATGGCTCGCCGACTTGGTCGGCGTCGTCTCTCACCAAGGGCAGTCCGGCCTCGGCCCGAGCGCTCAGCTGAGGAGAAAAGGAGAGTCGGGCCAATCGCTCGACGCTCTCGGCCCAAAGGCTGCGCTCCGTCGGGGTGTCTGGGTACAGGCTGATCTCTTCCCCACAGTGTGGGCAGTCGATTCCGGCCATGTTCTCGACTCCGCCCAGGACAGGCACGCCTAGCTCCCGGAGGGTGGTCAGGACCTTGCGAGCGTCGAGGTGGGCGACGTCCTGGGGAGTGACCACGATGATGGCCCCGTCGACCTTTAGGGCCCCCAGTCGCTGCAGGACGTCGGCCGTACCGGGAGGGGTATCGACGACCAACCAATCGATCTCACCCCAGTCGACGGCATCCAGGGCGCGGTTGACTAGCAGTCCGGCAATCGAGGCCTCAACGCTGAGCGACTGGGCTTCGGCCATTTGGAACTGCACCGACCACACCTTGAGGCCGTAGCGCTCGACGGGCCGTGGCGGCGTCCGGCGACTCCACAGAGTGAGTTGCTTGGCCTCCTTCAAACGGGTCAGGCCCAGGAAACGAGGAACATCGGGTCCGTACAGGTCGGCATCCAGCAGCCCCACGGCATGTCCCTGCTGGGACAGCGCCTGGGCCAGTCCGACGGCGATGGTGGTCTTGCCGACGCCCCCCTTGCCGCTGGTCACGGCGATGACTCGGCGCCCAGCCACGGGGCCCAGCCTGGCACAAGGGTCCGGGGGCAGGCGCGGGCAGAAAGCGTCTGAGCGTCGGCCAGGCTTTGGAGGCCGCGCTCGGGGCGCAGCCAGGGACCGCTATCTGGACTGCGGGCCCGGCCGGCACGCCCTCCCGGCTTGCCGAGCAATAGCGGATGGTACCCCTGCGCTCAGCCGACGCGCGAGCCGTCGATCGGAGCGTTCCGCAGCTGTGGACGTTAGTCCGGCGCCGCTCGGACAGGAGCCCGGACCGCCCGCCTATCAGTGCTGCTAGGAGCGGCGTCCCACCGAACCATGATTGGTTCGTTACGCAACCGCGGACTCTGCGTCGATAATGACAGCCCGACCGAGGCAAACTCTTCATTCGTCGCCGGCCGCCTACGGGATTCTGTAGGTGCGAGGCCGCGAGGGCTCCCACGAGTCAAGTCCCAGCTGCCACCTCAGTCCAAAACGCTGAGTAGGTACCGGCTGGAACCGGCTCATCACCGGCGAGGAGCTCATCGAGTGAGCAGGTCAGCGCCCACACGCCTTGGACGCCCGAGCCATGCCACGGTCTGCGCTCCACGAACCCGTGACGCTCCAGCAGCGGTATCACATCTGACATGACAAGGTGGAAGTCACCCCGGAAGCGCTGCTGGAGACCGCCCTCGTTGACAATCGTGGAACGCTGAAACATGCGCAAGGTCCGACGCACCTGCCAGTGGAGGTTCGACTCCTCCCCGCCGATCAGTGGTAGTTGTTCGGCTTCTTGGAACGAGAACCCCGCACCTAGCAGCGCAGCCTGAACGCGGGTGGGCGCAAACTCGCGAGTGATCTCCTCTCCACCTCGGACAACGCGCACCCCCGACAGCTCGCAGCCATCAAGGCGGACATCCTCGAGAACTGCGTCCAGGTCAACCGTCGTCTCCCCGAACACGCAGCGACTAAATCGCACTTTGGACATCTGCGTGCCAACAAAACTCGCGTTGAGAAAGGTGCCACCGGTGATGGTGATGTGCCTCAACCGCTTCCCTTCGAATACGAGACTGGAGAAGACTGGTCTACCATCGAACTCCAATTCATCAGCGAAGTCGCGTCCGTCGACTACGAAAGGAAATAGGGTCCCTATATTCGTCTGAAGGAATGTGGGCCTCCACTCGTCGCGTCCAAGCCGCGCCAAGCACCGAACAAGGCTCACGGCTTGCTCCTCACTAAGGTCAAGCATGGCGCACACGTACCGTGCGGTCCCGTCTGAGACTTGAGCAGTACTCAAGAACTGGCCAAGGCCCGCCGGTGTGTTCCCTTCTGATGCTTCTGCGAGCTGAGAGCGTAGGCTGTATGCGACGAAGTAATCCTTGAACTCCGAGTGATCAAATGCCCGAGATGCCGCCGAGCCGTCCGGTGGCACTGTCAGCAGAACGTGCATCCGGACCATCTGCATGACGCTGACCCGCTTATTCGGATCGATGCCCCATTTATCGAACAGCAGTGCGGCGATGGTTTCGACGATATCTAGACTGAGACGGTCCTTCTGAGCCTGGTACATCTCGTCCGCTACAGAAGCGAGGAACTCCATGTGTTGATCGACCGTGAGATAGGCCTCGCCGGACTCTCGGTGGATCCACTTCTCAGCGACCTCGCGCTGAACGAAGGCCTGGACGAGCGCCGCGACGCCCTTGAGCGGATCATCCATGCCCCTGACAAATTCAGCCGGCGTGACGTCATAGAGAGCCAGGGCCCTCGCCAACTGATTGACAAGAAACGGCCGCGTCAGCATCGGGTGCGTCACGTCGCCGCCGAGTTCAGCGGTCAAGCTCTCGAGAGTGCCGCGTGGGTCGCTCAACCTCTCGCCACGAAACTCAAATGCCTCGAAGAATCGCCTCACCTCCCTCACCGTCCACGGCTGAAGGGCGATCTGATCAAACTCGCATGCGGCCGCGACGGACCGGCGCAGAAGACCTGCACGGCTTAGGTAGTCCTCAGTATCGAAGAAGGTTCGCCGAGATGCCGCCACTACTACACCGTGTCCGTCAAGCTGACGCACCAGTACGGCTAGAGCGCCTAACGCGTCTGTGGTCCCTTGCTCCGCGGCCAGCTCGTCAAACCCGTCGATGGCTAGCACGACCGCACGGCGCTGAATAAGCTTGAGTATCGCCGGCATCCAAAGGCCGGTCACCCGTAGGTCGCCCAGGTCCCCCATCAGCGCCTCGGACAGACGGACGAGCTGACGGCCCTGAAGGTCCACGTGCCAGAACAGATATGCCGCAGTACCTGCCAAGAACGCTTCAGCCTGCTGCCGCTGATGTTGCCGCAGTAGGACGGTCTTTCCTTGTCCCGCGTCCGCAGTTATGAACACCACGCGCGTCGCAAAGGGTGAGCCCTCGGCGCACTCGGCAGTCAACAGATCATGAGCCGAACCGGGTGAGGTTTCTTCTCTGGCTGTGTCCAAGCGGGCCGGTCCGTCTATGAACGTGGTCGGACCGCTGCGCTTCGCTATGAGACGCTCAGCAAATACGTCCAGCCGAGCCAGGTGGTGGGTAAGGAAGCGCGAATACGGAAGACGTTGGCCGTCGATCTCTACGACGAGTCCACGCTCGGCGTCGTCTATTAGGCGACCTGAGATATCTATGCCATTGCGCACCAGTATCAGCGCTCCCGTGTCGTCGAGAGCTACCTCTTCATCGTCATCTGCAAATGCAGCGAGGTCTGCGCGTACCCGTTCAAGTTCAGTCGTCATGCGGGTTCGGGTCCTTGGTAGTCAATGCCACAGGCGCGCACCAGCGCGACCTGCTCCGACGTCCAATAGGGAAGGTTAGTTTGGAGCAGCAGGCGACAGCGGTCCAGGGATCTCGCGTGGATCAACGGCGGGAGTAGGTCGGAGTCAGCCGTAACGACAGCTACCGCGACAGTGTCAGCGTCGTGGACGTAGTCGAGTAGGTCGCAGGTCATCATGGTGTCGACCATCTTCTGCTCGCGAGTCAGGAACGCGCTCTCAGCCGTTACCGGGCATGCGTCAACCGGGCAGGACCTAGTCGGAGACTTGGTGAACTTCTGGAGAATCCGGGCGGGGCACCTCTCCATCGTTTCGAGACATCCGGGGGGAAGGGGCGTACCGTTCAGCCGTAGCCGGGATGGGCCCCAGCGGCGCCTGGAAGTGTCGCCCAGGTGGATGTGTGGCGCTATGGAGAGCTGGTGGGCTAGTTGAACCTCTCCGTGGATGATTCGGCTTTGGTTCATTATGGCCAGGGGAAAGGGGTCCGCGGCTGCGCACCCGGCGGCGACATCTGACCCAAGGGCGGTGAGCACGCCATTCTCCGTCCAGCCACCGTAGATCCGGACGAGGACGTAGAGGACATCCTCGGTTAGCTCGACCAGGGCCCGCACAACCTCGTTCAGGCAGTGCTGGAGAACAGCGCCGACTGAGGCGCTGGGGGTTGCTCGGTACCAATTGTCGAAGTCGATCAGAGCCACGGCCGTTCCCGGCCGCAGTCGTCGACGCCGATGGACGCCTAGTCCGCCGATGTCGGGGTGAAGGTCAACGGTGGTCACTAGGGCTCGAAGCTACCGTGATAGTCGGGTGCTGGCCACGGGCACCGCTAGGCAGGTGTTCTGGTTTGGGAGGTCCCGGAAGAAGGGCCCTGACCGGGACCGGTAGTTGCCAGAGTCGCCCAGCCTGATGCAGGAGTCGCGGTGGGGTGCCAGCAGCGTCGGGATGTCCCTTCCCGTGGTTCCCTCGATCGAGTTGGTCCAGAGAGAGGGTTTGGGGCTTACGCCGTTGTCTTTCGGTCCGGCCGTCCACCTGGCCATAGTCCGTGCGCCTGGACTCTCCTTCACCATCCGGCTCGGGCTCTCATCAACACCGGGTCTACCGTCCTTGCCTTGGCGCTTCTTGCGGTCCGAGCCTGACCATCGCCAAGACGCGCTATCAGCGCTCGATGAGGGCCGGAGAGCTCGGATCCCGCGCTTGCCATAACGCTCCGGTCCGGAGTTCGCGGGCGTACATGATTCGGCGTTCTGCTCGGGCCGGCCGAATACCGAACGCGCGCCCCGTTATGACGCCCCTCACATGGTGATCTGCGGTCCAGGGAGGACCTCGGGCGTCGCACGCACGTGGATGGACAGCGTGACTGACGGTGCCGGCGCCATGTCCTGTTGGGGACGAGCATCGGGCCCGTCGGCAGTGAGCGCAGGGGCAGCGACTCGGAGATCCTCCAGCCGGGACACCCGGATCGACAGCTGAGATCGGCCCTGGGCGATCACCTCAGCCAATTCCTTCCCCTCGGCCTGCAGGCGCAGGAAGTCGTCCTCCAAGCCGGCCAGGTTGAGACCCTGGTCGATCCGGGCCTGGGCGGCGAGGCCGGACCAGGCTTCGGCTCGGGTGGCACCGGTGGTCAGTTCTGGATGCTCGACGAGCAAACCATCCAGCTCGTCCCGGGCCTGGGCCCGGGCGCGGCCTCGCAGCCCTCCCGGAGCCAGCCCCGAACGCTCCAGGGCGGCTCGGAGCACGTCGATCCGCTCGGCCAGGCGGGCCTCGGCCCGAACGGTGGCCGCGGCGGCGGCGATGACGGGCTGTTGCCGGCGGTTGAGCGTCAGGGATGCCTCGGCACCGGCCAGGGCGGTGGCCAACGCGGCCGCCTTGGTCTCGTGTCGGGACAGGACCGCCTCCATGGTCTCGGCCAGGGCCTCGGCGTGGGACAGCTCCTCCTCCCAGCGCAGTCGGCTCCAGGAACCGGTGGGAGCGGCGACCAGAGCCTCGGCCCGTTGGGCCAGCTCGGCTCGGGCTGCCTCAGCGCCGACCCGGGTCATTCCCTGGCGGGAGGACCACGCCTCGTATGCCCGATGCGCTTCCTCCAGGTTGGCCACTTGGGCCCGCAGGTGTTCTTGGGCATGCCGGGCTCGCTCGGTGCCGGGTCCGTCGCCGGCCAGGATGGCCTGGCCCTCTCCCAGCTCCGCCTCCCGCAGCTGGGCCGACAGATCGGCCAGGGCTACCGCCACCCGCGGCGGAGCGGCTTGGGTCCTGGCCGCCTCGACCAGCAGGTTGAGCTCCTCGGTGGTCATCGACGCCAACGACGCCGGCTCGGTCTGGCCCAGCGCCAGTGCGGCCCGGTCCCACCAGGACCGGGCATCGACTCGGGCCACCGGCGGCCGGGGTCCCAGGGGGTCAGCCGGATCGTCCCAGCCGAAAGCTTCCCGATAACCGGCGACGAGCCCGGCACCGGCACTCCACGCGCCCGCATCGCCCTCAGGGCGCGACCCCAGCTCGGCCGCCCAGGTCGGAGCGTCGGATGCCACCGTCTCGGCCAAGGTTGTCATCCGGGCGTCCATGGCCCCCGCCACCTCCGCCAGTACGGCGTCGAGGTCGCCTCCGTAGGTCGGGGTGAGCTCGGCGAAGGACGGACCCAGGGCCACCCGGGCGGCCGACTCGGCCCGGCGCAGGCGCCAGTGCAGGACAGCGGCTATGTCCCCGGCGTCCTCCAGCCCCCGCAGCCGGGTCGCTTCGAGCAGGGCCACCCCGGCATCGGCTCCCGAGGCCTCGATGGCCCGCAGCCGGGCCGCCAGGGCTCCCCATGCCGGAGAATCGACGGTGGCCCGGGCCAAAGAGGGATCAGCTCCCTCTGCCAGCACGTCGGCCCAGCGAGCCCGGCCGGCCTCGGCCAGGAGGTCCCCCCAGATGGGAAAGAGCCGGTCGAGTCCCACCCGGCGGCGCTCCTCTTCGGCGGCCACGTCGAGGGCCGAGCGGACCAGTGGATCGTCCTCCCGGCCGAGCACGCCAGAGAGCACCTCGAGGGGGTCGGCCTCGGCGCCATCGGCATCGGCGCCTTCCGGGCGGACGGTGACGACGTAGGCGTAGTTGGCCGCTCTCCCCCGGGTCAGTCCCACGTACAGCCCGGCTCGGGAGGTGTTGGAGGTGACCAGGGCGTGGCAGACGTCCACCGTTTGGCCCTGCGAGGAATGGACCGTTCCGGAATACCCGAGTTGGGCCCAGTCGGCCAGGTAGGCGGCGTCGAGCTCGACGGTGTCTTGACCGGCGCTGTCATCGCCACCGACCCGGCGGGCGGTCAGTCCGCCGGCTCCGACGGCTGTCACTTCCCAGCGGTCCCGGTTGGCCACCCAGGAGCCCCCAGTGGTCGAGCGCGCCCGGTCGTTGCGGCGGGTGACGATGACGTCGCCCACTCCGGCCACGTTGCTGTCGGCCAACCCCACGGTGACGGCATCGTCCACTCGTCCCCGGTCCACCAGCGCCGCCCGGAATCGCTCGGACAGCACGGCGGCGGCCTCGTTGGTGTCGGCCAGCAAGAGGATCTGCAGGCCGCGGGCCCAGTCGGCCAGGGCGCCCTCCAGGGCGGCGGCTTCCATCTCCTCGGCCTCGCCGCCGGTGATCCGCCCCCGCAGCTCGTAGTCCTCCAGGACCCGAACCTCCCCGGCCCGCAAGGCCAGGCTGGCCGCCGCCTCCCAGGGCGCCGAGAAGCGCCTGACCTCACCCAGCTGGGCCGCGCCGGTCCGCTCCACCAGCATCCGGAAGACCCCGGAGGCCTCGGGCGAGTCGAGCTGGCGGTCGTCGCCCATCAGGACCAACTTGGCCCCCGCTGAGCTGACCAGGCCGACCAGGGCGTCGATGTCGGTGCGCGACGCCATGGCCGCCTCGTCGAGTATCCAGAGGTCGCCCGGGGATATCCCGTAGGCGGCGGACCAGACCTCGTCGCGGTCGGAGTCGTCCCGCTGGGCGTGCTCCCAGATGACCTTGGCCACATTGAGCGCCGGTATGCCGGCAGCGTCGCCCAGCACCCGGGCCGCCGTCTCGGAGGGGGCCAGGCCGAGGACTCTTCCGCCTCCGGTGCGCCAGGCCCGGGCCAGGGCGGCCATGGCGAAGGTCTTGCCCACCCCCGCGGGGCCGAGAACACACTGGGTCACCCGTCCCGAGCCCAGCACGTCGCGCACCACCAGGGACTGGTCGAGTCCTAGTCCGGCCCCAGCCAGCACCGCTCCGGCCCGCTGGGACGTGACCCGCGGGCCGTCGGTGCGCCCGGCGGCGGCCAGTATGCGCCGCTCGGCCGAAAGGGCGCCGGTGGTGGTGTAGCGCTCCACCCCGTGCTGGCGATAGACGGAGATTCCGTCGGCGGCCCGCCGCAGTCGCTCCGGCACGCAGAAGGCCTCGGGCAGGCTCAGGCCGACCACGCCGAGCTCCCGCGCCCGGCTCTCGATGGCGGTGGTCACCAGGTCGTCGACCCGGGCCAGCAGGGCGCTGGGATCGGTGCCAGCAGTGACCGTGAGCTGTCTGGTCACGGCTCGGGCCAGGTCGTAGCGGGTCCAGGTGGAATGACTCTCCTCCAGCTCCACCACGGCGTTGGCGACCACCTCCTCGTCTTCGGTGGGCACGGTCCGCTCCAGCTCGGAGTCGTGGAAGAGACGGTTGTCCACTGCCGCCAGCCACACCTCGGCCAGAGTCGTTCCCAGGCGCTGTTTGGTCTCGGCCGACCAGCGGGCCAGGGCCTCCTCGGTGGTCTCGGCGCCGTCCTTCTTCTGTCGTGTCTGCAGGGTGGCCCAGGCCGCCATCTGGGACCGCAACCAGTCCGACGGGGCGTGGCCGCGGGCGGTTTCATAGGCCTCGGCCATCTCGCCCACCCGGGCGGTGACCTGGCCCCGTCGGGTGGAGAACAGGCGACAGACCTCCTCCGGCACGCCCACGATCTCCCGAGCTCCGCCCTCTTTTCGGACCTCGTGGCGCACCCCCAGCGAGGCCTCCAAGGCCGTCTCCCGTACCCGGTCATAGAGCGCCCCGGCCGAGGCGGCCACCCGGTAGATGGCCCGGGCATCGAGGCTCCTCCACTGGCCATCCGAGCAACGGACCCGGTTGAGAACGGCGTTGTGGGTATGGATCTGCACATCGCCTGAGCGCGACATGCGGTGGTCGAAGGAGGCCACCACCCAACCGGTGGTGTCCACCGAGCGGATGCCGGAATGCCCGGCCCGGGACCAGGCGGCTTCGCGCTCCAGATAGGCCAGGGCCGCTTCCACCCCGGCGTGATGGGCATCCCAGATGGCCGCCCGCCCCGCTTCATCAGCCGCCGCCCACAGCACGCTTACCGATTTCGGGGGACTGAAAGTCAGATCAAAGCCGGCCACCGACCGGCGCTCGCCCCGCCGGCGCAGGAGGGCTTCCCGCTCGACCCAGTCACTCTGCGCCTGGGCCCGATAGACGACCTCCTCGGCCTCGAGTTCCACCGGGCCCAGGCCCTCGGCCACCAGGCCCGCCTCCCGGCTGACCCAGTCGCGTCGCACCCTCGCCTGGTGGGCGGCGAGTGCCGCCTCGATGCGTTCGGCCAGGGGGCGGAAGACCGACGGCGGTCGGCCCAGCTCCACCGGCTCGCTGGGATGAAGCAGCAGGCCGAAGACCCGCTCCATCTGCTCGGGGGTCACCTCGCCGGCCAGTCCCAACTCGGGCGAAGCGGCACTCCCCGCCCAGCGACCGGGGGCCTCGCCCCGGGCTACGTCAGCCAGGTAGTAGTCCTCACCGCCACCGGCCACGGCGTCGATGAGGTAGCGCCACCCACCTCCGGCGAAGATCTTTCCGACAGAGAGCATTCATGGCTCTATCCGGACCTCCAGGGGGCCGATTGTCAAAAAACTTTCTGGAGAATTTGCTTCCGGTGTTGCTCCGGCCCAGGCCCGGGCGGCCACCTTCATCATCAGGAGATGCAGAGGTGTGTGGGATCTGGCCTTTGACTTTCGGGCCTCGGACCGCGCCCGGGAGCCGGCCCGGGAGGGGCTCTACGCCGAGCGCGGCCGCCGGCCGGGGGGTAGCCAAACGGGCATCGCCCGTGCAACTATCCGCTCCCTCGGGCCGGATACGGGCCCGGATGGGGAGAGGAGCTGGGATGACAAAGCGCGACGGAGCCCTGGTGGAGGCTCAGCGGAGACTGCGGTCGATGGCGGTGCGCCAGGACCTGATCCTGCGGGGATGGTTCAAGGCCGCCGCCGAGCTGGAGTCCCTGGGCGCCGAGGAGCAGACCCTACGGGCCCGCCATGAGGCTGAGCTCGAGGCGCTGGGCGCCCGGCGCGCCGCCCGGGAGGCCCGCTTGGCGGAGATGACGGCGGCGGTGGCGCTGACCCTGGGCGATGACGCCCGGACGGCCGAGGTGCTCGGCACCTCGGAGCGCAAAGTCATCCAGGCCCGCCGGTCCGTATCCCTGCCGTCGGTAGAGGACGTCATCGACCGGGAGTTGAAGGCGCGTCAGGGCATGGCCAGGACGCCGGACCCAAGTGCGGTGGCGGGCTGAGCCAAGCGCGCCAGGGGCCGCCACCGGGTGGTGGCGGCCCCTGGCTGTGGTGGTCCTAGAAAGCCGGCTCGTCCTCGTTGACGGCGGCCGCCTCGGGCGCCTGACGCTCGTTCTTGGTGACCCTGGCCGTGGCCCAGGCCAGGCAGGTGGCGATGTCGGAGGCGTTGATCTCCACCTTGGAGCGGCGCTGGCCCTCCGGGGTCTCCCAGGAACGCTGCTCCAGCCGTCCGCTGACGGTGACCCGGGTGCCCCGGGCCAGGGACTGCGTGGCGTTCTCGGCCAGCTCGGCCCAGGTCACCAGGTCGAAGAAGCTGGTGGACTCCTCCCAGGTGCTGTCGTCCCGGTTGAGCCAGCGCCGGTTGACGGCGATGCCGAAGCTGGTGGTGGCCTGTCCTGAGGGGGTGAAGCGCAGTTCGGGGTCCCTGGTCAGGTTCCCGGTGATGGTGACGGTGTTTCCGGTCATGTCTGTCTTCCCTTTCGTTTTGGTTCGGGTGGTTGACAGGGACCGAACGGTTGGGACCGCCAAGGACGCGGACAAGCACGTGTGCGACCCCCGGAGGGAAACCCGGAGCGAAGCGGAGGCTTGGACCGCAGTGGGGTTGTCGGCGTCCGAGGGCCCGACAGGATCGTGGACCGTCAGCCGCCTGGGCCGCCACGACAAGGGGCCGGCATAGTCGGCGCGCATCCTGGTCACCGGCGGAAGTCAGGTGCTCCACTACCGCGACCAGTTGGCTGGACTCCAAGTCGGTACCGGCGTCTGGAGAAGGGCCAGTCAAGGCCCGGCGCAGCCGGTCCCGCAGGGACGCCGACAGGCGGCCTTGACGGGCCCGCCCGCTCCGGTCGGCCCCCGCCACCATGGAGACAGCCCCGGCCCGAGGCCGGGGCGTGGTAGCCCACAAGCCTGGTGGAGTGGGCAGGAGTGGGGAGCCTTGATGAGGCTTGGGGACTCCAGCCCGAAAA
>Ga0307374_10012380_pt1 | contig 11970 bp, 8 predicted proteins | sample OX3MG_FD_202532 | JGI IMG/M metagenome (GOLD analysis project Ga0307374, IMG submission 202532) | Soil microbial communities from Risofladan, Vaasa, Finland - OX-3 | ecosystem: Environmental > Terrestrial > Soil > Coastal area > Acid sulfate soil | place: Finland: Risofladan, Vaasa | collected...
CTCCTATACGGAAGCCATGGAACTGTCTTATTTCGGGGCCCGGGTCATTTATCCGCCCACCATGATTCCGGTTTTTTTGAAAAAGATTCCCATCCTGGTCAAAAATACCTTTAATCCGGATTTTCCAGGAACCATCATCCGGGAAAAGGTCAGGCGCAATGGTACCCTGATCCGGGGGATCTCCTCCATCAATGATATCACGCTGGTGAATGTGGAAGGGAGCGGCATGGTGGGAAGGACGGGCTTTAGTGGCCGGTTATTCACCCTGCTGGCCAGGGAAGGCATCAATATCATCCTCATTACACAGGCTTCATCCGAACATAGCATCACCTTTGCGGTCAGCCCTTCGGATGCCGGAAGGGCGAAGATCCTGATCGAGCAGGAATTCGAGCTGGAACTCCTGACCCGTAAAATTGAGCGGCCGGTCCTGGAACAGGAACTATCCATCCTGGCTGTGGTAGGGGAGAATATGAAACAGACCCATGGCCTTTCCGGCAAGCTGTTCAGTGCCCTGGGACGCAACGGCGTGAATGTCGCCGCTATGGCCCAGGGGTCTTCGGAATACAATATATCGGTGGCTATCCGTAAAAAGGACCTGTCCAAGGCCCTCAATGCAGTGCATGACGCTTTTTTTATCCATTCCAAAAAAACCCTGCATATATTTTATCTGGGTGTAGGTAATATCGGCAAAACCCTGCTCAGCCAGATCAGGGCCCATGAAACTGGGCTGATGGAAAAAAATTCCCTGAAGCTTCGGGTGATCGGGATCACCAATACGCGTCACATGATCTTTGAGCAGGAGGGGATAGATCTGTCCGGATGGGAGGCTGCCCTGAACCAGCGAGGGGAAAAAGCGGATCTGGAAAATTTTGTCAAAAAGATGATTGCCATGAACCTGCCCAACAGTGTATTCATTGATAATTCCGCCAGTCCCCTGGTGGTACAGCATTATGAAGAGCTTTTCCGCTCCAATATATCCGTGGTTACCTGTAACAAGATCGGTAATTCCGGGAGTTATGACCAGTACAGGCGGTTCCGGGAGGCGGTTAAAAGGTACGGGGTGGATTTCTTTTATGAAACCAATGTCGGGGCGGGCTTGCCGATCATCAGCACCTTGCGTGACCTCCTGGTCAGCGGGGACCGGATCATCCGGATCGAAGCGATCCTGTCCGGAACAATATCTTTCATATTCAACAATTTTACGGGGAATGCTTCCTTTTATGAAATTGTCCGGGAAGCCCAGCAGCGGGGCTTCACGGAACCGGATCCCCGGGATGATCTGAGTGGTCTGGATTTTATGCGCAAGATGCTGATCCTGGCCCGGGACTCAGGCTATCCGGTGGAAGCCTCCGATGTCAGGATACAGGATATCCTGCCGGAAAATTGCCTGAAAGCGAAAACGCTGGAAGCGTTCTATGATGAACTCCGGTGTTCAGACGCGTATTTTGAATCCCTGAAAGCGAATGCTGCCGCAGCACAAAAAGTACTTCGGTATACGGGCTGTCTGGAAGACGGTCAGGTTTCCATCTCCCTGAAGATGCTGGATAGTTCCCACCCGTTCTATGCTCTCAGCGGCAGTGACAATATCATTTCCTTCACTACGGAAAGATATTCTTCCCGGCCCCTGGTAGTCAAGGGGCCGGGAGCTGGCGCCGAAGTGACTGCCGCAGGGGTATTTGCCGACCTCGTCAAAGTGGGTGCTTCGGGATATTATTAATACAATTTGTTCCAATGGACACGATTCGAGTGTTTGCGCCGGCTTCGGTAGCCAATGTAGTCTGTGGTTTTGATGTGCTCGGCTTTGCCGTAAACCTTCCCGGCGATGAGGTCATCGTGAAGCTTAACCGGACTCCAGGAGTCCGGTTAACGGCAATTCACGGGGATGGGGGGACCCTTCCCATGGACCCTTCCAGGAATACCGTGAGTGCCGTCATCATGAAATATCTGGAGGCCTTAGCAGACAGGGAAACCGGAGTGGATATTGAACTGTTCAAGAAAATGCCGGTCGGCAGCGGGCTAGGCTCCAGCGCTGCAAGCACCATCGCCGGTCTTTTTGCCATCAATGCACTGAAAGACTTCCCGATGACCCCCGAAGAGATGCTACCCCTGGCCCTGGAAGGGGAACAGCTGGCCTGCGGGCAGGGTCATGCAGATAATGTGGCCCCGGCGCTGCTGGGTGGATTCGTCCTGATCCGCAGCTATGATCCGCTGGATATCATCCGGCTGCATACTCCCCCGCACCTGATCTGTTCCCTGATCCATCCCCAGATCGAGATCCAGACCCGGGATGCCCGGAGGATCATTAAAAAGCAGGTCCCCCTGGCTGCTGCAGTGATGCAGATGGGTAATGTGGGGGGGCTGGTCGCTGGTTTATACCGCGAGGATGATGAACTCATCAGCCGTTCGATGCAGGATGGACTCATTGAGCCCACCCGGGCCATCCTGATTCCCTGGTTTTACCAGCTCAGGGAGATGGCGATGGATGCAGGGGCCCTGGGATTCGGGATCTCGGGTTCCGGACCATCTGTCTTTGCCCTCAGCCCAAGTGTGGAGACTGCCGGGAAGGTCGTGGAAAGAATCAGGGCCAGGTTGCAACAGGAAGGTATCGACTCGGAAGGGTATGTATCCGCCATTAACCGGGAGGGACCCCGAATCCTTGGCTGAACTGCCACAATGAAGCTTTTATCATGAAACTTTACAGCACCAGGCAAAAAGCACCTGAAGCCAGCCTGCAGCAGGCCCTGTTCGCTGGCATGCCTGCAGATCAGGGCCTGTATATGCCCGTCGCCATTCCCCGGTTGCCGGTGGAAACCCTGAACCTCATGGAGGGTTTGGCTTTTCCGGAGATTGCTTTTCTGATCGCTCAGGCCCTTATCGGGGACAGCGTGGAAGATCAGGTGCTGAAAGAGATCACCCGGGAAGCCTTCTCATTTCCCGTACCGCTTCGCCAGATCGGGGAAAATGAGTATGTGCTGGAATTGTTTCATGGGCCTTCCCTGGCTTTCAAGGATTTCGGGGCGAGGTTTATGAGCCGGCTGATGGGCTCTTTTCCGTCCTTGGATAAAAGAGAGCTGCAGATCCTGGTGGCCACTTCCGGGGATACGGGTGGGGCAGTGGCCATGGGTTTTTATGGGGTGCCCGGCATCCGGGTCACGATACTCTATCCGTCCGGCAGGGTCAGTAACCTGCAGGAAAAGCAGATGACCACCCTTGGCGGAAATATCCGGGCCTTGGAAGTAGCCGGAAGTTTTGATGACTGCCAGGGGATGGTGAAGCAGGCTTTCGCAGACAGATCCCTGAATCAGGAACTGCGGTTATCCTCGGCAAACTCGATCAATATCGGAAGGTTGATTCCCCAGATCTTTTATTATTTCTATGGCTGGGCTTGTCTGCCGGCCCGGAAATCAGCACTATACTATTCCGTGCCCAGCGGTAATTTCGGCAACCTGGTAGCCGGGCTCATGGCCTGGAAAATGGGACTTCCCATAACCCGGCTGGCCGCTTCTACGAATGCCAATGATGTGGTTCCCCAATGGCTGATCAGCGGGGAGTACCGACCACGCCCATCGGTACATACGCTATCCACGGCAATGGATGTGGGGAACCCCAGTAATTTCGAGCGGATAGTCAGCTTATTCCAGGGAGACCGGGAATTAGTCAAATCAATGGTATCCGGGTATTCTTTCAGCGATGAGGAAACCCGTCAGGCCATCCGAAGGGTATATGACCGGACCGGTTATATCCTTTGTCCCCACAGTGCGGTCGCCTGGCTGGGTCTACAGGCATTGACTGCTGAAAAAAGAGGGGGGCAATATGCCGCGGTGCTCCTGGCGACCGCACACCCCGGTAAATTCCCGGACATATATGATGCGGATATGGCCTCCCAAATCCATCTCCCGGAACTGGACTTTAATATGCAGGGAGCGCAACAAATATCCGTAAAGATAGCCGCTGAATACAGCGGGCTGCGTCGGATCCTCCTGGAAAGTTCCAGGTAAAAGGCAGCCATTCATTGGTTGAGGTTAGGCAGGTGGCATTCTTCCTTCAGGTATCTTTCCAGGTACTGGAAACTCACTTCCTGGATCAGCAGGTAGCTCCCAAAACTATAAGCAGCCCCATGACCACCGGGAGGATAAAGCCGGAGGTCGACATCCTTGCCTGCATTGGTCAGGGCGGTAAGCAGTTGCATGGAATTGACCGGATGGACATTGTCATCCATAGTGGAATGGATCAGCAGCAGATGACCTTCCAGCCCGGAAGCATGGGTCATTGCAGCGCTTTGGATATAGCCTTCCTCGTTGTCTGCCAGGGGTGCCATATATCTTTCTGTATAGATATCATCGTACAGTCTCCAGTCGGTAACCGGTGAATTGGCAATCCCAACCTTGAATACTCCGGGATGAGTGAGCATGGTGAAAATAGTGCTGTATCCTCCGTAACTGGTGCCTATAATGGCCATGCGGGTGGAATCTATATAGGGGAAATGGGAAAGCCACCTGGCTGCTTCGGCAAAGTCCTGACTTTCATATTTACCCAACTGTTTGTACACGATCTTCATAAATGCACTGCCATAGCCGGCGATTCCGCGGTTGTTGATGTCCACTACAAAAAAACCTTGCTGGGCCAGGTACTGATCAAAACCCGATTCATTAAAGGAGTTATAGACTGCATGGGATTCCGGACCTCCATAGATGGTAAAGACCACCGGATATTTTTTGGTTGAATCGAAATCCGTGGGCCGGATGATGGACCCGTCGAGCGTAGCGTTATCGCTGGTCTTGAATTGAAACAGGGTTTTTGGCGAATAGGCATGGGTACTCAGGTAGCGGAGTACATGCCGACCATCCTTCAGGGTGAGTACCAACCGCTTCCCGGTCTGCCATAATTCTACATGGGTTGGTGTATCCAGGCTGGAATAATAATCCAAATAATACTGCTGGTTGGGAGACATGTTGATGCGGTGATATCCCTTTGCCATGGTCAACCGTTGTTCTCCGCTCCCATCGAAGTGGATGGAGTATAACTGTTCCTCCAGGGGAGATGCTTCAGCAGATGTGTAATAAACCGTTTGAGTCCCGGGATTGATCCCTGTCACTTTATTGACATCCCAGTTACCGGTAGTCACCCGATTGATCAGCTTGCCATCATACCCGTACCGGTAGATTTGGTAGTAACCGCTGCGGTCCGATATCCAGAAAAATTCATGGATTTTCGGCGGGAAAAACATCATGTCATCCACCCCGGTGTAAAAATTGAAAATGGATACCCAGGTATTGTTCTTTTCTTCCATGACCAGCCGGTGTTTCCCTGTGTTCAGGTTGAAGAAGAAAAGCTTCATGTCGTTCTGGGCCCGGTTCAGGGTCATTACCGCCAGGACACCTGGCTCGCTGGTCCAGTATACCCTGGGGATGTAAAAATCCCCTTTTTCCCCGGTATTGAGCCAGACCCTGTGGCCGGTATGCACATCCACCACCCCAATGCTCACGGAAGGATTGGGATCCCCGGGCTGTGGAATGGGAATTCGGATGTATTTGGGGTGGGTGCCGGCGTAGCTGGTCATCTGGAAAACAGGCACGGCTGCTTCATTGAAATGCCAGAATGCGATAAAGCGGCTGTCCGGGGACCATGTCCAGGCCCTTGCTTTGCCGAATTCCTCTTCGTATACCCAGTCATAATGACCGTTAAACAGGTTCTTACCCGTATCACGAGTGAGCTCTTTTTCCTTTTTGGTGGACAGGTCATACACATACATGTTACCACCCCTTTCAATGCCGGCCAATTTGCCATCGGGCGAAAGACTGGCTGTACGGGCTCCCCGGGCAGCTAAACGCAGGGATTGATTATCCAGGGAATACACGTAATAATCAGAAACACCCGATCTGCGGTACAGTTTGCGGAAATTAGTCTCAAATACAATATGGCGGGAGTCATGGGACCACTGGAAGGACCGGTATTCAAATGGAGTATCCGTACCCGGGAAGTCAAGGTCCTTATTGCCAAAGACCAGTTGATCCTTTCCGGTTTCCGGGTCAAAGGACCGGATATCCTGCCTTCCGTTCAATGCATTGGGTGCAGTATAGGAGTATCGGGTGCCACCGTCAATCCAGTTCAGGTTGGCGGGTCCGGGCCTGCCGCGGAGATACCATTGGGACAGCAACCCTTCCTTCAGGTTCTTATACCTGATCTTATGCTGTGCGGACAGGGGAAGAGCAGTCGACAATGCCAGTCCAACCAGGGCCAGCGTAAAAAAGGATAATTGCTTTTTCAAGAGTTAGGAGTATTAGGTTCGGGTAGGTGAAAGGTATGGCAATGTATAAAATAATAATAAAACTGGCTTACCATTTATCCTTTAGTGTTCAAGGCCGTTTCGGCGGCAGTCCGGATAAGGCCGACCTGCCGGGCATCGGTAACGGATAACTCGTATTCCTTTCCATCGTTTCCCAAAGCGATCAGGGGGTTTTTAAAGTTCATCCGGCCAGCAAGGGTTATCCGCGCTGAAGTATGAAATTCTGTGGCCCCAGTTTCCCGGACCAGGGCGGCAATATTATGTTCCCGGATACCGGATCCGGGCATAATGATGATCCGGCCTGCTGCCTGGCGGATTAAATCAGCAATCAGTGGAGCGCCCTCCAGGGCGGTCGGCTGCTGTCCGGAGGTCAGGATTCGCTCGCAGCCTGTATCCAGGATATCTGTTAATGCCTGGTTTGGGTCGGCTGTCATATCAAAAGCCCGGTGGAAGGTCACTCCCATCGGCCACGCCAGTTCTACCAGCCTGCTTACCTGGTCCTTGTCCACTTGTCCATCTGCATGGAGGATTCCCATGACGATACCGTCACAGCCGGCATTTTTGCAAAACAGGATATCCCGGGTCATGACCTCCAATTCCCCTTCGTCATACAGGAAATCGCCTCCCCGCGGCCGGATGATCGGGTAAATTTCGATAGTGCAAAATTTCCGGACGGACTGAATGGTGCCAGGGCTGGGAGTCGTTCCTCCTTCGTTCAGGTTGGCGCAGAGCTCGATCCGGTCGGCACCTCCCTGCTGGGCAGCTATTCCCGAAGCCAGGGAAGCTGCACAGACCTCCAGAATAATGGGGGCAGGCTGAAATGTTTTATCGGTAAACAAGGTTTTTTAGCCTGAATTTAGTTTAATTGGGCCTCATATATCCTAAAAAAACCAATGATACCTTGACTTCCTTTATTATGCCAAGCCAGGAAGTATTTCTATAATAAAATGAAATAAGCCACTGACCTGAACTTGTTTATTAAGTGGTGAAATGCCTCCTTCCGGAAATATTACAAAGTCCTTTTTTAAGGTAAGATCATCCAGTCAGTGTAAAAACTCTTCGATAATATAGGATTGGATGAAAACTTAATGTCCCCTTCGGGGAATGGGAGAAAATCCCTCGCCTTCAGGCGTAGACTTTAGTTTGACTTTAATATCATTTTGGATACAAAGGCACTTATTTCAAATTCGAATAACAAATCATATAAGTATATAGGATTACATTGAAAAACAGGACCTGATCAAAGAAACTGAAATTGATTTCAAAATCATAGCTGGGTAAGTCGTCATTTGACGACCCGGAATATCAAACCCTTCGACTTTAGTCGAGGGTAGTTTAGTTTCCACTGCAGATATAGGTATTATGCTATTAACCAATACTAAAGCATATTCAGCTCCATGATAGGAACGGTAATAATATAAGATACAGTGGACTTGAGCAGGGAAGCAGATTCCGTTAAACCATACCTGATCTACATGACTCAGGGAGGAAGCATCGCCTTTCTCAAGATTAAAGTGCCGTCCCTGACAGAACTTATTGAGGATTTTAACACCTTCTTTGTGTCTGTAAATCCGGAGCTGGGTACCAACCGATAGTTAGTCAAAGGGGACAGCATGGCCCTCAGTAATTCAACTTTCGCACTTAAATCAACTTAATATTACTTTGTGATTTGGTGAGAATAATTCCAAGATCCCCTTTAATTTATCCTGATTGATCAACCGGGCAATACAAGCGTCGATATCCTCAATGATTATATCAAATGATTCCATGATAATTTTCATGACGGCCACTAATAAATCCCAAAGCCTGGCATGAAGGGTACGTTCCTGCATTTGCTCTCCCACATCCCGGAATATTTCTCCTCTGGTCTCATAATCATCAAAACGTTTCCTTAAGGTAAGCAGAATATATTGGATCATGGTAATGGTGGTATCTGCTATTTGTGCATCAAATCCTTGGATTGGCATCCGCCCAGGTTAAGGTACTGTTTCCCCTCCTTAAAGAGGACTTTTATAGTCCAGCGGATTTGATAGAGTTCCATGAGCCTCATATATCCCAGGGAAGTATCCGTGGAAAGGATCAGATGCCATTTCCCTCTTTTACCGAAACGGCTGAAAAACAATTTAACGGGATATTCTTTGTACTCTGCTTCTATAACAATATAAGAGGCATTGAGCTTGCGACAGCGTTTCATCAATCCCATCCTTTTACCCATCCGCTGTAACTGGTCAGCCCCATAAAGCTTTCCCTCATGACTGTACTGGGCATTGCCCATCTTCATCATTCCGATCAGGTGTACGTTTTGTTTGGTATAACCCCATACGCAATAAGGTACGACCCATTCATTCTATTTTTGGTGGGTAACGCCCTATAATTCATCATTATTCCCTAACCGTTCCAAAGTTTATAATTATTGCTACTTAGGTACTTTAAGTACCGTTAAATTGATATATTTAAACTTATTTCTTCCATTAGTTTAAAAAATATGCTATCTTGGTACTATGAGTTCCGAAAACACATCAAAAATAAACCAGCTTCTCAGTTCACAGCCTTCCGGTGTGGTCATGCAGTCTTTTTGGTTAGCGGAGCAGGGTTATAGCCTCGACCTTCAAAAACGCTACAGAAAGAGCAAATGGCTGGAATCAATAGGAACGGGCGCTATGATACGGGCTGGGGATGAGGTTGGCTATGAAGGCGCAATCTATGCCCTGCAACGAGAAAGCGGCTCTGCGGTACATCCGGGGGCCAGGACAGCCCTTTCCCTGCTGGGAAAGGCGCATTACCTGGAACTGGCGGCTAATAAAGCAATAGTCTTTGGCAATGGGGGTGAAAAATTACCGGCATGGTTTCAAAAGCATGATTGGGTGGTAAAGGTTGAATATTATCCCACCTCATTTTTACCTGCCGATATGGGACTTACCAATAAGGAGATAAAAAGTTTTTCTATAAAAATATCTAGTGCGGCTCGTGCGCTCATGGAATGCTTGTACCTGGCTCCTGATAAACAGGAGTTGGTAGAATGCTATGAGCTTATGGAGGGGCTGAACAATCTAAGCCCAATCCAGCTTCAGCCATTGCTTGAAAAGTGCCAGTCCGTAAAAGTAAAACGGCTGTTCCTGTACCTTGCTGAAAAAGCAGGGCAGGAATGGTTTAAATATTTAGATTTAAACAAAATAGACCTGGGACAAGGAAAGCGCAGTATCGTCAAGAACGGTGTCTATGTTTCAAAGTATAAAATAACCGTACCCAAAGAATTAGAAGAACATGATAAAAAAAGCATATAAAAATCAGGTTACGCTTTTACTGAATGTTCTACCGGAAGTCGCCAAAGAAAATTGTTTTGCGCTTCACGGGGGAACGGCTATCAACTTTTTTGTAAGGGATATGCCGAGGCTCTCGGTTGATATTGACCTGACTTACCTGCCGATAGAGGATAGGCCGACAACCTTTGCAAATATCGCTGCGGCTTTGGAAAGGATCAAAGCCAGTCTTGAAAAAGTTATTCTGGATGTGCGTATCACACACAGGCAGGACGTGGGGAAATTACAAATTTCGGTGCGGGGCGTTGATGTCAAGGTGGAGGTGAATTTAGTCATGCGCGGCACATTGGCTACGCCAGTAAAACTGCAACTGTGCCAAAAGGCGCAAAACGAATTTGAAGCCTTTAGTGCTATTAATGTTGTTCCGATTGGTCAAATATATGGCGGCAAGATTTGCGCTGCCTTAGACCGGCAGCATCCCAGGGATTTGTTTGATATAAAGGACCTGCTGAAAAATAAAGGCTTTACAAAAGAGATCAAGGAAGGTTTTCTACTTTGCTTATTAAGCAGCGACAGACCAATCAATGAGGTAATCAGCCCAAACTTTCGGGATCAGCATTCGGCAATGGATAATCAGTTTGCTGGAATGAGCGAGGAGGCCTTCAGTTATGAGGAATACGAAGCTGTCAGGAAAAACCTTGTTAAAACAATACATGAAAATCTCAGCATGAAAGACAAGTCATTTCTTCTCAGTGTAAAGGATGTCACTCCCGATTGGAGCATATACAATTTTGAAAGATATCCTGCAGTGGCATGGAAGCTGCAAAACTTACAAAAGGTAAAAGTATCTAATCCTGAAAAACATGCGAAGCAGTACAACGATTTGAAGAAAAAACTTGATAGCTTCTAACTCTTATCTTTTCTTTTGGCGTCTTTATCATACCTATTTACCAAAAATACATATCCAGTATTTTCATAACGGGATAATGCTTGTTTATTTTTTGTTTAATCAGCGATTGGCATTGTTCGATTTCAATTTTGTTGTCAATAATAAAATCAAACAATTCGTTTAACGAACCAGCATTAAATTTTGAATGTTTCAAACCCAATTCATTTAAGCCATTAACAAAGTATCTGTCAAAGGCATGAACGTAAGCAAAATTTAAGTTTCTGAGTTAATAAGTTGTTGATAAATATACGAATATAAGTTAAAAAAGAGTTGCATAAGTCGTTAAAAGTTGTTAATTTTGAATTAGTTAGAAACAAAATAACAAAACCAATAACTTATGCAACAGGCTAAAAGTATTCAAAATTTAACAGACCTCAATGGGAGGGGCAGAAATGAGGAGTAATTAATAGCTTAATTCTAATTTCTTTGCACTAAATGGCAAAACTCACTCAATATTCGCCAGGTTTAATTGAGGAATGATTACCATGTTTTTCAGTTTTAGTCCCAAAGTGATAACCATCTTTCCAATGATCGTCAGATAGTACTTATAGGTGTTTCTTACTTTTTTGATCAACCCAAAGACACGTAATCTTTTTAAGATTCTGGATAGCTGAGAAGAAGACTTGTCAGTGATCCAGGCTTTGATGTCTTTGGTTTTGAAACCATTAATATTAAATTCTCCTCTGGCTACTGTCTGAAGTATTTTCAGATCAGATTTTTCAAAAAAGTTAAACCCCCTGTATTTACGATCATTTTCCATTTTGGAGGAGGTTACTTTGTCCAACCTGTTTTTTCCAACGCTATGATCTTCAATGGCCGATATAAATTCAAGGTATCGCCTGTTGGATGCCTTAAATATTTCAGTCAGGGCTTCAAGGCTGTAAATATTCTTCTTTACAGCAGCTTGCTGCTGGGATGTTGTTCCATCCCGGTGTTCTACCGCTCGGTAGTGTTTGAATTGGGAGACATCATTGACGGTTGTTTCTATGCGTAATATTTTTTTAAACTTATCGTACATTTTAATGGAAACTGAACCCATCACATGCTTGATCCGGCTTCCCTCAATGCGGACATGATAATTGTTGCCTATTTCTCCTTCGTAATTGCCATGTAATTTCTGACCCAGAAAGGTGGCTATATTATCTGGCTTTACGGTATGAATAGCGGTACTGATCAAATCATCATAGATCATACTCAAGTCTTTCTGATCTTTAAATACAATATCGGTAGCGTATTCGGTTTGCATAATGCCCCAATGATAATGCTCATCAAATTCCTTAAATACAGGACAAGATAAACCGGCCATCCAATCCAGTTTTTTGTGCAGTTTGGATACGGTTAGTCCATCGGCTAATCTTTGTGCTTTTGTAAAATCTGCTATTTGGTCATAGGCATTGTCTATCAGCGAATAACCTATTGATTTCCTTTTTAGCTCAGAGGCTAACCAATTATGTCCGTTAAAATATACCTGAAGC
>Ga0307374_10012382_pt1 | contig 11969 bp, 11 predicted proteins | sample OX3MG_FD_202532 | JGI IMG/M metagenome (GOLD analysis project Ga0307374, IMG submission 202532) | Soil microbial communities from Risofladan, Vaasa, Finland - OX-3 | ecosystem: Environmental > Terrestrial > Soil > Coastal area > Acid sulfate soil | place: Finland: Risofladan, Vaasa | collected...
TCTTCCGTCCTTCCTTGGACTTACAACTCGATCCTCGCGACAAAAACCGCCCACCAGCATACAACCCGCGGTCGAAACCGCGAACGTCTACTTACGCCCAGCTTCCGTATCCGCCCCCCTTCCGCCTTGACAGCAACCTCGCCGCCCGTCAGAATCCGGCCCCTCGTGGTGGCAATCGGCCTTAGGAGTGCTGTCGTGCGCAAGGCAATTGCGGGTCAACCGGGCAGGCGAGTGCGTCGATCGGGCGGACTCATGCTGATGGGCCTTCTCGCGTGCGTCGCGGGCGGATGCTTGAGCCTGGGCGGCAGAACCACCTACGTGCAAGCCTCGCCGGAAACGGAAGCCCGCATCAAGGGGCTGGAGGCGCGGATCGGGGCCTTGGAGCAGGCCCTGGCCACCGGCGGAATTCCGCCCGTCGAGCCCAACCCCGGCCAGCGCATCATCAGCCAGGCGCCGCCCCCGCGGCCGCCCTACGGGCCGGAAGTTCACGTCCGCGACTGATTGTTCAGTCAAAATCGCGTCGCGCCTTGGCGAACGAGCGGATCATCAGCAGCGACTTGTTCAGTCGCCGCGTCAAGTCGCTGAACCTGCGCACGCTCAGCGATCTGTCGCTCTCTGAACGCCGCGACGGCAGCGGCAAGATCACTTTCGGCCCGACGAATCCTTTCGCCATCTTTTCCTCATCAACCTCCTGGCCCGGCGCCGGGCAATACGCCCAGCCGGCGTTCGATTTGATCGACCGCGCGAGGGAGGTTTATGATGTGATCCGGGAGGCGCAGAAGGCGGCGGAAGAAGGCGCCCGGTCCCCGATGGGTTCGCCCTCACCTAACCTCTCTCAGAGGGAGAGGGATATCGGGCGAGGGCGCCCGGGCCTCCATGCCAGCGGGCGAGGGCGCCCGGTCCTCCATTAATGAGGGCGCGGCCAGACGTTCCATAGGACAAAGGCCAGGCAACCGCTGGCGATGACGCCGAGCGCGCCAGCGAGCATCCAGAGGCCGGATGTGCCGGTCAGAAAGAGCCAACCGACCAGGGCGATCAGGCTGGGCAGCGGATAGGCCCACATGCGAAACGGCAACGCCACATCGGGCCGCGAGGTGCGAAGCACGTGTAGCGCGACGATCTGCCCGACGAATTGGATGATGATCCGGACGGTGACCGCGGCCGTGATGACTTGTTCCAGCGACAGAAAGCAGCAGCCGGCGGTCAGGGCGCCGATCGAGAGCAGCGTAATGAACGGGCCGATGCCGACCATGTTCGCCACGTTCAGGGCCGTCGATTGCACCAGGCCCAAGCCGCGAATCAGATGCGGGGCGTCGGAGCCGCCTGAACTCACGCCAACAGCGCCGCAATCGGGCTGCCGGCTGCGATCGGCAACGGCCGATTCGCCGGGTCGTAGACTTCCGTCCCAGGATCGATGCCCAGCAGTTGGAACATCGTGGCGGCCAGATCGTCGGGCCGGACGGGATCGCGATCGGGGAAGCTGGCGTTCTTGTCGGAGGCGCCGTAGACGAACCCGCGCTTCACGCCGCCGCCGGCCAACAGAGTTGTGTAGCACATCGGCCAGTGATCGCGGCTGATGTTGTCGTTGATCTTGGGCGTTCGTCCGAACTCGCCCATCCAGACGACGAGCGTCGTGTCGAGCAGCCCGCGATCGTCGAGATCGGCGAGCAGCGTGGGCAGCGTCTGGTCGGTGATCGGCAAATGGTACTTCTCGATGATCGGAAACATCCGCGTGTTGTTGAAGCCGTGCGTGTCCCAGCCGCCGCTGGTCGTGCTTTGTCCGCCGATCGAGTTGGAGAAATAGACGTTCACGAACCGCACGCCCGCTTCGACCAGCCGCCGCGCCAGCAGGCAACATTGGCCGTAGGTATGCCGGCCGTAACTTTCGCGCAGCTTTTCCGGCTCGGCCGAAAGGTCGAAAGCCTGGCTCACGCGCGGCGAGTTGAGCATCGAGAGAACTTTGTCGTAGTAGGCGTCGAGCCCGCGGGCGGCCGGCGAGATTTCCAACAGCCGGCTCTGCCGATCGACGAGCTTTTGCAGCTCGCGGCGGTTTTCGAGCCGGTCGAGCGAGAGATTGTCGGGCAAACTCAATTCGGGCAGGCGGAAGTCGCGGGCGTTGGGGTCTTCGGTCACCAGCAGCGGATCGTGGGCCTTGCCGAGAAAGCTGGCGTGCTGGCCCGGCGTCACGGCACCGTCGCGAATCACGTAGGGATAGGCCACGAAGGTCGGCATGCCGTCGGTCACCGGCGCCAGGCGATCGACGACCGAGCCGTAAGCCGGAAACAGATCGAGCGAATCGCGCAGGCGGATATCGTCGGTCAGCGGGGCGTGGCCGGTCAGGGCATAGTACGACGCCGAGTTGTGGTTCTTCATCGGGTGGTGCATGCTGCGGACCAGCGCCACCTTGTCCATCACCTTTGCCACGCGCGGCAGATGCTCGGAGACTTCGATGCCCGGCACGTTCGACGCAATCGGCTTGTGCGGCCCGCGAATTTTTTCCGGGGCGTTCGGCTTCATATCAAACATATCGACGTGGCTGGGGCCGCCGAATTGATAGAGGAAGATCACCGACTTAGCCCGAGCGGCAATCGCCGGCTTGCGTTCTTCGGCCGCCAGCCAGCGGGGCAGATTCAGGCCCAACAGGCCCAGACCGCCGATGCTGAGCAAGCGGCGCCGGGAAAAGCAGGTTTCGTAATAGTTGCGGCAAGGCATGTGCTTCTCACACGCGAGCGAGAATGAGGACGGACTCAACCACGGATTACCCAGCGCGGCGAAGCCGCAACCAAAGTCGCTTTTCGCTCCGCGAAAAAGGCGCCTTTTTCGCGGAGCGAAAAGCGACTTTCTGGAGCCTGAGTTTGAATTTCCTGCCGCGAAACCCGGCTTGACCCTCAGGGCGAAATCTTCGCGGCCCACAAAGAAATAGAACGTTTGTAGTACGGATGGCACGGATATTGGATTCGAAAATCCGTGCCATCCGTGGTTCCAATTTTAAGACGCCGCACCTCCGGAAAACAGCGACGAGAGCCAAGGCCAAACATCCTCGACCATTTTCTGATAGATGGCGTAAATGGCCACCACGGTGACGGCAGCGACGGCGATCCACAAAAACAGGTCGACGAACTTCGAGGGCGCCAGCCGCGGATCGACGCGGCGATAGCGCAAGTAGATCGTCGCGGCGCCGATCACCGGCAGCGTGGCCGCCTGGGCGAAACCGCCGAACACGACCATCACGTGCGGATCGCCGAAAATCAGATACAACACCAGGCCCAACGCAGGATAGAACACGCAAAAGAACCGCATCCAGTGCGCGCGCTTGCCCGGGTCTTGATAGCGCACCAGTTTGGCGAGGCTGAGAAAATCGGCCGACAGCCGGCTGTGCCCGGCCGAGGCCACGTAGAGCGTCTTGAACAACACGACGCAGGCGCCGACGAGAAACAGCGACTTGGTCCAGGGGTGCTTGAAGGCCTCGACGTACATCTGGGCAAGCTGCTCCATCATGTGGTCGCCTTCCGGGTGGAGCTGCAAGCGGTGCAGCACGGTGGCGCCCATCACGTAGAACGAGACGGTCGCGACAGTGAACACCAGCATGCTCACCCAGGCGTCGAGATACAGCACGCGCATCCAACCATGAGCGCGTCGCGCCCATTCCGAGTCGCTCGATCGAGGCCCAGCGTAGCGGGCGTAGCCCTTTTCCAAACACCAATAAGGATAGGCATAGAGTTCCGAAGCCCCGACGCCCGTGATGCCGAAGGCGCTAAACGCGGCGGCGATGCCCGTCAGTGGAATATCGAACGAGAAGCCTTCTTTCCAGTCGGCGAGCGTGACCGGATAGCCGGCAAACGGCAACGCCAGCACGCAACCGACCGTGACCAGCGTGACGGCGGCCACCAGCAGCGTGGTCACGAACTCGATGCGATGATATCCGCCGCTTAACAGCAACAGCGTCGCCGCGATCGCGGTCAGCAAGGCCCAAGGCCGGTCGGGATGCTCTTGAACCGATTGCGCCAGGCTGGGCGAAACGGCTTCGAGGCTGGCCGCCATCGCGTCGGTCCCTTGAGGCCAAAGCAGGTGCAGCGCCTGGCCCACGCCCCCTTCCATGGCGCCAAGTTGCGTCACGGTCAGCAGCAGCATGCCTAGCCACCACCAGACTTGCCAGTTGGCGCCCCATCGCGGTCCGGGCATGTCGTCGAGGGCGGCGAGCGTGGGCTTGCCCGAGGAAATCGTATAGCGGCCCAATTCGACCTGCACGAAGACCTTTACCACGCAACTGAGCAGAATCAGCCACAGAAACACGAAACCGTGCTCGGCGCCCAGGCCGGTCGTGACCAGCAGTTCGCCGGTGCCAATGATGCTACCCGCCAAAATAATGCCCGGCCCGATCTGCCGCAGCGCCTTCCACAACGTGGGGGGCGGCTCGCGCAGGGCGTCGGGGGGCATCGCATAGGGATCGAATTCGCTCGCTTCGCTCATGGCTCGATTACAACGGCCAGCAAGCGTCGTGTAAAGCTTTTGGCGAACGTTTTTTGGCGAAGGTTATTCCTGTGTCCGATTGAGAAAGAGACATGCCTCAACGCTCGGCTGACAGAGCACTAGCGCAAATGGAAGAGTGAGCCGAGCAGGCCGCGCGAGCGTTGCGGCCGGAAAGCGTACGGATCGGCCTGAGGCCGCAACTTGGCGCCCGGCCGCGGAGCCGTTTCGGGGGCCGAATCGGAGTCGGGCGGCGGCTCGGATTCGGACGGCATGTCCGCCTCGGGGGGCATGGGGGTTGGCGAGGGCATGTACTGCAAGCCGCCGTCTGGTTGTTCGGGAGCGGGAGTCGGCACGTTTTCTTCTTCCTTCGCCGCCGGCGCCTCCTCGGTCTCGGCGCTGCTCACGTTCGAGTCGCCTCCCAGGATCGAATTGCGACGGTAGAAAAAATCACACGGTTCGTCGGGCAGGGGGCCGCAATAATCGTACGTGCCTTGGCAGGCGTGGCAGCCGACCACGCCCCAGCAGATTGGCAAGACTGCGGCCAACAGCAGAATCGAACGCATCATGCAACTTCCCTTTTTCCGACGTTCGCCTAAACACCCAAATCCGTATGGGTCGGAACGAGCAGTAGCGATATATTCGTCCGAATAAGTTGCACAACCCGCATCTTTTTCCATGAATCCTCGCCTCGGCTGTGGCATGTCTTCGACCGATCGAGAAACGCGGACTTCGCAGCCTTCCCAGCTTCGCCAAACATCGACTAGCTCGTCTTCCGTAGGGCGGGGCGCTAGTCCCGGGCGGCTGGAAGGCGAAGTTGTTGCCAGCGAAATTGCGAGTGGGGCTGCGCCCCACCCTACGTGCGGTGCAAAAACGCGGTGGGGCGTGTGGGCGGTGGTGTTGCTGGCGTTGGCGGTGCGGTTGCCGGGGCTCGATCGGCCGCTGCTGGGGTATTTCAGCACCAAAAACGTGACCTATGCGATGATCGCGCGCAACTGGGTCGAAGGCCGCACGAGCCTTTGGCGCCCGGCAATGGATTGCCTGGTGGGCGGCGAGCGCGGTTTGCACCTGTTGGAGTTTCCCGTCAGCGCCTACCTGAGCGGCGCCGCCTGGCGCGTTTGCGGCGGTTCGCTCGATGCCTGGGGCCGCTTTACATCGGCGGCGTTCAGCGCGGGCGCGGTCGCCTTGATGTTTTCGCTCGTGCGGCGCTGGCATGGCCAGGCGGCGGCCTATGGCGCCAGCCTGACGTTGACGCTATCACCGGCGGCGATCATCTTCGGGCAGAGCTTCATGCTCGAAGCCTCGCTCGTGTTTTTTACGGTGGCCAGCTTGTGGGCTCTCGATCGTTGGTTGACTTCCGGCCGCAAGGGTTGGCTGCTAACGGCCGCCGCGAGTTTCAGCCTGCTGCTGCTGACGAAGATCTACATGCTGGTGCTGGCCTTGCCGCTGGCGGCCTTCGTTTGGCACGCACTTCGAGTCCAAGGCGGGCTTGGCGCTCGCCGAGTCTGGCTTGAATTCGCACTGGCCGGAACCGCGGCGGTTTTGCCTGCCTTCGCCTGGTATCTCGACGCCTGGCACGTTGCCGCGCCCGAGGCGGCGACCTCGGCACGGGTGTTCTATTCGATCCGACGCAGCGCGACCGTACACCATTGGCCGCATCCGCTGCTCGTCTCGCCCGACTTTTACAAGCGAATGCTCGACGACTTGAGCGGCTCGATGTTCACGCCGATCGGCTTCGCGCTGGCTTTGATCGGCATGTGGGGGAAAGCATGGCGCCGGCACGCGGGCTGGCTTGCCGCGTCGGCGCTGTTGGTCGCCGCACTGCCGGCGAAGTTCTACGATTTGCCTTACTACGAATTGGCTCTGCTGCCAGCCGGCTGCGTGATGGCCGGGCTAGGATGGAAAGCGGTCTACGAGCGGATGCAACCGAGCCGGCTCGGCATGGCGGCGCTGCTCGGCGTCGTTATCGCGTTTTCGCTGCGGCATGCGGCAAAGCCGGCCTTTACGACGCCGGCCGAAGATCGCGAGGTGTTGACCGCCGCCGCGGCGTTGCGAGCGTTCGCCGCCGCAGGCGAACCAGTGGCCACGCTGCACGGCGCGTCGACCGACGTGTTGTACTATTCGGGTCATCCGGGTTGGGCCTTTTCCATCAACGACCGGCGCCTGACCGAAAAACTGCAAGCCGTTCGGCGGCAAGGCGCCCGCTGGCTGGCCGTGGCCGATCTTCCCAGCGCCAACGCGTCGCCCGTCGCCCGCGAGGCCCTGGCGCCGTTGCGTCTGGTGCGCGAAGGGCGCGATTTCAGAATCTATGAGCTGGCGCCGAGGACGGTGAAGGCGTCACGGAAAACGGCAAGTGTACTACTGAATTCACCACGGAGACACGGAGAGCACGGAGTAGAAGAGAAGCAATTCAGAAAATAGCGTGACCGCAATGGACGGCGTTGGATTGCCTTTGCGGCGGACGAATGATGGAAGTCGAGATTTGGTGCGCTGCTGGCATTTTTAGAAGGGGGATAGGGGGATGCGGAGGAGATCAGGGGATGAAGAAGAGATTACTTGATTGCCTGAAAAAATTCATCTACGCATCTCCTCCGTATCCCCACATCCCCTTTCAAAAAGTTTAATTGCACATTGCGGCCGACTTTTGCATTCCAATGCCGATAAGAAATCTCTCCTCTCCGTGCCTCCGTGGTGAACTCCAATCCCCTTTTCAAAAACCCATCAACTCGGCGGGATCTCTTTGCCGTGCGGATCGACGCCGGGCCGGGCGAGTTCGCTGGCCAAGCGCTCTTGTAGCTTGGGGCCGATATAGTGCTCGACGCGCTCGGCCGGCTCGTGGAGGTGGTCGAGCGGCAAGTTGAAGTGCTCGCCCAAATAAGCCTCCCAGAGACGGTGCGAGCGCACGAGCGATTGGGCCGCGTGCCGGCCTTGCTCGGTGAGCCGCAACGAGCGATTCTCCGCCTCGACGTCGCCGCACGCCAGCAGCCGGCGCAGCGCCAGCCAACCCGTCAGACCTCCGCCTGCAAGCCGGGAACACGCCGCCCAAGCAATTCCAGCGTCGCGCTGCGGCGCCCCCGGCGCGAGGGCGGCGCTGGTTTCTTCGGCTCGATAGAGCGCGGCGATCACATCTTCGGAAACGATCCGCAAGGTCAGGTTCAACTGATGCCAGGCGCGGCTGATGAGCCCGTGCCGCGGCGCGAGCAGGGCCGCCAAAGCGAATTCCGCGCCCAGCACGACCGCCATCATGCCGGCCACGACCGTGTTGTAGTACAGGGCGGCGAAGTAGCCCAGCACCGCGGAAACGCAGGCGATCGCCGCGGCCCAAGCCAGCATCGGCCCTAACCGATCGGTAAGCAGATGCGCGGCGGCCCCCGGTACGATCAGCATGGCGACCACGATCACCGAGCCGATGGAGTCGAAGGCCGCGACGCTGGCCACGGCGACCATGCCCATCAACAGATAATGGACGACGCCGGCGCTGAGCCCCATCGCAGTGGCCAGGGCCGGATCGAATGAAGCGATCTTCAGTTCTTTCCAGCACAGCGCGACGAACAACGCCGTGGCGGCCAACGTCGCCGACAGCGGCAGCATGGCGACGGGGATTTCGTAGCCGCGCCAGATCATCGAGTTATTGAGCACGAATTCGATCCGGCCGTAGAGCACGCAGTCGGGATCGAGATCGACCTGCCCGGCCGAAAGCCTGGCGATCATCACCACGCCCAGCGCAAACAGCGACGTGAAAACGACGCCCATCGCCGCATCTTCCGCCACGCCCGCGGCGCTGCGCAACGTCTCGGTGAGTACGGCGGTCAACAAACCGACGGCCACGGCGCCCAAGAACATCGGCAGCGCAGCCGTCGTGCCGCCGTACCAGAATGCCACGGCAATACCCGGCAAAATGGCGTGGCTGATGGCGTCGCCCAACAGGCTCATTCGTCTGAGCACCAGGTAGCAACCCAAGAGCGCACAGGCCGAGCCCGACAGGGCCGCCGCGGCGATCGTCCATACGGCCTGGTTCCAATCGATGTCGGCGAAGGAGAATTCGCTCGTCATCGCGAGGTCCTCGCGAAGGGGCCTGCCGCATGAGGCAATGTTCCCTCGGCCGCCAGCCGCTCTTCCAAGGTCGCAACCAAGTCCGCCGGCAAACGCTCGTCGACCGCTTCGACGTCGAGTTCGCCGAAGGCGCCGTGCTGATCGGCGTATTCGTGGAGAAACAGCCGCCAGAGGCGATACCCGCGCATCACGCTCGCCGCACGGGCCAGGCCCGCTTCGCTCAAACGATAGCCGCCGCGTTCGGCCGAGAGCCAGCCCGCCGCGGCAGCCCGGTGCAGAGCCGCCGGGCTCAGTTCAGCACGCGCGGCAAGCTCGGCGGCGGTCACGACGGGCCGCTCGGGCAAGTCCGCTTCGACGGCTTCGAAGATGGCTCGCAGCAGGCGTTGATCTTGCAAGCGACGTTTGAATCGCAGATGCGCCAGCACGCGCGCGACGGCGCCGCGGCGCAAGGCGAACAGCGCGGAGAACAAAAAGGCCGCGGCGCCGACGAGCACAATCGTCGGTCCGGTCGGCAGGCCGTCGAATTGGGCGCTGATCAGCGTGCCGGCCGCCGCGGTTGCGGCGCCCAACACGGCAGAAATCACGAGCAACTTGCCGAGCCGTTCGGTCCAAAAGCGGGCGGCGGTCGCCGGCAGGATCAACATCGCGGCGACCAGCACGGCCCCGACCGCCGGCAAACCGATGACGACGGTCACGGCGATCAATCCCATCAGCAGCAGATCGAGCCGGCCGGCCGGCCAGCCTTGCACGCGAGCGAAGCCCATATCAAAGGCCACCAGCTTGAACTCTTTGTAGAGCACGAACACGATCGCCAGGCAAACCGCGGCCACGGCGGCAATCAACCCCAGCTCGGCCAGTCGCATCGTCGCCGCGCTGCCGAAAATGTACGAATCGAGCCCCGCCCGGCTGCCGCCGCTGGCGCGGTTCTGGATGATGCGACTGAGTGCCAGCCCGGCGCCGAAGAACACGCTGAGCACGATGCCAATCGCAGCATCTTCCTTGACGCGCGTGGCGCGGCGCATGCCGACGAGCAGGCTCACGCCAAGGATGCCGGTGACCAAGGCGCCCAAGAGCATCGCAGGCAGGTTGCGGCGATCGAGCACAAGAAACGCCAGGCACACGCCCGGCAGAGCCGCGTGGGCCAAGGCGTCGCCCAAGAGCGCCCGGCGTCGCAGTACGGCGAAGCCGCCCACCAGGCCCGTGCTGGCGCCCAACAGACTGGCGCCGGCCAGCACGACGGCAGTGTTGTAGGCGATCATCGGCTGCGCTCGCGTGCGGCCACGGCGTCGGCGGCGGCGTCGAGGATGTCCAGCCGTCCGCCGTAGGCCTTTTGCAGGTTTTCCCGCGTGAAGACCTGCTCGGTTGGGCCGCTGGCCACCAGCCGCATGTTCAACAGCACGACTTGTTCGAAATACTCGGGCACGGTTCGCAAATCGTGGTGGACGACCATCACGGTCTTGCCCTGGCGGCGCAGCTCGCCGAGCAGCGCAAAGATGACGTGCTCGGTGGCCGCGTCGACGCCGGCCATTGGTTCGTCCATGAAATACAAATCGGCCTGCTGCGCCAGCGCGCGGGCCAGGAAGGTGCGCTGCTGCTGCCCGCCGGAAAGCTGCCCGATCTGTTGGCGCGCCAAGTCGGCCAAGCCGACTTGCCGCAGACATTCCAGCGCCCAGTCGCGCTCACGTCGCCCAGGGCGGCGAAACCAACCCAGCCGGCCGTACGTGCCCATCAACACCACGTCGAGCACGCTGACCGGAAAGTCCCAATCGACGCTTTCGCGCTGCGGCACGTAGCCGATCCGCCGCCGCTGGCTGTCGACCGGCTGGCCGAACACGCGAACCCGCCCGCTGGCCAGCGGAACGAGGCCCAAAATAGCTTTGATCAGCGTACTCTTGCCGGCGCCGTTGGGGCCGACAATGCCGATCAAACCGGGCTCGGCGATCGTCAAATCGACATCCCACAGCACCGGCCGGCGATGATACGCCACGGTGACGTCGTGAACGTCGAGCACCGCCGCTTCGTCCGCGGCGTTGGCGGGCTGCGCCGTCGGTTGCGATTGCGGGATCTGCGTTTTCGGAAATGTTGTCATTCGAGAGCCTTTACGATCGCCTCGACGTTGTGCCGCACCATGCCGACGTACGTCCCTTCGGGCGTGCCGGGCTTTCCCATGGCATCGGAAAAGAGCTGCCCGCCAACCTTCACGGCGTGGCCTTGCGCCCGGCAGCCTTCGACCAGGGCCTCGATGTTGCGCTCGTTGACTGAAGTCTCGACGAACACGGCCTTGATGCCGCGAGCGGCGATAAAATCGACCAGTTCGTTGATCTTTTTGATGCCCGCCTCGGCCTGCGTGCTGATGCCTTGGATCGCCTTGACCTCGACGCCGTAGGCCCGGCCGAAATAGTGAAACGCGTCGTGCGCGGTGACCAACACGCGGTGATCGGCGGGGATTTCGGCGATGCGGCGCTTGCACTCTTCATCGAGTTCGGCCAACTCCGCGCGGTAGGCTTCGGCTTGCCGGCGGTAATCGGCGGCGTGGGCAGGATCGAAGCCGGCCAGCGCAGTTTCTACGGCAGCGAGCGTTTCGCTCCACAGCGCGACGTCGAACCAAACGTGCGGGTCGTAAAGATCTTCGGCGACTTCCAGCAAGCGGCCCTTGTCGATCCCTTCGGCCACGGCCACCGCTGGTTTTTTACGGCCCATGCGGGCCAGCACGTCGCCCATTTTTCCTTCCAGGTGCAGCCCGGAGTAGAACACCATATCGGCCCGGTTCAACTGCGCCACGTCGCCCGGCGAGGCTTTATAGAGGTGCGGGTCGATGCCTTCGCCCATCAGTTGAGTCACCGAGACGTGCTCGCCGCCGACGCGTTCGACCAGATCGGCGACCATGCCGGTCGTGGCGACCGCCTGGATCGGGTAATCGCCAGAAAATCGGTGTGATTGGGCCGCTGGATCGGCCGGACCGTGCGACAAGTCCGCTTGCCGTTGGTCGCAACCCGCGATCACGAACAAAAAGGCAATCCAGCCGCGGCGGGCGAATTTCGCGAACATTGGCGCTATCTGGCGGGAGGTAAAAGCGGGCTAGCCGCGGCCCCAGAGCAGCTTTCGCTCGATGGAAAGTTTTTTTGATCCATCAAAACTCTAGCCGTCATATGGCGCCTAAGTCAAGGCCGGGAAGGAAGTTTGTGACGGGTGCGTCCTAAGTCGCCTCGAGGCGGGCGCCTGCGGCATTGAGGCCGCCGTCCGAATCTGGCCAACTTGGCCCAAGACGGCTGGCGGGTTTTGCCACCTTGGAACGAAACCTTGGATCGGTGGCTTATCGAGCAATCTCGGGACCGCGGATTTCCCAGCGCGGCCTTCGGCCGCAACCAATTGAGCCACGGATGAAACACGGATAAAACACGGATGAAATGCAGAATGAGGCTCTTCCGCAGAATCTATGAGTGGTTTTA
>Ga0307374_10012385_pt1 | contig 11967 bp, 8 predicted proteins | sample OX3MG_FD_202532 | JGI IMG/M metagenome (GOLD analysis project Ga0307374, IMG submission 202532) | Soil microbial communities from Risofladan, Vaasa, Finland - OX-3 | ecosystem: Environmental > Terrestrial > Soil > Coastal area > Acid sulfate soil | place: Finland: Risofladan, Vaasa | collected...
GCTCGTGGTAATCAGATTTTTGTAGCCGCCCCGCCGTCGAGCGCGGTTGGAGTTGCAGAAGCGCATCGCCTCGCGTAATATCAATTCGCGGGGTGGAGCAGCCTGGTAGCTCGTCGGGCTCATAACGCGCCGAACGCCACCCGGCTCTGCCGGATTCAAGCGACTTAGCCTTTCTTCTCAGCCGCAAAAACCCCTCAAAACGGGATATTCTGGGCACTTAACGGGCACCTGGGAAGCACATGTTGCTGCTTGCACTAATACGTTTCAAGGGCGCATTCGCGAACCCGGAAGCGGCGACGGTCACTTATGTCGCACGCCAAATCGGGACTCGCGTGAACAGGTCGATCTTCGAACTCAAATCGGCAGCGTAGGACGTTATTTCTTGGACTGTGTCGTTTTCGAGCCACGCTTGTATTTGAATTGGTTGCCCTTTTCCGAAGTTGGCGGGACTGTCTCACCCCGTTCAATTACCGTACGGCGACCATTCGTGACCTTGCCGCCGCGAGGGCCAACTTCGACAAGTTCACCAGAATCCGGTGCTAACTCACCCGGCTTGAATGTCTCCATAAATTCCTCCAACAGGGGGACTTTAACAGGAACATTACCCCAAGACAACGGCGCTTACGGCACTATCACAAATCAAAAAGAAAGACCTCGCTGCTACACGTTTTCGCCAGGGTCGGAGGAAAGAGCCGTCACGGCATTCCAATGCTGGTTTTTGCGAAGCCAATGGTGTTGATTTATTCATGGAGTCAACGCACACTTAACACTTCGCCTTGACGTCCAGGCTAAACATGACTGAGGTCAGCGTCAGACTGAATGGTGTCCCTCACCGCGCCACGATTGTTTTTGTGGTGGAAAATACTGACTTCGGATTTGTCAACGTATGGAGGGACAGGCTCACAGAGGATTCCGACGACCGCACGCGTGACGCGGTAGACCTGGCGCAACTCGCGATGGATACTTTCTTGGCTCATTCGCGAGTCCAACAGCTCTACGCGAAAAGCGTCGAAGAGATTGCAGCTTATATCAAGGCCGATCCGCGCTGCGAAGTCGCAGGTTTCGTGTTGATGGAATGTGATTGGTTTCCCGATTCGGAAGTCATCGGCATCTGCCATTTTCGTCGAACTTGGCACAACAGCATCATCCTCGATTATTTGGCCGCCTATCCCTTCGCAACAAAGAAACCGACCGAAATAAAGGGAGTCGGTTCAGCTTTGCTATGGTTCGTCAGCAGCATCGCAAGTGGCAACAACTGCGTCCGTATTTGGGGAGAGGCGACGCACGGCTCCCACAGCTACTACGAGCAGGCTTTTGAGCTAGACAAGGTCGAAGACTTGATCCTGGCTTATCCCGAGAACTATAAAATCTGCGTCGCGGAGGACTTACTGTGGCGCGCGGAAGGTGATCCTAATACAATGAAATCTGACACTGTAGAAAAACTGTTCGAAGCCGAGGCAGCGAATCCGCTGTTGATCGGCAATCGGTCTTTCGTGGTGAGTCCATCGCGCAAACTGGCCTATCACTTCGTGGAGCTGCCTTCCCACATTCAGAGGCAGATCGCCCGCAAATTCGGTGTGCCCAAAGAGGATGACGAAGGGTTGCGAGATGACTATTTGTTTCGCGAATTGTTTCGGCAAGCAACCGCGACCGGCAAGCTCGCTGATTTATGGAATGAAGTAGAGACAAAACATCCTAAAGGTCGACCCGAAGAGAAGCCATTTGGATAGCACTTCGACGAGGAAGTGAATATGAACAATTACTTGAGCGCGTGGTATCGCTCGGCGGGTATCGCGCCGGAGAACATACCACTTGCGAAGCGTGGCGAGGCAATTGATGCGTTCGCGGTGGACGGGGACGATGTAGCTGCTATGACGCAGCTCTTTTATGAACTCACTCCGTCCGATTCGTCCTTCGAAGGAAAATTTCGCACGGCCTTCAACAACGCGGACCCGAATTTTGGAATGTCTGGAAATGATCGCGAACTAATCGTCTTGGCGGGTGCCACGTTGGCAAATGTCATGGAGAACGGCACGAGAGCCCTGTCCGATTTGTCTACCTTGTGCTTGATCTGCGGAGGGGCGCAGAATCTTCGCAAGGCACCGGCAGTACGCGAGATACCCGAAGCCGCGGTCAAACATCTCAGCAAAAGATCAGCCGAACGAGCAGAGCCAGACGGAGAGGACGATTCAACTAGATTGTCTGCTGCCCTCGTTGAAAAAGGTGAGCCATACGATGTGCTTGCGCGTGAATTCCAGAAGTTGCAACTGCAATTCCCAATCATCGCCGAAGAGTCGAATATGCTTTGGTGGTCGTTCGGAGAAACAAGCCGAGATTTGGATCAGCGTTGGAGTAAGCTGCCGCTGGAGGCTGTTTGTCTGGTCAGCGCTAAGGAGCTTGCCGATTTAACAAGAGTGATACCAGGACCCGTCGCTGCACGCGCGTTCCTCGACCGTGCAATCAGGTCTAGCCGAGATTCAGTGAAGTCATCGGTGTCCATCGCGGAGGTCGTGAACGATACTCCGAAGGACTGGCGCGAAGCTCATTACAAGAAGCCGCTCGCAAATGAGCTGAAGGGTATTTTGCCGATCAACGAAGCGATAAGATTGTCTCTCGACGCGGGCGACAATAGTGCATGGCGTCCTATTTTCAAGTCATCGACCGGCGTTTCCGCCACTGCTAAGCCCGCGCCAGACAAGCTCGCTTATCAAGTATTCCTAGAGCATTTGACCATTCGTTGCTTCGTCACGGTGAAACAATCATGAGTACAGCGCCGCCAGGATGGTCGGGCAGCCCTGCGAGTCCAGCTTCTCCGGCCAATCCCGCGAGCCCTGCTACTCCACTCGCGACGACCGAGCCTGTTGCTCCGGCGAACACTCCAGCAATCGTCGAGGATGTAATCGATCTGCCGAATGGCAAGGAGCTGGATGATCCCGCTGCTTCCAGACTGCAAACCGCAAAGCCAGCCCGATTGATGGTTGTCGCAGGGCCGGTCGGAGCGGGCAAGACCACTTTGCTCAACACGCTCCACGACTTATTCCAAGAGGGTAAAATCGGCGCTTATTCTTTTGCATGGTCGAAGACGTTGCCAGCGTTTGAGCGGCGGTGCCACTTTTCGCGGACCGCTTCGGAGCGAACAGCGCAAGACACCGAGCGCACTCCCTTCGGAGACGTGCGCTACTTGCATGTACAAGTATCGGGACCCGAGCTGCATCCTGATCCCCTCGACTTGCTTTTTACCGACGTATCGGGCGAAACGTTTGAAAGAGCGCGCGATTCAATCTCGGAGTGCCAGCAGTTGATGACATTCCTGCGGACAGCAGATCATTTTCTCCTTCTGATCGATTGTGAAAAACTCATTGATCTCCGAAAGCGCAACAAAATCATACACGATGCGATGGCGCTGCTTCGTCTGTGCCTGGACAGCGGAATGCTTGGAAATTCTTGCTACGTGAACGTCCTCTGGACGAAATATGACTGGATCGCGGCTGCTGGAGGCACGGAGCACACTTCTTTTCTGGAGAAAGCCACCAAAGAGTTTGAAATCCAGTTCGGATCGCGCGTGGGCAGACTCTCGTTCACCACAGTCGCTGCGCGGCCTGAAAAGGGTGAAAATCTGGAATTCGGGCACGGCATTCCAGAATTGCTGAAGGAATGGGCAATCAATTCTCCCCGGCATCGAGATATGAATTTGACCCCTGGCGATGAGGCGGGCACGCGCGAAAGCGAAACATTCTTGGATCGGCACTTCAAGGCGGTTCAGGACGCACAATGACTGAGTCTTCAAATCAATTCGTAATGATCGGTCTCCCGGCAGCGGGGAAAACAAGTTTCCTGGCGGCATTGTGGTATCTCGTCCAGCACGCGCAAGTGGAACGTCGGTTGGAGCTTAAACATTTCGAAGGCGACATGAAATATCTGAACCAGATCGCCGATTTGTGGGTCACTTTCGAAGTTGTCCCGCGGACGACAACAAGTACTGAGCGAACAGTTTCGATGGTTTTGAAAGACACTGCTACGAACAGGACATTCACTCTTACGGTCCCTGATCTCTCGGGTGAATCCTTCGTCTCGCAATTGGTAGCGCGACAGCTCACGGTCAGCTACGATAAGTTCCTTCGGGCCTCTTCGGGCGCAATTCTATTTGTGAGCCCACTCGATTATCGCAAACCTGCGCGCATCAATAAGGCGAAGCCATTGATCGAAGAAATGGGAGCAGCTACTGACAAGACCGATGCACAAGACAATTCTTCGGTCACTTGGGACCCTGCTCAAACGCCTACGCAAGTGCAACTCGTGGAACTGTTGCAATTCATCGCCGACCGCGACTATTTCAAGCCGCCGTTCCCCGTGGCGTTGATAATCTCAGCATGGGATCAGTTGGAAGGTGAAAACAAGACTCCGGCAAAGTGGCTGTCCGAAGAGCTGCCGCTGCTCTCACAATTTTTGGAGAGCAATCACAAATTGTTTGACCACACGATCTACGGCGTGAGTGCGCAAGGTGGTGATTACAAGAAAGCGGACGAACTAACTCATATTCCGCCGTCGGAGCGGATTGTGGTTGTTGGGGCCGAGGTAAAGAACGACCACGATCTGACCGAACCGTTGACATGGCTAATGCGTTGACATCAGGTGCCGCGGATTTGCAGATAAACGCAATTCATCAGTTCCTGCACGGCTATTCAGAGGGTCATCGTCTCATCGAAGGCTCGCTGAAGCTGCCGAATGATGTCGCGCGCTTGATGCTGCGAATGAGCGATCTGTCCGGGAGTAGTGTCATCAAGGGTTTCGATCAATACATCACCGGATATCCGCTCGACTCCATCAATGCATATGCACTCGCCATGACTTGGTACGCTCCAGAGATGCCGAGGCCCGGATGTGTCTGGACACATACCCTGGCGCTTCCCGCGCAGGCTATGGCGACAATCCCCTGTCTGACCTCTCTCATACATCTCTTCAAGCGACCGAAGGGCAGCCCCATTAAAGGTAAATACGCCGATACGTTAACTTTCAATGTCAGCCCGAGAACCCCGCAGTCCACGTTGCATTCTGAAATCAAAAACACACTCGGCCCGATTATTTCTGCCTACTATGGCCTATCTCGTAATAGCCCGCTTGTCTTGGCCGCGCGAGACTCTGATGAATTCACGGATGCAATTCTTGCTTTGTGGTCGCAGCAGTGGCCGAGTTTGCGTCAGCAATTTGCGTTTTGCACAGGGTCGCTTTCTGCACGGACGCTCCCTGATCGCGCCTTCGACATTCAATGTGCACCTCCCGCGCTGGCGAAAGACGTGGCTCGCGAGGTTGCGCCGGACACTCTGCCCGAACCAATAGTGGTGTCGGATCGTGAGAGTTTCTACTCCGAAGATTTACTGTCTGCGTTTGACGATGCACTGATACCAGACGGCGGACCCTTCCGGCACTTCCTGTGGACCGTTGCCGATATGACTTCGACGCGCGCAGATTTTGTGTCTTACGTGAAGTTATTCGACGCATTCAACGGGCACACCGATGCGCTGACGCTCGTCGAGTTGATCGCGGAAATATTCCCGGAGCCGACCGCTGGTACTTCTCTAAAGGCTCACCTGCTTGAAGGTTGTCAGACAGAGTATTTGAGCGGCGACGCGCAGCGCGGCATTCTGCGGGCATTGGCGACCACGGGCAAATACCGAAGTTTTGACTCATTGCTTCTGAAAGACCAGCTAGTCGCAAGATTCTTCAAAGCATCGCCTCAATTGACTCGGCACCTGGTGAGCGAGTTATTCCGTTCAAATCTCAATCCACTCGGCGACGAAATTCTTACGAAGCTGGTGCGCGCGATGGACGCCGACGACGCGCGGCAAGTCATCGGTGAGCAGCCACAATTGCTCCCTGCTATCTTCCGTGCGAATCCTGATCTGGCGGCTTCGCCCCAACTATGGTCTCTTGCGGGAGATCGTAAACGTGAGCTGCTGGACTCGCTCGTTGCTCAGGAGATACGCCCCGAGCTTGTATCACGGATTGTTTTCGCTCTCTTGGACAGTGGTTCTGACGGATTCATCCGGCGCGCAATTGAGCGATGGGGTAGAGATGCGGTCTTCGCTGCGCTTGATTGGACCGAGAATCATCAGGGCCGGATGTCAGAGACATTCCGCGGCACGCTTACTTTTAACGTGCCGGATGTCATGTCATGGGTCGAATCTGGCACAAGATCAATACCCGGCCTAGTCGCGGCAGCCCATGTAGTTGCGCCTTACCCTTATCAGATCGCGAAGCATGACTCGACGGTATGGCTCCCGGCACTCAAAGCGCTTCAGGAGAGCGGTAATCAATTGGAGGCGACGTATATTCGAACCTTGTTGCTAGCGTTGGGACTCTGCAACGCGCCGCCAGCTCCACTCAATCTGATCGGTGAGGCTTTCGAGATCATTCACGAGAAGGCAGAACTAGAACAGCTAAGAGATGACGCCTGGCTGATCTTGCAGCCGCTCGTCCCGGAATTGCACTGGTGGAACAATTGGGACAAGTGTGAGCGCATGAGGCGTGCTTTGTTATTAGCTTTTATGCACAACTCCTGGCCCGCGCGGGAACTCAAAGAGCGAATTAAGGACCGCGAGATACTTCGCCAAATCCTTGAAAGTGTGCATAAGGTTGACGGCGAGGATTACTTTCAGAACACCTGAATCATAATGGATGGTCAGCTTTCAGCTTATACCAACGTAACTATTATAGAACGGTGATCCAGTGTTCGGAACCTACCAACCTGCCGGTTTTGAAAATTCTCCTTTTGCATCCCGCAGCGTTGCGGGAAACTGGCTTGCAACGAGGTGGCCCTGTCGGATTCTCTTCACGAAGGTCGCGTATCGCTGAAGTTCCTTGCTGTGGTGCTGATGTGGGTTAAGAATCCCAACGGGGATCTTGAGCTCTTCCGCGACAATGCGGACCGGTTCTGCGAGGTCGGAATCGTTCGTTATTAGAACGGCCACTTCAAATTCTTTGCGGAAAGCATCGCGAACGAGATGCGACGCGAGGTTGACATCCGAACCCTTCTCCTCGGTCTTTTCCACCCATACTCTTTTGGGCGGCGTGACCGCCGCTAAGTACATTGGAACGATGTGCGTGAGAAAGTGACCATACTGGATAGTGAGATTCGGAATCGTCTTCAATGCACGAATGTACAAACCCTGATCGTGGGCCGAAGTCGGCTTAGTGGGTCGGGCGCTGACTCGCGCAGTGAAGTACTTAATTTGTTGGAGCGTGTCCGAAGGGAGGAGAGTTTGGCAAAGTCTCGACACATCCAGCCATTTGTATGGGGTCTGCTTCAAGGCTCCGTAATACAAATTGAAGCCGTCAATGTATACGTTCACTCTCGCCACGCCCGAACCTCTCAGAAAACGCCAAGCTGATAGCCGGTTGACGAGTCGCTTGGAGCTGATATAATACCAAGGATATCCCCCCTGCCCCTTGGTGGGTAGGAAGCGAAGCCGACCTTAGGGTCGGCTTCAGTGTTTTTGAGCCTTCTTTTTCCCAATGGCGTTCGTTTGTCGTCCTGTCGAGATATGACTAACTGGCCATTGTACAAGCTGCATTCAAAGATGAGATCGATCTCGACCAGCCGTCAGCTCGCCTTCGCGTTCACACCGGAATTCTATGAAAACGAAACAAGAATCAAACAGTGGAACGCTTTCTGCAACAAGAACAAATCGTACGTTCAGGAAGCGAACTTCGGAGACGTTGTCGCTCGCCTCGCATCGTTCCTCGTACCTGTCATCAAGTCGGTACAACAGCAGAGAGCCCTGGAAAGCGCGTGGAAGCCTGCCAACGCGTGGCACCCCGCTCCACGCCCATAGCCTCGTGGCCGCGTTCTAGTGCCGTTCGATCTCCGATTCACAACGCTCAAGTCACCTTCACGCGGACCGTAACGGGACGGTGGTGTACTTGCACGCTTTGAGTCGCTTGCATAAATATTCCTAGTACGCGTTCGTCGAACCGGCGGCGACTGGTGTGAGTTTTGGTGGTAGTATCGCCGAGACAATTCGGTTCCGATTTCATATATCAAGCTGAAAGAAAACGCTTTAGGCTGGCGGCTGCGAACTGAGACATGGATAACCACTTCTTTGAACGCCCCATTCTGAACTCGCCGTACAGCTACCCTGAGCGTCATTGGGAGCTTGATAGCGAAGGGCAGCCCACCCAAAAGATTGTTGCGACTCGGCGTCGCGCAGAGTTTATCACTCCGATCCCGAAACCCAAGAAGCAAAAGCGAAAGCCGAACCAAGACGCGCTGATTTTTGACGAAGGCAAGGGCCTTTCGACCCAAAAGCAACAGTACGACCCAACTTCGATCATCAATGATCTTCGCTATCAGGTAGACCAGTGGCGGAAACTTTCGAATCCCAGCGACTGGCTGGTGACGCCCGAAACTGAACGACTCCTTCAACACTGGCGTCACCACAATTTCAACAGCTTTCGACCGTTCTTCTGCCAAGTTGAAGCCGTCGAGACAGCTATTTGGCTGACTGAAGTCGCTCCGAAGCTAGGGAAGATTGGAAAAGGTTTTATTGAGAACTTAGCAAACGCAAACCGTGACGCGAATCCTGAACTCTTGCGCCTTGCTTTGAAACTCGCAACTGGCGCAGGCAAGACCACAGTCATGGCAATGCTCATCGCGTGGCAGACCATAAACGCGGTGCGTCGGCCCAACAGTTCACATTTCACTCGCGGATTTCTGGTCGTTGCACCTGGCCTCACGATTCGCGCTCGGTTGCGCGTTTTGCAGCCGAACGACCCTGACAGCTACTACGGCAATCTGGAATTGATACCAGAGGAAATGTTGGGCGATCTCGAACGAGCAAAGATTGTGATCACCAACTACCATGCGTTTAAGTTGCGAGACCGGATGGAGCTTTCCAAAGGAGGCCGATCACTTCTTCAGGGAAGGGGGCCAGAATTGGAAACTCTCGAAACCGAAGGGCAGATGATCCAGCGGGTCATGCCCGAACTCATGGGTTTGAAAAATATCATGGTTCTGAATGACGAGGCCCATCACTGTTATCGCGAAAAACCGGGGGAAGCTGATGAACCCGACCTCACTGCTGAGGATAGGCAGGAAGCAGAGAAAAACAGTGAAGCGGCACGTCTGTGGATTAACGGCCTTGAGGCTGTCAAACGTAAACTCGGGATAACGCAGATCGTCGATCTTTCCGCGACGCCTTTTTTTCTTAGTGGCTCAGGCTATGCGGAAGGAACCCTGTTTCCGTGGACCGTGAGTGATTTTTCGCTGATGGATGCCATCGAATGCGGCATCGTGAAGCTTCCTCGCGTCCCAGTCGCTGACAACATCCCCGGTGAAGAGCTTCCCGTATTCCGGAATCTCTGGGAGCATATCCGAACGAAAATGCCCAAGAAGCGTCGGGGCAAGTCAGAGAGCCTTGATCCACTTAGCCTTCCCGTGGAATTGCAAACAGCATTGGAAGCGTTATACGGGCACTATGCAAAAACGTTCGACTTGTGGGCTAAGAGCGGTATCAAAGTGCCTCCATGCTTCATCGTCGTCTGCAATAACACAGCGACCTCGAAACTCGTCTATGACTATATCTCTGGCTTTCATAGAGAGAACGAAGACGGCTCTACCACACTGGAAAATGGACGGCTCGCGCTCTTCCGCAATTTCGACGAGCATGGCAATCAACTCGGACGACCGCGTACGCTTCTAATCGACAGCGTGCAAATCGACTCGGGCGAAGCCCTGGACGACAAATTCCGGGACATGGCTAGCGACGAAATCGAGCGCTTTCGGCGAGAGATTCGGGAGCGTACGGGAGACCAGCAACAGGCAGAGAATCTCACGGACGAGGATTTGCTTCGCGAAGTGATGAACACGGTCGGTAAAGCTGGGCGGCTTGGCGAGGCCATTCGTTGTGTCGTATCGGTCTCAATGCTCACAGAGGGCTGGGACACAAATACGGTCACTCATGTGCTCGGTGTCAGAGCATTCGGAACACAGCTATTGTGTGAACAAGTCATCGGAAGGGCTCTACGCCGCCAATCGTACGAACTTAACGAAGATGGGCTATTCAACGTCGAATACGCCGATGTTCTTGGAATTCCGTTCGACTTCACAGCGAAGCCAGTCATCGCTCCCCCACAGCCACCTCGCGAGACGATCCAGGTCAAAGCAGTGCGGCCTGAACGCGATTCTCTTGAGATCACGTTCCCACGGGTTGCTGGCTACCGGGTTGAATTGCCTGCGGAACGACTAAGCGCGGAATTCAATGCAGACTCTATATTGGAGCTGACCCCTGATCTAGTTGGCCCTTCCATTACCAGGAATTCTGGCATTATCGGCGAGGAAGTTGATCTGAGCCTCGAACACCTTGGTGACATGAGGCGGTCAACCCTGATTTTTCATGTCGCTAAACGATTGCTTTACACCAAGTGGCGCGATCCCGGCGAAGAACCGAAACTTCACCTCTTCGGACAGCTCAAGCGCATCACCAAAGATTGGCTGGACACCTGCCTCGTGTGCAAGGGCGGTACGTATCCGGCTCAGCTCATGTATCAAGAGCTGGCCGACATGGCGTGCGAACGCATTACGGCAGCGATCACGCGCACGACCTTGGGGAAGTCGCCGATCAAAGTGATTCCGGACCCTTACAACCCAATTGGTTCTACCAGCCACGTGAAGTTCAACACTTCCAAGACAGACCGTTGGGAGACGGACGCACGCCGCTGCCAAATCAATTATGTGATTCTCGACAGCGATTGGGAGGCCGAGTTCTGCCGCGTGGCCGAGTCTCATCCTCGCGTTAAGGCCTACGTGAAGAATCACAATCTTGGATTCGAGGTGCCGTACCGTTATGGTTCCGAGAATCGCAAGTATCGTCCCGACTTCATTGTCCTCGTGGACGACGGGCATGGCCAGGACGATCTGCTTCATCTGGTCGTTGAAATCAAGGGCTATCGCCGCGAAGACGCCAAAGAGAAGAAATCCACGATGGAGACATACTGGGTGCCAGGCGTGAACAATGCGAACAAATATGGGCGATGGGCATTCGCTGAATTCACCGAGGTCTATCAGATTGAGTCCGACTTCAAATCGAAGGTCAAATCCGAATTCAACAAGATGATTGAGACGGTGACTCTGCCGCAGCCAGCATAAGGAATCAAAATGGCGAAGAATATCGTAAAGCAAAAAGAGAAAAAGAAGATCGAAACTCTTACGCACGAAAAAGCTTCGCGCAAAAATATCCCTACGGCTGAGTATCAGTCCGTGATGCGCACCGCAGAGCAAAGCCCAATCCGAGTGCCTTACGAGCGGCGGAACCGCGACCTCGATCCGCAACTGGTCTGGCGAGGAAAAGACGAGCAGGATTGGTCCGATCTGGTCGTGCCTGCGCCGCCTCTCTACATCCAAGAAAAGGTGCACCCCAAGGTGCTGATCGACGACTTGCGTCTTCGAAGCGAGGCAAATGTAAAGGCTGCGGAAGCCCAGATCGACCTGTTTGCTAACTTCAACGGTTTACCGAGCGAGGCAGCCAAGACGGAGTTTTACCAGCACGACGCTCACTGGGCCAACCGCATGATCCTCGGCGATAGTCTCCAAGTGATGGCGTCGCTGGCTGAGCGCGAAGGGCTGCGGCGTAAGGTGCAGTGCATCTACCTTGACCCGCCGTATGGCATCAAGTTCAATAGCAACTTCCAGTGGAGCACGACCAGCCGCGACGTGAAGGATGGCAATGTCGATCACATCACCCGTGAGCCGGAACAGGTTAAAGCCTACCGCGATACTTGGCGCGACGGTATTCACAGCTACCTTACCTATCTCCGCGATCGCCTCACCGTCGCCCGCGATTTACTCACCGATTCCGGTTCCATCTTCGTGCAGATCGGCGATGAAAATGTACATCGCGTGCGTGCGGTAATGGATGAAGTGTTTGGGGACAAAAACTTCATCAGCCTGATCACAACAAAAAAAAGCGGCGG
>Ga0307374_10012387_pt1 | contig 11966 bp, 9 predicted proteins | sample OX3MG_FD_202532 | JGI IMG/M metagenome (GOLD analysis project Ga0307374, IMG submission 202532) | Soil microbial communities from Risofladan, Vaasa, Finland - OX-3 | ecosystem: Environmental > Terrestrial > Soil > Coastal area > Acid sulfate soil | place: Finland: Risofladan, Vaasa | collected...
GACGCGACGCGCGTCGTGCTGCACACCCAGGAGCAGGCGGGCCTCGACCTGGTCTGCGACGGCGAGCTGTATCGCTTCGACGTCAATCACCCCGAAACCAACGGCATGATCGAGTACTTCGTGCGGCTAATGGATGGGGTGCGCACGCGTCTGGGCTTCGACGAGCTGATGGGCTACCGGCAGCAGGGCGGGATGCGCTTTCGCAGCCGTCCGCCAGGGGTGGTCAACGGCCCGGTCGGGCCGGGGGCGCTCGATCTGCCCCAGGCCTGCGCGCGCGCCAAGTCGCTCGCAACGCGCCCGCTCAAGTTCACCGTCACTGGCCCGCACATGCTCGCCAAGACGCTGCTCGACAGGCACTACGGCGACATCGCCGCGCTCGCCGACGCCATCGCCAGCGCGCTCGCCGCGCAGGTGGCGCATCTGGATGCGGACGTCGTCCAGCTCGACGAGGCGAATTTGCCGGGGCACCCGGACGAGTGGCGCTGGGCGGCGGCGGCGATCAACCGCGTGCTCGACGCGGTGCCCAAGGGGGTGAAGGCTGCGGTCCACCTGTGCTTCGGCAACTACGGCGGCCAGACGATCCAGCGCGGCACCTGGGCGCGGCTCATCGACTACCTGAACGCGCTGCACGCCGACCACGTCGTCATGGAGTGCGCGCACCGGCCGGCAGAGGAGCTGGCGGTCTTCAAGGACCTGCGCCCGCAGATCGGCATGGGCGTCGGCGTGGTCGACGTGAAGCGCACCGAAATCGAGACGCCCGAGGCGATCGCACGCTCGATCGAGCGCGCCGAAAAGACGCTCGGGCCCGGCCGGGTGCGCTACGTGCACCCGGACTGCGGCTTCTGGATGCTCAAGCGCGGCATCGCCGACGCCAAGATGCGCGCCCTAGTCGCCGGCCGCGACCTGTACGAAGGACGCGGTGCGCAGCGCGCCGCCTGACTAGACCAGAGCAGACTGGTGGGGGCGCTCGAAGCGCGACGCCATCGGCGGCACAGCCTTGCATGCTCGCCCGCCTTCGGGGCGACTGCGCCCATGCCTCCTTCTAGCCCTTCAGGTGCGCGCCCACGCGCACGATCTTCATGGTATTGGTGCCGCCGGACTTGCCAATCGGCTCGCCGATGGTGAGCACGATCAGGTCGCCCTCCTTCACCACGCCGTGCTGCGCCAGAACGCCCTCGGCCTCGCGCATCAGCTCCTCGCGGTCGTGGCCGACGTATCTCACCATCAGCGGATACACGTCGCGCATCAGCGCGCAGCGGTAGCGCGTCGAGGTCTGCGAGGTAAGCGCGTAAATCGGCACCCCGCAATTGAGGCGGCTCATCCACAGCGCGGTGGAGCCCGACTCGGTGAGCGAGGCGATCGCTTTGACCTTGAGGTGGAAGGCGGTGAACAGCGCCGCCATGGCGATCGACTGGTCGACGCGCGCGAACACGCGGTTGAGGAAATCCTGGTCCAGGTTGAGCAGCTGGGTCTGCTCGGCCTCGACGCAGATGCGGTCCATCGACTCGATCGTCTCGACCGGATACTTGCCACTCGCCGACTCGGCCGAGAGCATCACCGCGTCGGTGCCATCGAGCACCGCGTTGGCGACGTCGGAGACCTCGGCGCGCGTCGGCGTCGGGCTCGAGATCATCGATTCCATCATCTGGGTGGCGGTGATGGTGAGCTTGTTCTCCTCGCGCGCCATGCGGATCATGCGCTTTTGCAGCGCAGGCACCGAGGCGTCGCCGACCTCCACCGCCAGGTCGCCGCGCGCCACCATGATCCCGTCGCAGGCGCGCATGATGTCGAGCAGCGCCGCTTGCCCGACCGCCTCGGCGCGCTCGATCTTGGCGATCAGCATGGCCTTGCCGCCGGCGGCGCGCATCAGCTCGCGCGCCATGTACATGTCGGAGCCCGACTTCGGGAACGACACCGCGAGGTAATCGGCCTGCAGCTTCACGGCGGTGCGAATGTCCTCGATGTCCTTGGGCGTGAGCGCGGGCGCGGTCAGGCCGCCGCCCTGGCGGTTGATGCCCTTGTTGTTCGACAGCACGCCGCCATGGCGCACCACGGTGCGCACCTCGCTGCCTTTCACCTCCATGACGTCGAGCACGATCCGGCCGTCGTCGAGCAGCAGCACCGCCCCCTGGTCGACGTCGCTCGGCAGGTCCTTGTAGTCCAGGCCGACGCGGCCGTCGTCGCCCAGCTCGCATTCGGCGTCGAGCACGAACCTCTGGCCCTGCTGCAGCGTGACCTGTCCGCCCTGGAACCTGCCGACGCGGATCTTGGGGCCCTGCAGGTCGCACATGATGGCGACCGTACGGCCGACCTTGCGCCCGATCTCCTTCACCAGCTCGGCACGCTTGAGATGGTCCTCGGCGCTGCCGTGCGAGAAGTTGAGCCGCGCCACGTCAACCCCGGCGCGGATCATGCGCTCGAGCACGGCGGGCGAGCTCGAGGCGGGGCCTAGGGTAGCGACGATCTTGGTGCTGCGGAGCATCTGTTGCAGTCTATCACCCGTCCCTGAAGCTTCCGCGGCGTTCACTTCTGTACCAGAGCGGCCTTCCACTGCGCGGGGACCGACCGCCCGGCTGACTGTGTGTCGGCCAGCAAAGCAAACAGGCACCGTCCATTGCTCGCAGCAGCCCCTACCTCACCGATCGTGCGCTTCTCATTCGTGCCGTGGTTCGACAGGTAAAAACGACGCCCCTGTACTCGAGCACCCGGATCCTGTCTTCCCTAAGCTTGGCGACGAAGTCCGGGTAAAAGCGGTCGGCCGGCCTCGGCAGCCAAAACGATGCCCGCGGCTCGCGCTCCAGCTTCCGCACCTGGAATTTGCCTTCATCTCGGTCAAGCTGGATGGCACACGCTGTTTCCTCCCGTTCGAGGTCGGAGTTCGGCACGCCGCAAAGGCGATAGAAGTGTTTCAGGAAGGTGTACCGGCCAGCGAATAACCAGCGTGCCGGGTACAGGTTCGGATCAGAGCTGCACCCGGGGCGGTCCGAAACCCGTGCCGCGCCCGCGCGCCCAAATACCGCCTGTGCCCCAGATGGTGTCGTAATGCTCGAATGCACTCTTGGGTTTGGCGTCCTGATCGGCCAGCCAGTGCAGCGCAGGCACCCTCTGCCGCCTGCTTCCTAATCACGCCACAAGATTGGCATGAAATTGACTTTCTAGCCAATAAATTATACATTACACAACAGTAAGTTACGTTTGTTATAGCCGAAAAGAAGGCTATTATGCCAAAAAAGCTCGCCGGTGACCTGATCGAGCGCCTAGAGGCCGAAATTCGTCGGCACTCCAACGGTGTCTGTGCAGCCGCCCTGGCGGAAACGTTCGGGAAAGACGCGAGCCCAAGGTCACTGGCGCGGCTCCTCAAGCACTTGGCCAGAGGCCAGCGAATTCGCGTGCGGGGCATGGGACGCACGACCCGCTACTTGCCGAACGTCCCGGGAGAGGCTGTCGCGCATGTGAGCCTTCCGGCGTCGGGCGCCAACGGCGAAGCCGAAGTCTACGTGCCCATGTCCAGGGAGTCGGAAACTCTCCGCGCATCGATACGCCGCCCGATCACACAGAGGCGCCCCGTCGGCTATGACCGCTCGCTGCTGGAGAACTATCACCCAAACGAAACCTTCTACCTGAACGACGCCGATTGGCGCGGGCGCCTGCGCGAGATCGGGCGCACGCCCTTCACGCAGCGCGCCGCAGGCACCCACGCGCGCGACATCATGAACCGCCTGCTGATCGACTTGTCCTGGGCATCCTCGCGGCTGGAAGGAAACACATACAACCGGCTCGACACGCTGAACCTGATCGAGCACAGCCGCGAAGCGCAAGGCAAGGGCCGACTCGAGACTCAGATGATCCTCAATCACAAGCGAGCGATCGAGTTCCTGATCGAACAGGCGCAAGACATCGGCTTCAATGTTTACACGTTCATGAACCTGCACGCACTGCTTTCGGAGAACTTTCTGGCCGATCCGGCGGCGAGCGGACGGCTGCGCGAGAGGGTCGTGGAGATCAGCGCTACGGTGTATCGGCCGCTCGCAGTGCCTCAACAGATCGAGGAGCTCCTGCGGATCATCCTCGAAAAAGGGGGCGCGATCCATGATCCCCTCGAGCAGGCGTTCTTCATGATGGTGCACATCCCGTATCTTCAACCGTTCGAATATGTCAACAAGCGCGTCTCGCGGCTCGCGGCCAACGTCCCGTTCATCAAGAATAATCTGTGCCCGCTTTCGTTCGTGGACGTGCCGGAACGCGCATACGTGGAAGGTACGCTAGCGATTTACGAGCACGCTCGTGTGGACTTGCTGAGGGACGTCTTTACGTGGGCGTACGAGCGATCGTACGAGCAGTTCAGGGCCGTCGCGGGGACGCGTCCCGAACCGGACCCGTTCCGGCTCAAGTACCGGGCCGAGTTGGGCGAGGTCGTCGCAGACATGGTCCGTGCAGGCGCGCCGATCGATGCCGCGGCTGTCCGGCTCGCAGCCACGCATCTCGTTGCCATGGAAGACGTGCCGCGTTTCGTGAAGATGGCGCTTACCGAGCTACGCCACTTGCACGAAGGCAATATCGCGCGCTTCCGCATACGGCTGGCGCACTATCGCGCCTGGAAGGCAGGCCAGCGTTCGACGGCGCCTTTTCAGGCCCTTTGAAAGAGACTTTCCGGCGGCGAGCCCCTATTTTCGTTTCCGAACGAAATCGCAAATAGCGATTGCCGCTACTTTCGCCGGCCGCGGCGAGCTTGTCGGCGCGCGGGCGCCGTTAAACCTCCGCCCGCGCCTCCAGCGCCGCCACCGCGGGCAGCGTCCTGCCCTCGAGGAACTCGAGGAACGCGCCACCCGCAGTCGAGATGTAGTCGACCTTGTCAGCAATGCCGAACTTGTTGATCGCCGCGATGGTGTCGCCGCCGCCGGCGATCGAGAAGGCCTTCGATCCGGCGATGGCGTGCGCCAGCACTTCGGTGCCCTTGGAGAACTGCTCGATCTCGAACACCCCGACCGGGCCGTTCCAGACGATCGTGCCGGCGAGCCCGAGCGCCGCCGCGAGCGCGGCCGCGGTCTTCGGCCCGATGTCGAGGATCATCTCGTCGGCCGCGACGTCCCGGGCGGACTTCACGCTCGCCCGCGCGCTCACCGCCAGCTCCCTCGCCACCACCACGTCGACCGGCAGCGGTACCCGGGTCGCGGCCATGATCTTCTTCGCCTGCTCGGCGAGCCCGGGCTCGGCAAGCGATTTGCCGATCGGCAGCCCTGCGGCGAGCATAAAGGTGTTGGCGATGCCGCCACCGACGATCAGCTGGTCGACCTTCTTCGCCAGCTCGCCGAGGATAGTGAGCTTGGTCGAGACTTTCGAGCCGGCGACGATGGCCACCAGCGGCCGCGCGGGACTCGCGAGCGCCTTCGTGAGCGCGTCGAGCTCGGCGGCCATCAGCGGCCCGGCGCAGGCCACCGGCGCGAAGCGCGCGACGCCGTGCGTGGTCGCCTCGGCGCGGTGCGCGGTGCCGAAAGCGTCGTTCACGTAGACCTCGCACAGCGCGGCGATCTTGCGCGCCAGCGCCTCGTCGTCCTTCTTCTCGCCCTTGTTGACGCGGCAGTTCTCGAGCAGCACCAGCTCGCCGGGCTTGACCTCGACGCCGTCGACCCAGTTCGCCTTCACCGGCACGGCGCGCCCGAGCAGCTCGCCCAAGCGCTTCGCCACCGGCGCGAGCGAGTCTCCGGGCTTGAATTCGCCCTCCTTGGGGCGTCCCAGATGCGAGGTGACCATGACCGCCGCGCCCTGCTCGAGCGCGCGGCGGATGCCGGGGACCGAGGCGCGGATGCGCGTGTCGTCGGATACACCTCCGGCCTCGTCGAGGGGCACGTTGAGGTCGGCGCGGATCAGCACCCGCTTGCCCTTCAGATCGAGATCGGTCATGCGCTTGAACTTCATGTCTTGCTCCTCTTCTCGAGCTCGGCGAGCAGCTCCGGCATGAGCCGCTGCGGCTCGCCCGATTCGAACGCGCGGCGCTGGTATGTGCGTGCTGCCACCAGAATGTCGTCGAAGGCCGCCTGGGTCAGCTCGCGCATGCGCTGCTTGGTGAGCCGGATCGCATTCGGCGGGCGCGTTGCCAGCTCGCGCGCCAGCCCAAGCGCCGCCCCGAGCACCTTCTCGCGCGGCACCAGGCGGTTCACCAGCCCGATCCTCTCGGCGCGTTCGCCGGAGATCAGCTCGCCCATGAGCGAGAGCTCGGCGTTCAGCCCGAAGGGCAGGTGCCACATCATGAACGAGGTGCCGAGGATCGATCCCACCCCGGTTCTCACCTCCGGTTGTCCGATGCGTGCCTCCGGGTGAGCCACCCGCAGGTCGCAATGCAGGGCGATCTGGAAGCCCGCGCCCGCCGCTGCGCCCACGATTGCCGCCACGCTCGGCTTGTCCAGCGCCCGCACCGCGGCGTGCATCGCGTGCAACTCTTCGGCCCAGCGCTCGGCGTCCTCTACGCCGAGGCGCGCGCCCTCCTCGAGATCCTGACCGGCGCAAAAGACGCGCTCTCCGGCGCCCGCGATCACGACCGCACGCACCTGCGCATCGGCGTTGACCCGCGCGAGCGCTTCGGGCAGCTCGCGGCGCAGGTCCCGGTTGACCGCGTTCAAGCGCTCCGGCCGGTTGAGCCGGACTAGGGCGACCTCCGCGAGCCGCTCGATGAGAACGGCGGCCATGGCCCGTCTATTTGGCGTTCATCAGCGCGACCGCCGCATCCAGCATCCGGTTGCTGAAGCCCCATTCGTTGTCGTACCAGGCGGTGACCTTGACCAGCGTGCCGCCGGTCACCTTGGTGAGCGTCGAGTCGAAGATCGAGCTCGCGGGGTTGTGGTTGAAGTCGGAGGACACCAGCGCATCCGTGTTGTACTCGAGGATGCCCTTCAGGTCGGTCTGCGAGGCCTGCTTGACCGCCTCATTCACCTCCTCGACGCTGGTGGCCTTCTTCGCCACGAACGTGAGGTCGACGATCGACACGTTGATCGTCGGAACGCGGATCGAGAAGCCGTCGAGCTTGCCGTTCAGGTGCGGCAGCACCAGCCCGACGGCGGCGGCCGCGCCGGTCTTGGTGGGGATCATGTTCTGCGAGGCCGAGCGCGCGCGCCGCAGGTCCTTGTGGTAGACGTCGGTGAGCACCTGGTCGTTGGTGTAGGCGTGCACCGTCGTCATCAGACCCGCGACTACGCCGATGCGCTCGTCGAGCGCCTTGACCAGCGGCGCCAGGCAGTTGGTGGTGCACGAGGCGTTGGAGATGACCGTGTCGGAGGCCTTGAGCGCCTTGTCGTTCACGCCCACCACGATCGTGCGGTCGACGTCCTTGTCGCCCGGCGCCGAAATGATCACCTTCTTCGCCCCGGCCGCCAGGTGCGCGCCCGCCTTGGCCTTGCTGGTGAACAGACCCGTGCATTCCAGCACCACGTCGACGCCCAGGTCCTTCCACGGCAGCTTCGCGGGGTCGCGCTCGGCGAGCACCTTCAACCGGTCGCCGTTCACCACCAGCGCGCCCTCGGCGACCTCCACGCTGCCCTTGAAGCGCCCGTGCGCCGTGTCGTACTTGAGCAGGTGCGCGTTCGTCTTCGCGTCGCCCAGGTCGTTGAGGGCGACGAACTGCAGCTCGTGCTTCTTGCCGTCTTCGTAGTGCGCGCGCAGGACGTTCCTGCCGATGCGCCCGAAGCCGTTAATCGCTACCTTGATGGCCATAGTGTCCCTCCACGACAAAGTGATCCGCCGGTCGGCGCGGGCCCATCCGCCATGGTCCCGCCGCCGCCTGCCCCCTTATTGATCTAGATCATCCGTGCCCTACAGAACGCCGCGCACGGCCGCCGCCACGTGCTCCGGAGTAAAGCCGAAGTACTTGAACAGCTCCCCGGCGGGCGCCGACTCTCCGAAGCGGTCGATGCCGACCACCGCGCCCTCCAGGCCGACGTACTTGCGCCAGAATGCCGTCACGCCGGCTTCCACTGCGACGCGCGGCACGCCGCGCGGCAGCACCGCGTCGCGGTAGCCCGCGTCCTGGCGGTCGAAGGCGCTGGTCGAGGGCATCGACACCACGCGCACCGCGACGCCCTCGGCGGCGAGCAGCTTCTGCGCGGCGAGCGCGAGCGCCACCTCCGAGCCAGTCGCGATGAGCACCGCGCGCGCCGCGCCTTCGGGCTCGGAGAGCACGTAGCCGCCGCGCTCCACGCTGGCGAGCGTGGCCGCGTCGCGCTTCGCGAACGGCAGGTTCTGGCGCGACAGCAGCAGCGCGCTCGGGCCGCTCTTGCGCTTGAGCGCAACAGCCCAGGCCATCGCGCTCTCCACCGTGTCGCACGGGCGCCAGACCTCCAGATTGGGGATCAGCCGCAGGCTCGCCGCGTGCTCGATCGGCTGGTGCGTCGGCCCGTCCTCGCCCAGGCCGATCGAGTCGTGCGTGAACACGTAGATCACGCGCGTGCCGATCAGCGCCGCCATGCGCAGCGCGTTGCGCGCGTAGTCCGAGAACACCAGGAACGTGCCGCCGTAGGGGATGAAGCCGCCGTGCAGCGACAGCCCATTCATGATCGCGCACATGCCGAATTCGCGCACGCCGTAGAACAGGTAGTTGCCGCCGTCGTCGCGCCCGATCACCTTCGAGCTCTTCACCATGGTGAGGTTGGAGCCGGCCAGATCGGCCGAGCCGCCGAGCAGCTCGGGCAGCGCCGGCCCGAGCGATTCGAGCACGTTCTGCGAGGCCTTGCGCGTGGCCACCGTCTCGGCCTTGGCGTTCAGCTCCCCGATCAGGGCTGTCACGCGCGCGTCGAAGTCCTGCGGCAGCTCGCCCGCGGCGCGGCGGCCGAAGTCGCCCGCCAGCTCCGGGTGCGCCTCCTCGTAGGCGGCGAACAGCTTCTTCCAGCGCCGCTCGGCGCGCGCGCCGGCATCGCGCGCGTTCCAGGCGTCGTACACGTGCTGCGGGATCTCGAACGGCGGATAGGGCCAGCCGATCGCCGCGCGCGTCGCCGCGACCTCGTCCGTCCCGAGCGCCGCGCCGTGCGCCGCGCCAGTATTCTGCTTGTGCGGCGCGCCCTTGCCGATCGTGGTCTTGCAGCAGATGAGCGTCGGGCGCGCGGTCTCGCGCTTCGCCTTGCGGATCGCGCGGTCGAGCGCCGTCACGTCGTGCCCGTCGACGTGCGCGATCACCTGCCAGCCGTAGGCCTTGAAGCGCTCGGGCACGTTGTCGGTGTACCACTGCTCGATGTGGCCCTTCTCCGAGTCGATCGATATGCCGTTGTCGTCGTAGAAGGCGATCAGCTTGCCCAGCCCGAGCGTGCCGGCGAGCGAGCAGGCCTCGTGCGAGAGGCCTTCCATCATGCAGCCGTCGCCCATGAACACGTAGGTGTGGTGATCGACGATATCGAAGCCCGGCTGGTTGAAGTGCGCGGCGAGCAGCTTCTCGGCGATCGCCATGCCCACCGCGTTGGCCACACCCTGGCCGAGCGGGCCGGTGGTGGTCTCCACTCCCGGCGTGTGGCCGTACTCCGGGTGGCCCGGCGTTTTCGAGCCGAACTGGCGGAAGCGCTTGAGCTCGGCCATCGGCAGGTCGTAGCCGGTGAGATGCAGCAAGCCGTACAGCAGCATCGAGCCGTGGCCGTTCGAGAGCATGAAGCGGTCGCGGTTCGCCCAGTGCGGATCGGCGGGGTTGTGGCGCAGGTGCTTGCTCCACAGCGCGACCGCGATCTCGGCCATGCCCATCGGCATGCCGGGGTGGCCCGAGTTCGCGGCCTGGACCGCGTCCATCGCGAGCGCGCGCAACGCGTTCGCCATGTCGTGCTGCAGCTGCGCGGCGGATCTTTCGGGGGACGCGGAAGAGGATACGGCAGGAGTCATGATGTCCATGGCGCGCTCGAGACGGAGACGGGGATCGCGCGGCGAAGGAACATCCGCCGTGGATGGTGCGAATTATCCCAAAAAGCGGGAGGGGCGGCCAACCCGGAGCGCGAAACGCGCGGCGTTCAGGCCGCGCGCGGCTGCGCGCTTCTCGGGTAGCGCTGCGCCATGCGCTCGAGCGGCTCAGGCGCGATGCGCGCCGCGTTGCCGGAGCAGCCGAAGGCCTCGAAGCGCTCCTTGCACAGCGCGCGCGCCGCGAGCATCGCCTCCTTCAGGAACTTGCGCGGATCGAATTCGGCGGGGTCCTTCGCCATGGCGCGGCGCATCGCGCCGGTCATCGCCAGGCGGATGTCGGTGTCGATGTTGATCTTGCGCACGCCGTGGCGGATGCCCAGCAGGATCGCCTCGACCGGCACGCCGTACGTTTCCGGGATCTTGCCGCCGTACTGGCGGATGGTCTCGAGCCAGTCCTGCGGCACGCTGGAGGAACCGTGCATCACCAGATGCGTGTCAGGAATGCGCGCGTGAATCTCGCCGATGCGCTCGATCGCCAGCACGTCGCCGGTGGGCTTGCGCGTGAACTTGTAAGCGCCGTGGGAAGTGCCGATCGCCACCGCCAGCGCGTCCACGCCGGTGCGGCGCACGAAGTCCGCCGCCTGCTCCGGGTCGGTGAGCAGCTGCTCGCGCGACAGCGAGCCTTCGGCGCCGACCCCGTCCTCCTTGCCGGCGGTGCCGGTCTCGAGCGAGCCCAAGCAGCCGAGCTCGCCCTCCACCGACACGCCCACGGCGTGCGCCATGTCGGCGGCGCGGCGCGTGACCTCGACGTTGTAGTCGTAGCTCGCCGGCGTCGTCATGTCCTCTAGCAGCGAGCCGTCCATCATCACGCTCGAGAAGCCGCAGCGAATCGCCGACTGGCACACCGCCGGGCTCGCGCCGTGGTCCTGGTGCAGCACCACCGGGATGTGGGGATAGGTCTCGAGCGCGGCCTGCACCATCCTGCGCAGGAACGCCTCACCCGCGTATTTGCGCGCGCCCGCCGAGGCCTGCAGGATCACCGGGCTCGCGGTTTCGTCGGCCGCCTGCATGATCGCCTGGATCTGCTCCAGGTTGTTGATGTTGAACGCCGGCACGCCGTAGCCGTGCGCCGCGGCGTGGTCCAGCAGCTGCCTCAGGGAGATCAGTGCCATGGTGGTTGTCTTTGCTCCAGTGGTTACTTTTCGAGCGCCTGGCGGCGCCGGTCCATCAGGCGCCAGATCATCGGGGTGAAGATGAGCTGCATTGCCAGATCCATCTTGCCGCCCGGGCAGACGATGGTGTTCGGGCGCGACATGAACGAGTCGTGCAGCATCGACAGCAGGTACGGAAAGTCGATGCCGCGCGGGTTGGCGAAGCGGATGACGAGCATCGACTCGTCCTGCGCCGGCACGTGGCGCGCGACGAACGGGTTCGAGGTGTCGACCACCGGCACACGCTGGAAATTGATGTGGGTGCGCGCGAACTGCGGAATGATGTAGTTCACGTAGTCCGGCATGCGGCGCAGGATGGTGTCGGTCACCGCCTCGGTGCTGTAGCCGCGCGCGGCACGGTCGCGGTACAGCTTCTGCATCCACTCCAGGTTGATCACCGGCACCACGCCGATCAGCAGGTCGACATGGCGCGCGAGCTCGAGCGGGCCGTGGGCCACGGCACCGTGCAGACCCTCGTAGAACAGGATGTCGGTGCCCTCGGGCAGCTCCGCCCACGGCGTGAAGGTGCCCGGCGGCTGCTGGTAGGGAGCGGCCTCCTCGGCGTCGTGCAGGTACTTGCGTGTGCGCCCGCGCCCGCTCTCGCCGTAGCTGCAAAACAGCGCCTCCAACTCCTCGAACAGGTTGGACTCCGCGCCGAAGTGGCTGAAGTGCTGGTTGCCGCGCGCCGACTCCTCGGCCATGCGCTGCTTCATCTCGGCGCGGTCGTAGCGATGGAACGCGTCTCCCTCGATGAACGCCGCCTTCACGTCCTCGCGACGGAAGATCTGCTCGAAGGTCCGCGACACCGAGGTGGTGCCCGCCCCCGAGGAGCCGGTGATGGCGATGATCGGATGCCTGACGGACATGGCGGCTCCCTTAGGCTTCGGCGGGCGC
>Ga0307374_10012388_pt1 | contig 11966 bp, 14 predicted proteins | sample OX3MG_FD_202532 | JGI IMG/M metagenome (GOLD analysis project Ga0307374, IMG submission 202532) | Soil microbial communities from Risofladan, Vaasa, Finland - OX-3 | ecosystem: Environmental > Terrestrial > Soil > Coastal area > Acid sulfate soil | place: Finland: Risofladan, Vaasa | collected...
CCACCGGTGAGTGCTCCGGTCTGGCCACACGCCTCCTCTCCCCAGATCTATCCGTGAACCGATCTCGAGCCCGCCGCCCGGGTCGGAGGTCGACCCTCGTTGACCGTAAGGACCTGATCGAACCGCCAGGGAGGTAGGGTGGTGCTCTGGGTGAGCGAGACAAACCGCCCTGGTGACGGGACTGCCTAAACGTGATCTCGGTAGCTGCCGAGCGAATCGGAACAAGCGGACGACTCAGTCCTGGTAGTACTCCATCCCCAGGTGGGTGATCTGCTCCTCGCCCATCAGCCAGCGAAGCGTGTTCTTCAGCCTGGTCTGCTGGATGAACAGGTCGTGCTCCGGATGGACGCTGAGCGCATGCTGCGGGCTCTTGAAGTAGAACGACAGCCACTCTTGCACGCCCTTGAGCCCTGCTCGCTGGGCCAGGTCCGTGAAGAGCACTAGGTCAAGCACCAGGGGCGCCGCCAAGATCGAGTCCCGGCACAGGAAGTCGACCTTGATCTGCATGGGATAGCCCAACCAGCCGAAGATATCGATATTGTCCCAGCCCTCCTTGCTGTCACCCCGGGGCGGGTAGTAGTTGATCCGCACCTTGTGGTAGATGTCGCCGTAGAGCTGGGGATAGAGGCTCGGTTGCAGGATGTCCTCGAGAACGCCGAGCTTGCTCACCTCCTTGGTACGGAAGCTGTCGGGGTCGTCCAGCACTTCGCCGTCTCGGTTACCGAGGATGTTGGTCGAATACCAGCCCTGTAGTCCCAGCATGCGGGCTTTCAACATCGGCGCCAACACGGTCTTCAAAAGGGTCTGCCCGGACTTGAAGTCCTTGCCACCGATGGGCACGCCGATCGTGTGGGCGAGTTCCACCATTGCCGGCACGTCGACAGTGAGATTAGGCGCTCCATTGATGAAGGGCACGCCCTCTTGGAGAGCCGCGTACGCATAGAGCATGGAGGGCGGGACGCTCTCGTCGTTCGCGTCCATTGCGGCTTCGAGCGCTTCCAGGTCCTGATGGGCCGGCCCGGGCTCGAGGTAGATCTCGGTGGATGCGCACCAGATAACGACCATCCGGTCGCAGGCGTGGGCCGCCTTGAAATCGCGGATGTCTTTTCGGAGAGCCTCGGCAAGCTCTCGCTTGCTCGCCTTGGCCTTGACGTTGGAGCCGTCGAGGCGCCGCACGTAGTTCGGGTCGAAGACGGCCGGCATGGGCTCGATCTCACGAAGTTCGGCCGCGATCGGCTCAATATGGGCCCGCCGCTCGAGCACGCCGCATTTCACTGCGGCGTCGTAGGCCGTGTCCGGGATCGGATCCCAAGCACCAAAGACCGGCTGGTCAATGCCCGCCAGAGGCACGAAGTCGCGAATGAGCGGCACTCGGTCTTCAGTCCGTTTGCCGAGGCGGATGGTACCCATCTGGGTGAGCGAACCGACGGGCTCTGCGAGGCCGAACCTGATCAACTCAACGCCGGCGACCACGGTCGAAGCCACCGCGCCGAGCCCCACCGTTAGCACCCCCAGCCTACCGGCAGCAGGGAAGATGTGGGGCTGGGAAATCTCCACGAAATCTCGAGCCTCGAGGATCACGCCTTGTTGACGCGCTAGCGCCAGCAGCGCCTGATGCCACTGCGCTGGGATGCGGCCGGTTTGGGCCCAGTGTTCGACCGTGCTCTGGCGCTTGCCCAACAGCTGCGCCAGCGAGCTCTGCCCACCGAACCTGGTGATCACCCGCTCGGCAGGATTGCCAATCACTCTCACGGAGGCTAACGAATTTTTCGTTAGCCGCCAAGGCTGATTCGACGCGACACACAGGGAGAGCCGCCCAATGGGGAAGGAGATGGACTGGTCGGCAAAGACTCCGGTGCGTCGTACTTTTGTACTACAATCGGTTGATGAACGGCTGTGATTGGAGCTATCGCGGAGACTACGTCCGCGAGCGCCAGGGCATTGAGCCCGACCGGGGGAATGAGGCCATGCACGATCCGGGTGCGCTTCGAATCTCACCGGACCCGTCTAGTCGGTCGGGCCGAAGTGACCGGACCATCAGTTACTCGCCGGCAGCCGGGTGCCTACTCACGGTCATCACACTGGCCGATGGCCCGGTCACCTACGGGGTGAACGGGTGGCGATCTAACAGCAGCGACGCAAGGAGATACAAGGAGGAAGCGCCATGAGTGGCAATATCGAGCGGTTGATCGCCGAGGAGACGAGCGCCTCTGAGCAAGATCCAGATGCGTCAATCTCGAATGATGCCAAGCTCAGCCGGCCAAATCGGAAGCGCTCGGCAGTCTACTCGATTCGGCTCGATCCCGACGAGGTGGCAGCTCTCCAGGCCCGCGCCGAGGAGACGGGGTTACCTGCCTCGACGCTGGCCCGCTCGTGGATTATCGACCAACTCCGAGCCACCCGAGGTGAATCGGAAAGTGCGGGGGCCGAGCTACGCGCCGCCCTGATCCACCTTGGCCATCTACAGCGCCATCTCGCGGAACACACCGCCTGACCATTCGCCGGTAGGGAGCCCCTCCCAAGAGATCTTGACACCCTATCCGGCGAACTGGGGCGGACGGACGAGCCTCGGGTGCGCTCGCTTATGAACTAGAAACGTCACTAGGTGAAAGTCGGCAGCCGCCTCACTGTCAATTCCGACCTTCCCGACTGAGAAGACCCCGTTGGCCAGTCCAGATGATTCGGATCCGTTCAAGGAGGTCCAGTCAAGAAAGCAAGGAGCAGATAGTGCTTCCGCGCAGTCACGCCGGCGTTTCTACGGTGAGCCCAAGAGCTCCCGCAGCGTCTGCCATGCGTCGGTCATAGGTGACAATCGCACGCAGATCCCGTCCCACCACCTGTGCCGCGGCGAGATGGATCGCATCGAGGCTCCGTACCTGACCGGCAGGAGCTAGCGTCGCAGCGCTATCGAGCAAATCGTTGCTGGGGACGATCTGGTCGAGGCGGGAGAGCTGTCGACGGGCTTGCTCGACGGCGGCTGGCCCACCACCGAAGACCCCTCGGACGACCTCCACCCGAGCGAGTGCGCTGGTCACTAGATGGTCCGACCGGTGTCGGCGCAGGAACCTTCGCAGCCGGTCCGACTCAGCTTCGCGCTGGACTAGCTTTACCAGCGCGGACGAATCGAGGTAGATCCTCACCGCTCATCCGCACGGATCTCCGCCAGCCGAGCCGAGGCGTCGATGCCGTAGTCCTGCGGCGGGTCGTCGGCCACATTGCCCTCACCGGACGCGGCGAGGACCTGGCCGCGGGCGATCAGCTCCTGCCATGGATCTCGATTCGTGGGCACTAGCAGCGCAACTGGACGGCCCCGGTCCGCCACCTCGATCGTCTCCCCGGTGGCCACCCGGGCTAGGTAGCGGCTGGCATGTTGACGTAGTTCCCGAACTCCTATCCGCTCCATAGTGCTACAAGGTAGCACTTGGCGGCCACGTACGCCGCCAAGGCCCACCTGCCACCTCCCATCTGAGACCCGATCCGGCGATCTGCGGGGACCGGGGCGGACGGCCGAGCCTGCGGCCGCTCGATTCTGAATTCGAACCTTCACGACGTGGAGGTCGGCAGACGCCTCCCCGTCGAATCCGCCCTTCCCGACCGGTACTTCCTCAACCGCCGGAGTGGTGTTGACACCCGATCGACTGGCTCGGCCTAGCGGCTGGGAGCAATATGAGCCTGGTATCCACGCCGTCCGACATGGTGACGGGGATCAGCTAGCCGACGGCCAGCGCGGCCGCTGCCGGCGGCTCATGGGAGCAGTTTCCCTACCGGACATCCGGGGACGGACTCCCGTCGAGGATGGCAGCCCGCCATCCTCGCAAGGAGCTGATGAGCGCGATCCCCTCAGCCCGGCGCAGGTCGGGCAAAGTGATCACCCGCTCCTCTAGGCGCCCGGAGGAAAGGAGGCGACCGCGTTCGATGCCGGGTAGACAGCCGGCATCGAGGGGCGGCGTGTACCAGCGCCGATGAAGTTGCACGGCTAGGTTGGCGATTGTGGTTTCCGTGACGTCGCCCCGCTCGTTCACCATGACCACATCGTCGACATCCGGGTGGCGCGCGGCCCGGGTCCGGTAGACGCTGCGCCGGGTCGTCTTGTGGTAAAGCCAGATATCGGACGAGCGCACCGGCTCTGGGTCCACGGCCAGACGGACCGGCTCCTGAGCCGGGATCGGCAGCGGTGCCAACTCGACCGTGGTCTGGCCATGACGGCCGCAGAGGAGCCGCACGCGGGTGGCTTCCCGAACTCCCAGCAAGGCCCGCTTCAGCACCGAGCTCACTTGCGCACGCTGGACCAGAAACCCGAAGTACTGAGCTGAGGACAGCAATCTCTGCAGATGCAGCTCAAGGTTCCGGACCCCAATTTCGGGCCGGAACGCCATCGTCTCCAGTAGCTGGAACTCCTCGGGGAAGTTGTGCAGAATGGCGGCCTTGGCCACTAGTTCATCATGCTCGGCCGCCGGGATCGAGTCCCAGGTGATCCCGCCACCGGTGCCGTAGCTGGCGATGCCACTGACCCGGTCCACCACCACGGTCCGGATCGCCACGTTGAAGCGGGCTCGGAAGGACGCTCCTGGGGGAGCCACCATGCCGACCGCGCCGCAATAGACCCCGCGGCAGCTCGGTTCCAGCTCCGCGATCAGAGCCATGGTTCGCGCCTTGGGAACTCCGGTCACCGAGCCACAGGGAAAGAGCGCTCGGAATATGTCCGCGAGATGGGTGTCGGCGCGCGGGCTGGAACTCACGGTCGAGGTGAGCTGCCAGAGCGTCTCAAAGCGCTCGACGGCGAAGAGATCAGTCACCGCGACGCTTCCCGCCTCTGCCAGCTTGCCCAGGTCGTTGCGAAGCAGGTCCACGATCATGACGTTTTCGGCCCGTTCCTTGGGCGAACTGGCTAGTTCGCGCGCCCTCACCGCGTCCTCCGCGGGCCAGCGGCCGCGCACGCTGGTGCCCTTCATCGGCCTGGTCCTCAGTCGGTGCGCGGTCCAATCGAAGAACAACTCGGGTGATGCACTGGCGACCACGTGGCGCCCGGTATCGAGGTAGACGTTGTATGCGCCCCGCTGGGCTAGAGCCAGATCTCGGTAGAGCTCGAACAGATCCCCTTCGATGGGGGAGCGCAGCGGCAGGCTCAAATTGCACTGGTAGGTCTCGCCCTCCTGGATCAGCCTTCGGATGGCTTCGACCTGGCCCAGGTAACTGACGTCGTCCACCTCCGGTCGCCATCCCGAGACCCGGTAGCCGCGAGCCGCCTCGGTCGGCAACCGAAGCGGCTCGACGGAAAGCGGGGCGTCGAACAGTCCGAACCAGGCCAAGGGCAGTTCACTCAGGGGCTCGTTTGCCCCGGCTCGGCGGGTCGCCAGGGAAGGGTCGAGGCCGGTGGCGGCCTCGTAGGCCAGAAAACCAACCGCCCACAAGCCCTGGTCCGCCGCTTCCTCGACCGCATGGAGCAAGGGCACCACCTCGGCAGCTCGGACCGCCGACAACGTCCGATGCGGGGAGGTGAACTCGGTGGCGCCGCCGCCGGGAGTCAGGTCATCGAACCGTGCATGCACTCCGCTCAGATCCGTCGCGCCTCTCTTGTTTATCCCTGCCAAGCGCGCGGCCACCTCCCTCTGGCCGGTATCGGCGACACGTCGGCGGTCAGCCGTGCTCGCTCTGTCGGACGTTCCTTGGTAGCGTTAGGGGAGCCCATCCCACCACAGATATGGGCAAGAACCGGGCGGAGTTCCGGGACGTCGAGACTTGGACTTCGGGGTTCACCGATCGGCGAATGCCATCGAAACCCAAATGGACCGGACTCTGCGGGGATTGTCCTCAGCGTCTCACTGCCTCCCACCGGGCCAGGCTACCCTGTCCAGCCGGAGGAGCCCGCGCGAGGGCGCCCCTTGAGCTCTTCTGGTGCCTCCTCGCGCTCCCCCCAGGAGTGACTCCCCTGGCACCCCTGGTGCAGATCTCCGGCGCGATCGTCCTGCATCGCATTTTCGGTGGCGGTGGCGGCCTCACGCCCCACCATGACTATCCCAAAGGGGTGGTCTTCATCCGCGTTCGGCTATCAACTCCTGCTTGCCGAAGTGAGCGTGGGATCTGGGCGGCTGGAAGGGTGGACGGCAGTCGACCCGACTGGTGCCGTCCACCCGACCCGACCGTGGGGCTAGGCCTCAACCTCTTCAAGACGGCCTGTTTTCACGTCGTAGATGAATCCCCTGATGCTGCCCTTGCGAGGAAGAAACGGACTGGACTTGATCCTTCGTATCGACTGACGCACTTCCGGTTCCAGGTCGGCGAAGGATTCGAAGGCGAACGCCGGACGAATCCCCGTGTCCTGCTCGATTTGACGCTTCAGGTCATCGTCGCGGAATGTGAGCATCCCGCAGTCGGTGTGGTGGATGAGGAGTATCTCCTTGGTACCGAGCAATCTTTGGGAGATCACCAAGGAGCGGATGGCATCGTCCGTGGCGACCCCTCCGGCGTTGCGGATGACGTGGGCGTCGCCCTCGTTGAGGCCCAGGATCCTGCTGACAACGAGTCGCGCGTCCATGCAGGCGAGAACGGCAATTCCCCGTGCTGGGGGGATCGGCACGTCACCCTTCGTGAAGGTCGCAACGTAGCGCTCGTTGTTTTCGAGTAAATCATCGGTGGTCGACATAAAAACTCCTTGGTTGATGCATTGATTCCGGACCTCCCCTCGGGTTGGCTCGGTACCCGGAAGGTCGCTTAGCGAGGAAGTGACCTAGCGTCGACAGGAGGTCGTTTGATACAGCCCGAAATCCAGGGCACGACGACGGATCAGACCGGAGCCGGGTGAAGCCACACGACTAGTCTACTTATTCGGTGGAGAATCGCACAAGCGAAGGTCCTGCCCCATAAAGTGGTGCAAGCAGCGGGACCGAGACGGTGCCCGCGCCCAGCGGCTCCGGACAGACGCCGCGCGTGACCTACTACAGGCCAACCAACCTTCCCATTTGCCCGCCGCGCGGTGCCTGGTTGGTGCGGTCAAAATGGGCGATCAGACGGGAACTGGCTCAACCGAGCCAGGAATCTCTTCCCGCTGAACTTCCGGTTCGTGAAGCGGGGCACCTGCGCGCCACCATGGCGATCGGCGCCGACCTCGTTCTCCTGCTCGACCCTAACCGTCACTTGGCCGAAGCCGCTAGAGCTGGTGGACTGGGCTTGGAGTCACAGTCCTGGTCCGCGAATCGGCTCTCGCCGATTGGTGAAGGCCCGGGGCAGCCTGATCGGCCGAGCCGCTCCCGTCTTGTAGTGCTCAGCCGCGCCTGCGCGAGAAATCCGGACCCACCGCCCCAGCCTCTCGGCGAACCCGTGGCAGCATCTCCGCGGGACACCTCACCATTGCCCGCGCTCGGTCACTCGTGGAAAAGGACCTTGGTACTGTATGACTTGTGCGCGTCCGAGGGGTTGAGGGATCGGCTCGAGGTAACTACCAGCATCCCGATGATGGCGGGGAGTCGGGGCGGAAAGGTGCGCCCAGCACGGGGTTCTCGAGCGCGGTGGAGCGGGTAGTTCTGGGCGCTACGACTTCCTCTCGACGGCGCCTCAAGCAGCTCCTGGTTCGACCGGAGCGGCGTCGATCGGGCGGATTTTTTCGACCGCTGCCCTGGCTCCAAAGCGCCCACGATCTGCCCCATCCCACGGTGCGGGCGGTCTCGTTTGTGGTCCTCGCGGCGATCGCAGTGGTGACCGCCTTCGCCCTGGTCACCGCGGGCAGCCACCCCACGCTGCCCAGTGCCCATGCGGTGCTGGTGGCGGTCGAGCCGTCGCCGGGGCACCGGGCTCAGGGGAACGGTCACCTGATCTGGTACCGAAGCGGAGGGCTGCTGGTCGTGGTGCTGGCGGTTCAGCACAACCAGCCGAACTCCCGGGTGACCGCCTTCCTCGTGCCCCAGGGCAGCTGCAGTGGGCCACGCCCGGGGGGCGCTCGGGTGGTCGGCACCGTGCGGGCTGACGAACAGGGGGTAGCTCACTTCAACGAGGAGCTGCTCAGCGTCTCCAACTTGACGTTCTCCGACTGGTCAATCTGGATCGAGAGCGCCGGCCCGGGACGGTCTCCTGCGGCCTGTGGAGTGATCAGCCTCTCCAACGGGTCCCTGATCAGTTCGTGACCAGCCGACGGTCGTTGTTCAGACTGGCCCTGGTCACGGGGACCTTGGGAGCGCTCTTGGGGCTCGTCGGCTGTGGGAGTCCCAGCGGTACTCCGACCAGCCCCACCTTCGCCAAGGCAGTCGCCAAGTGCACCGCCAGCGGAGCCCAGACCCAGGCCACCGTCGAGGCCAACAGCTCCTTTCGCTTCAGTCCCGAAGTGGTTTGCCTGCGAGTCGGCGGCACGGTGACCTGGACCAATACGACTACCAGTCTCGACCACACCAGCACCGACGAGCCCAGCCAGGCAGCGAGTGCCGATGACGCCACCATCCCCCCCGGTGGCCACGGTTGGAGCCTGCGCCTGCCCTCCGGGCACTCCGCCAGCCTGACCTTCAAGACCGCCGGGGTGTACCACTACTTCTGCATCCCCCATGAGACGCTGGGGATGGTGGGAGTGGTGGTGGTCATCCGCTGAGCGAAGACCGATCCGCTGATCCCTCAAGATGGGTTATGTGGACGGCGAACTGCCGCTGGAGCCGGCACCCGAAGCGGCGGCCCGCCCGACCCTAGGCGAGCAGCCCTCCCGGGAAGCCGCGGACTCCCGCCCGCTGGCCGCCCGAATGCGGCCGCGGCAGTGGCAGAAGGTCTTGGGCCAGGACCAGCTGATCGGGAGCGGGGGAGCGCTGCAGGCTGCCCTGACCGGTGGTTCCCTTCCCTCGGTTGTGCTGGTGGGTCCTCCCGGAAGTGGCAAGACCACCATCGCCCAACTCCTGGCGAACTCCCAATCGGCCCACCTCATCGCGCTCTCGGCCGTGAGCGCTGGGGTCGGGGAGATCCGGGCGGCGGTGGCGGAGGCGAGGGTCCGCCAGCGCGTCGGCCAGCGGACCGTGCTCTTCCTCGATGAGATCCATCACTTCAGCCGGACTCAGCAAGACGCCCTCCTGCCTCATGTGGAGAGCGGACTGCTGACCCTGATCGGAGCCACCACCGAAAACCCCAGCTTTCAGCTGTCCGGCGCGCTGCTCTCTCGGGTCCAGGTCTTCGAGCTGGAGCCGCTTACCAAAGAGGCTCTGTCCGAGCTGCTGGACCGGGCTCTAGCCGAGATGGAAGAGGGTCTCGGGGCACGTTACCTAACACTCGACGACCAGGCCCGCCAGGTTCTGGTGGCTCGATCGGGCGGCGACGCGCGGATCATGCTCAACGCCCTGGAACAGGCGGCGGCCACGGTGGACGACGGGGGGGTGCTGGGAGAGCCGGCCGCGGTGCGAGCTCTGAGCAGCCCGGTGCTCCGCCACGACCGGGCGGGTGACCTCCATTACCAGCTGCTGAGCGCCTTCATCAAGTCGATGCGGGGAAGTGACCCCGACGCAGCGGTGTATTGGTTGGCCCGACTGCTGGAGGCGGGCGAGGATCCCACCGTCCCGGCCCGGAGAATGGTGATCCTGGCCGCCGAGGACGTGGGGCTGGCGGAGCCTCGGGCCTTGGAGATCGCGGTCGCTGCCCACTCGGCGGTCCGGTTGGTGGGGATGCCGGAGTGCCGCCTGCCGCTGACCGAAGCCGCGCTATTCCTGGCGCTGGCGCCCAAGAGCAACAGCGTCTACGCCGCTCTGACGGCCGCCGCCGAAGACGTTCGCTCCCACCTCAACCTCCCGGTCCCGCTCCACCTGCGCAACGCGGTGACCGGACGCGACCGCCAAAAGGGGTACGGCGAGGGCTACCAGTACGCCCACGACGACCCGGATGGGTTGGTGGACCAGCTGCACCTGCCGGCGGAGCTGGCGGGTCGGCGCTACTACCACCCCACCCCGCACGGGCAGGAGGTTGCCCTGGATGAGCGGCTGCGAGAGATCCTCCGGCGGCGGGAGAGCTAGGCGAGGACCCGAAACCGGTATCTAGGAGTCCTCGGATGCCGACTCGGCCTCTGCCGACTCCCCGCCTTCCGCGGTCTCCTCGGTGCCCGCCTCGGCTTCCGTGGCCACCTCCTCCTCCTGCACGCGGGGAGCAGCGATCTTGGCGATCACCTCTTCGGGATCGAGGGCAGCTGCCAATTCCACCCCTTCCGGAAGCTGAATCTCGGAGAGGCGTACCGCGTCGTCGATCTCGGCCAGCCCGGAGACGTCGACGTCGAACTCACCGGGGATGGCGTTCGGCAGGCAGCTCACCTCGAGTTGGTGGATCAGGTGAAGCAGTTCACCGGCATTGAACTTGGTCGCCGGAGCTTCGCCCACCAGCACCACGGGGACCTGGACCGTGAGCTTCTCCAGCAGGTTCACCTGGAAGAAGTCAACATGGACCGGCTCCGAGGTCCGGGGGTTGATCTGGAGCTCTTTGATCAACACCGGCCGAGAGGCCCTCTCCCCCTCCACCCGGAGTTGGAGCAGGTGACTGCGACCGGCCCGGTGGAAGATCTTGGCGAATTCCCGGCCGGGAATCTCTACGGTGATGGGCGCAACCGAGTGGCCGTAAACCACTCCCGGCACCAGCCCCTGACGGCGCAATCCGGATACGTGCCGACCCACGGTCGTGCGCGCCGCCACCTCTAACGTGAAATCCATGAGCCTCCACCAAGCTCTGCCGGCCCCGGACGCCGACCTCCTCTGAGATCGGCGAGAGCCGCCGGATCGTACCAAATCCGGGGATCAGCGAGCTCCAGCGCCTACCTTCTCCAGCCCGAAGCGGCGCTCCACGTACTCCACGATTGCCCGAATGCTGGTCCCGGGAGTGAAGACCTCGTCGACCCCCATCTCTTTCAGGAGCACCGCATCGTCGGGAGGGACGATCCCGCCGCCGAAGACGACGATGTCCTCGCCGCCCCGCTCGCGCAGCAGCCGGAGCACTTCGGGGAAAAGGGTCATGTGCGCCCCGGAGAGGAGCGAGATCCCCACCCCGTCCACGTCCTCCTGGATGGCCGCCTCCACCACCTGGGCGGGGGTCTGATGCAAGCCGGTGTAGATCACCTCCACGCCGGCGTCACGGAGGGCCCGCGAGATCACCTTTATCCCTCGATCGTGGCCGTCGAGGCCCACCTTGGCGGTCAAGATCCGCACTGGCCGGACGCTCATGGCCCCAGTCTAGTCCTCCATTTCCAGTTGCTCGAATTGGCAATTTTGTTGAAGTGTGGCTACCCCTAGCCCGATCCCGCCTCCAGACCGCACCACCAAGTGCTCTCGAGGGTCCCGCTCGACCCGGCTCGGGGCATTCCCTACCCGGGATACGAGAGCATTCCTGGCCGGTGTTTCGAGGGGTCGCTGGTCGAGTGACTGCGCAGCTGCCGCGCCCTTCCCAAGTGGGGGTCGCTGACCTCAGGGTTCCAGCCGGTTGATGTCGCGCGGGAACATGGTCACCTGACGTACGTTGGGCACCCCGGCAAGGCGGGCCACCAGTCGCTCCAGTCCAATCGCGAAACCGCCATGGGGCGGCATCCCGTACCGAAAGGCCTGCAGATAACCCTGGTAGGGAGTTATCTCCTGCCCCGCCAACGCCTGCAGATAGTCCTGGTAGCGATGGAGTCGCTGGCCACCCGTGACCAGCTCCACCCCTCGAAACAGCAGGTCGAAGCTGTTGGAGTACTCCGGACGTTGGGGGTCGGGGTGGGTATAGAAGGGGCGCTTGGCCATCGGGTAGCCGACCACAAAGAGCAGCTCGGAGTGAAACTCCCGGGCCGCCCACTCGCCCAGGAAGCGCTCGTCCGCCGGGGCCAGATCGGCCTCCCCCAGAGCCGGCTTCCCGGTCTCCCGCTCAAGCAATGCTTGGGCGTCCCAGAAATTGATACTGGGGATCTCAGCGGGGACCACGGGAAGGCGGAGTTGGAGCCGCTCCACGGACTCGTGAGCCACCGCCGCCACCACGCCGATGATGGTTTCCAGCAC
>Ga0307374_10012389_pt1 | contig 11966 bp, 12 predicted proteins | sample OX3MG_FD_202532 | JGI IMG/M metagenome (GOLD analysis project Ga0307374, IMG submission 202532) | Soil microbial communities from Risofladan, Vaasa, Finland - OX-3 | ecosystem: Environmental > Terrestrial > Soil > Coastal area > Acid sulfate soil | place: Finland: Risofladan, Vaasa | collected...
GGCTAAGCAATTCGACGGATTGTGCAGGTAATTTGCAGGGATAGATAAAGCGCGCCTTGCTACCGCAAAAGACGACGATGTCTCACATGAATCCACAAACTAATATAAGGTGAAGCCGAGTGCTGCTTGTCGAACACATTTTGCCGGCGGCGCGCAATCGGCTCGTCACCATAGGAGATGACGCTCCGCTTCTGCAGGCCGCCACGCTTCTAGGTGCCCCGCATGTCAGTCTCGTTGTGGTGTGTGATAACACCGGCCGGGCTATCGGCGTCCTGAACAAGGCGGATATCGTCAGACGGATCAGCCATTGCGAAGGGCGCTCTTGCACGTTCGCGGTGGTGAGCGTTATGACCCGCGACATCGTCAAATGCGCTCCGCGCGATTGGCTCAACGATGTCTGGTCGACAATGAAGACTGTCGGCGTTCGCCAGATTCCAGTTCTTGATCAGGATTCAAAACCGTTGGGAATAGTCTACGCGGTCGATGCGGTTCATGCATTGCTCACCGAAGCCCGGGATCAGGAGCAATTATTGCGCGATTACATCATGTCCGTAGACTATCACTGATGCCTTGGAGATTGTCGGAGTTCAGTCGGTCGAGCGACCCATCGCTCTTTCCGCAATTTCTGTCGCCGTCGTGATCATCAATGTCGCGTGCGCGTAAGCTCCGCCAGTTCGCATCTCCGCCGCAACCCAAACGATCATCGGAATTTGGCAGCGTTCACCGTGCGCGTAGAGGGCAGCGCGCGCAAGGCAAGCGCCGATTCCGGCGAGCTCTGACTCAGACCGATCTGCACCGGCCGGCTGAGCGGCGCTGCGGCTGCTGGCGTCGCCATTTCTTTTTAGCGGATTGTTGTTGGCGGATTCTGGTTCGGGGGCGACGATGGAGCTCGGGCGATCGGGTGCTGTTGATGATGCGGCGCCGGCGGGCGAGCGCAGCGAGGTACCGGGCCATCGACAACAGATCGGAAAATTTGCAGCACTGGCAGAGGGGGCGCGGGCTTCGGCGGCGCGCGATGTGCTCGACCTGCGCGGTCCGTACGATGGTGAGGTCACCGGCGGCGCCGATTTCGTTTTAGTGATTTCCGGCTCGGGGCGATCTATGGAGCTCGGGCGGTCGACCTGTTTGCAGCTACGGGTCGTTCCGCTTCGCCGGCGCGGCGATCGAGCTGACAGGGGGACGTACGCCCTCGAATGACTTCCAGAACGATCTGCCGATAGCTCCTGAAATTGATCTGTGACGCGAACTAGCAGCGGCGGCCCTCCCTGTTTCCGGCAAGAAAACAGGGAGGGCAGGGCGGGTTTCGGTCTGGTGTCGGAGCGCGGCTCGGGGGGAGTTGCTCGGTTGCCCCGCCCGGCGGTTGGCGGCCGAGCTCAGCGTGTTGGCGGCGAAGACCCGGTCATCGCCCATGAAATCTGCGACCCCGACATCGCGCTGATCTCGGGCCAGTTCACTGTGAGCTTCTCGTTTGAACATCCATTTCAAAACATTGCGTAAACGCAATAATTACGAATGGGGTGTTGCACGATTGGACCATGTAGGTTGTTTGAGATGGCGACGGCAGGCGTGCTTGAACCTCTCTGCGCTGGTAGCTGTTGCATTTAGGTCGAACCGCCGGTTGGCCATCGATTAAAAGGAATGGTCGCATGTCAAAAGCGAGTGATGATGGCAAACCAACTCAATGGTGGTTCGTGTTGTTGCTTGCTCCATTCGTCGGCGTTTTGTGGGTGCCGTTCTTTAATCGCGTCGATCCGCAGATCTGGGGAGTGCCGTTTTTCTTTTGGTATCAGTTTTTGTGGGTCGTCATGAGCGCATTGGTGACCGCAATCGTCTATTTCAAGGCAACTCCACAGCCCACGTCGGTCCGGCAAAAACGTGCGCAATGGCCACGCGAGTGAGTCACTCAAAAGGAGTTTGCCGTGAATTGGATTGCGTTTGATGTATTTATTGCGTTCTTCGCTTTGGTGACAGTGCTTGGCTTCATTGCCGGCCGTTGGCGGCGCGGCGATCTTGATCTCATCGACGAATGGGGACTTGCCGGCCGGCGACTTGGCACGTTTATCACTTGGTTCCTTCTCGGTGGCGACCTTTACACCGCCTACACCTTCGTCGCCGTCCCCGCGCTCGTCTTTGGCGCCGGCGCGATCGGTTTTTTCGCGCTTCCGTACACCATCATCGTCTATCCTTTCGTCTTCGTCGTTTTTCCGCGGCTGTGGTCGGTTTCCGCGAAGCACGGCTATGTGACCGCCTCCGATTTCGTGGATGGACGATTCGACAGCCGGCCGCTTGCACTCGCTGTCGCGGTGACTGGCATTTTCGCCACCATGCCGTACATCGCTCTCCAGCTCGTGGGCATCCAGGTCGTGCTTGCCGGAATGGGCATTTCGGGCACGGGTTTTGTCAGCGACCTGCCGCTCATCATCGCGTTTGTGGTTCTTGCAGCCTTTACCTACTCCAGTGGGCTTCGCGCGCCTGCTATCATCGCGGTGGTAAAGGATCTTCTCATCTATGCGACCGTGCTGGCAGCCATCATTATAATCCCGATCGAGCTCGGCGGGTACGGCAAAATTTTTGCGAGTATACCTGCCGACAAGCTCATTCTTCCAGAACCGCCCGCCGGATCGCTTGGCTCCTACAGCGCTTACGCCACGCTGGCGCTGGGATCAGCACTTGCGCTCTTCCTCTACCCACACTCGGTGACAGGCGTCTTGAGCGCTAGCAGCCGGCGCGCCATCATGCGTAATTCCGCCCTGCTGCCGGCCTACACCTTCCTCCTGGGTCTCATTGCGTTGCTTGGCTATATGGCCATCGCAGCTCATGTCGCCGACATGCCAAGGTTCGCATCCTATTTCAAACAGTACGGGCCAAATTTTGCGGTGCCTGCGTTATTTCTTGCGACCTTCCCGTCCTGGTTCGTGGGATTTGCCTTCGCGGCCATTGCGATCGGCGCCCTCGTCCCCGCCTCCATCATGTCGATCGCGACGGCCAACCTGTATACGCGTAATATTCATCGGACCTATTTCCAACCGAACTGCACCAAGGCGCAGGAGTCAAAGATCGCCAAGCTTGCCTCTCTGGTCGTAAAGTTCGGGGCGCTCGCTTTCATCCTGTTTTTACCGCAAAAATATGCAATTCAGCTGCAGCTTTTGGGAGGCGTTTGGATTATCCAGACCCTGCCGGCGGTTGTTCTTGGGCTCTATACCAGCTGGCTGCACCGGCACGCCTTGCTGATCGGGTGGGCAGCGGGGATTGTTGCGGGGACTGCGATGATGGCGTCGCTCGGGTTCTCCGCATCGGTGTATCCGTTCCACATCGGTGGCCTTACGATCCCTTGCTACGCAGCACTTGCATCGCTTGTCATCAACTTGGTGATCACGGTGGCATTCACTTGGCTATTCAACATTCTGCGAACCAAACCTGGTCAAGATGCCACCGTGGCTCTCGATTACCAGGAAGCGGAGCTGTGAGCCCGGATATCGATCGGTTCTACCGGACGCTCGTGCGTGATGCGCCCGATGCCATTATCTACGCCGATGCGAATGGTGCGATTGCGTTCTGGAACAAAGGTGCCGAGCGGATTTTCGGGTTTTCGGAAGCGGAAGCCATAGGACAATCGCTCGATATCATCATCCCCGAGAACCTTCGGCAACGTCATTGGGACGGTTTTGCAGAGACTGTCCAAACTGGAAAGACCCGCTATGGCGACGGCGATGTCCTTGCAGTTCCGGCGTTGCGCAAGGACGGCTCGCGCATTTCAATCGAGTTCACCATTTTGCCATTCATTGACCGCACCGGTCGAATACTCGGGATGGCTGCGATCCTCCGCGGGGTCACCAAAAGATTCGAGGAGCTCAAAGCGCTGCGCAAGGAAGTAGCGGCTCTTCGAGCGCTACCTGGCGCAGCCGCACTGTCACCCACCGTGTCAAAATGAGGAGTAGCTGGTACGTTTCGCATAGGGTTTGGTCGGCGAGCCTATTCTTTTCGCATCGACATTGCACGTGTCAGAGACGCCGCTCCCGTGGGGTGTTCGAAAATAAATGGCCGTTCGCCCCAGTGGCATGCTTCAGGCGGTGGCATGTTTGGTGGGACCAGTGTGCTTGGAGCGATACCCGTCGGTAAGGCGCTGAAGTGCCGCCAGGATTGCATCAACCGCAACGATTTCGTCGCCCCCCATTCCTTCCTCTTCGGCCACTGCCATCTCGATCGCGTCATAGGCCCAGCGATGGAGGATCTCAACTTTGTGCTCAAGCGGTAAGCTTTCATCCTCGACGACGGCAGCCGGCCGCTTAAACACAGAGGCGGGGTCGAATAGGGCTCGATCGAAATTGATTTTTTGCACGGCTGCCATCGACGCCTCCAATCCGCCTTTTGATCAGTTAAAGTACAGGCTCTTTTTTCGCCGAAGCTCTCGCATCACACACGAGTTCCACAATCTTCGTGCCAGTTTGCGGTTGACCAATGAGCATAATGCGCGTCATGCAGCCCTTCGGTCACTGCGCCAGATTTATGATGCCGCGCAAAGACAATCGTATATGTCTTGAGGATTATTGCTACGATCTGGCTCGGTGACGCAAGGGTTCGGTGATGCAAAGGTTCGACCTTGGAGGTTGACTTGCCGGTCCCTGCGAACAACGTCATAGAAGCTCGTCGTACCTTGGTCGTCGACGGCCGGAATTATGACTACTTCAGCTTGGAGGCTGCAGCCAAGGCCGCACGTCTAGGCGACATAGGGAAGCTGCCGTTCTCACTGAAGGTGCTGCTCGAAAATCTTGTGCGCTTTGTCGACGGTCGCGTCGTGACGATCGACGATCTCAAGGCCTTCGGCGCTTGGCTGAACACGCGCACCTCCGAGCGCGAGATTGCATTCCATCCGGCCCGCGTGCTCATGCAGGATTTGACCGGCGTTCCAGCGGTGGTCGATCTCGCCGCCATGCGCGAGGCAACCCGCAAGCTCGGCGGCGATCCTGCAAAGATCAATCCGCTTTCGCCGGTCGACCTCGTGATCGATCATTCGGTGATGGTCGACAGCTTCGGATCGGCGGGTTCCTTTCGCACAAATGTGAAGCGCGAGTTCGAACGCAACCACGAGCGCTACGCATTTTTACGCTGGGGTCAAACCGCCTTTGACAATTTCCGGCTGGTTCCGCCCGGGACGGGCATCTGCCATCAGGTCAATCTCGAGCACCTTGCGCGGGTGGTGTGGACCAGCGAAGAGAAAGGGCGAACCATCGCTTACCCAGACACGTTGGTTGGCACCGATAGCCACACGCCCATGGTGAACGGACTTGCAGTCCTGGGCTGGGGCGTAGGGGGCATCGAGGCTGAAGCCGCCATGCTGGGGCAGCCCATCTCGATGGTGCTCCCCGAAGTGGTGGGCGTCCGTCTCCACGGCTCCCTTAGGGAGGGGGCGACCGCAACCGACCTCGTGCTCACGCTTACCCAAATATTGCGCCAGAAGGGCGTGGTCGGCCGTTTCGTCGAGTATTTCGGCCCTGGCCTCAAGAGCCTCACCGTTCCCGAACGGGCGCCTCTTGGCAACATGGCGCCTGAATATGGGGCAACTTGCGGCTTCTTCCCAATCGATGCTGAGACCTTACGTTACCTAGTCTTTACTGGCCGCGATCCACAACAGGTGAAGCTCGTCGAGGCCTACGCCAAAGTCCAGGGCCTATGGCACGATGGCACCGTGCCGGATCCCGTATTCACCGATGTTTTCGATCTCGATCTGGGAACGGTCGAACCATCGATTGCCGGGCCACGGCGTCCCCAGGATCGAGTGCCCCTTCACAATGCGCCTGAAGCATTCCTGGCCGAGCTGCCGCGGCTCAGCGCCAATTCCGGCTCACGATCGATTGCGAAGAAAGTATCCGTTCGCGGCACCAATTATGAGCTTCAGGACGGCGACGTTGTCATTGCGGCGATTACGAGCTGCACCAACACCTCGAACCCAAGCGTGATGCTGGCTGCAGGATTGCTGGCACGCAATGCGGTACGACGTGGGCTTAAAGTGAAACCGTGGGTCAAGACGTCGTTGGCGCCGGGAAGTCAAGTTGTATCCGACTACTACGCTGCCGCCGGAATTCAGAACGACCTCGATGCACTCGGCTTCAACCTTGTCGCCTACGGATGCACCACATGCATCGGCAACTCGGGCCCCCTTTCGGATCCAATCACCGAAGCCATCGAGGAGGGCGGCCTTGCGGTAGCAGCCGTGCTCTCCGGCAATCGCAACTTCGAAGGCCGGATCAATTCGGAAGTCCGCGCCAATTACCTTGCCTCGCCGCCACTGGTCGTCGCCTATGCCATCGCCGGTTCAATGCGAATCAATCTCGCCACCCAGCCGCTCGGCAAAGGAGCGGATGGCAAACCTGTCTATCTGAGAGACGTTTGGCCGTCGAACAGTGAGGTGGGTGATTTTGTCCGCAAGTCGCTCTCTCCCGAAATGTTTTGCAAGCGGTACCAGAATGTTTTCGAGGGGTCAAAGGCGTGGCGGGAAATCGAAACTCCAAAGGGGCAGACCTATCGCTGGGATCCGGCGTCAACCTATATCGCGCAACCTCCCTACTTCGATCAGATGACCAAAGAACCCGACCCCATAACCGATATTATGCTGGCGCGACCACTCGCTATTTTCGGCGATAGCGTGACCACCGATCATATCTCGCCGGCCGGTTCCATCAAGACGGACAGTCCCGCCGGAAAATATCTCATCGACCATCAGGTTCGACCGCTCGACTTCAATTCGTATGGATCAAGACGAGGAAATCATGAAGTGATGGTGCGTGGCACCTTCGCCAACATCCGCATTAAAAATGAGATGCTGCCGGGCACTGAGGGAGGCCTTACCAAGCATTGGCCAGACGGCAGGGTCATGCCGATCTACGATGCCGCGATGCAATATACAGCCGATGGCGTGCCGCTCGTCGTAATAGCCGGTAAAGACTACGGCATGGGCTCCTCGCGTGACTGGGCAGCCAAGGGCACGCTGCTCCTAGGCGTCAAAGCGGTGATTGCGGAGAGTTTCGAACGCATCCATCGCGCCAATCTGGTCGGAATGGGGGTGCTGCCGCTGCAGTTTAGGGATGGAGCAAGCCAGCGTTCCCTCAAACTCGATGGGTCTGAGCGCTTCGACATCATGGGCGTAGCCAATGAGCTTACCCCACGGGCGACGCTCACCTGCCGAATCCACCGTGCCGACAATCGCGTGGACACTATTCCACTTCTCTGCCATCTCGATACGCTCAACGAACTCGAATATTTTCGCGACGGCGGCATTCTGCAACACGTGTTGCGGAGCCATTCCGATGCTGTTTAGCACACCTCCGGCTGGCTGCTTTGCGCCACAGTTAACATTTCAGCCTCGAAGCACTTGGCGCCAGCGTACTGTTCTTGGCCTGTGGTTCACGGCGAAATGAGGTGGCTGCACCACGCCAGTCATACGAGTGTGCGCAAGCGATGTCCGTTCGTTCGGTTGTATAAAATATTCATCGAGAGAATTGCATGAGCAAAGACATCGTCCTTAATTTGGTGATCGGCAAAGAGGGGGGCGCGCCTCAGAATATGCAATTTCGCTGGCCAGTGCGCTTGAGGCGCGCATCGCCGGAATTGCGTTCGTCTACGACCCGATCGATCTGGTTTCACACCTAGGCTACGTTGCGACCGACGTCGTCGATGAGCAATGGCGCGACTACAGGGCCGAAGCACAAACGGCCCTCGACCGGTTTAGCCAATTAGCCTCACGAGCGGGCGTCTCCGCTGAGCCGATGATGCTCAGGGCAAGTTTCGCGGGCGCCGGTGATCGCTTCGGAGCGATCGCGCGCCGTTTCGATCTCGCTGTTGTCGATCAAGCCAACCCAGAGGGCAGCACGATTGAAGGCGTGATAATTAAAGGTGCGTTATTCGACTCCGGCCGGCCGCTGATCATCGTACCTTATATTCACAGGGCGCCACTTAAGCTCGATGGTGTCATGATTTGCTGGGACGGCAGCCGGCCCGCTGCCCGCGCTATTGCTGACTCCATGCTACTCCTTGAGCGAGCGGACCGTATCGAAGTGGTTATTGTCGCTAATGAACGAGGCAAGCAAGACCAAGTCGAAGGCGCCGACATCGGTCAGCACCTTGCTCGTCATGGTCTCAACGTCGACGTCCAGCGCGTCAGTCACGACAAAATTGATATTGCGGACGCGCTTCTATCTCATGCGGCCGACAGTAATACGGATCTCATCGTTATGGGCGGCTACGGGCACTCGCGCCTTCGCGAGTTCGTGCTGGGTGGTGTAACCCAAAGCATGCTTCGCTCGATGACGGCTCCGGTCCTGATGTCGCACTAGGATCACGGTATTGAATCTATGTTTTGTTTCGGGTCTGCCAGCCAGCGGATCACTGAACCCTCAGCCATGACGGATGCTCACGGTCCAGTCCGGTCGCAAACCTGCGAAAGCGGGCCAACACACCGGTGAAACACAAGCGAAGGCGAGTGGAGGCTCTGGTTGCGGCAGTGATCGCGGGCTCGACCTCCGATACTCGGAGGTGCACGGTCCAGTTGGGGAGGCAGAAATCACCTCCAAATCCCTGGCGCGCGCATTTGCAATTGGGATTGCGGTTCGGATAATTGCAACTGCCATTGCCTTTTCTGCAGCGGTGCATCCTCGCACATGCCTGTTGCCCGTGTTCTCCATATCAGTTATGTCGTGTGACTTAGGTTTGGCGGCTCCGCTCGGCGATCACACGGTTGGCGGCCCATGAGTGTCCCAGTTCTCGTGCCCTCCAAGGGCATCAAAGATCCGCCGATCGACAAGCACCCGTTTGTCATCAAGCTTTCTTCCCATGCATCTCTTAATGCAGACGATGTGAAGGCGCTGGGCAGCGTGCTCAATCACAGGCGAATTGTGAAGAAGGGCAAGGACATCATTGTTCAGGGTTTCGAATATAAAGGACTGGATATCATCGCAAGCGGCTTCGCCATCCGCTACACGCTGTTACACAAAGGCGGACGACAGATCATCAACAGCTTGTTGCCGGGGGATATTGTCGGCTTCCCAGGATCTTTTTTTGACCGCTCGATCTTTTCCGTAATGGCCGCCACCGAGATGAGTCTGTATCGAATTTCATTCGATACATTTATCGAGCTTTGTAAAGCAAGGCCCAATATCGCAATTGCGCTTATCTGGTTTGCCGCCCGGGAATCGGCAGTCTATGCGCATCATCTTGTCGATGCCGGCAGACGGTCACCGCTTGAGCGAATTGCTCATTTTGTTTTGGAGATGCATTTTCGATTGAAAGCCGTCGGAGGGGCCTCAGAGAACGCCTTCGAAATACCACTTTCGCAAGAAGGCATTGGCGATGCCGTCGGGCTGAGCGCTCCTCACGTCAACCGCATGCTCAGTGAACTCAAGCGCGAAGGACTGATCGCCGTTGAAGGCCACGAAATAAAAATTCTTGATAGAGCGGCATTGCAGATCATCGCCGAGTTTGATCCATCATATCTCACGCGCACGTCTTTTCAGCAGCATCGGTCGGCGAGGTAATCACCTTCGCTGTCCGCATTGCCGCTTGCTGCAATATCAGCAGCCAAGCTCCATCCGCCGGCCGCGTGGCAGATTCGCGGGTTTTTCCCGAATACATTCTCCAACAAGAGCCAATTCGTGATTTGCGATATTTGAACGGTGCCGCATGGCGCAGTTGATCTGGATCAAATCTTAGACACACGGTGGGCAAGGGGGGGACGGTTGGGGTCTCGCCACGTTCTGGGGTCGAACTATTTCCAATACGTGCAAGACCTTTTGGGGCAGCTACGCCGAATATTCCTGCGAGATCGATTACATCCCGACAGACAAACGCCGGGGGCCCGGCGACCATGCGCCTAAGGATTCATTTTACCTCTGGGGGTCTGCGCCGCCTGACAAATTTACGCTCAATCGCGAAGCATAGTCGAGACCGCCATGAAACAGGACATAGCAGCTGGTCGCCTTGCGCAATCGTGAAAAAGCAAACGACGATGTCGCCCTCCGCCGCAGCGCCGCCCAAGCGGCTCAACCCCCCATGGAGCGGGTCAATCTGCCGGCCGGCATTCGGCCGGTACAATTGGAAATTGCCGTCAGTAGGTATCAAACTAAGGGAGCGTCGGCCGGCAGAGGTTGGGAAATGAACCGGAAAGCTCATAAGACGCTACTGCTCCGCGTGGCATGGATCGCGACACGGGTGGTGCCTTAGGCCCTATTTTCCGCGACGGAACCTTCCAATATGCCCCATCCCGAACCTACGGCATGCACACATCTTCGGAGCTCCACCAGCGGGATCCGCTCCCCGCCACGGTAGAAATCGCGCGCAAAATCAAAAATGCATATTCGCGACCCGCCCACGAGTTATCGATGCAGCAGAAGGTCACGCAGCACAACTGCTTCATTATGGGTCGAGTCGCGTGCGGCAAAAATCAGCGTGATCGGACCGCGCCGAGCGAGACTTCGGAGCTCTTCGATCTCTTTGTGATGTTCCTTCAACTCGTGCGCATATCTCCGGCGAAATTCTTCCCAGCGAACCGGATCATGTCCGAACCATTGCCGAAGCGCGGCGCGTGGTGCAATGTCCTTCATCCACTGATCAATAGCTGCATCGACTTTTCTGACCCCGCGCGGCCATAGCCTGTCGACCAAGATGCGAATACCATCCTCGTGCGCCGGTTGATCGTAGGCTCGCTTAAGCTTGATGTTCTTCTGGTCAATAGCCGGATTCATCAAAGTCTCACTTCGTGGGCCGATATGAATCGTCGTCGGCGTTGATCTCGATTAATGAGCAGTCTCAACTCTGCTGCGAGCTTCAAATGTACCGCGCGTGGAGGGGGGCTTCATTGCGCGGAAATTTTGATTTGAAGCAAAGCGAACGCTGCACATGGTCGGTTAAATTGCGATCCAATCAGAAGAAGCGAAGAGGCGGCCTGTTGCCTAAGTTGTGCCACAACCAGCTTCGCGAGGGGTACGATGATGGACGCGCCAGCCGTGCAAGGACTGCGCATTTCCCGCGCACAATATGAGGCGATTCGCGCGAACGAGACTGCCTCCTGCGCTGCACTTGCCAGCAAATGGGGCGTGGAAGCGGTCGGTCCCGACTATCACCTTAGCCGCGCTGGCCCGGCGGTTGCCGGCGAATGGTACGTCATCCGCGACGGACTGCGCCATAAGACGACTGCCGCCCAAGCGCAGGTCCTTGATCGCGTCGGCTACTATGATGTCCACGCCATCGGGCCGATTTACGCGAGCGCATCTTCAACCGAACCCGACCCATCAGGGCCCAGCCCCCCCGCTGGAATGAGGGATTCGTCGGCTCAACAGATCAGCGGGGCGGCCATTTCAGGTTCGCCTACGAAAAGCGGATCAGCCCGATCTGGGTCGCGACGATTATTCGGGTAACGAATAAAATTTGCCAGCGTCTACCACCAGCGTCTACCACGATCGCTGCCCTCTACGCGCGCGCGAGGCCGAAGTTCTTTAGGCGACAAAATCCATTTAGCAAAAAATACGCCATCGCGTTTTGTCGATGCGATGCCGGGTCCAAATCGAAGGGGCTTACCCCTCAAAAAAAGTCCCAATGCTTCTTTTCGATCAAACTCAGATGATCGTTATAGCTGTAACCCACGTATGATTGCGCTAAAATACCCAATACGCTTTGATAGATCGGCGCCAAAATTCTCTTTCGTCCAGAACCCGCAGTCACCATATCAACACACGTTAGCCCACGTACTGCTTCTGGGTCGGGCAACTCTGGCAAAGTAAGCGACACATTTCCTGGCTTTTTTGTCTTATCGTCGAGGCCAACAAAATCCTTGATCGCAACGCTACCCCGCTTAATGAGAGGTGATGAGGTGGACGGCCCCTACGTCCATTCCTTGCGGCATGAGATGATGTGGTCGTCGAGGGACCACATCTAGGGGAGCAGCAGATGGTCGAGATCACCACAATTGGACTGGATTT
>Ga0307374_10012393_pt1 | contig 11963 bp, 10 predicted proteins | sample OX3MG_FD_202532 | JGI IMG/M metagenome (GOLD analysis project Ga0307374, IMG submission 202532) | Soil microbial communities from Risofladan, Vaasa, Finland - OX-3 | ecosystem: Environmental > Terrestrial > Soil > Coastal area > Acid sulfate soil | place: Finland: Risofladan, Vaasa | collected...
TCTTTGTCGGCCTTGATCTCGAACCCAAGGCGCCTGGCGAGGTGATCGTCCCTGGCGACGACCTTCACGCCGCTGTCGCTGACGAGCAGCACCGCCGCCTCGCCCAGGAAGCGCTTGGCGAATACCCCCACGACCGCCTTGGTGATGATTGAACTTGGCCCGGGCTTCATGCGCCGGACCTCGCCGCTCGGAAACGTCGCCAAGATGAAGTCGCCCGAACTCGCCGCCCCGGCCCGCACCAGAGCGATGCGAGCGAGGGCGCCTGGGCTGAGATTGTGATCACGCCAGGATGTCGCCGCCGCGTGGAAGGCTTCGTCGTTGAGGCCGGGCGCAAACAATGCGGCGAAGGCTTTGGTCAAGGCGTAGCGCGGCCGGCTCGAGGTTGTCGCCAATCCAACGCGTTCAATGGCTGCGCCAACCGTCACGAGGCCCTCGCGCAGCGTCTCGTCGCGGATCGGCTCGCGCGTGGTGTCCTGGTACCAGCGCCGGCCCGGCGCCAGGAAACGGGCGCGGAGCACACCGGTTGCATAGGCGGACCGCGACGCCGCCGCGACGTTGAGCGATTGCTCGTCGGTCATCCGATAGACGTGCTTCGGCGCGAGGAACACGCCTTCGCCTTCGATGGCCCCGATGTACAGCGCTACGAAGACCGTGCTTGCCGCAAGTTCGCGCGTGAGCCAGCCGCGGTTGGCGCAGCCCTCCGGAAAGACCAGTCGCAGCCGTCGATGTATTTCAGAACGCGATGACAGATCTGGCAGGCTCATGGCGGCGCCAAGCCATAGAGACTGCGGAGTCTTGCGTTCAGGCCGGCCGCGCCCCCCCCCTCGGCCAGGAACTCTGCGATTTTGCGCATCTCGCTCGGCCCAGGCAACGGCAGCGATTCCAGTTCGTACGCGGAAACGGCGACGCTCCCGCTCATGCACCGGAACAGCTGATCTACGACATCACTGTTGAACAGAGCCACCAGCACGAGCGCCGGAATCGCTGGCGCGCGCTCGGCGATCAGCATGTTGAGGTGGTTCTCGACGACGACGCCACTGCTGGCGTCCACGAATGCGGCGGGCAATTCGGCGGCGATCAGGCGCCGCGCCTGTTCCTTCGCGGTCGTTCGCTGGACGAGCACGCATGGCCTGCGCAGAATCAGCCAGTCATCGCCCGCCCGGGGTTCGAAATAAAGCGCGTGCGAGCGCTTCTCGGCCCTGTGCCGGAACGCGCCGCCAGGCAGCACCGACTCCGCCCAGATCAGCGGCTTCGCACCCGTCGAGGCGGTATCCGTCAGCTGATCCTTGTGGCGGTTCCATACCAGCGGGCCCGTCGATACTCGGTATCCAAGGTGCGAGAGTCGCGTCTTCAGCGCGCGGGCGCCATGGATGAGTTCGCGATCGGCGGGCTTGCGCGGCGCCAGCCACGGGGCCGCTCCGTCCGAGGGCGCTTCGATCGTTCCGGTCGCGACGACATCGGCCTTCAGTTCACTCACCACGTCCAGACTGCTGACCTGTGGGCGAGCCGGGTGCGCGCGGTTTCTGGAGTAGACGGTGAGAAGCGTTTCCTGGAGAACATCCTCGAATACGCCGCTTCGCGCATGCACGAACTCGATGCTGACTGGACGGGATTCCAAGAGCAACAATCGACGCAGCGACGAGAAGTATTGTCCAGACAGGAAGCTCGTAGGTGTAATATACGCGACGACGCCATCAGGCGTCGACCACCTCAGCGCCAGATCGGTGAATAGACCATATAGATTAGCGTGCCCATACAGTCCTCGACTATAGCGGGCGCGCTGCTCTGCGGAGAGGCTGACTCTGCCGTAAGGCGGATTTCCAATCACCAGATCGAACGATTCGCTGGGCATGATGTTCAATGAGTCGCACCTGTGGACGATGCGCCCCAGTTTGCGCCCACGCTCGTTGGCGAGATCGCAGAGATAGACCTCGAGCGCCATCTGGCCGATCTGGGCCGCGCCCGGGTCCAACTCGAATCCGCACAGGCGCGCCTCGATCTCTTCCAGCACGGCGGCCGGATGCGCATCCCGGAGCGATCTTCGCAACAGCCGCGCAGCCTGGACCAGGAAGGTCGCGCCGCCGCAGGCAGGGTCGAGAATTCGTGCGCTCGTCCAGTCGACGCCAGCGCTGGCGGCCGCATTGAGCAGCCGAGCTGAAAGGACCGGTGGCGTGTAGTAGCTGCCGAAACGCGTGCGGTGCGTATGCGACTGAAGCGAGGGGTAGAGGCCGGTAATCCGATGCAGGGCTTCAACCGCAGGTAAGGCGCGCGCCAGGTTGCCTGCGCGCTCGGCCAGCTGAATGGCCGGATCGCTCAGCATGGGGTGAATGTCCCAATCGACGAGATGCGCGCCGCCGGGCCGAGCGTGGGTGCAGTAGGAGAGCAGCGACCGTCGTACGAAGGCGCTGGTCATGCTCACCCGACTTTCGTCGCAAAGGCCCTCGGCCCAGCATCGAGCGCGACGCCGCACGTCCTCCAATTGCGATCGTGCGGAGAGCGGGTCGAACGGCAGCGATCCGCGCAGCGTCCGCTCGGTCTCGACGTTCTCGCTCGTTCCGGGGTGGTCCACGTCCCCCAATCTCCCGAGTCCGCATCGCGCCGCAACAATCTGAGAGCGCCCCAGTCCGAGAGTTCACTGTACGTTCCTGGAGGTTGCGCCGCAACTGAGGAACGCAGAACCGTCGCAGTTGCGAAGCTGCACTCGGAATGGGTCGAGCCCTATCCGAAGCGATCCCTGGCGACCGCACTGCCACGCTGGGCGCCATAGACATGGATCGCCATTCCCACCGTCATCGGCAGGCTGAAGGCGGCCACGGCCGCGGCGCCGACGATGGCGCCCAGAAGGGCGGCGTCCGCGCTCCGGGTGAGCCAGGCGACCAGGTCGGCAAGTCCGAGCGCGATCTCGCCGGCGGCGAACTGGCAGGCGAAGATCACCACCAGGGCGACGAAGATCGCGCCGGCGGCGCCTCTGGTCAGGCCCCAGGCGCGGCCGAAGTCGAGCCGGCCGAGGTCGGCGGTCTGCAGCGCCAGAAGACTGAAGCGGACGCCGAGGTAGATCATCAGCGCCGCGGCGGGCGCCAGCACTGCGGCAGTGACGGCCCAGGCGGGGCCGGAGATCAGGTGAGCCAGTGCGGCCAGGCCCTGGCTCTGGGCGCCTTGCAGGGCGGCGATGTCCAGCTGGTGCGCCGCGGCCAGGGCGGCCAGACCGATCACCCAGACGATGAACGCCAACGCGGCCACGATGGCGAGCAGCAGGGCGACGAGCAGGTTGGCGCCCAGCACGCGCCATTCCAGCGCGCCCCACTGCAGCCCGCCCGGCCCGACCGCGAAACGCGGATCGTCCGGATGCTCGGCCGCCAGCACGCTGCGATAGAGCGCGCCGGTCGCGAGGGTCCCGATCAGCACCTCGATCAGCAGCGGCCAGGGCGAGACGCCCTGGCTGACGCTGCTGTAGCCCTGGAGCGCGGCGGCGCTGATCACCAGCACCACCAGCGCCGCTGGGGCCGCGGCCCAGCCGCGCCGCACGAAGATGAAGCTCTCCTTGAGCAGCGGTCCGATCTGCACCTTCGCCCCGATCTCCGTGTTGGACATGGGCCGATCCCTGGCGCGCGCGGCGCAGTCAGTAAAGCCGGAACTGCGCACCGCGGCTTAACGCGCCGGCGCCTGGGCCGCGAAGAACTCGTCGGGATCCTCCACCTCGATCAGCCGGCCGCGGCGGATCTCCAGGAAGCGGGTCGCGGCGCTGCGGGTGAAATAGCGGTCGTGCGAGACGATGAGGCACGAGACGTCGGCCTCGACGAGCTGGATCTCCAGGTCCTCCTGGCCCTCGATGTCGAGGTGGTTGGTGGGCTCGTCGAGCAGGTAGAAGTTCGGCCGCTCGGCCTTCAGGCGCAGGAACATCAGTCGCGCCCGCTCGCCGGCGCTGAGCAGGGCGATCGGCTGGTCCAGCCGCTTGAACGCAAACCCCGCCTTGATCAGCGCCTGGATGCTCTCGCGCTCGCTCATCGCCTGCGCCGCGCCCAGATAGGCGACGAGGGTCGAGCCCAGCGGCAGGTCGGCCATGGATTGGTCGAAGAACGCCAGCCGGCAGCCGGGATTGAAGCGCACTTTGGCGCGGCCGTCGTAATAGGGGTCCCTGGCGGCATAGGCGGCGGCGAGGGCGCCGAGCAGGGTGGATTTGCCGGCGCCGTTCACCCCCAGCAGCGCCACCCGGTCGCCGGTGCGGATCAGCAGACGCTCGATCCTGATCAGCGGCCGCGCGTCCGGCGTCGCCACCGTCATGTCCTCGATGCGCAGCGCCGCCTTGGCCTCGATGTCGCCGTCGGCCAGCTCCAGGCGCCGCTCCCGGGGCGCGTAGATCTGGGTCCTGGCCGCCTCGATCCGCCTGATCCGGGTCTCGACGACCTTGCGCTTCTTGTCGAAGAGATCGTTCTTCTGCGCCCACACCTTGTAGCGGGCGCAGACTTCCTCGAGCCGGCGGATCTCCTTTTCTTCCAGCGAGCGGCGGCGGGCGTCGGCGGCGTCGCGCGCCAGCAGCGCCTCGCGCGCGGCCAGGAACGGCGCCTTGAAGGCATGGGCGCCGTCGGTCCGCAGGAAGATGGTCCGGCTCGTCACCCGGTTCAGGAACTCGCGATCATGCGAGACGATCAGCATCGGCAGCTTGATCACCTGGGTGAGCCACTGCTCCAGGGTGGCGATGTTCTCGAGATCGAGGTGATTGGTCGGCTCGTCGAGGACCAGCAGGTCCGGGTCCTCCAGCAGCGCCGCGGTCGCCACCAGCACCAGCCTTTGCCAGCCGCCGGAAAGCGCCGCATAGGGCCCCGCCGCGGCGGGCGCGCTCATGCCGATTTCCGCCACTGTCATGTCGATGCGCCAGCCGTCGTTGATCGGGTCGCCGCCGCCGCGACTCAGCGCCCGCTCCATCACTTCGCGCACCGTGAGGTCCAGGAACGGGGCCGGGATCTCCTGGGGCACGTAGCCCACCTTGGAGGCCCGCGAACGCACGACGTGGCCGTCGTCCAGCTCCAGTTCCCCGGTCAGGCACTTCAGCAGGGTGGACTTGCCGGCGCCGTTCTCGCCCACCAGGGCGGTGCGCGCATCGTCCAGCATGAAGGAGACGCCCCGGAAGACGTTCGCGCCATGGACGTAGGCGAAGCGGGCGTTCTCGACGCCCATGACGGCGCCGCCGCGGGACATCGCCCCGCAATGCCGACGCGGCGGGTGCGTCGTCAAGCCTCGAAGGCAGCCGTCATGGCCGTGGTTGCGTCGCAGCGGACCGCGACGAGGGTTCCGGCCGCCTCACCCGGCCGCAGCCGGATCGGCTGGCCGACGAAGAGCGGCGCCAGGGCGCGAAAGCCGAACCGCCGGATCGGCGCCGCGGCGGTGCGCGCCGCCAGGTCGAAGAGCCGCGCCGCCGTGAACGGGCCGTGGACGACGAGATCCGGATACCCCTCCGCCTCGCGCGCATAGCGTTGGTCGTAGTGGATGCGGTGGCTGTTCCAGGTGGCGGCCGAGTAGCGGAACAGCTCGATCGCATCGGGGGTCCAGACCTCGCCATGTCCCGCCGCGGCGCCGGCATCGACGACCGGCGGCGTCGGCGCGCTGGCCTCGCGGTAGACGATGGTCTGGAACTCCACCAGGCGCACGGTCCGGCCCTGCGAGAGCCGCCGCTCCACGTCCACCAGGGCCAGTTCGCCGGTGCGGCCGGCGCGGCGGCGCGCGCCGGTAACGGTCGAGACGAGTTCGGCAGGCTCGCCCAGCGCCAGGGCGGCCTCGAAGCGCAGCTCGGCGGCGGCGAACATGCGCCTGGGCAGGCCGGCGGGCGCGGCGAAGAGGCCGCCCAGCGGATGGCCATCCGGCCCGAGGTCCGTGGGCTCGACCGCCTCGGCGAAGAAGGCCCAATGGCCGAGCGGCGGAAAATGCGCCTCCACGTCCAGCTCCGCCCCCGTGGCGGCGGCGTAGCGGCGGGCCAGTTCAGGCGCCAGCACCGCCTGTTGCCGGCGTGTGCGCCCGATCAGGGATTGCAGATCGTCGGAGGCCGGTTCAGCCGACATAGGCGCCGCCATTGGCGTGGATCACCTGGCCCTGCACGAACTGCGCGCCCGGGCCGAGCAGGAACTCGACGACGGCGGCGTAGTCGGCGTCCTCGCTCATCCGCCCGGACGGGTTGGACCTCGCCGCGCGCTGGTAGAGCTGTTCGGCCGCTTCCTCGCTGCCGAGCATGGCCGCCACCGAGCCGGTCCGCACCAGACCGGGCGCGACCGCGTTGATGCGCACGCCCCGCGGCGCGAGTTCCGGCGCCAGATAGCGAACCAGGCTCTCGGCCAGCGCCTTGCCGACGCCGAGCGCGGCATAGCCGGGCTGCGCCTGGCGCGCCCCGGCGCTGGAGATGAAGACGATGCTCGAGCCGCGCTGCAGCAGCGGCAGCGCCGGCTGGACGAGGTAGAGCAGCGAGAGCCCGTTGGCGTGCATCGCGGCGGTGAACGTCTCCAGGTCGGCGCGCAGCAGCGAGGTCGGATAGATCATCGCAGCGCCATGGACGATGTGCAGCGGACCCCCGCCCAGCGCCGCGACCTCGCCGATCAGCCGCGCCGCGGCCGCGATGTCGCCGACGTCCGTGCGCAGGGCGTGGACCTGGGCGCCCTTGGCGGCGATGCGCGTCCTGGCGGCCTCGGCAGCGGTCGTATCGCTGCGGTATGCGAGCGCCAGCGTCTCGCCCGGCCGCGCCAGCCGCTCGGCGATCGCAAGGCCGATGCCCTTGGTCCCGCCGGTGACGAGGATGGTCATGCCGCGCTCCTGGCCCTGCGCCCCGCCTTCGCAAAGGCGATCGGCCGCGTGGGCTTATAGGACGAAATCCCGGGCGGGCGTCGATGGTGTTTGCCGCCGGCGCGGGGGCCAGGCGGCGCCTGCTCCCGTCAGGTCAGTCCATCGAACGGCGCCCGCCAGGCATCGATCGCAGACAACTGCTCGTTCCATCGCGTCACGTTGGGGAATTCTTCCAGGGGCAGGCCCGCACCGGCCGCGAATGGCAGCGACGTCGCCACGCGAAAATCGGCATAGGAGACATGATCGCCGACAAGCCATGTCCTGGCGCCGAGGCGGGCGTCGAGAATGGCTGCAAAGCGCCGGAAGTCGTCCAGCGCAGCCTTGAGAACCGCCGGATCGGCCACCTCGTCCGAGAAGGTCGGGACGATGATCCGATGCCAATAGAGCACGCTGGCGGCGTTGGTCAGGTGATGCGTGCCCCAGCTGATCCACATGATCATTTCGACCTGTTGATCGCCCGTCCGCCAGAAGTCCGAGCCGGCCAGCGCCGAGAGTCTGCAGGCGATGGCGTCGGTCTCCCAAAGTGTGCGATCTGCTTCCACCAGGACGGGCACCAAGGTATTGGGATTGACGGCTCGGAAGGCCTCTTCCTGCTGCGGGTGGCGCGGACTGGCGCGGATATATTCGACCGGCGACCCAAGGTAGCGGGCCGTCGCCACCGCGACGCGGGGATTGAGGTTCTGGGAGTAGTAGAGCTTCACGCGCCAATCTCCTTCATGCTGGTCTCCACCAGGTGGCCCCCGCCCCTACGGTCGCCGGGCGAGGCCGCCGTTCGCCAGACTTTGTCACGCCGCGAAGATGGCGAACATCGGGGCCGCGAATGGCGCAACACAAGGACGTTGCACCCTATCGGCCTGGGTCGTGGGAAAGCCCGCAGCCGCTCGCCGGCGGATGGCATTCGCCATCGCGCGCCACCTCGCCGCCTCGCGCATAGGAGGTTCTTGGACGCACCCAGTCGGCCAGGCTGTAGTAGGGGCCGGTCTCGTCGCGGCCCTTGGGTGTGACGTCGAGCATCCTGTAGATGCCCATGAACGCCTCGCCGCCGCGGTCCTGGACCTGGAAGGTGTGGAAGATCTCGTCGGCCTCGTTCTTATAGAAGACGTCGTTGCCGCCGGGATGTTCGTCCGGATAGCTGGCCGGGGGCATGTCCAGGCTGAAGTCGTTTCCGAGGCTCGACACCCAGGGGAAGCGCCAGTCCATCCGACGGCGCATGGCCTCAATGTCAGCGATCGCCGCCGGCGCTACGACCGCGTAGGTGACGTCGTGGTTGTGGAGGTGCTCCAAAAGGCCGGCCACATCGTCGACCTCCAGGGAGCAGCCGACGCATTGACGGACTTTGCCAGGCCACAGCATGAAGTGTTTGATGAACAACTGGCTCCTGTCGGCGAACAGTTCCGCCAGCGTCACCGGCCCCGAGGGGCCTTCGAAGACATAGTCCTTCTCGATCCAAACCCAGGGCATCGCTCGCTGTTCGCGTCCGAGCTCGTCATAAGCGTGTGTCGCGGCCTTCTCCTTGGCCGTTAGGTCGGTGCGCGCCTCGATCCACGCTTCGAGCGAGACAACCTGATGCTGCATGGGTGGGTTCCTGCGGTCCGTTAGGGCCTTTTCGCCTCATAGGACGCGTTAGGCCGACCGGCGCCGACAGGCCCTCGCAAAATAGCTGCCGGGTTCGCGCTCGCCTCGAGCGGCGGCGCGCCGGCCCGGACGGCGCGAGGTTCTCTTGCCCGCAGGCGCGCAAAGCGCCTCGACAAGCGCGCGGCGCTTGACCAGAAGGGGCGCGCATTGCCAACCACCCGGGATTTGAAAACCTCATGGATCGCATTCTTCCGCAGCCCACGCCGGAGACCCAGCATTTCTGGGACGGCTGCAAGGCCGGCGAGCTTCGCCTGCAGCGCTGCACCGACTGTTCGAAAACCTACTTCCCGCCGCGCCCCTTCTGTCCGGCCTGCGGCTGCCGCGACGTCGAGGTGCTGAAGGCCAGCGGCAAGGGACGGCTCTACAGCTATGTCATCAACCATCGCCCGCGCCCGGACATGGGCAAGGCGCCGCATTCCATCGCCGTGGTCGAACTCGAGGAGGGGCCGAGGATGATGACCAACATCGTCGGCTGCCCGCAAACGCCCGAGGCGCTGGTGCTCGACATGCCGGTGCAGGTCGCCTTCGAGACGTTCGGCGACATCGCCCTGCCGCTGTTCGCCCCGGCGGGCGCCGCGCCGGCCCGCGTCGTCGCCGCCCACGCCGCCGAGAGGGTCTGAAAGCCATGAAGCGCAAATCAGTCGCGGTCGTCGGGGCCGCAGAAACCACCCAGATGGGCAAGATCCCGGACGTCTCGGTGATGCAGCTGCACGCCGATGCGGCCCTGAACGCCCTCGCCGATTGCGGCCTCAAGCCCTCGGACATCGATGGCGTCGCCACCGCCGGAGCCAGTCCGACGGAGCTGGCCTACTACCTCGGGATCACCCCCACCTGGGCCGACGGCACCAGCGTCGGCGGCTGCTCCTTCATGCTGCACGTGCGCCATGCGGCCGCGGCGATCAACGAGGGCCTGTGCTCCACCGTCCTCATCACCCATGGCGAGAGCGGCCGCTCTCGCGTGGGCGCCGGAGGGCGGTTCGGCGGCGGCGGCGGATCCAGCCTCGCCGGCCAGTTCGAGGCGCCCTACGGCTCGGCAGGTCCGCCCACCATGTTCACCATCCCGGTGCTGCGCTACCTCAAGACCTTCGGGCTCGGCGAGGAGGATCTGGCCTGGGTCTCGGTGATCCAGCGCGAATGGGCGGCCAGGAACCCGCGCGCCAGCTTCAAGGCGCCGATCAGCGTCGACGACGTGCTGGCTTCGCCGATGATCGCCTGGCCTTTCCGTATGCTGATGTGCTGCCTCGTCACCGACGGCGGCGGCGCCCTGGTGCTGACCAGCGCCGAGCGGGCCAGAGACTTCCCGCAAAAGCCGGTCTACATCCTCGGAAGCGGCGAGAGCGTCGAGACGCCGATGGTGAGCCAGATGCAGGACTTCACCTCGTCGAAGGCTTTCCGCGTCTCGGGCAAGAAGGCGTTCGAGGAGGCCGGCATCAGCCATGGCGACGTCGATCACCTGATGATCTACGACGCCTTCGCCCACCTGCCGCTCTATGGCCTGGAGGATCTCGGCTTCTGCAAGCCGGGCGAAGCCGCGGCGTTCATCCGCGAGCGCAACACCGCGCCGGAGAACGCCGGAAAGCGCGGCGCCCTGCCGCTCAACACCAATGGCGGCGGGCTCTCCTACATGCACTCGGGCATGTACGGCATGTACGCCCTGCAGGAGAGCGTGCGGCAGTTGCGCGGGCTGGCTCCGGCCCAGGTGCCGGGCGCGAAGATCTCCATCGCCCACGGGGTCGGCGGCATGTTCGCCGCGTCCGGCACCATCGTCTTCTCCAACGAGGCGCCTTAGCGGAAGGACTTGCGCCGCGGCCGCCGACGCGCTCGTATGACGAGGCGGCGGTTGCCCCGGGCGACCCGAGGCGGCGCGCGGTCAGCGGGAGACGGCTCATGAGCGACGGCTCGATCGATCTGCGGCGCGAGGCGCGGGCCAGCCTTGAGGCGACGCCGCTGGAGGCGCTCAATCCGGCGCAGCCCGACCTCTTCGCCGAAGACGCCATGTGGCCGCTCTTCGAGCGGCTGCGGGCCGAGGCGCCGGTGCATTTCACCGCCCAGAGCGACTACGGCCCGTTCTGGTCGGTGACCCGCTACAACGACATCATGGCCGTGGACACCAACCACGAGGCGTTCTCGTCGGCCGACGGAATCACCCTGCAGAGCCTCGAGTCCGTGGCCGAGATGGCCAAGCGCCCGCAGCGCCAGAGCTTCATTTCCATGGATCCGCCGAGGCACGACGAGCAGCGCAAGACGGTGAGCCCGGTGGTGGCGCCGGCCAATCTGCGGCGCATGGCGCCGGTGATCCGCGAGCGCGCCGGCGTGATCCTCGACGCCCTGCCGATCGGCGAAGCCTTCGACTGGGTCGACCTCGTCTCCAAGGAACTGACCGCCATGACCCTGGCGACCCTGTTCGACTTCCCGTTCGAGGAGCGGCGGCGGCTTACCTACTGGTCGGACATGATGACCCATCCGCCCGGCCACGGCCCGGTGAAGAGCTGGGACCAGAAGCGCGACGAGCTGAACGAATGCTTCTCCGTCTTCCAGGCCATGTGGAACGAGCGGGCTAACGCCGAGCCGAGATTCGACCTGATCTCGATGCTGGCCCACGGCGAGGCGACGCGCGGCATGGACCGCAACGAATTCAACGGCAACGTCGGCCTCCTGATCATCGGCGGCAACGACACGACGCGCAACACCATCTCCGGTTCGGTCTATGCGCTGAACAAGAACCCGCGCGAGTACGACAAGCTGCGGGCCGACCCCTCGCTGATCCCGTCCATGGTCTCCGAGACCATCCGCTGGCAGACGCCGCTGGCGCACATGCGCCGCACCGCCGCGCGCGACGTCGAGTTCGGCGGCCGCGCCATCCGGCAAGGCGACAAGGTGGTGATGTGGTACGTCTCGGGCAACCGCGACGATACGGTCATCGCCGATCCGACCAGCTACATCATCGACCGGCAGCGGTCGCGCACGCACCTTTCGTTCGGCTTCGGCATCCACCGGTGCGTCGGCAATCGCCTGGCCGAGCTGCAGCTCACCATCATCTGGGAAGAGATCCTGAAGCGCTTCCCATCCGTCGAACTCGTCGGCGAGCCGGAGCGGACCCACTCCGTCTTCGTCAAGGGCTACGAGACCCTGCCGGTGATGATCCCGCGGCGCAACTGAGCCGACCTAGTCTTACTGCGTCATATTCGTGGGTTGGGAGTGTTTTGGCGGGTTTTCTGGCCGCAGCAGGGACATCGCGGCAGTCGTTTGACGAGGGCGACGATGAGGCGGCGGGGCATGGTGGCGATGGAGTCTGGGATGTGGCGCTCGGGCCGGATCGGCGGCGCCGCGGGGTCGGTGACCTTTGGGTAGGCCAGCTTGCGGGCCTCTCCTGGAGGAACCAGGTCCTGAGGGGGAATCGTCTCCCGCTCGGAGATCAGGAAGCCGTAGGCGGCGATCGAGAGGCTGGCGTGGTGGTGGAAGCCTCGCCAACTTCGGCCTTCGAAGTGATCCAGGCCCACTTC
>Ga0307374_10012394_pt1 | contig 11958 bp, 13 predicted proteins | sample OX3MG_FD_202532 | JGI IMG/M metagenome (GOLD analysis project Ga0307374, IMG submission 202532) | Soil microbial communities from Risofladan, Vaasa, Finland - OX-3 | ecosystem: Environmental > Terrestrial > Soil > Coastal area > Acid sulfate soil | place: Finland: Risofladan, Vaasa | collected...
TGCTGGCGAGCAATGGCACGGAGAGCACTTAGACGCGAGCGCAGGTGCTGCACGCCGCGACCCCCGTCCCAGCAAAACCATCAGCTCCGGAATTACCGGTAGAGATCGACCTACTCGAGCAGCCTGAGCGCAAACATTCCGATCAGCTGGCGGTCGTCGGCGCTTTGACGAGGTGCCACTCGCCGGCCCACTCGCCGACGAATCGCCCATATGCATAGGCGTTGACCCGCAACATTCCGTCTATCTGGTCCAAGAGCAGAGACCGCTCATCCTCACTATCGGTCTGCGCATAAGCCTGAAGTAGCAGCGAACTCAGGTCTTCAACCTCGGCCGCCTCGCGATACCTAATGTCCCCCGCCCTGTCGCCTGCCACGGCCAAGAATCGTTCGGCCAAGGTCCGGACGACGGACGGCGAATTGCCCGGTGCGCGCTCGAGTGCCCTCATCAAGTCGCCCGCATGCTGCTCGAACGCACGACTTGCGATGAAAGCGAGGCACACGTCCTCAAGAGCGGGGAGCGCGGCTGCGTCGATCCTCCAGAATGCCTTCGCCGCCGCTTCCTGAACCTTTGCGTTCTCGTCGTCGAAGAGCCGAATCAACCATTGCTTAGCGATAGGTTTCATGGCCGGCCCGAGGTTGACCGCAAGAATTTCGGCAAGCCCGGCCCGAGCAACGCTCTCCGCCTCCAGCTCAGCCACGGCTCGTGTCAAGCCGGCGCAGTCGGCCTCGCTGTGGAGGATCGCGTGCGCCAGCTCGTGGGCGAGCGTCTTGACCAACTGTGCGGGCTCGAGTCCCACGCGAACTCGGATGCGTTTCAGCTCGAATCCATGTCACCATTGCGCTCGCCGGGCAGCTCCGAGATCTCGACGGAGTATCCGAGAGTGGCAGCGACCTTCACGAGCCCAGCAAACCGCGAGCCGGCGTCGTCGCCGGTTAGCCGGCTGACGAGCTCGGGGAGAGCTTCCCCGTCGGTCTGGGCAATGTCGAAGACCCGGGCCAGGCGGAACGCTGTGGGGTGTCCGACGAGAACGCGCTCGGTCCCGTCCTCCTCCTCGTTCTCGACACGGAGTCGGCGGACGATCGGAGCGAGGATTGCGATGCCGTGCTCGCCTTTGCGGACCTGGCGGCCAACTGACTTCCACGTGTGGTAGCCGGCCACTCGGGTTGCGTCGGGGCGCTGCATCAAGATCAGCAGCGAGTTGCCCCACGAGTAATGGTGAAACCGCCGCTGGACTTGTAGCCACCGGGCCCACTGATCCGTCGACGTAAGAGCGGCGACTCCTTGACGGAGCTGGTCGATAACGTCTGCCGTTGCGGTCCTGGTCTCCATTGAAAACCTCCTTGAACGTGAGTGCGATGCACCCTGAGAAGGCGGAGGCGGAGCGCGCGGAAAGGCCGAGCGAAGCGAGCCCGGCTTGAGCCTTGTAGCGATAGAGCGAGGGATCTGCCAGGGTGCACAAGAGCACCTCACAGGAGGGTTAAGAGGAACCAGGACGCCCGGCAGAAAACGTGGAGGACAGCTTCCCGGAGCCGCTCGCGTCAGATTTCGGCGACAAGCCAGGCGGATTCCCTGCCGATCTACCAGTGGGACGATCCGCTAGACCTTCGAGTCGTCGCGTTTCGGACGGATCTACCTCGGCGGGTCGAAATGATCATGAGCTACGAGAGCGGCAAGCGGCGCGCTTGGAAGGGGAATTGAGCGAGCGGGTAAAGTGGGGCTTCGATGAACGGAAACCCTGTCTTCCTGTGGCTCAAGCTGACGCCTACCTCGCGCTCTAACCAGGGGCATGTTGGGAAGCTCAACTTCGTGCGGATGCAAGCCGAGGACGCGTCGGCAAAAGGTCTACGGCTCACATTGGAGCCGATTGTCAATCCCGAATTTCTATCTCAGTATTCCCAGCTTCATTGGGTTGGACTCAATGCCGAGATCTGGAATCAGAAGATCGAGGCTAGGAAATTCGGTCGTGTGAGCATCGATGCAAACTCTCAAGCTCCTGCTCTTGCGAGTCAGGCACCACAAGTCGATTGGATCTGGTACCTGCTGCCGGAGGACCTCGACGGGATCGAGCGGTCTCGGAGCGACGCGCTCAAGAGTCCACTGCATTTCAAAATGATTGTTCATGCCACGGTTCAGGCTGACCAGGGCGTCTACATGGTTGCCGGAGAAGGAACCTTCGAGATCCCACTCTCGGAGTGGGAGGGTTTCCTTGCGGCCCTCGGATATGGTCTTCCGCCGTCAGTCACGCAGTTCGTTGGGGCGGCATCCCTCGATCACCCATCGTGGCGTGAAGCTGAGAAACGCCTTGAGATAGCCCGACGTCACCTCCGGGCAGGCGAGACTTACGCGGCACTTCAGGCTTGCCTCAAACAATTCGAGGCCATCAGAACGGGGCCGTACGACGCGGCGTCGTGGCGCGATCAGTTCACAGCGCCGATCCAAAAGGAGCAGGGACTTATCGCCGCAATCGCTGGCCACTGCACGTACCTGAACAAGGTGGGTCACCACCGAGCGCGCAACGAGCGCAACGAGGCTGGCGATTTGATCGAGATGCCGGTAGATCACTGGGAAGCTGAGTTGGCAGTCACGGCATCCCACCTCTGGCTGGCATACGTTTTGCGCTGTGGTCTGCCGCGCAAGTCATAAGCGTCGCGCAGCGGCTGAATCCGGAGGTAACAGATCGCGAAGTCGCGCACGCCGTGTTTGCGCATTGCGCGTTCCGCCTTAGTGGATGAGGGCACTATCTCACGAGACTCTTACCGGCCTTTCGAAACGTCCCCAAACGTCCGGAAGTTGGCCCCGGGGCACCCACGACCTTTACTGCACGGAGCCATTCAAGTGCGGGATCTGCGCGGAGCGTCCCACGCTCAATGCAGGCGAGCCGGCGGAGGCGCTGCGGTGATGGCTGCTCCCGCGGCAGCTGCCGGGGCTGTTCTGAAACAGTTGGCGTGGACCGTCGCCCGCCGGCAAGGTTCCAGGCTGTTTCGCACATTCTGGAAGGCGATCGCGGTAAGCGCCTTGATTCTGATCGTTGCGCCGATCGGCCTGGTGGTGGTTGGCTTCCTCGCCTTGGCCAACCAGCTGGCGGGAGGTGGGTTTGTTATTACTGGTTCCGCGAGCGGCCCGGTTGGATCCATGGTCTGTCCGGTAAGTGGAGCCGTTGTGACTCAAGGTTTTGGGCCAACATCGGCTCCGTTCGAGCCACCAGGGTTCGGCTATCCACACTTCCACACTGGCGTCGACCTGGCGGCACCGATTGGGACGCCAGTTCGCGCGGCAAACGATGGCTTCGTAGAGGCCGCCGGCACACAGGTCGACGCTCTTGGAATCCCTGTCGGCTTTGGCAATTACATAAAGGTGGCGGTTGGTGGTTCGGAAGAAGAAATCTACGGTCACCTCTCCGCGGTTTTGGTGGAGCCTAACCAGGTGGTTAAGGCTGGCGAGGTGATCGGCGCTGTTGGAAGCACCGGCAACTCCACCGGTCCTCATCTTCATTTCGAAGTCCGGGTACATGGAGTCCCCGTGGCTCCACCGACACTCTTGCGATGCTGACTCGGCTCGGGAATTCAACTGTGGAGCGAGCGAAGTCGGTCACGGTCGCAGTATTGGCAACTTTGCTCGCCACATCTCTTTGGCAACTGTCGGTGGGACAGGCTCAGGCGCAACAGGGCAAGCGAGATACGAGCGCGATGTCAGCTGTAGCCGAGCGATTCGCGGTGGCGCTCATGACGTACGACTATGCGCATCCAGAAGTCCTCTACTCCCAAATCGGCGCGGTCAGATCGTCTGCGATAGATCGTCGTATACGCGCTGCGTTTGTGGACATCGCATCGGCCAGAGTGTCATCAGTAGGAGAGGTCACTGAGAGCTACCTCACGTCGGTAACCGCCTCCGAAGCACGGGTTCTTGAGCGCACAGCGCAGGTCGTTTCGGCTCAATACATGGCCGCCAATATCCAGCTGTTCGGGTTGCTTGACGTCACGGTGACCCGATCCACTCAGGGCCGGCTTGTGAGCGATTATCAGTGGCTTCTTGCTCCAGTTGCGGCACCTTGACGTTGGCGTACCTCGAACGGCGCGCATAGCTCGAGCTCCGTGGTATCACGGGGCTGGCGAGGCGAGGCAGTATTCGCCACAGTCAAGGCAACCAGCTGCAAGCATCTAGCGGGGCAAGCTGCAGCAGTGACGTCGGATTTCTGCGCCCAGACTTCGACGCTCGCGAGCAGCTGGGCTTGATCACAGAGGCGGCATTACAATCCCTTCCGTCGCCGCCGGCCAAATCGGAGGGTCAACAGATCTGTCGGAGCGTGACCGGAGCCGCAATAGGATGAGCTACGTCGACGCAGCAGTGGCCATTTTGAAGGCAGCCCCGCGTCCTCTGACGATCCAGGAGATCACAGAGCAAGCGCTCCGCAAGGGCTTCATTAGACTTGGCGGCAAGACCCCGAGGGCGTCCATGAGTGCCGCCCTGTACCTACACGTTAGGGACGTACGAGAGACTCACATTCGCCGAGTCTTCCGGGCGGGCCCCACGCGGGCTGCTCGCGACTCGGTTAGGTGGGCATATGAAACCTAAGGGTCAGATATCAAACGGTTCCCCGACCGGCGCTGAGGTAAAGGATAAGGACGATCTGGCGGATCGAACACTTCAAGAACTCTCCCGCGAGGAGCTGATAGAGCTAATTGAGACTCAGCGGAGCGACGTAGGCGTACGGATCAGCTTCTCGGGCAAAAATGATGCAGGCAGGTTGGCGCGCTTGGTTCAGCCACGTAGTGCGCGCAAAGTGATGAATCTCTGCATTGGACCGGAGCTCGATCAAGCCCGCAACCAGGTCATCGAAGGCGAGAACCTTCAAGCGATGGTGACCTTGTATCGAGAAAAGGGTCACGTCGATCTGATCATTACAGATCCCCCGTACAACACCGGGAGCGACTTTCGATATAACGACCGCTGGGAGGAAGATCCCAACGACTCCAACCTCGGCGAGTTCGTTACTGAGGATGAAGCTGGGCGCAGAACGAAGTGGATGCGCTTCATGCTGCCTCGCCTCCGCATGATGAAGGCGATGCTTAAGCCCGGAGGCGTCCTCGCAATATGCATCGACCATCGAGAACTCTTTCGACTAGGCCAAATGCTCGACGAGCTGTTCGACGAAAGAAACCGCCTGGCGATCATTAACTGGCAGAGGAGTTATTCGCCTCGCAACGACCAACAGCACGTCTCAACCGCTACCGAATACGTGCTGGTTTACGCCAGGAATGAAGAACTGGCCAAAACTCAACTGCTTGCTCGAACCGAAGCCATGGATGCCCGCTATCGAAGCCCCGACGGAGATCCGAAGCCCTGGAAGCCGTCGGACGCGGGGGGTCCAGGCGCGGCTACTCATCAGGGAATGGTGTACGGGGTCCAATCCCCGTTCACCGGTGTGATCCATTACCCGCCGCCAGGGTCGTGTTGGCGCTCAGACAAGAGAGACATGAAGACCTGGCTCGCACAGTGGGGCACGGACTACGTTGAGAAACCGCTGAATGATCAGGCGGCATTGGCCAAAGTCATAGGGTGCAAGCCCGACGACGCTCCACGTAATAAGGCGCTCGTCTTGGCGGAAGACGTGGCGAAGTCAAGCAAGAGAGCCCGCGCTGTTCTCGCAGCGGGCACCTGGCCTCAGCTTCTATTCGGTCGCGACGGCACGGGCAAGCCGAGTCTGAAAAGGCACCTGGAAAATATCAAGCAGGGTCGGGTCCCGACCACGTTTTGGTCGGATGAGGATTTCGACAATGCTCTCCATTTGGGTACTGTGTCTTGGGGACACGAGGAGTCGGGTCACAGTCAGACCGGTATCCGCGAATTGGACGCGATCGTGGGAAGGGGACACGGCTTCGAGACCGTGAAGCCCTTGAAACTGTTCTCTAAGATCATTCAGCTCTGGTGCCCGTCACACGGCTTAGTTCTTGATCCGTTTGCGGGCTCCGGAACCACTGGGCACGCGGTCCTACAGCTCAATGCCCAAGCTGGCACGCAGCGCCGTTTCATTTTGATCGAGCAGGGTCGCCCCGAAAGGGGGGACACTTATGCCCGCTCGCTTACAGCGCAACGTATCAAGCGGGCGGTGACGGGCAATTGGGCGGCCGGCAAGATGGCCCCTACCGGAGGCGGGTTCCGCTTCCTGGCCCTTCAAAACAAGGTGGATGCCAAGGCCCTGCTGGCCATGGAGCGGGACGAAATGACCGACGCGGTGATCGCCTCTCACTTCGACTCCTCCCGGGGCGGAGGACCTGGGCTAATCACCATGACACACGACGGCTATGAGTTCTTGGTAGCTCGGAATACTGACGACGAGGGCTTCTATCTAGTTTGGCGCGGGGCACACGCGCAGCCCGTGTTTGACAAGGCCGTATACGAAACGATCGTTGCTGAGGCCAAGAGGGCAAAGCTAAAACCGCGCTACCACGTTTACGCACGATTCAACCTCTACCAGTCCGACGACGTAGCGTTCTATCAGATTCCGAATCGCATCCTGATGGACTTCGGTCTCAGTGTTGCCGCCGACGCCTTTAACAATGAGTCTGCCGACGCCCTGAGCGGGTAGTCCCGGACCGGATGATCGAGCTTTTCGACTTTCAGCTGCGAGCATCTAGTCAAATGGCAGACCGGTTCGGAAGCTACCTCGAAAACCGGCCGCTTGCGGGAACTGTTAAGCGGCCTACCCCGATACCGTTCTATCAGGCGCTGGCCTCAGTGACGGCCTCAGGCAAGACTGTGATCCTGGCGGATGCCGTTGCAAAGTCGGTGATTCCGCTTGCTATCACACCGATTGTGTTGTGGCTATCAAAGGGTCGGGTCGTCGTATCGCAAACCTACGCCAACCTCCAAGACGGAGGGAAGTACCGCCACCTCATCCAAGACTTCACAATCCACCTGCTTTCGGAGTACGACTCGGCGGAGGTGGCGGATGCGGATCGCCCGATCATCTACTTCGCCACCGTTGGCACGTTTAACCAGAAGGACAAGGAGCTCGGCGGTCGCCTCATTTTCCAGAGCGACATCGACACCGCGGAAGAATCCACATGGGAGGCGCTGAAGAGACGCGAAACGACGGCGCGCGTTCGGCGACCGCTCCTGGTGGTGTACGACGAAGCGCACAACCTCTCCGACCAACAGACCAACCTGATCATGGAGTTGGAACCAGACGCACTCTTTGTCGCTAGCGCCACGATGAGGTTGACTCAAGCATTGGCGCGTGTGCGAGAAAGTCTCTTACAGCGAGGCTGGAAGGACCAAGACTTGATCACCGACGTAAGTAGCAGTGACGTCGTCGCGGCAGGCTTAATAAAGCGAGACGTCCTCATGGCGGGCTATCAAGCCTCTGCCGAGAAGACGATTGACGACATGCTCGCGCGGCTGGCGGTAGCCGAGAAAGCCGCCAAGCTAGAAGCCCTGAACTTCATACCCAAAGCGATCTACGTCTGTAAGACCAACATTGTCGAAGGCAATAGCTTCGTACGGGACGACCCAAAGCGTCCCTTCGCACAGCGCGAAGCCCCTCCGATCCTCATTTGGCGCTATCTCGTGGAAGAGAAGGGCATCGACCCGACAACTATCGTTGCGTACTGCTCGCTCGACTTCGACAGAAACTATCCCGCACCGCCATCTTTCGTGTTGCTGAAAGGAGGCGATGCCGACTACGAGACCTTCGTCAGCGGCAAATTCCAGCACATCATCTTCAATCAGAGCTTGCAGGAAGGATGGGACGACCCCGCCTGTTACTTCGCTTACATCGACAAGAGCATGGGCTCGGGAATTCAGGTGGAGCAGGTGATAGGTCGATTGCTACGCCAGCCAAACGCTCGACACTTCCCGGACGATAGCCTGAACACGGCCAGCTTCTACGTCCGAGTTGACAGTCGCGGGGTGTTTAAGGACTTGGTCACGAGTGTTCGAGAGAAACTGTCTGACGAGGCGCCCAGCGTCGGTTTCACGGCCTATGACGGCCGATCGAAGAAGCGGCCAGAGCCTATTGAGCCGCGACAAAAGAAAGACGTCCCAGTGCTCCTTCTGGATGCGACGGACGCCCTGGGACCCGTGGACCAGGTGATCGAAGATATGAACGACTATCGTGAGGACAAAGGCGCCAACATCCGAAGCGAGGGTGAGCGGGCATTAGTCCAGCAACGCATTGGAAAGGGCTCTAAGGCCGAGCTTGTGTGGGTGCCTTACGAGCACAACAATGCTGTGTCGGCGCGGTGGATTTTCACAGTCGCTGTTGGCAAGCAGTACCCGGCTGCCCTTGGGGTGGCGCGTTCCGACGATCCTAAGTTCGACGCGAAGGTTGAGCTTGGCAGCAAAGCTGCCAAGCACATAGAGAAGGCCGCCAATGATGTGGTGACGGTGTATCTCAACTACGTGCGACTCGTTCAACGCAACCACAACCCTTACCGCGTTAGCAGCGTGATGGTCCGTCCGGACGACGCGGTTCGCTACAAGAACGCGCTCCACAAGATGTACAGCGGCCTGAATCCGTTCGAAAAGGAATTTGCCGGCCACCTGGATGCTACGAAGTTGACATGGTGCCGCAACCCGTCGCAGAGCGGCTACCGGATCCCGCTGCCAACGCGTGGATCGAGTCGGAACTTCTTTCCAGACTTCCTAGTCTGGAGTGGGCTCAATGTATTTGCGATCGATACAACGGGCGATCACCTGTTGCTGGAAAAGACTGGCCGCAAACTCCTCATGCCTGAAGCGCCGGGACGGAGGGTGCGTGTGCACGTGAGGCTTGTCTCTCTTGGTGAGTGGAATTCCGACGTGCAAAGAGTCAATCGGAAGGGGGCTACGGTATGGAGTCTTGCCCCCGATCACTCTCTCCGCGCCATGCATTGCGACAGCGTGAGCGACGCAGTGAATCTCTCGGTCAAGGTCTGATACGGCTCCGGCAAAAGGTGTTGCTCACCACCTATTCGTACCCAAGACGCAGCCGAGTGCGCCGGCGGCGTGACCAGTTAGTAGGATTCGTCGCGAGCCAACATGAGTGACGTCAAGCTGTTCCGGGTGGACCACAGCGGGGTGGCAGAGCTGCAAGGACAGTCGATAGCGGTTGAGAAGGCTCTCCAGGCACTGATCGAGACCAACCTGGAGGTTTTTCTGGGCGTGCGGTTCGTGGCTAGCGAGCACCCTACTGGGAAAACGCATGGGGGTCGCATCGACACTCTAGGCCTGGACGAGAACAATTGCCCAGTCATCATCGAATACAAGCGAGCCACGAATGAGAATGTCATGAACCAAGGGCTGTTCTACCTGGACTGGCTCCTCGACCACAGGGCGGAGTTCACCCTGTTGGCGATGAAGAAGCTTGGTCCCGACGTTGAGAACAGGGTCGATTGGACAGGCCCCCGGCTTGTTTGCGTCGCTGGTAATTACACGAAGTACGACGAGCATGCAGTGCAGCAAATCAATCGAAACATTGAGCTCCTTCGGTATCGCCAGTACGAAGGATTTCTTGTATTGGAGCTTGTCAACGCCGTCACCGGGTCAACTGGACAGGCCGAGACATCCGTATCTTCGCCTGCGAAAGTCGGGCCCCTTACAAGCAAGAGTGGCGTGAGCGACTACCAGGAAAGGTCTACCGCCGACCTTCGAAGCCTTTTTGACGCTCTTGAGGCCTACCTGTTGGCATTGGGAAACGACGTGACAAAGCGAACGCTGAGGATGTACTTCGCATTCAGGCGCATCAAGAACTTCGCATGCGTGGAGTTCCGCCCACAGCTGAAGCACCTATTGGTATTCGTCAAGGTCGATCCGAAATCGATCGCCCTGGAGCAAGGATTCACCCGCGATGTGTCAGCACTCGGCCACTACGGTACCGGCGACTTGGAAATTACCGTCGCATCCGTCGCGGACCTTGAGAAAGCGAAGCCGCTGATCCTGACGAGTTATGAGGGCGCGTAACTCATTGACCTCTACATAGCTGGTGGGCTCAATGACGATCCGCTTTGTCGAGATGAATTAGCGTCTTGACTGAAGGTCTTGGTGACTGCGCATCGGGAGTTGCAGTCCGCCGTACGTGCTGGAATGGGCCGTGGAAAACGAATGAAGCCCACGGGTACGCCATCCCGAGGGCTCCATTGGAGGAGGCTAGCGGTCTCGCGACCGCTCGACTCGCACCTTACCGGGGTCAAGTATGGACAAGGCCGCCAGATAAGGCAAGTAAAGACTTATACACAGTGTGCCCGCAAGCTATCCACAAGATGTAGGGGGCGAACAAGTGCCTAGGACCCGGCCTCGTACTTGCAGTGCCATGTTGATGAGTTGCCGACTTTTCCCAGTGCGAGTAGGATTGGTGCCGAACCGGCCAGCCCTTCGCACCTTACCAGAGCGGCGGACACCGGAAAACTTCCCAAGAAAGGGGGACTCCGAATGTCCGTTTTCATCCAGGAACAAGGCATCGTTCCGCCAGTCCGTCAGGCGCTGAGGTCGCGCCCGCTCGATCCAGACCCCGATCCTGCCCTTTTCAGCCAGGTCACATTTGGGGACGACCCCTCACAGCAGGAGGTCGAGGAGTTCCTGCGCGGGAAGGCGGTGGTGCTGGAGGAGTGCGGGGAGTGCGCGACGACTGTCTTCCTGCTGCCGGACCAGGAGGAGGTGGTCGGCTTTTACTCGACGCGAGGCATCAAGCTGACCCTCGATGACAGCTTCCGCAAGGCGTTCGAGATCAGTAAGACGAAGGCGCGGAAGCTGCCGGAGGCGTTCGACGCGTGCTACCTCGTCGCGTTCGGCGTCAACAAGAAGTTCCAAGGCAACGGTTACGCCGCCGAGATCCACTCGCATCTGGTCGAATCGCTGACCACCGGGGCGATGCGCCCGCCCTACATCTTCCTGAAGGTGTGGCGAGATAACGAGAGGGCGGTGTGGCTCTACGACGAGTGGGAGTACAAGACCCTCGACGAGGAGATGGCGACCAGGTCGACCGACGGAAAGGACCTACCGCGCCTCTTGATGGTCCTGAAGGTGCGCGACTAAGTCGAAGCGTGCGTGCGCCGAGCTAATTCGGCCTTTTCGCGCATCCGCTCTGCGTAGGTCCGACCACTTGCGTCAGTGGTCTTCGTCTCCGTGACCTCGACGAACCGCGCGCTCGCCTTGGCGGAGAGCTTGATCTCGCTCTCGATGCTGGTTCCAAGCGGACGACGCCGATGCCTAATGTCCTCGCTCATGTTTCTCCCTTTCACCAACCACCGGGCCCGTATTCAGACCTTGCCGAAGTAACGCCTGACCGGTGGTCGCTCCTTGATTGTGACTGACTAGCCGAGAAGGCGTAACCAATGGTCTCGGAAGCCGGTGACAGCGACGGGACGGCGAGCCCGGCCATGGACGGCGGCATTGTATACGGATAATCGCCAAATTGGGCCGATTATTGCTCAGGCCATCTGCCACGTTTGGCGCCTCTCCCCTCGTTTACCCCGCCCCCAGGCATAGCGGAGAGCGTGTGGTCTCGCCAGCGGGCGGCAATGCGTATTTCGCGGAAATGGCCCACCCGTTTCGCTCAAATGGCCCACCCCGTCTGATGGGCTTGTGACGGGTGGCGCGAGGGGCTACGCGGTCCCCTCGATGATCACCTCCTTCTTGATGGTTGGCGCGTAGTCTGGCACGGATGCGGCGCCAAGGTCCTGTGGGATGGGGCGACCTCTCATCGGGCTTCTACGGGCGCTGTGGCGTGTCGCTTTTCGGCGCCGTCGTCGGAATCCGGCTGCTTGATAGGTTCGATCCTCTGATCTGAACCCACTTAGGGCCGTTTCGATCCTCTGAACTGGACCCACCTTCCGCACCAGATCAAGCCCGGTAGCCTCGCTGCTGTTCTAGGGCAGGCTCGGCAACCGGAGGCAAGGAGATGCGAAAGGTGGAGTTGTTCGAGGCTATCAGGCGAGACCACGCATTGCACGGCTGGGGACCGCGGCGCCTGGCCCGTGAGCA
>Ga0307374_10012397_pt1 | contig 11953 bp, 14 predicted proteins | sample OX3MG_FD_202532 | JGI IMG/M metagenome (GOLD analysis project Ga0307374, IMG submission 202532) | Soil microbial communities from Risofladan, Vaasa, Finland - OX-3 | ecosystem: Environmental > Terrestrial > Soil > Coastal area > Acid sulfate soil | place: Finland: Risofladan, Vaasa | collected...
CTATCGAGTCGCCGATGCCGGCGTCCTCGAGGACCGTCTGCGCGGATACGACGAGCCGCGAAGCGGAGCCCCGAGACTCGACTTCGCGCAAACAGCCCAGCTCCTCGACTATGCCGGTGAACATCACGCTCACGCTACGGCACCCCCGCCGCCGCGAGCCAAAAGATCGATCCGCACATCGGGACCGAGGCGGCGCAGCGACGCTATCGAGCCCCTCCATGCGTCCTGGAGGGTTGCCGCTCCGGGTCCGCGGAACAGGGGCACTCCGTCGTCGCCTCCGAGGAGCACGGGGGCGAGGTAGATCACGTACTGGTCCACGAGGTCCTGATCGTGAAAAGACCACGCGACGCGTGCCCCGCCTTCTACGAGCAGTTGCAGGACCCCGCGGCTGCCGAGGTTGTCGAGAAGCGCCGCGAGATCGCCCTCATGCTCCATGGCAGGCCGGGCGCGGGCTCCCTCCGGGATGGTGCCGAGCACGACGCGCAGAGGGTCGTTTCCCGGAGCGTCCCTGACGTTGAGGGCAGGATCGTCGGCCCGGATGGTGCCGGCCCCGACGAGGATCGCGTCGCTCTCGGCGCGCAACCGGTGGGCGTCGGCCCTGGCTTCGGGGCCTGTTATCCACTTGCTCGAACCGTCAGGGGCGGCGATTCGGCCGTCGAGGGTGGAAGCGAGCTTCAATACCACCCAGGGCCGGCCCGTCCGGCGATGCTTCAGGTACGGAGCGAGGAGCTCCTCGACCTCCGAGGCGAGGACCCCGGCTTCCACCTCGATTCCCGCGTCGCGTAGCCGCTGGATGCCGAGTCCCGACACGCGAGGGTCGGGGTCGAGGATCCCGACGACTACGCGCTTCACCCCAGCCGCGACGACAGCGTCGGCGCAAGGGGGGGTGCGGCCGTGATGCGAGCAGGGCTCGAGAGTGACGTAGAGCGTCGACCCGCGGGCGGAGTCCCCCGCCAGGTCGAGTGCGACGGCCTCCGCATGAGGACCTCCGGGCGGCTGGGTGGCGCCCTCGGTCACGGGGTCGTCGCCTGCCGGCACGACGACCGCGCCCACCCACGGGTTGGGCGCGGTGGAGGCGCGCACGGATCGTGCAAGGCCGATCGCGGCCTGCATCCAGATCTCGTCTTCGTGTGTGCTCACGGGTGGCGGGTCGGCTGCTCCGCCAGGAGTTCGAGGGCGTGCGGGAGGACGTCGGCAACAGCGGAGAAGCACTCGACCGCGCCCTTCGGCGAGCCCGGCGTGTTGAGGATGATGCTGTGCCCACGGATGCCCGCGACACCCCGGGACAACCGGCCGAGGGGGCTGGCGAGGCGCATCGCCTCCGCGATCCCCGGCGCGTCGCGCTCGAGTATCTCCTTGGTCCCTTCCGGTGTCTGGTCCCTCGGCGCGAAGCCGGTCCCGCCGGTCGTCACTACCACCCCGAAGAAGCCGGCGCTCACCCGCGCCAGCTCGCCGGCGACGGAGGCGACCCCGTCCGCGACGACCGACCGCTCGACCACCTGGAATCCGGCCTTCTCGATCGCTTCCTGCAGGGCCTCACCGGAGCGGTCCTCCCGCGTGCCGGCGACGACCCCGTCGGACACGGTGACGATCTTGGCCTGCCGGCGGGGATCCTGCGATTCGCTCATCGGATGCTCGCCGGGTAGGCCGCCGCGGCAGCGGACCGGATGGCGCGTGCCGCCGCGAGCGGGTCCGGCGCGCCGAATATCGCGCTTCCGGCGACGAACGTGTCCGCGCCGGCACGGGCGACGAGCTTCACGGTGTCGGCGTCTATCCCACCGTCGACCTCGATGGCGAGATCGAGACCATCACGCCGCGCTATCTCGGCCACACGGGCGATCTTCGGGATCGACACCTCCATGAAGTGCTGGCCCCCGAAGCCGGGGTGCACGGACATCACCAGGACGACGTCGACCTGATCCAGCCACGGTTCGCAGGACTCGATCGGGGTCTCGGGGTTCACAGCGATGCCGACCTTCATCCCCAGCTCCCGAGCCGCCCGGATCAGCCCGGCCGTACCGCCGACCTCGACGTGGACGCTGCAGCTGTCGGCTCCGGCCTTGGCGAAAGCCTCGAGGTACTCGCCGGGGTTGGTCATCATCAGGTGGCAGTCGAGAAGGTCGTCGGTGTGCCTGCGTATCGCGGCGACGACAGGCGGTCCGATGGTGAGGTTCGGCACGAAGTGCCCGTCCATGACGTCGACGTGGAGCCAGTCCGTCTCAGGCCTGATGCGCTCGATCTCATCGCTCAACTTCGCGAAGTCCGCTGAGAGGATCGACGGCGCTATCCGCAGCATCCCGCTAACCCTACCTGGGGGCCCGCAGGGCCAGCATGAACATCCCGTCGGTGCCCTCCGCCTGCGGGAGCAGGATCGCGCCGCGCCCGGCCGGACGCCACGGCGACCCCGGTGGCGGTAACGGCTCGAATCCGGCCGCATCGCGGGCGAGCCAGTTGTCCACCGCGGCCGTCTCGGTCGAGGTGAGCGTGCACACGCTGTAGGCCAGCACCCCGCCCGGGCGGACCAGGTCCATCGACGCGCGGAGCAGGCGCCTCTGGATTCCGGCGAGACGTTCCACATCGGATGGTTTGACCCTCCACCTCGCGTCCGGCCGGCGGCGCAGGACCCCAAGTCCGGAGCAGGGCGCGTCGACCAGCACCGCGTCGAAGCTCTTCGGCCGCCATGGCGGGACGGTCCCGTCGGCGACCGCCGTGACCACTGCCGACGCTGCGAGGCGCTCGGCGTTGAGGGCGACGACGTGGGCCCGTGCCGGCGACAGGTCGGCGGCGACGACGAGCCTCGCTCCGGCGGCGGCAAGCGCTGTCGACTTGCCGCCCGGCGCCGCGCACGCGTCCAGGACGGCGGCTCCCGGACCGACGAGCTCGGACACGTACGCTGCGACCATCTGGCTGGCGGGATCCTGTATGTACCCGTCGGGGCGGGCCGTCGCGGTTGCCGGTTGGTTCATCACCTCCAGCGCCGCGCGCGCGTCCACCGGCCCGAGATCCTTCGAGAGCCGCTCCACGATCCAGTCCGGGTAGCTCAGCTCCGTGGCCGGATCGGGCCACGCCGGCTGGGACTTGGCCACCGAGGATGCGCAGCGGCGCAGCACCGCGTTGGCCACAGAACGACCCGGTCCGCTCACCTCGCCCACCGTCGCGTCCACCGCTGCGTGGGCAGGTATGCGGGTCCAGACCAGCTGGTATACGCCGAGGCGGATCGCCGAGCGGACCTGGTCGTCAAGCGTTCCTTTCACGTACCGGTTCGACAACCAGTCGCACGCACGACGCATTCTGGTCGTCCCGTACACGAGCTCGGTGACGAGGTGGCGGTCCCTCCCGTCCAGGCCTGAGCGGTCGAGAAGCTGAGGGACCACGACGTTGGCTCTGGCACCCTGCTCGACGGCGACGAGGGCCTCGAGAGCCACCCCGCGCGCGGTCACCGAGACCTTCGGGACGTTCACGTCCCGAAGGTCTCGCGGGGCGCGGGCCGGGAGCCCCGGATCCAATCCGATGCCGTCAACGCCGCCCTGCCTTCAGGCTGGACGCGCAGCAGGCGGAGTCCTCCGGCGCCGGTCGCCACGACGTCGCCGTGGAGCTCGCCCGGGTTCGCGTCCGGCGACGGTCCCGGAACGACCTTCGCCTGCATGATGAGGAGGCGCTTTTCGCGCCACGTCGTCCAGGCCCTGCCCACCCGCACCACCCGGTTGAGCTCCTCTGCCGGCCTGCTCCACGAGAGGTGGAGATCCTCGGGTTCGATCTTGTCGGCGTACGTGGGTTCCCCTTGCTGCGGTAGCGGTTCGCCGAGTCCGGTTTCCAGGGCGTGCACGAGCATGGACGCGCCGAGTTCCGCGAGCCGTTCACGAAGTTCGCCGGCCGTCTCCTCGGCGCCGATGCCGACCCTCTCGCACGCGTACACAGGGCCGGTGTCGAGCCCCGAATCGATCGCCATCAGGCACACGCCCGTCTCGGGGTCTCCGGCGAGGATGGCACGCTCGACGGGAGCCGCTCCCCTCCATCGGGGCAGCAGCGAGAAATGGGCGTTGACCATCGGGACCCGTTCGAGGACCTCGTCCTTGATGATCCGGCCGAACGCCACGACGATTCCCAGCTCCGCCCCGGCGTCGAGAACATCTTCGATGCGCTGCGTGACGGGGAGTCCCAGCTCCAGCGCGGCCTGCTTGACGGGGCTGGGGGTGGGGGCCGCGTTACGGCCGCGTCTTTTGTCCGCGCGGGTGACAACGATGGCTATGTCGTGACCTGACGCCGCCAACGCCCTGAGCGCTACGGCGGCAGGGCTGGGCGTGCCCAGGAAGGCGATGCGCAGCCTGCTCCCCTAGCTGGCGACGGTCTCCGCCCTCCGGCGGAGCTCCCTCATGGCTTCCTTCTTCTGATCCTTGTCCAACATGCCCAGCAGGAGCCGCCCGTCCAGGTGGTCGAGCTCGTGCTCGAGACACCTCGCCTCGAGCTCGTCGGCTTCGATCGAGATCTCGTTGCCGTCGAGGTCGTAGCCGGTGAGGTGGATCTCCTTGGGCCGTACGATCGGGAAGAACAGGCCCGGGATGGACAGGCAGCCTTCCTCGTACTCCCATTCGCCCCTGCTCTCGGTGATCACCGGGTTGACGATCGCGACCGGGTCCCTCTCCTCCATCTGGTACACAAAGAGCCTCTTCTGCACCCCGACCTGCGGGGCCGCGAGGCCGAGGCCGTGGGCCTCGTGCATGGTCTCGACCATGTCGTCGACCAGGCGGGCGAGCTTGCCGTCGATGTCGGTGATCTCGGATGCGCGCTGCGTCAGTACGGGATCCCCGAAGAGCCGGATCTGGTAGGAGGCCACGAAACCATGGTACCGGTAGCGTCTCAGGCGGCATGCCCGACGACCACTACTTCTCCGCCGCCCCGTCGGCAACGTCACGCCCGCAGGAGCTGGAGTTGACCCTCCCCGACGTGCACTTGACACTGGTCGCTGACCGCGGCGTCTTCTCGGCGAGGGCGGTGGACCCCGGCACCGTCGAGTTTCTCAAAGCGGTTCCGCCCCCGCCGCCGGAGGGCCACCTCCTCGATCTGGGCTGCGGCTATGGCCCGATCGCCTGCACCCTGGCGTTGAGGGCGCCGCGGGCGACCGTGTGGGCTCTCGACGTCAACGAACGGGCGCTCTCGCTCACAGCGTCCAACGCGAAGCGAAACGGTGCGCCCAATGTCAGGGCCGTGACGTCGGCGGACATCCCAGCGGACGTGACGTTTTCCGGCATTTGGTCCAACCCTCCGATCCGGATCGGAAAACCTGCCCTGCACGCTCTGCTGGAAGGGTGGCTGGCGCGCCTGGTCCCGGGGGGTTTCGCGTGGCTGGTGGTGCACCATCATCTCGGGGGTGATTCGCTGGCTCGCTGGCTCGATGCGCAGGGTTGGGTCACTTCGAAGGTCTCGTCGCGCAAGGGCTACCGGATCATGAAGGTAGCGGCGCGGTGAAACAGCTCGGCCCCACCGACCTGAAGCGGCTCCACAGAGAGTGGAACCGGAAGAGCAAGGGCAGGCTGGCCTTGATTCTCGACGGGGTCAGCTCTCCCTACAACGTGGGTGCGATGGTCAGGACCGCCGCGGCCTACCGGGTCGAACACCTCTACCTGGCCGGCGCGACCGTGAGCCCCGCAAACCCGAAGGCGGGGAAGCTCTCGATGGGGACCGAACGGTACCTGTCGTGGACGTCGTTCGAGAGGGGGCCCGATGCGGCGGACGCCGCTCGTGAGGACGGGTTCACCGTCCTGGGTCTGGAGCTCGCCGACGCAGCAGTTCCTCTTCACCAGTTGCGCGCCGGGCCTGACGTGTGCGTGGCAGTGGGGCACGAGGATCACGGGTTGCCGCCAGCGACGCTCGCCGCGTGCGACGCGGTCGCCTTCTTGCCGCTGATGGGTCGGGTTGGCTCTCTGAACGTGGCGACCGCTGCGGCGATCGCGCTGTACGAGCTGCGCCGCCAGGAGTGGAACTGACCTCAGAGGCGCGCCGGATCGACTGCTATGCGCAAACGTGTGGCGGGCCGTGGTACGGATGCGAGCGCTGAGGCCAGTGATTGCGGGGTGGTCGACTTGACCATCCACTCCCCGTCGCGCGGCCCGAGCACCTCGACCTGCTGATCCGCCAGGCCCGCCACATACTCGCCAGCGCCCTCGCCCGACACGAGGGCGAGCGCGCAGTACGGGGGGAGCTGCAGAGACTTCCTCATGGCGAGGTCCCACCCGACGAGGATCCTCGGGTCGGCGAACAGCGCCGCTCGGATCGCAGGATGCTCAGGCTGGCGGGTCTGCACCGCGACGCGCCCCTGGCGACCGCCGACGAGCCGTGACGCGAGCGCGAGCAGCGCGAACGCCTCGGTGGCGGCGCGGAACCGCGGCGCCATCAGCTCATGGTCGAAGTCGACGAAGACGACGTTTCGGTAGCCGTCGGCCGGCACGAGCCGGTGCAACACAGCTTCCGTACCGATCAGCAGGTCCGAATCCGGCACGTCCGCCGTCGAGGCGGTGACCTCCCCCACGGGGCGACCGGTGAGGAGCTCCAGCTCCTCTCTCGCGCGCGACACGCCGACCTTCAGGCGCCGGAGGAGCGTCGAAGTGCACGACGCGCACATCTCGGGGCGGACGAGGCCACAGCGGTTGCACTCCAGCCCTCCTGCGTCGTCCTGCGACAACGCCGATCCACACCGCTCGCAGCGCGCCAGTTCCCCGCAAGCCGCGCACGCGAGCAGCCTGGCGCGGCCGGTTCTGTTCAGTACGCACACCGCCCTGTCAGCACTTCTCAGAAGTGTCACGAGCCGCTCGGAGTACAGACCGAGCCGGGGATCGTCGCCTCGCCGGTCGACGATCTCGAGCTGCGCCCAGCCGGATCGTTGCCTGTCCGGCTCCGCGACGGTGAGCGGTCCGAGCGCCAGGAGTTCGGGGGTCGGGCATGGGGTGATCAGGACGAGGGGCACGGACGATCGCGCCGCTCGCTCCGACACGACGGCGACGGCGTTCCAGGTCGGGGCGCCTTCCTGGGAGAGACCCTCGTCGTGGGCGTCGATGACGACGGCGGCGGCGAGCCCGGGGCATGGACCCCACGCAGATGCCCGGGCACCGACCACCACCGCAGCACCGGCGCGCGCCCTTGCCCAATCGCCGGGGAGCAGCGCGACGTCCCCGCCTGCGCGTGAAAGGCGACCGGCCAGCACGTCCGCACGGGACGCGGACGGGACGATCACCAACGTCGGCCCCAGCTGGGCCACGGCGCCCACGAGGGCGGTCGGATCCGAGGACGGCGGCAGCTGCACGACCTCGGTACGGGCTTGCAGCCTCGACGCGAACTCCGCCGCCCATCCCGGTCCCGGGGGAGCCGGCGGGCGCGACCGTGGAGGTGGGAGGAACGGAACCGCGTGCTCGGCCGACGCCGTCTTCAGGAACGCTCCGCGCCGCGACGCCCAGCGGTGAGCGGCCCACGAAGCCAGGTCCACGAGCTCCGGCTCCGGCCCCCACCCGCGTACCTTCGACAGGGGGCGGAGGGCGAGCCCTTCAGGCGGTTCCACTCCGAGCTCCGACACCCATCCTCCGACGCGGCGTCCGTGAAGCTCGACGCGCACCTCCGTCCCGACCGACACCACGCTCTCGGAAGACACCGGGACGACATAGTCGAATTCCTTGTCGATACCCGCGACATCGGTGATCACCCGGACGACCAGCGCCCCGGGATCGGGTTGGGAGGCCGGCGACGAACGCCGGCGGCCGGTCTTTTTCCCGGGAAGCGTCAGACGCCCAACGCCGACTTGAAGTCGTCGAGCTTGCTCACCTGCTCCCAGCTGAAGTCCTTTTCGTTGCGGCCGAAGTGGCCGTACGCGGCGGTCTTGCGGTAGATCGGCCGGCGCAGGTCGAGATCACGGATGATCGCCGCCGGGCGCAGGTCGAACACCTCATCGACAGCCGCGCCGATCCTCGCCGGATCGACCTTCTCGGTCCCGAACGTCTCCACCAACAGGGAGACGGGCCGTGCGACGCCGATCGCGTACGCCACCTGAATCTCGCAGCGCGACGCGGCGCCCGCCGCGACGACATGCTTCGCAACCCAACGCGCGGCATACGCGGCGGAGCGGTCCACCTTCGACGGGTCCTTCCCCGAAAACGCCCCGCCACCGTGGCGGGCGGCACCCCCGTAGGTGTCGACGATGATCTTGCGGCCCGTCAGGCCCGCATCTGCGTGCGGGCCTCCCATCTCGAACTTCCCGGTCGGGTTGGCGAGGATCTTGTAGGAGTCGCCGGCGAACTCGGCCGGCACCAACGGGGTTATGACGTGATCGCGCAGGTCAGGCAGGAGCAGCGTCTCGAGGTCGATGTTCGGGTTGTGCTGCGTCGAGATCAGCACGGTCTTCAACTTCACGGGCCGGCCGTCCTCGTACTCGAACGTGACCTGCGTCTTGCCGTCGGGGCGAAGGTACGGCAGCACACCAGCTTTGCGAACCTGCGCCAGCCGCTGCGCGAGCCGATGGGCGAGCCAGATCGGCATCGGCATCAGGTCGTCGGTCTCGTCGCACGCGTAGCCGAACATCATCCCCTGATCGCCGGCGCCTTGCGCGTTGAGGATGTCCTCGCCGCTCGTGCCTGTACGGACCTCGAGGGCGGTGTCGACTCCCTGGGCGATATCGGGTGACTGCGAGCCGATCGAAACGCTCACGCCGCACGTCCGGCCGTCGAATCCCATCTCCGAGCTCGTGTACCCGATGTCGGTGACCACCTGGCGCACCAGCTCGGGGATCTCGACGTATGCGCTCGTGGTGATCTCACCTGCCACGACCACCAACCCGGTAGTCAGCAGTGTTTCGCACGCGACCCGCGAAGTGGGATCCTCGCTCAAAAGAGCGTCGAGCACCGTATCGGAGATCTGGTCCGCCATCTTGTCCGGATGGCCCTCGGTGACTGACTCGGACGTGAACGTCCAGCGACTCATGGTTCCTCCTGTGATGTTCCTTGTCCGGGTCCGCCCCGTCGAGACGACAGCGCGGCGGTGATCGCGTCGACGACAGCCCGCGCGATCTTGTCCTTGCTCGCGAGCGGCACCTCTGTGACTGCGCCTCCGACTCCGACGATCACCACTTCGTTGGTGTCATGGGAAAATCCTGCACCGGGGGCGGCTACGTCGTTGGCGACGACGAGATCCGCGCCCTTGGCTGACAGCTTCGCCCGCGCGTAGTCGAGCAGATCCTCCCGTGCACTGCCCGGGTGGCCGGTTTCGGCAGCGAACCCGGCGATCACCTGCCCCGGGCGGCGCCTGCGGCCCAGCTCGGCGAGGATGTCCGTGGTCGGCTCCAGCACGACATCGGGTGGACCCTGGGCCTTCTTGATCTTCGCGGCCGCGACCACCTTGGGGCGGAAGTCTGCGACGGCGGCCGCCATGACGACGACGTCGCTGTTGCTCGAGCGTGAAAGCACTGCGTCTTCCATCTCCGACGCCGTCTCGACGTCTACCGCCTCGACTCCGGCAGGAGGCTGCAGGTCCGACGCGGTGACCAACGTGACGGTCGCACCGCGCCGTGCCATCTCGGCCGCGACGGCATAGCCCTGCTTGCCCGACGAGCGATTGCCTATGAAGCGCACCGGGTCGATCGGTTCGCGCGTTCCGCCCGCGGTTACGAGCGCTCGGATGCCGCTGAGCGGCGAACCGCCCGGAGCGAGGATCGCGTTCACTGCCGCGACGATCTCGGGCGGCTCGGCGAGGCGGCCGGCACCGACGTCACCGCCGGCAAGACGACCAGCCGCCGGTTCGACGATGTGAACCCCGCGCCTTCGCAGGGTTGCGATGTTCTCGACGACCGCCGGGTGCTCCCACATCTCGGTGTGCATGGCAGGGCACACCACGACCGGCGCGCGGGTCGCCAGAAGGGTCGCGGTCAGAAGATCGGAGGAGATGCCTGCGGCGTAGGCGCCGATCAGTCGCGCCGTGGCCGGCGCCACCAGTACCAGGTCGGCTCCCTGGCCGAGACGGGTGTGCGGGATCGGCTCTTGCTCTTCCCACAAGCTGGTGCGGACCGGTTCGGACGCAAGCGCGGAGAAGGTCACCTCGCCGACGAACCGCGTGGCGCCGCGCGTCATGACGGGGCTGACGATCGCGCCCGCGTCGACGAGCCGCCTGCAAACCTCGACAGCTTTGTACGCGGCGATCCCGCCGCACACCCCCAGCACGATGCGCCGGCCGGTCAGCGCCGGCGCGGGCATGCCTATTGTCCGGCCTCCGCCTCCGGGTCGGTGCCGTCACCGGCTTCCTCACCGGCTCGCGTGTAGGTGATCTTCCCGGCGGCGATCTCCTCCAGGGCGATGGAGAGCGGCTTGCGCGAAACCGAGGTGACCTGAGGGGGGACGATCGTCCCGAGCCCTTCGCCCAACTGGTTGAAGTAGGAGTTGATCTGCCTGCCCCGGGTGGCGGCAAGGCTCACCAGGGTGAACTTCGAGTCGACCCGCTCGAGCAGATCCTCGAGTGGGGGCTCCATCATCGTGGGGTGACGATCCGGCATCTCGGGGTTGACTCCAGTCCGTTTGAGAGTGCGCTTCTCCGGCGCTTCAACGCCCGGCGCGGTGGGCGTCGATTATACCAGCGACCTCCGCTGCGGCCCTGTCGAGGTCGTCGTTGACGACGACGTGGTCGGCGAGGCGCTCCCCTTCACGCTGCTCCGCCTGGCCCAGCGCGATGCGCCGGGCGACGCTGTCCTCGTCGTCGCCCCTGCCACGCAGCCGCTGCTCCTGAACCTCCTGCGAGGGCGCGACGACCAGGATCAGGACGGCATCGGGATACCGGGTCTTCACCTGACGGGCGCCGTTGAGCTCGATCTCCAGCAGCACGTCGCGGTCATCCGGCTCGATCACCGGGGTGCCGTACAGGGCACCGTTGGCAGGGAACTCGTTCCACTCGAGGAAGCCACCCCCCGCAAGGCGTTCCTCGAAGGTCGCCCGGTCGACGAAGACGTAGGCGTCCCCAGGCTCGCCGGTCCTGCGGGGGCGGGTGGTCCAAGACCGCGACAGCCACAGATCGGGGACGACCTGAAGCACCCTCGCGACAACCGTTCCTTTTCCGACCCCGCCCGGGCCGGACATGATGAAGATCAGCTGAGCTTTTCGAACAGCTTCTTGCGCTGTTGCTCCCCGAGACCGTGCAGGCGCCTTGTCTCGCTGATACCCACGTCGTCCATGAGCCGGCGGGCTTTCACCTTGCCGAGGCCGGGCAGGGATTCGAGGACAGCGAGGACCTTCATCTTCCCCACCACCTCGTCCGCGTCAGCCTGCTGGAGGAGCTCCCGGAGGGAGATCGAGCCCATCTTGAGCTTCTCCTTGAGCTCGGCTCGCATCCGGCGGGCGACAGCGGCCTTCTCCAAGGCGGCCTGGCGTTGGTCGGCTGACAGCGAAGGCGGCAGTGGCATGCCGCGCACCATAGCGCGCTCGACGGCGCGCCGAGTCGTTGAGCCTCGTGTTCAGGGCTGCAACGACTTGACCAGCGCCTCGGCAGCCGCCGTCCGATCATCCGCTGCTGTGACAGCGCGCCCGATCACCAGCAGATCGGCCCCCGCATCCATCGCATCCTGAGGGGTTGCAGCACGGGCCTGGTCATGCGTCGGGCTGCCCGCGGGGCGGACACCCGGCACGACCGCCAGCAATCGCGGGGCCAGCTGTTTGGCCTCACGTACGTCGGATGCCGCGCACACGACGCCGGCGCAGCGGGCCTCGACCGCGGCGGCCACGCGCTTTCCGAGAATGTGCGGAGGCGCGTCCGGGTCGCTGGTGAGAATCGTCACCGCGAGAGCCGAAGGAGAAGGCAGGCCTGCGCGATCGGCGCCTTCGTTGAGCCCTTCGACCGCTGCGCGCAGGACAACCGGTCCAGCGAATGCGTGCAAGGTGAGGTACGACACTCCCAGCGCTCCCAGGACGCGCGCCGTCTTGTTGACCGTGGTCGG
>Ga0307374_10012400_pt1 | contig 11951 bp, 12 predicted proteins | sample OX3MG_FD_202532 | JGI IMG/M metagenome (GOLD analysis project Ga0307374, IMG submission 202532) | Soil microbial communities from Risofladan, Vaasa, Finland - OX-3 | ecosystem: Environmental > Terrestrial > Soil > Coastal area > Acid sulfate soil | place: Finland: Risofladan, Vaasa | collected...
CCGCGCACATCACCGCGCAAATCGCGCTCTCCGAAGGAGCAAGGGTCCATGTCCTCACCAGATCGCTCGAGGCTCAGGAATTGGCCAAGGAGCTTGGCGCACACAGTGTGGGTGATGCTGAAGACCGGCCACCGGAACCGCTCGATGCTGCCATCCTCTTCGCGCCGGTCGGCACGCTGGTACCGACCGCATTGGCTGCACTCGACCGTGGTGGCACCCTTGCCATCGCCGGCATCCATTTGACCGACATCCCTGCGCTCAATTACCAGGATCACCTCTTCCAAGAACGCACGGTGCGCAGCGTCACTGCGAACACCCGTCAGGACGGCGAGGAGTTCCTCCGACGCGCCGAACAGGTGCCGGTGAGGGTCTCGACGACGGCCTACCCGATGGATCGGGCGGATGCCGCCCTCGAAGACTTGGCCAACGATCGGGTCAATGGCGCAGCCGTCCTCGTCAACCCGTTGCTCCAATGAGCTCCGGCCAGATCTCAACGATGACGCCTCACACCCGCGGGCCGTTGCGAGGCTCGTTGTCGCACTCTCCGGACCCTCGTGGTTCAGAAGCCCGGATCGGTGGACTTGGGACTTCAGTCCCTGTGCAATGCGGGGGAATCGGCCGCATGATGAGAGCATCCCTGGGAGGTGGTTCGGATGACCTATGACCAGCGCGGCTCTGATGTCCTCACTGAGGAGGAGTGCCGCAGCATCCTGCGACACGCCGGAGAGGCGGGCTTCACCGGTCACCTCGGCATCGGCCGTGACGGCCCCCCACACGTCATTCCCGTCAACTTCACGTTCTTTGCCGCCGAGGTTCTCATCAGGCTGGGGTCGGGATATTCCGCCTTTCACCTCGACGGAGCGCGGGTGTCATTCGAAGTCGACGCGTCGGAACCCTACGGGAGGAAGGGCTGGAGCGTGGTGGTCGAGGGTACCGCCCGCCAGGTCCCCTACGAGGAAGCGACCCGCCTAGGACGAAATCTTCCGCGCCCAGTCGTCATGCTGCAGGGAATGCGGGTCTTCGCGATCTGTCCCAACTCCATCAGTGGGCGTCGCCTCCGCCATGACCATGAAAGCGACAACGCCGGTGCGCCGTCCTCATCGGGCCGGGATTGGCGGACGGACGGGGAGCTCCGCACGTGGCCGAGCGGAGGAAATGAAGGAGAGGGACGGAGCCTTGTCGACCTGCACCTGGACAACGCTGAGGCGAGAGAGCTCCATCAATTGTTGAGCGAGGCGCTCGGTGAGCTGAGTACCGAGATTGCCAGCACCGACAATCCCGCCTACCTCCGCACCCTACGGCAACGGCGGATCCATCTGGAGAGGATTGAGCGCGAACTCGGCTCCCTGGCTGTCGGCTGAACAGGACGGGGCACGTCAGGTGGGCGGGCGGGACGTTCGACCCTACCGGATTGCCCTGGGCACGGGCACTGTTGCAGTGAGGAAGTCAATGCAAGGAGCACGTCATGACCAAAGGTGCCAAAGTCGACGAGAAGGCCCTACCCGCTGAAGCCGAGCCCGACAAGGGAGCGATGGAATCGATCACCCGAGTTCTCCATGTGTGCCGGGCGCAGATGGATGAGCTGGTGGTGCAACTCGACCTCGTCAAGATGAACCTTCGCGACGAGCTGAACGATCAAGCCGACGTTGCGCAGAACGCCTTCCTGGCTGCCCGTTCCGCCCTGTCGGAAGTCGGGCATGACGCTGAAACGACCGCCAAGAACCTCCGCCAAGGACTCGAGCACCTCATTCAAGACTTGGAGCGCGTGTACGACGAGGTGGACGCCGTCATACGGCGCGGGGCCTGAGGCCCGGAGGCACCGGTGGGGAGTTGGGACGTTTGGCCCTGGGGCGGCGGGAGGCCGTACGTACAATGAACCCATGACGGAGCAACCCATCCCACCCGCCCCGGGGGACCTGGCGCGGCGGGTGGCACATCGCCGCGTTGAGCTCGGGCTCAGCGTTGAAGAAGTGGCATCCCGAGCCGGTATCGATCCCGGATACCTCCGGTACTTCGAGAACAGCCCGAGTGCGGGCCTGAGTGCGGGCACCATGCTGCTGCTGGCTCTCGCCCTGGACACCACACCCACCGCGCTGCTGGGCGCAGGTTTCGACCGTCCTCCCGGACGCGGAAGGGCCGGACGTCACCCCGTGCTCGAGACGCTGACCCGTGAGCAATGTGAAACCCACCTCTCAGTGGGCGGCGTCGGGCGAGTGGTCTACGCGACCAAGAGAGGGCCCGTGGCCATCCCCGTGAACTTCGAGTTCACAGAGGGAGAGGTCATTGTGAGCACGGACAACGCGAAGGCAACCGCGCTGGAGGGCGAAGACGTCGTCGGGTTCGAGATCGACCGCGTCGACGAAGCCGTGTCCGAGGGATGGAGCGTGCTGGTGACCGGCAGGGCCCGGCGAATAGACGATCCGGACGAATGCCTGAGGCTGGCGTCCCTGGACCTGGAGGCCTGGGCGGGAGGCGCCCGGCACACTCTCGTCGGTATCCGGCCCAGTGAGATCACAGGTCGTGTGATCGTCCATGAAACCGCTCACCACTTCGATCAGGGTTGACGGAGGAGGTTTCGCGCCATGTTGGTCAGGGAATGTCTTCACAAGGCACCCGTCACGGTGCCCCCCGAGTGCACCCTGACGGAAGCTGCCGGCCTGATGGGCAGCCACGGTGTGGGGGCCCTGCTGGTGGTGAGTGGCGACGAGCTCAAAGGAATCGTCACGGATCGTGACATCGTCGTCCGGGGCATCGGGACCGGTACGTCGCCTGACTCCCATGTCGTCTCAGTCATGACTGAAGGACCGACCGTCATTCAGGGATCCGCTGACATTTTCGAGGCCTTCCAAGTGCTCCGGCGCGCCGGCGTCCGACGGCTGCCGGTTGTGGAGGACGGTGTGGTGGCCGGGATCATCACGTTCGATGATCTCCTGGTGTGGCTGGTGCTCGAACTCGGCGCCGTGACCACACCGGTCGCCGGAGAGGTCCTGCAGCTCAAGAGCACCGCCTGATCAACCGGGGATGGCGTCACTCGGGTGAGAGACCTCGCCACCAGCCTCGACTGGTGCCGTTTCAGTCGAGGCGAGCGACCGCTGCGGCGCCACGGTCATGCTGTCGGGCCCCTTTGGTTCGGGCCGGCGCGCCAGTTCGTACACCTGCGAACCGTCGACCGTCTCGTTGACGAGCAGCAGCTTGACCAGTTCCTCAAGCACAGGTCGGTGCTGGGTGAGAATGTCGACGGCACGCTGCTCGGCCTCCCTCAGAAGGCGAGCAACTTCGGCATCAATGGCGGCCTGGGTCTGTTCGGCGAATGGCCTGCTGGAGAAGCCGTTGCCACCCGCACCGAGGAACACCGAGCCTCCCGACGGATACCCCACCGGACCGAGGGATGACGAGAGCCCGAACTCGCGCACCATTTTCGTGGCGAGGTCCGTGGCTTTGGCAAGATCGTTGGCCGCTCCGGTCGATCCTTGCCCCAGCACGACGAGTTCGCCGGCTCGGCCCCCCAAGAAGACGGCCAACATGTCGCGGAGGTGGTCTTCGCTGTAGAGATGCCGCTCCACCAGGGGTAACTGCTCGGTGACACCGAGGGCCTGACCGGCGGGGAGGATCGTCACCTTGGCAACGGGATCCGCCGTGTCGGAGTAGGCCGCCACCAGCGCGTGCCCCGCCTCGTGGACCGCGACCGATTCCTTCTCTTCCTGTATCAGGACGTTGGAGCCTTCCCTTCGTCCGAGGATGATCCGGTCGCGGGCCTCGTCGAAGTCCGTTGCCGTGATCACATCACGGCCGGCCCGCACCGCGACGATCGCCGCTTCGTTCACGAGGTTGGCAAGGTCTGCTCCCGAGAAGCCCGGTGTCCCCCTGGCGGCGACCTCCAGATCCACCTCCGGCGCGAGCTTCTTGCCGATGCAGTGGACCTTCAGGATGGCCAAGCGCTCCCGCAGAGTCGGGAGCGGAATGATGACCTGGCGATCAAAGCGACCGGGTCGGAGCAGCGCGGGGTCGAGCACTTCGGGACGGTTCGTCGCGGCCAGCACCACGATGCCGGTCGCGGGATCGAATCCATCCATTTCGGCCAGGAGTTGGTTCAGCGTCTGCTCGCGCTCATCGTTGGCCACAATCGCGCCCGTGCCGGCCCGCCGCTGCCCGATGGCATCGATCTCGTCAACGAAGATGATGGCCGGCGCCCGCTTGCGCGCCTCTTCGAAGAGATCGCGCACGCGAGCGGCGCCGACGCCCACGAACATCTCAACGAAACTCGACCCTGAGACGGAGAAGAAGGGGACTGCGGCTTCACCTGCAACGGCCCTCGCCAGCAGGGTCTTGCCCGTACCGGGCGGTCCCACCATGAGGATTCCACGCGGCGCCATGGCGCCGGCCCGGGCATAGCGCTCCGGATGCTGCAGGAAATCAACGACCTCTCGGATTTCAAGCTTGGCGCCGTCATACCCGGCGACGTCGGCGAACGTGGTGTTGGGCCGCTCTTCGTCGAACACCTTCGCCTTGGACCGGCCGACGCCGAAGGCACCCTGCAGGCCAGAGGTCGCTCCCTTGGACAACCGCCACCAGAGGAAGCCGAATACCCCGAAGACGGAGATGAGAATCACCCACGAAAGCACCTGGGATCCGAATGATGTTCCCGTCGTTTCTGCGGTGATCTGCACGCCGCTCTTCTGCAGCTGGTCGAGGAACGACTGTCCGGCCTGCGGTGGGACCGCCGTCGTATACGCGCTTCCGTTGGTAAGGGTTCCCGAGGCACTGCCGGTCGTGGCGAGAGTGACGGTCTTGACCTTGTGCGTGGCCACATCGTGGAGGAACTGGGTGTAGTTGAGGGTCAACTGGGACTGCCTGTTCGTCGTTGGCAGGACGAAGAACAGGACGATGAAGACGACCGTGGCGACGAGCCAGAGGTAGTGGCGCCATCCTGGCGGTGACGGCGGGGCGGTCGGCGCACCGGAATCTCTCGTGGGTGGGGTGGCTGCGGGCCTGGTCATCTGCTCCCCCACAGTATGGGGTGGAGCTGGCGCGGTCTCTTCCGCCGGGTCCTCATGGTCCCCGACGCGATTCAGTCCTCCTTGTCGCCACGCACCAGCGGCGCATTGAGGTCCCAACCCGCTTCGTCCTGCCCAGTTTCGCCCTTGCCCACAGGGATCTCGATGCCGTCGGGATCGTCTATTCCGCCGTCCATTACGGCCATCTTCTCGGGATCGTCCAACTCCGCCCCGAGCTCTTCAAGCTCCAGGTGATCGACTTGGAGATGCGGGTCGAGCGAGGGGTCGACATCGAGAATTTCCGAAAACTTGGGGTCGATCCGGGCGTACTCTTCCATTGCATCGTCGCCCTGCTCGAACGTCTCGGTTCCCAACGACTCGTCTGGTGACCATTCGTCCCCTTGGCTCATGGTGTCGCCTCCATCCTCATGCATCAGGGTGCACCCTCCTCGCGAGTGGGCGACTCTGCCGCCATCATGGGTCGGCCACCCAGACCCGAGTAGGGCCAAAGGTCCACTTAGCTGGTGGGCTCACAGCAACGAGGCGATGAGCTTCGCGTAGCTCCCCAGATGACGATCGCCGACGAACTCGTCCAGGACGTGCTGGCGCGCCTGCGCTCCAAGGAGAGCGATCTCCTCGGGGTGATTGAGCAGCTCGACCAATATTTCGCCGAAGCCACGGAGATCCGTGGGGACCGCCAGGAGTATCCCCGTTCCAGGGACGACCTGCTTGACGATGCCACCGACACCCGATGCGATCACTGCTCTTGACTTCCACATTGCTTCTGCCACGGTGAGGCCGAAGCCTTCGGCCAGACTCTTCTGCACGACCACCGTGGCATGGCGTTGGATCGCGTTGACCATCGCCGCGTTCTCATCCATGTCGTCCATCGGGAGCGCCACGAGGTGGACGCGCCGACGCACGACGTCGGGCAACCCGTTCCACGCTGCAACGCACTCGCGGTAGACCTCGAGTTCCTCGGGGTCATCCGACACGTCATTCGGTGACGGACCGACAAGGGCAAGGTGTGCCTCCACCTCTTCAGGTACGTGGTCGGCGAAACCCTGCATAACGCCCGCCATGTCCTTCAGGCGATCCCAGCGGGACACCTGAACCACCAATGGGATGTGCGGGCCGAGCTCGGACTTCCCGGTCATCACGATGGAAGCATGTCGACTGACGTATCCCGTAGTGCCGTCTCGCCTCGTGAAGGGAACGGGAGGTGCTGCAGATCCATCACCGAAGAGTCCGATTCGGTGCAGGATGCCACTGACGGCATCCCCATCGATCTCCTCGTTCTTGGGGGAGAACGGGTCGATGGAGGGGGGGATTATCCACACCTTGGCCTGATCCATCCAGGGCGGCACGTATTCGCTGACAGAGAACACGAACGCCTCGCATGTCCCGAGGTGTCCTCGCAGCAAGGACCACGCCTGTTCGGTCCACTCGTTCCGTTCCTCCCGACCGACATGACACCGCCACACGACGCGGGCGCCGGCTTCCTGAAGGATTGTCGCCATGCCCGCAGTCTGGGGATCGTGCAAAAGCACGATGTCACCCGGACGGACGAAATCAAGCACGCGCTGTGCGGTTTCAGCTGTCACCTTTGCGTAGTGGGAAGTCTTCGCCGGTCCGAGATCGTCCCCATCCCCTGAGGCGCCGTGGAGTCGGTTGTGGAGCCGCTTGGTGATGGCGAAGAACTCCCCGTCACCACTCATCACCAGCCAGCGGACGTCGAATCCGAGACCGAGGCAATAACCCACGAGGACGTGCAGCATTTCTGCGACGCCCCCGCCTTCAGCCGTCGAGCTGACGTTCCAGATCACCCGGCCGTCGAGCTTCTGGCGAACGTCGTCCGCCGCCACCCTCAAGGCGGCGACGCGAGCCTCCCCGACCAGGCTGTCGAGCTGTGCCCAGTCCCGGAGCGGCACGGGGATCGGGCTGACCTTGTAGACCTCTGATGCCGGTTCACGGGTCGCCAAGGAAATCATTTTGGCAGCTGAGCCCCCTGTGCGGGGCATGGGACCTTCTCCCCTACCTCCTGACTCTTACTTCGGTCACCCTGGACACAACGTCCGGACGTCCGCGGGCTGGAAGACAGTGAGGAAGGGAACATCGGTGAGTGTTCGTGTCGGAGTTAATGGGTTCGGTCGAATGGGCCGGGCACTTGTGCGCATTGCGGCCACCGAAGCCTCCCCGCTGGAGGTAGTGGCGGTCAACGACCTTGCCGCACCCGCGCAGCTGGCCAAATTGCTCGCGCGCGACTCGGTCTACGGGCCGTTCCCCGGCGACGTCAGTGTTGACGGTTCCGACATGCTGCTCGGCAGCAGCCGGATCCACCTTCTGGCCGAGCCAGACGTCAAGCTCCTTCCATGGTCGGCCATGGAGGTCGACGTGGTGGTGGAAGCCACCGGGCGATTCACCGCGCGTGCCGATGCCAGGGCCCACCTTGATGCCGGAGCCCCCCGGGTGGTCGTCTCCGCCCCCTCCAAGGGTGCGGACGCCACCTTCGTGATGGGCATAAACGACGACGAGTTCGACCCGGCGACCCACATTGTGGTCTCCAATGCGTCGTGCACGACGAACTGCCTGGCGGTCCTGGCCAAGGTGCTGGACGACGCCTTCGGGATTGAGGACGGCCTGATGACCACTGTGCACGCCTACACCGGCGACCAGCGCCTGGTGGACTCCCTGCACAAGGACCCCCGTCGCGCCCGGGCGGCCGCCTTGAACATCATCCCGACCACCACCGGGGCCGCTCGTACAACAGGGGTCGTGTTGCCGTCCCTCCGCGGCCACCTCGACGGCTTGTCGCTCCGCGTCCCGGTCCCCGACGCCTCGGTCACCGACCTCGTCGCCTTGCTACGCCACGCGGCGACCCGGGAGGAGATAGACGCGGCATACCGGGCCGCCGCGTCAGTCGGCCCGCTGGTTGGCCGACTCGTGTATTCCGAGGACGATCTGGTCTCCAGCGACATCGTGGGCTCCCCGGCGTCGTGTACCTACGACGCAGGCTTCACCATGACCCAGGGTCGCCTGGTCAAGGTCCTGGGGTGGTACGACAACGAGTGGGGCTACGCCACCAGCTTGGCGGACCTGACCGCCAAGGTCGGGACCGCGTCCGGCCGGTAGGAGGCGGTCATGCCGACCACGGGTCAACCCCGGGATCGGGGTCGCATAAAAGGGGCGCCGGTGGTTTCGCTCAACGACGCACTGCGACCTCACGCCGGTTGGCTGACGTGGAAGGAGACGGTGGTCGACGGTCGCCCCGCCATTTATGGCGAGGCGGGCACCGGCCCACCCGTCATCTTCCTGCACGGGTGGGGACTCGACCATAGGGCATACAAGCGCGCGCTGTCGCGCCTGGTGACCGCGGGGTTGCACGTGCTGGCGCCGGCATTGCCCGGTTTCGGGGGCACCGCGTCATTGCACCGCGAGCAGACCAGCCTGGCCGGGTACGGCGATTGGGCTGCCCGGTTCCTCACCGCAATCGGAGTGCACGAGCCAGCGCTGGTGATGGGGCATTCCTTCGGTGGCGGCGTTGCCGTCATGCTGGCGCACGATCACCCGCACCAGGTCCATGCACTGGTGCTGATCAACTCCGTCGGAGGCTCTGCATGGTCACATCACGGTTCGACCTTCCGCTCCATGGCGGAACGACCGCTCTGGGACTGGGGTATCCACTTGCCAGCCGACATCCTGCCGATCCGCCAGGCCCGCCGGGTGTTACCGGTGATCATTGCCGAGACGTTCCCCAACATCTGGCGGGATCCGAGGGCGTTCTGGAGGACGGCCGGTCTGGCCAGGCGCGCCGATCTCACCTCCGAGTTGGACGACCTCCGGCGGCGTCGGCTGCCCGTGGTCGTGCTCTGGGGACAGCGTGACCAGATCGTCACCCGCGACAGCTTTGAAGCGATGTGCAAGGCCCTCGGCACCCCTGCGGTCATCACCGTGCCGGGGACCCATTCCTGGCTGCTCTCCGACCCCGACGAGTTCGGGGAGATCATGACCAACGTGCTCGACCTGCTCCGCCCCGACGACGATGGTCGCTCCACCGTCTGGGCCGTCTGACCAGGGACAACAGAGCAACAGTCCGCTCACTGCTGGGGGACCTTCGGCTCTACTCAACGGGTCCGTCATCGGGCACGCTGGAACGGTGTTCGAAGTGCGCATCCACGGCCGCGGCGGCCAGGGCGTCGTGACGGCCGCCGACCTGCTGGCGCTGGCCGCCTTCGAGGAGGGCCGCTTTGCCCAATCGTTCCCGAGTTTCGGCTCCGAGCGGACGGGTGCCCCGGTGGTCGCCTACTGCCGGCTTGACGAACGCATGATCCGTACCAGGGAACCGGTCGTCGAACCCGATGCCGTGATCGTTATCGACCCCACCCTCGTCCACCAGGTCGACCTGTTCTCCGGGCTGAAGGACGGCGGCTTCGTGCTCATCAATACCGCCAAGACGTTCGAGCAACTCGGCCTGGGGAGTCTGCTCAGCAGGACGCATCACCTTCGCGCGATGACAGCGCCGGCCAGCGACATCGCGCAGCGCCACACCGGACGCCCGCTGCCCAACGCCGCCCTCCTCGGGGGCTTTGCCGCCCAGACCGCAGAAGTGTCTCTGGAGGCGGTGGGGACTGCCATACGGGACCGTTTCACCGATGCTGTCGCCGAGGGCAATGTCGCCGCGGCCTCAGAGGTGTACGAGCATGTGCGCCGCCATACGGGGCAGCACGCGGAGAGGGCGGCGCTCAGTGCTCCGACAGATTGAAGGCTCTCGGGCGGTTGCGCACTCGGTGGCGCTCTGCAGGCCCGAGGTGATCTGCGCCTACCCGATCTCCCCGCAGACCCACATCATTGAGGCGCTCGGTGCGATGGTGAAGGCCGGCGCGCTCTCACCCTGCGAGTTCATCAACGTCGAATCAGAGTTCGCGGCCATGTCGGTGGCCATCGGTGCGTCGGCCACGGGTGCCCGGGCGTTCACCGCCACGTCCAGCCAGGGCCTCCTCTTCATGATGGAAGCCCTCTACAACGCCGGTGGGTTGGGGCTACCGGTCGTGATGACGCTGGCCAACCGGGCGGTCGGAGCGCCGATCAACATCTGGAACGACCACAGCGACGCCATGGCGGCGCGTGACACGGGTTGGGTGCAGCTCTTCGCAGAGACCAACCAGGAAGCGGCGGACCTGCATATTCAGGCTTTCCGGCTGGCTGAGGAGCTTTCCGTTCCGGTGATGGTGTGCATGGACGGCTTCATCCTGACGCACGCGACCGAACGGGTGGACATCCCGACGCAGGAACAGGTGGATGCCTACCTGCCCCCATTCGAGCCTCGTCAGGTCCTTGACCCCGACGACCCGATTTCCATCGGCGCCATGGTGGGCCCCGAGGCGTTCGAAGAAGTGCGCTACCTCGCCCACTTGCGACAACTCCAGGCGCTCGGACTCATTGACGAACTGGCCTCCGAATTTGCCGAGGCATTCGGTCGCGACTCGGGAGGCCTGGTTCACCCGTACAGGAGCGTCGACGCCGACATTGTCGTGATCGCCATGGGATCGGTTCTGGGCACGATCAAGGACCTCATCGACTCCCTGCGCGACGAGGGCATGCGTATCGGCGTTCTCGGCATCACCTCGTTCCGCCCCTTCCCCATTGATGCGGTACGGACAGCCCTGGCGAGGGCCCACCGCGTCGTGGTGGTCGAGAAGGCCTTCAGCGTCGGCTTCGGCGGCGTTCTCTCGACCGACGTGGCAATGGCACTCACCGGCCTCCCGGTGCCGGTCGCCACGGTTGTCGCCGGACTGGGCGGTCGGCCGATCACCAAGGCCTCACTCAGGAAGGTCTTCGTCGCGGCCGACCAGGGAGAATTCAAACGGCTGACGTTCCTCGACCTCAACCGCCCCGTTATTGAGCGCGAACTCGAGCGCGAAATGCACCACCGGCGGTCCGGTCCTGCCGCCGAGAACATCTTGCGGGACCTCGGGACCGTCGCGTCGGGAATCGGGTGATCATGCCGGTCCGCTTCTACCAGGTGGGCAGCTTCGCCGTCGGCAATCGGCTCGTGGACGTCAAGGATCGTTCGGTCCAGTCAGATCCCGGCCGATCCAACTCGCTCACATCAGGTCACCGCGCCTGTCAGGGATGCGGCGAAGCCCTGGGTGCCCGCTACGCGCTCGATGCCGCCATGCGGGCGACATCGGGGCGCATGGTGGCCGTGAACGCGACGGGGTGCCTGGAGGTGTTCTCCACCCCGTACCCCGAGACATCGTGGCGGATCGCCTGGCTGCACTCGTTGTTCGGCAACGCGCCGGCCGTGGCGACCGGTGTGGCGGCAGCCCTCCGTGTGAAGGGACAAGACGACGTGCGCGTGGTCGGCCAGGCTGGTGACGGCGGCACGGTCGACATCGGATTCGGATGCCTTTCGGGAATGTTCGAACGCAACGACGACGTCCTCTTCATTTGTTATGACAACGAGGCGTACATGAACACCGGTGTCCAGCGCTCCGGCGCCACGCCACCTGCCGCACGGACTGCAACGACAGAAGCGGTGGGGCCCAACCCTGGGAATCCCTTCGGGCAGGGCAAGAACCTGCCGGCGTTGGCCATGGCCCACGAGATCCCCTATGTGGCGACCGCCACGGTGGCCGACCTGCACGACCTGGAAGCGAAGGTCACCCGCGCCATGACCCTCCACGGCGCCCGCTACCTCCACGTGCTGGTGCCGTGCCCTCTCGGGTGGGGTGCGGCCTCCTGTGACACGGTCCGCCTGGCGCGTCTGGCCACCCAGTCGGGGCTCTTTCCTGTGTTCGAAGCGGAATTCGGTGAGGTCAAAGAGGTGTAACGCCTGCGCAGGCCCGTACCCGTCACGGACTACCTCCGGCTGCAATCGCGTTTCGCCCACCTCTTCGAGAGCAACGGGAACGTCGCGCGCCCTGACATCGTCGCCGACCTTCAAGCCCTGGCCGA